>SDBT01002934.1_pt1 | contig 29737 bp, 20 predicted proteins | sample 2277101 | NCBI WGS metagenome assembly SDBT01 (sample SAMN10404973, study PRJNA504765) | marine sediment metagenome | isolation source: marine sediment core GS10_PC15, 103 cmbsf | place: Arctic Ocean: Southern Knipovich Ridge | collected 2010
AAAGAGCGGTGGGGTTTCCAACTGCTATTATACGGGCAACGTTTCGGGACCAGGAAAAGATATCGGCGGGCTGGTGGGACACAATAAAGGCGCAATCAATGTCTGCTCTTCGGCGGGTACCGTCTCGAGCACAAGCCATCATATCGGCGGACTGGTGGGATTAAATGAGGGAACTGGAAGCACCATCACGAACTGCTATTCAACCGCCGGCGTTTCGGGAGGCAATAAAGTCGGCGGATTAGTGGGAAAGAATGAGGGGACGGTTTACTACTGCTACTCGGCCGGGAGCGTTTCGGGAAGTGGCTGCGGCGGGCTGGTGGGATACGGCGGCCTGGCTTTCTTTTCTTTCTGGGACACCGAAACCAGCGGGCAGACAATAAGTGCCGGTGGAATTGGGTTGCCAACAGCCCACATGCAGATGGAAAGTACCTTCACTGCGGCCATTTGGGATTTTTTCTACACCTGGGACATCCGTGAGGGAACGAATTATCCACAGCTGGCATGGGAGGTGGTTTTGTCGGCGGATATTGAAATGGATGAATTTTGGATGTATCAGAGTCTTCCGGGGCAGACTAACTCTGATTTGATGGCGAGCGTTTGGCTTACGGATGACCCGTGGAGTAACAGCAGCTATACATACGATTGGGAGATTATTTTGCCGGATGATGTAACTGTAGCACCGACAATAACAGGCGGAGGACCCGCCGATCCATGCTGTACGTTTGCAGCGCCTTCCTGTAATGAACCCGGCGGTATATCAGACTCCGGCCAGGCCTTTACAGTTAGAGTAACCGTTACCGGCACAGATTTCGGTAACACCGGCATCGCCCAGGCCCAGTTCGGCATTGCACTACTTGGTGATGCGAATAATGACGGTGTCGTGAACATTGCGGACCGCAGTATCGTAAATGCGTTTTGGCGATTAGGTGCTGCGGGGCCCTTTACCTTCAATGACTGCAATGTCAACGGCGATGGAGCCGTCAACGTGGCCGACCGCAGTATCGCAAACGCCGTATGGCGGGGAGTCCTCGGCCAAAACTCCGTAACCGGCCCATGTCCATTCCGCTAAATCCAAGCCGCTATAGATGCCGCCACCGATGGCGACGAAGCCGTCTTAATGCCCGGCACCTACACCGGCGACGGTAATCGCGACCTCGATTTTAGCAATGGCCTACCCTAAGGCCAAACCCGCGGTGCCTGGCGTTTGAGTTGGCCCAAATCCCATCATTTTGCCTTGCTCATATTTATATATTCAATTGCAGAGGCAAGACTTTCTCTGGTACACAGGTATTTTATGCTGACAAGGCGTGTCCGGTATCTTGCGATTCTCTTTGGTGCGATAAATTCCGATAAAGTTGTTGATTTTGGCCGCGTTATGCACTATAAGTGCAATTCTTAAATGGGACATGGAATTTAATCACCCGCCGGATTGGAGGTGGGGGCACACGAAAAGAATTGGACATTTAGTCATTGTGCTAATAACGGCAGTAGCCGGCCTCGGCCTGGCCCAGGAGCCGGTGCGTTTTGTCGATGCTCACTTGCAGGCCGCTGTTGAGGCCGAGCTGGGCGTTCCCGAGCCTACGCCAGCCGAGATGGGCGAGTTAACCAGCCTGTGTGCGACGTCGTCGGATATAGCAGAACTGGCCGGACTTGAGTATGCCGTTAATCTGACCTATCTGAACTTAGGTGGCAATCAGATTGCGGATGTCAGGGCGATTTCACAACTGACGGGTCTTGTGGAACTTCACCTGTACAATAATTGCATCACTAATATCGATGCACTCTCAGCCCTGCTGAATTTGAAGGAGCTGTCCGTATCGGGCAATCGACTCGGCGACGTCTCGCCTCTGTCGCAATTGACAAGTTTGCAGAAGCTGTGGGCAGGCGACAATTTGATCGCGGATTGTAATTTCGCCGCTGAGCTGACGAATCCGGTCCTGCTGGACCTGCACGACAATCGGATCGCTAATTGTGAGCCTTTGAGAAATTTACACAACCTGACGGAACTTCGGCTGTGCGATAACCAAATCAGCGACATTTGGGCGCTGTCGGCCCTGACGGGTCTGGAGACATTATCATTGGGCTGTAACCAGATTAGTGATATCCAGGCGATATCGGAACTGACAAATCTGGATTGGCTGTCCATCAATGGAAACCGGATCACCGATTGCACGGCCCTGCAGCCGCTGGTGAATCTGACATATCTGAATCTGGAACGCAATCAAATCAGCGACATCTCATCCGTCGCTTGGCTGACGAACCTGACGAGTCTGTTTGCAGGACATAATCAAATCAGCGATGTCCGGCCGGTATCGAAGATTGTAACTTTGACTACCTTGAGCCTGCAATATAACAAAATCGCCGATATCACGCCCCTGTCGTCGCTGACAAACCTGACCTCATTGTACCTGAACGGAAACCGAATCAGCGATATAACCGCGTTATTCTCATTGGCCGAGCTGGCGAGCCTGTATGTAAACCAAAATCTTATCAGCGATATTCGGGCACTATCACAGCTGGCGAATCTTGAATCGCTTGGGTTGGGTGGTAATAAAATCAGCGACATATCAGCACTGTCACAACTGACGAATCTGGCGTTCCTGGATCTTGGTTACAACTATATCACCGAAATCACAGTACTGCCGGAGCTTTCAAATATCTCGATGGTGTGGCTCGGCGGCAACCGGATCAGCGACATTCGGCCCTTGTCGGGGTTGACAAACCTGACGAGGCTGGATTTGCGGAACAATCCTTTGGATACGCCGGCCTACAGCACTCACATTCCGCTTATCCTCGATAACAATCCACTGATGGTCTTGCTTTATGATTTGAATGCGAATCCGTTAACTCAGGATTACTCGGTTGACCTTGCCGACTTCGCCCGCTTCGCCTTGCAGTGGTCAAATACCAATTGCAGCCGGGCAAATAACTGGTGCGAAGGAGCAGACCTGGACCGCCAAAATAATGTGGACGCGCACGACTTTTCGCAGTTGTCCGCGTTGTGGCTGGCAGGCTCAGGTGAAATTTTAGATGTCGAGCTAAATACCGACAATTTGTGGATGTATCAGAATCTGCCCGGCTCAACCAGCTCGAATATCACGACGACTGTCTCAATTCTGGCCGATACCGCCGACAACAGTACATATATTTACGACTGGGAATTTGTCCTGCCGGACGATGTTGCTACAGATTCGGTTACTTTGGCCGGCGGGTTGGCACGCGATTCGTTCTGGACCTTTGCGGCTCCTGACTGTGAGCAATTGGCCGGCTTTTCCAGAACGGGTGAGCCTTTCGGTGTCAGTGTAACCGTTACCGGAAATCGCGGTAACAGCGGCTCGGCCGAGGCCCGGTTCGGTATAGCTCTGTTAGGCGATGTAAATAATGACGGCCAAATAAACGTTGCTGACAGGTCGATTATAAACGCCTTCTGGCAGGCCAGCTTTGCAGGAGATTACACCTTAAGAGACTGCGACATTAATTGTGATGGTGTGGTCAACGTAGCCGACCGCAGCCTCGCAAACGCTATATGGCGAGGCGTGCTCTGCCAAAATTCAGTAAGCAATCCCTGCCCATACCGCTAAATCCCAGTCGCTATTTCTCCAAACCCAACTTTGTCCTCTGTCCTCCGCCTTGTGCCTACGAACCACGAACAACTTCAAACTTGAATCACGGCCACTTTCCAATTACAATTAAAGATGTGTTGGTCTTAGCCAATGCAGCTTTCTAAATCAGGAGAAGATTAGTGATTTCTTTTGTGGCGTTGTGTTTATTGTTAGGGGCGGGGCATGTTCTGAGGTCGCGGATCAAGCTGCTCGGCAGGCTGTATCTGCCCAGTTGCGTTGTGGGCGGCATCCTGGGGTTTATCATAATCCAGTTGTTTGCTGCAATGGACCCCGGCAGCGGCAATATACACGGAATAAATCTTGCATTGGCCAGGTGGTCTGCGCCATGGAGTAAACTTCCGGGCTTTCTCATTAATGTGGTATTTGCGTGCCTGTTCCTCGGCGTTAAGCTACCTAATTTCTCAACTGTCTGCAAAAGAGCGGGTCCGCAGCTCGCATACGGCCAAATAGTTGCGTGGGGCCAGTATGTGGTGGGGCTCGGACTGTGGGTCTTCGCTCTTAGCTGGATGTTCAGAGAACTACCGTCGATGTTCGCCGGTATCCTGCCGGTAGGCTTCGAAGGCGGTCACGGTACTGCCGCGGGGCTTGCCGAAACGTTCGCCCACCACAACTGGCCCGCGGGAAAAGACTTTGCCCTGGCAAGTGCGACGTTTGGAATCACGTCGGCAATAATCGTCGGTATGATATTAGTGAACTGGGCAATCCGCAACGGCTTTTGCAAGACTGGCAAGGGCCAGGCCAAAGATGAACCGGCTGACCTGACCGGCGTCATTGCACCAAAGCGAAGACCCATCGCCGGCAGACTCACCGTGAGCAGCGACGTTATTGAATCTCTCAGTTTGCATATCGTACTGGTAGGCGTCGCCGTGGGGTTGGGTTATTTAGCTAAACAAGGATTGATAAGTATCGAGAACCACGTTGGCTATCTCGCCGAGCACAAGTTCCTCAGCAGCTTTCCACTTTTCCCACTATGCATGTTGGGCGGCCTAGTCGTGCAGGTTCTCGAACAGCGCTTCGACAAGAGCCGGCTTATCGACTCGGGCCTTATCCGCCGGATACAGAACAGCTCTCTTGACTTTTTGGTGGTCGCGGCCATTGCAACCATCAAGCTGGACCTGATATTGGCAGGTCTGGCACCGCTGCTGCTGTTGGTGGCCGCCGGTATCGCATGGAATGTCTTTTGCGTGATGTGGCTTGCCCGCCGAGTGCTGCCGGACGCCTGGTTTGAGCGGGCAATCGCAGAGATGGGCCAATCCATGGGTGTAACGGCTACGGGACTTTTGCTTTTGCGTGTGGTTGACCCGGATTATAAAACACCGGCCGCCGATGCCTTCGCGTGTAAACAGCTTGTGCACGAGCCGTTCATGGGCGGTGGATTGTGGACTGGCGCAGCCATCCCGCTTATCGCCATTTACGGAGCACCGGTGGTGCTGCTGATTTCTACAGTGGCTTTGACATTTTGGCTTGTCGTGGTCTTTCGGGCCCGCATCTTTCGAGCGAGAGGATAGGCGAATATTTGGAACCATTGACATTAATCCGGCGTGCGGTAAAATGTCCTAAATCCGGTGAGTTGCTTGTCCGGGTGCAAATTTTGTGGTGGAAGTAGCTCAGTTGGTTAGAGCACCAGATTGTGGATCTGGGGGTCGCGGGTTCAATTCCCGTCTTCCACCCTTCGGACATTCACGGTGGGGGTGTGCGGCATCTGTGGCAAACCAAATGCTAACAAAAACCTGCTAAATACTAATCGCGCGCCGTTTTGTCATTTTGCAGGCTCAATCGCCGAGAACCGTGTTCCAGAGAGAATATCGGACCGGAATCGCTCCCGCCGCGTCGTGCAATTTGGTCTTGTGTCATTCGCCCTACCGGAACAGTCGGCAAATGCACCTATTTGTGAGGAAACTTAAAAAGAGCCAAAAAGAGGTTATCCGACCCGCTTGCCCGGCCGATAAAAACGCAAAGGTAAAAGTTACTAAATAATGACATTTATTGAGATATTAGGAGAAATCTGATGGCTAAGGCAAAACCCTCTACCAAGAAGAGAGCTACCACAAGAAAAAGAAGCTCTACCTCAAAACCAAGAGCAAGCAGAAAAAGCACAACCTCGAAAAAACGCACAACAACAAAGAGCGCAGCAACAAGAACCAGGGTAACAAAGAAAACCACAAGACCCACCGTCCGCAAGCAAAGTCCGAAGACAGCCGCTAAGAAGCGGACAACTACAAAGGTCTTGGCAACAAGACCAAAGGTAAGAAAGAAAACCGTAAGACCATCCATCCGTAAGCAAAGCCCAAAGACGGCCGCAAAGAGTAAAAGCGATTTTGACTTCAACAAGTGGCTGCTTCCCACTTTAGCTTTGGAGCAGTATGAGCCGGATATTACCGAAGAGGTCGGTGTTGAGGACAAGATCAAAGGCTCCACCCGCTACGCCTGGATAGGTGCGGGCCAGTGCGGCGGAAGACTCGTCAAGTCTTTCCACGACCTCGGTTACAGGAAAGCATTAGCGGTCAATACTACTAACAATGATTTGAATTTGCTTGATATCCCAAAGAGTCAAAAGTTCCTGATGGATATCGGCAAAAAAGGTGCCGGCAAGGATATGCAAAGAGGCAAAGAAGCCGTACAGGAGTACGCACAGGACATTTTACACCTCGCCAAGAAGACCTTTGGCACCCAGGTTGACCATATCATGGTTTGCTTCGGCGCCGGCGGCGGCACAGGCAGCGGAAGTGTCTTGGGCCTGATAGAGATTGCCAAGAAGTACGCTCGATATATCGGCCTGGAAAATCCCGACAGGAAGATCGGTGTCGTTATGACTTTGCCAACAGTAGGCGAAGCCAATTCACCATTAGTGGCCGAGAATTCATGGAATATCGCCACCCAGTTAAGTCAGTTGGCCTCTAAGGGACAGATATCACCGCTTATCATCGTTGACAACGACAAGATCAACCAGATGTATCCAGGGATGACGGTGAGGTCCTTCTGGCCCAACATAAACAGCACTTTCGCAAGTCTGTTCGATATCTTCAACAGGCTCAGCGCCTTGAGCAGCCGCTACACCTCATTCGACCCCGTCGATTATCACAGCATCATGGAATCAGGCGGATGTGCGATAATGGGCCTGACCAAAGTGGAAAAATTCGGCGACAAGTTCGAACTGTCAAAGGCCGTAAAGAGGAACCTCGAGAAGACGCTGCTCGCAGGCGGATTCGACCTGTCCAGCGCCAAATTGGCCGGCTGCATATTTGTCGGCGGTAAGAAGATGGTAGGCAGCTCAAAGGGCCTGCAGGACAACATCAACTATGCTTTCGATGTTTTGAGCGAGATAACCGGCAGAGCCACTATCCACAGAGGCATATATGAGGACGTAAGGGATTCGCTGAGGGCATATACGATTATCGGAGGCCTCGATAGTCCCGCTGCCCGCCTCGAAGAACTCAAAAGCTGCATGGCTGTCGGCGTCCATTAATGAAAAAGCAGGTTCTACAATAACCGCTTTAACATATTTGTTGCGTCTTGTGCGCTGATTACAAACGGCGGCAGGACGCAACTTTTTTATTATACCCTCACCAAAAATCCCCCGCCCCCTTCCCTTCAGATAATGTGATTCAGCGCCTTCTCAACACAAGCCTTTTGGGGAAAAATAATGCAAATTGTTGCAAACTGTCCCTTTTGCCGGTAAAATACGGGGCATGAGAAAACTTTTTCAGGCCGACAAACACGGACAGGAAAACATCCTGAACAACATCTTCGACATCGCCACTATATTAGACCGGCGAGCCTCAAAACACTTACAAAAACCGCGAAAAATTAGAAAAAAGTACCGTATGGCCCGGAAAAACTTTTGAAAAACTGAAAATTGAGTACTTTTTGTGCTTGTAAATTTCATCCCGGTTTGCTAAAGTTTGGATTGTAGCAAAGAGATATTTTTGCTTTTGCAATTTTCTCTGTCTGTGCCCGGAAACTGGGTTGGGTGGGTTTCTCCTGTCCAGCCCGGTTGCCTGGCACTTTTTTTTGCCCCACTTGATACTCTCTGGAAACTGTCGGCGCAGGTATCGCGCCGGGAGCCGTCAACAATTCGTTTCCGAGTCAGTGCCCTTTCGTCTGTGAAACCCAATTCGGCGTTGCTATAATACATCTGTTGAATATGGCTCGAATAGGAGTTGTTAAGAGTGGCCATGATTTATAGCCAATACGGTACAACCGGTGCAAAGGTAAGCGCTGTTGGCTTCGGCGGGATGAGATTCGACACCTCAAAATCGGACGCCGAGAACGCGGAGCTGCTGCTGTATGCTCACAGCAAGGGGGTAAATTATTTCGACACGGCTCCTGACTACTGTGAAGACCATAGCGAAGACATCTTCGGCATTGCTTTGAAGCAGATGGCTGATGTGCGCAGCGAAATCTATGTCTCCACCAAAGGTATGCCGACGAGCATCGATACGGCTGACAAGGCCCGCAAGGCCGTGGCCAAATCGCTGAAGCGACTCAACGTGAACAAAATCGATTTCTACCACGTCTGGTGTATACGCAGGATGGATCAGTACGCCTCGGCAATGAAAAAAGGCGGGCAATACGAAGGTCTGCTCAAGTGCAAAGAAGAGGGCCTGATCGACCACATTGTTATATCAACACATCTTCCGGGCGAGCAGATTTGCAAAATCATCGAGAAGAAGGAGTTTGAAGGTATATTGTTAGGCGTGAACATCCTGAATTTTCAGTACCGCTGGCAAGGCGTCCAAGCTGCTTTTAACGCGGGTCTCGGTGTCGCAGCGATGAATCCCCTTGTGGGCGGAACAATACCAAAACATGAAAAGGAACTAACATTTCTCGCATCAGGCAATGAGACGCCTACTGAGGCGGCCATTCGGTTCTGCGTAAGCTGCCCCCAGATTACCGTTGCTCTGGTCGGCTTTACGACCAAAGAGCACATAGATACGGCCTGTCGAGTGGCCGAGAACTGCCAGCCCTTTACCCAGACCGACATCGACCGCGTCAAAGAGCACATCTCCCGGAACATGGACTCATTATGCACCGGCTGCGGGTACTGCATGAACAATCTGTGCCCGAAGGATATCCCCATCGCGAACTACATGCAATCCTATAATGCAAAACTGCTGCAACACAAAAACGACAAAGAGATGATAGAGCAAATGATATTTCAGCATGAGTGGGGCTACTTGGCCGACCGCCAGGCGGACGCAGCCGATTGTATCCAATGCGGCGAGTGTGAGCAGGTCTGTACACAGCACCTGGACATTATCAGCCGGCTTGGCGAAATGGCTGAATGGGAAAGACGGGCTAAAAGGCGATTGAGAATCCGTCGTATCGGGCGTTTGGTGAAGCGTCTTCGATTTTGGCGTCTCTGACATACCCGGCAAAACTTTCGTCGATATCACGAAGGCACTGGGCCACGTCAGTGGCGTCGCCCTGGGCAAACATCTCCACGGTTCCATTCGGCAGGTTCCGCACAAAACCCCTCAGTCCATACCGCCCTGCTATTCGCTGCGCAGTAAACCTGAACCCGACACCCTGCACCCTGCCGGAAAAAATTATGTGCTTAGCAATATCGACCATATCACAATATCGTAAATACGGGCGCGTGGAAATTCAAATTAAAAAGCGAATTTGGCAGCACAAAAACCATGCAAACTGTCGTATAGTCCATTATAATCACAAAAAGTGGAAAACGGCCTGTTATGGCAATAAACGGCGATAAAGATGGCAAAGAAATCGAAAAGACAGATAGAAAGAGACGAGCAGATTTACCAGATTACGACGATGGTGGCCGGCGACTTCGAACTGCAGGAAGTCCTGGACCGCCTCGCTGCCGCTGCGGTCAAAATCACCAAGACGAAGAACTGCTCAATCCGCCTGTTGGATGACGAGTCCGGCGAGCTGAATATGCGGAGCACGTTTGCACTGAGCGCCGAATACCGCAACAAAGGCCCCGTTTCAAAGGAGGACCCTGTAATCAAGGCGGCCTTTGCCGGTGAGGCGGTGGTGCTTGACGATATGCGAGTTGATTCGAGGGTGAAATATCCCCAAGCGGCAATCAAGGAAGGACTTATCAGCCAGCTCACCGTTGCCATGACCTTCAGGAACAAACCGATAGGTGTGCTGCGTCTTTACAGCCCCGGGCCCAAGCGGTTCGACGAAGATGCCATTGCGCTTGCCCGTCTTACCGCAGGCCAGTGTGCGATAGCCATCACTAACGCCAAGCTTTATTCACAGGCCCTGGAAGGCGCCCGCATGGCCGAGCAGATGCGGCTCGGCGCAGTGATACAAAGGCGGATGATTCCCGAAAAGGCGCCGTGCGTGTGCGGTCTCGATATCGCCGCTATCTATCAACCCTGTTTTCAAATCGGCGGCGATCTCTACGACTTTATCCAGATTGACGACCACACGATTGGTATCGCAATAGCCGACGTAATTGGAAAAGGTATCCCAGCCGCGATGATGATGAGCATGTTCAGAGGAACGATACGTGCATACGCCGACGGCGGCCACAGCCGGCATACGTTCGAAGACATTATCCAGAAGCTGAACAAAGTAGCCTTGAGAGAATGCAGAGACGGTGAATTCATCACAATGTTCATGTGCCATATAGACATCGAGGCCATGAAAATGACCTATTGTAATTGCGGCCACGAGCCGGCCCTGCATATCAGCGATGGTCAAATCACCGAGTTGGACAGCGGCGGGCTGGTCTTGGGCATCATGAAAGACACCGAACACAAAGCCGAAACCATAGCTCTAAAAGACGGAGATACTATATTGCTATATACCGACGGCCTCATTGATGCAATGAACTTCGACAACGAGCTTTGGGGCAAAGAAAGGATGCTTGAAGCGGTCGCCGATTGTCTTAGCTGCCCTGCCGACCAATTGGTGCGAAACATCCTTGGATACAGAAGAAGGTTTGTCGGCCTTGCCAGGCAAATCGATGACACCAGCATCGTCGCCGTCAGACTTGATATAAATGCCAACAGGTCGCCTGAAATAACCGCAAGGCCTTAAGAAGAAATATGCCGGAACTTATCATAACAATTGATGGCCCCGCAGGAGTCGGAAAAAGTACGGTTGCGCAGTTGCTGGCGCAGCGGCTGGGTATCGCTTTTCTCGATACCGGCGCAATGTACAGAGCGGTAACGTTGGCGGCGATGCAAAAGCAAACGGATATGACAGACAAACACCAGTTGCTCGAAGTCCTTGCCCAAACCGATTTGCAGTTTAGTATCGCACAAGGCCGGATGAAAGTAAGCGCCGATGGCGTTGATGTAACTGAGCAGATTCGCGGGCGGCGTGTTACCGCAAATGTTCGCCACGTTGCCGAAGCCCCTAAGCTGCGCCATGAGTTAGTGCAAATGCAAAGACGTTTTGCCGAAGAATACGAAAGAATTGTTACAGAAGGCAGAGACCAGGGCACGATTGCCTTTGAGGATGCCGATTTCAAATTTTTTCTGACGACAGACTTGGCGGAACGAGCCGGCCGGCGGCAAAGGCAACTTGCCCAGGACGGCAAAGAGGTGGATATTGAAAAAATCCAGGCCGAAATCGCCAGGCGGGATGCCTCCGATGAGAACAGGGCTGTCGGCCCGTTGACACCTGCCGCCGACGCTATTATTATCGACACCACCGACCTGGATGCGGAAGGTGTTGTTGAAAAAATATTGGAATATGTAGAAGGCAAATGATTAAAGAATGGGCATTACGCTTGTGGTACCATATTGCACGAATTATGTGTGCAATTGTAATCTGTTTGCCTTATCGGGTCCGCGTTTACGGACGTAAGAACATCCCCAAAACCGGTCCGGTGCTTGTGCTGAGCAACCACCAGAGTTTTCTTGACCCGATATTCGGCCAGGCAATGATAGGACGAAGGTTTCTGTTCTTAGCCCGTGATACACTGTTTAAGAACAGGTTCTTCGGGGCGCTACTTCGCTCGATAAGCGCAATTCCTATCAAACGAGGTCAATCTGACATGGCCACGATTAAGAAGGTCATCGGTGAACTTAAACGTGGCCGGTCGGTGTGCCTTTATCCTGAAGGCACCCGCACATCCGACGGCAAAATCGCTGATATGAAGCCGGGCGTTGCGCTGTTAAGTCGCAGGAGCGGGGTAAAAGTCGTGCCCTCAGTTATTGATGGTGCGTTCGAATGTTGGCCGCGACACAAGAAGTTTCCCTCACTTGGTAAAATTGCGGTCAGCTACGGTGAGCCGATAACATCAGAAAAGGTGAAGGAGCTGGGCGATGAAGGATTTGCCGCTCTATTAACCGCCCGGCTGCGGAAAATGCAAAACGAGCTAAGAATAAGGTCAGGTAAGCAGCCTTTCGATTATTCCCAGCCCACTCAGGCGGAAGTGAGAAAGGTATTGTAGATTGAAGGTATTGGTTGCTGATAAGTGCGGTTTTTGCCTTGGTGTCAATAGCGCCATAGAATTGGCCAAAAAGACATTGGCCGAGCGAGACAACGTTTACAGCCTGGGGCCTCTCATACATAATCAGGATGTAGTCGAGGAATTGGCCCGAAGCGGTCTCAAGACCGTTGAGTCAGTCGATTCGATAAGCTCGGGAACGGTACTTATCCGCTCACACGGGGCAACGGTCGAGCAGTTGGAGCAAATCAAAGCCAAAGGTCTTCAAGTTGTTGACGCGACGTGTGTTCTTGTGAAACGCTTGCAGAGGATCAGCCAGAAACTCAACGAACAGGGTTACAAGGTCGTTGTCATCGGTGATGTGGACCACCCCGAGGTGCGGGCCATAGTAGGTTTTGCTAAGAACGTTCTTGTTATCGGTTCGAAAACCGATTTGCACAAGTTACCGGCCCGCGGCAAGTTGGGTATCATCTGCCAGACCACGCAAAGCCCGGAATACTTCGCAGAAATACTTGGCGAAATGGTCAAAAGAGGCTTTTCGGAGCTTAAGGTAATAAATACTTTGTGCTCGGAAGCGATAAAAAGGCAGAATTCAGCCGTGGAATTGTGCAGGAAAGTTGATATAATGTTTGTTTTAGGCGGTCTGCACAGCGCCAATACAAGAAAACTCGCCGAACTGTGCAGAAAACAAAATAATCAAACCTTTCATTTGCAAAATTGGAAGGAACTTGATAAAAGTGTGCTTTACGGTAAGAATATAGCCGGCGTTACCGCAGGGGCCTCTACTCCTGACCGGATAATCGCCGGATTTGTCGAAAAGCTAAGGGCTTTCGATTCGCACGCCGGCGACAAGGTTTAGGAAGGAATGGTCCGAAACGACAGTGTCGCATTGGCTGCGTGGGCCAATGCGTTTTTTGTTCTGTAACATTATGGAAAATCTTTGCATATAGGCTCGCGGGCGTAAATGTGGGGCGCAGGCGGGTCGGTTTTACAGACGCCACAAGAAAACAGGTATATTCATGGTAGACAGAAACATTATTAACAAATTAGGTTTATCGCACGAAGAAATTGAAGAACAGGTAAATAAGTTGTTCACGGACGAGCACAGTCAATTACTTGACGAGGTGTTGGACAAGAAGGTTGACACCCTCATCCCCGGGACAATTCTGACAGGCAGGATTGTCACGCGTCTCGGCAATGACGTCATAGTTGAGCTGGGGTTGAAAAGTGAGGGTATCGTCGATGCAAGTGAATTCGATGACCCCAACGAGATCACCGCCGGCATAGAACTCGAAGTACTGCTTGAAGAGGTTGACGCTGAGGGCGGGATCCTGCTGAGCAAGCGAAAGGCGGACAGAATCAGGGGATGGGAGCGGATTATTGCCACCACCAAGGAAGGCGACCTGATCAAGGGCAGGGTAACAAGGCGTATCAAGGGCGGTCTGCTGGTGGACATTGGAGTTCCGGTCTTCTTGCCCGCCTCGCAGGTTGACATTCGAAAACCGGGTGATATCAGCAGGTTCATAGGCCAGGAAATCGAGTGCAAGGTTCTTAAAATTGACACCGAAAATCACAACATCGTCGTCTCAAGACGCAAGATTATCGAGGAAGAGCGTCAGTTCAGTAAGGAAAAGCTTCTCAAGGAAATCGAGGTCGGCCAGCCTCGCAAGGGGGTGGTCAAGAACATTGCCGACTTTGGCGTGTTTGTGGACCTGGGAGGCCTGGACGGATTACTACACATATCCGACTTAAGCTGGGGAAGGGTTTCACATCCATCCGAAGTGGTCGAGATCGACCAGGAAATCGAGTGCGTAGTGATTGCTTTCGACCGTGAAAACGAAAAGATTTCTCTGGGTCTGAAGCAGAAAGCAGAAAGTCCATGGGAAACTGTCGAACAGAGTTATCCAATAGGCACAAGAGTAAAAGGTACGGTTGTCAACATAATGAACTACGGCGTGTTTGTCCGCCTCGAAGAAGGCATCGAAGGACTTGTTCACATTAGCGAAATGAGCTGGACACGGCGCATTGTACATCCGGCCGATATATTGAACCTTAACGATGAAATTGATGTTGCTGTTCTTGATGTGAACAAAGACAGGCAGGAGATATCTTTAGGGATAAAGCAACTTGAAACCAATCCCTGGACGGTCGCGGCGCAAAAGTATCCTCCCGGCACCATCGTGACCACGAAAGTTACAACGCTGACGAATTACGGCGCGTTTGTTGAGATAGAACCCGGCATCGACGGGCTGGTTCATGTTTCCGACCTGAGCTGGACAAGAAAATACAACCATCCAAGTGACGCCCTCGATAGGGGCCAGGAGCTTAAGTGTGTGGTGCTCGATGTCAACGAGCAAAAGCATCGGGTTTCTCTTGGCTTAAAACAGATGACCGAGGATCCGTGGATTCGCGCGATCCCCGAGAAATATATACCCGGCCAGATCGTCAAAGGCAAAGTCACCAAGCTAACCAATTTCGGAGTGTTTGTTGAGCTTGAACCGGATTTGGAGGGTCTGCTTCACATCTCCGAGCTGGCGGACCACAAGGTCGAAAATCCGAAAGACGTCGTCGGGACAGGTCAGGAAATCGAGATTAAGATTCTCAGAGTAGACCCGGACTCCAGGAAAATCGGTCTGAGCCTGCGAAGGGTCCGATGGGCTGCTGAGGATGCCGCCGACAAAGGCAAGCCCAGAAGACGCGGCGGGCTTGACGGGCCTCTTACACCTGGACAGGCCGTTGTGCCCCGTCCCGGCGAGGATAAACAACCCCCGGAAACGGAACAACCAGAAAGTCCGGCCAAAGAAAAAGAGCAAAAGGTAACCGAACCAAAGGAACCCGAAGATAAACAGCCCGAGGCCGAGAAGCAAGCCGAACCTCAACAACAGGTCCAGGACGAGACCGAAGACAAACAGCAAGAGGCAGCAGAACAACCCGCTCAACAGGTCCCGGACAAGGCCGAAGACAAACAGCCCAAGGACGAAAAGCAGGAAGAACCCCAGCAACAACCCACGGACGAGGCTAAAGCCGAACAGAAAGAAGCAGAAAAACAACCCGCTCAACAGGTCCCGGACAAGGCCGAAGACAAGCAGCCCAAGGACGAAAAACAGGAAGAACCCCAGCAACAACCCACGGACGAAGCTGAAGCCGAACAGAAAGAAGCAGAAAAACAACCCGAACAACCTGAGCAGGAACCAGAGCCGGTCAAAGAGCAACAGCCGCAGGAAGAAACCGAGGACAAAGACCAACAGAAATCCCAGGCCCAAGAAGAACAGACCCCTGCCCAGGAGCAAGAGGTAGCAGAGCAACCTGAGCAGGAGCCGGCGCCGGCCGAAGAGCAACAGCCGCAGGAAGAAACCGAGGACAAAGACCAACAGAAATCTCAGGCCCAAGAAGAACAGACCTCTGCCCAGGAGCAAGAGGTAGCAGAGCAACCTGAGCAAGAACAGCCGGCCGAAGAAAAACCTCAAGAGGAGCAACAGAAAGAGCAAGAGGAAAGCAAAGAATAGCGGTATCACAAATTCACGACCTGTGGTTGGCGTTGAAGGAATAGCGATACCGACGCGCGGGAGGCAAAGAACATGGAAAAGCCCAAAGCACTAAGAGTCGTTACAATTGCATTGCTCACGATTTTTTTCGGCACTGACTCAGCAGATGCGATTGAAGTTGCCGGATTAAATGACTGGGAAAATCCGGCTATGATAGGCCTGAACAAGGAGCCGGCCCACTGCACGCTGATGCCCTATGCGACTGTTGAACAGGCCCTTACCTGCAATCGCCAGGATTCACCGTTCTACAAATCCCTTAACAGTAGGTGGAAGTTTAACTGGGTCAAAAGACCTGCCGACAGGCCAAGGGACTTTTACAAGCCTGATTACGATATCAGAAATTGGGCGGACATCCCGGTTCCATCGAATTGGCAGTTACATGGATTTGGCATTCCCATTTATACGAATGTACAGTACCCTTTCATGCCATTTGACAAGTATGCCATTTTTGATGATGAGTATGTCAAGGATGGATATCCGCTTCCCCCGTATATCCCACCGAATAATAATGGAGTTGGTTCTTATCGCACAAAATTCAGTATCCCCGCCGAATGGGCCGACAGGCAAATCTTTATTCACTTTGACGGCGTAAAGAGTGCTTTTTATATTTGGCTTAACGGCAAGAAGGTCGGTTATAGTCAGGGCAGCAGAACTCCGGCCGAATTCAATCTTACCGACTATTTACAAAAAGGCGAAAACGACCTCGCCGTTGAAGTTTATCGCTGGTCGGACGGCTCATATCTTGAGGACCAGGACACCTGGCGTCTCAGCGGTATCTATCGCGACGTCTATCTTTTTGCAGCACCTGCGGTACACATTTCGGATTTTGCCGTCCGCACTGATCTGGACGCCGATTACAAAGATGCTGTCCTGATGGTACGACCTAAGCTTCAAAATCCCCAGGACAAGGACCTCACAGACTGGACGGTCCAGGCCCAGCTTTATGACTCAGACGACAAACCCGTTCTGGATGAACCGATGAAAGAAAACGCCTGGCCCATTATGAAGGCCTGGTTCGCAACACAAAGAGGTCCGGTGAAATTTCCGCTACTTCAGGCTACGGTCGAAAATCCTGAAAAGTGGTCTGCAGAGCAGCCTAATCTATATACCCTGGTCCTGACACTTGTGGATAATGCGGGCAAAATTATAGAAGCCCAAAGCTGCAAGGTCGGATTTCGGGAAGTGGAACTGACAGATAAAGGCTTACTGGTAAACGGAAAGAGCGTAAAACTCTACGGCGTGTGCCGCCATGAGAGTCACCCTGACGGCGGAGACGTGGTAACGTTAGAGGATATGATTCAAGACGCCAAATTGATGAAGCAGCACAACATCAACGCCGTCCGCACCAGTCATTATCCTGATGACCCTAAATGGTACGACGTTTGCGATAAATACGGCATCTACCTGATTGATGAGGCAAACCTCGAAACACACGGTGTCACCGGTTATCTGTCCAATAGACCCGAATGGCACGCAGCTTTTGTAGAGCGGGCGATACGTATGGTCGAACGCGACAAAAATCACCCTTCCGTTATCTTCTGGTCGCTTGGAAACGAATCAGGCTGCGGACCGAATCACGCCGCTATGGCCGGCTGGATACACGACCTCGACCCCACGCGCTTTATTCACTACGAAGGGGCTCAAGGTGACCCCGTTGATCCGCCCTATGTCGATATGCGCAGCCGGATGTATTACACGATATGGGAACTTGAAGAGTTTGTCCTCAACTGGACCGACCGCCGCCCGATTGTCCAGTGCGAATACTGCTATGCGAGAGGCAACGCCATGGGCAACCTGCAGGAGTATTGGGATGTCATGGAAAAGCACGACCGCATTATGGGCGCTTTTATCTGGGACTGGGCGGACAAAGCACTCCGCAAATATGACTCGGATGGCAAGATGTTCTGGGCATTCGGTGGCGATTACGGCCCGGCCGGTACACCTTCGGACGGGAGCATGGTCTGCAACGGTATCGTGGGCCCGGACCGCGGCCTGGAACCTGAAATATATGAGGTCAAGAAGGTCTATCAGCAAATTAAGGCGACACCTGTTGACCTTGCCAATGGCAAAATTCAAATCAAAAACAAGTACGACTTCCTCAACCTTGATTTTGTTGACATCAGGTGGAAATTAACCGTGGACGACGAAATCCTGCAGAAAGGAAAACTGGCGAAACTATCTTTGGAGCCGGAGCAAAAACGCGAAGTCGTCATTCCTTTCAAGAGGCCACAGCTAAAACCAGGTAGAGAGTATTGGTTGAAGGTTAGCTTCACACTTGCCGAAGATGCGCCTTGGGCGCCGGCCGGCTACGTCGTGGCGTGGGACCAGTTCAAACTGCCTTTTGACGTTGAACCTGCACAAGAAATTGACCTTGCAGATATGGAGCAGCTAAAACTAAAGCAATCATCCAAAGCCGTGACTATAAGAGGCAAAGACTTCACATTGACCGTCGGTAAAGCAAGCGGTGCGATTGAGTCGTTTAAGTTCAAAGGCAAAGAACTTATTGCCACACCGCTGATTCCGAATTTCTGGCGGGTGCCGACCGACAACGATATTATGTGCAATTGGGACCCCACATTCACCTACGGCGTTGGGGACAGCATGCCTGTAAGATTGGGCATCTGGAAGCGAGCGGGACAGGACCGCAAGGTCAATAGTGTTACTGCCGAACAGCCCCATCCGCAGGTGGTGCGAATTGTGGCTGAGGCAATCTTACCGGCGGGCGAATCTGAATATCGTACCACCTATACGGTATACGGCAGCGGAGATGTAGTTATCGAAAACGCCTTTGAGCCGGGCGATGACTTACCTAACCTGCCGCGCTTCGGTATGCAGATGAGCATCCCCGAAGAATTCGACACAATGACGTGGTACGGTCGGGGCCCGCATGAGTCATATTGGGACCGCAAAACCAGCGCAGCCGTCGGCATTTATTCGGGCCCGGTCGCCGACCAAATCCACCAGTATGTCCGCCCGCAGGAAAACGGTAACAAGACCGATGTCCGCTGGGCGGCTTTTACTAATAAAAACGGCACGGGCCTGTTGGCGGTGGGTATGCCGCTGCTGTATGTCAGCGCCTGGCCCTATACCATGGAGGACCTGGAAAAGGCACACCACATCAATGAGCTTCCAAACCGCGACACCATTACTGTAAATCTCGACTACAAACAGATGGGCGTCGGCGGCGACGACGGCTGGACCGACAATTCACGACCCCATCCACAGTACCGACTGGGCGCCAAGCCCTACACCTACACTTTCCGCCTCCGCCCATACACACAACAAATGGGCAAAATGCCGGACGTCGCTCGCTCCTGCCACCCTGTAAATAACCACTAAACCTCGACCTGTCCATGGTCGATACTATGAGTGGCCTTTGCGCCGATAGTGTGTACTTTATTCCGATAAGGCCTCGGATAACAGGCCTGAAAATTTATTTGCCCGAATAGCCGAATACCCCAACGGGTGGCACCGGCAAACTCGTTTGCTGGTGTTGGAAACCGGGCGGGAGAAGGTTTTATGGCGTTTGACGCAACTATAAAAGAGTATCTCAAAGAAATCGACGAATCACCGCTGCTCAACTGGGAAGAGGAAAAATACCTTGCCAGCCTTATTATTGAAGAACAAGACCCGGAAGCGAGGGACCGGCTTGTTCGCAGCAATCTCAGGCTGGTTGTTAATATCGCCAAGAAATTTCCCTGCCGAGGACTAACGCTTGGTGATTTGATTGAAGAGGGTAACCTCGGCCTCTTGCGCGCCGTCGATTCTTTTGACCCTGAGCACGGCGTGCGGTTCAGCACGTACGCTTCGTGGTGGATAAAGCAAAGCATCAAAAAGGCGCTGCTAACCAACACTGGGCCAATACACATACCGACCTACATGGTGGAACTGGTGAACCAATGGCGTTACACGGCCGCCAGGCTCGAAACCAGCTTGGGCAGACCTCCTGAATTGGAGGAAATGGCCGAAGCCGTGAACCTTTCGGTCCGAAAGGCGAAAGCTGTGCAGCAAATAATTCAGGCCGTGAACGCCGGCTTTCAGGAAAATTCCGCCGAAAACAACACGGGCCTTGACGAAGGCATCGAAGATAATAAAATTACCTTGCCTGAAGATGTATTAGGCACCGATGAAGAGTTGGCCATGGCGGTCGAGCTGCTGAGTGAAATTGAGCACCGCGAGGCCGAAGTGCTGACCCTGCGGTTTGGATTGTGCGGCAATGAACCCTTGACTTTGAAGGAAATCGGGCGCAAAATAGGGCTTACAAGAGAGCGTGTTCGGCAGATTCAACGAGATGCACTGACAAAGCTCAACGAATTTATGGCCGACGAGTAAATGTCAAAGGCCGATATTGTCGTAGCGGCTAATATGGCGAAAAAACCTATCCAGCTTGCAGACTATATCCGCGATGTGCCCGATTTTCCCAAACCGGGAATACTTTTCCGCGACATCACTCCCTTGTTGGCGGATAAAAAAGCTTTCGCAGCGGCGGTCGATGCTCTGGCCGAACCTTTTGTCGGATTCGATATAGATTACGTTGCCGCCGTGGAGGCCCGTGGGCTGATCTTCGGCGCCGCTGTCGCAAAGGTGTTGGAAGCGGGCTTTATTCCCATCAGAAAACAGGGTAAACTTCCATACAAGACTGAGTCGGTAACATACGATCTGGAATACGGCACTGATACTTTGGAGGTCCACGGCGACGCAATCAAAGCCGGCTCGGAGGTACTGATGGTTGATGACCTGCTCGCTACAGGCGGCACAATGGCCGCGGCCTGCAAACTCATGGCAAAGCTGGGAGCCGAGATCTGCGGCCTGAGTTTTCTTGTTGAGTTGACAGACCTTGCCGGCCGGGATAAACTTTCGGGATATTCCATCCATACGGTCATTTCTTATTAGCCCATCTCCCCATCCTTCTGGTATAATAATGCCCGTGCTACGAATTTATGGGAACAATTGTAATGAGCGAAATCGAAGTAACAGTGCCGGCGGCTGGAAAACGCAGCTATAAGATACAAATCGGGAGCGGCACAATCGTGGAATTGTGGCCGCAGTTGGAAAAGCAATACGCGCATTTGCAGAAGCTTGTTGTAACCGATGCCAATCTCGTTGACGCCGGCCACTTAGAGAAACTATTAGGCGAAAACGATGTGCTCACCTTCGTAATCGACCCGCCGGGCGAGGTTTCAAAGAACATCGGCACCGTCGTTTCAATAATCGAGACGATGGAAAAAGCCTTACTCGGCCGGGACACCTTAATTGTTGCCCTCGGGGGTGGAACGGTGGGTGATATTGCCGGCTTCGCAGCGGCAATCTTTAAGCGCGGGATCAAGGTGGTGCACATTCCTACTACAACCGTCGCCCAGGCCGATTCGAGCGTGGGTGGCAAGACAGGAGTCGATTCAACTGTCAGCAAGAATGCCTTCGGGGCTTTCTGGCAACCGGCCGCAGTGTATATAGATGTCGAGGCATTGAAAACGCTCGACGACAGACAGTATCGAGCCGGACTGGTCGAATCGGTAAAGCATTCCCTCATTGCTGACAGTGCCTACTTTGGCCTGCTTGAGACTAACATGCCGGCTATTCTTGATCGCGACTCGGCCGTACTGAAAGAAATTGCTTATGAAAACTGTCGGATAAAAGCTGCCGTTGTAGCCGAAGACCCAATGGAGATGAATAAGCGCCGAATCCTTAATTTCGGCCACACCATCGGACACGCCGTCGAATCCGTCAGCGGCTTCGAATTACTGCACGGTGAGGCGGTCGCCATCGGAATTGTCGGGGCCGAACTTATCGCCCAAAGGCTCGGACTTGGCTCAAATGAACGTCTTGACCATATAAAAGCTGTGCTGGCCAAAATTGACATACCCTTGGAAATACCGCCCGGCCTGGCCAAAAGAGACTTGACTAATACCATGAAATGTGATAAAAAAGCTGTTGGTCAAAGACCTAAATTCGTATTACTCGAGGATATTGGAGCCGCCCTTTGCAGAGACGGCCAATGGGCTCACGATGTCTCGACCGAGATTGTCGAAGAGGTGCTTGATGCACTTTATTAATACAGGGACCGCTAAACGTATGTTCAGACACTTATCCGGAGTTGAATATGTATAGAGAAGAGATTAAGGTATTGGATTGCACGATTCGTGACGGTGGATTGATTAACAACCACTATTTCACGGACGAATTCGTCCGCGCCGTTTACAAGGCCCAGTCTGAAGCGGGAATCGATTATATGGAGATGGGTTATCGCTCCAGCAGGAAATATGCCCCGCCCAGCGACTATGGCGCCTGGAAATATTGTGACGACGACAAAATCCGTGAGGTTATCGACGGCATCGAATCAAATATCAAGATTAGTATTATGGTCGATGCCCACCGCGTCGCCGACCAGCAGTTTGCCCCTGTTGACGAAAGTCCCGTCGATATGATTCGCACGGCCACTTATGTCAAAGATGTTGACAAGGCTATCGCCCTTGTTAACAAGGTCCACGACCTCGGTTATGAAACAACCGTCAACGTCATGGCGATATCGAAGGAAAATGAATTTGACCTCATAGAGGCCCTCGACCAGCTTGCCGAATGTCCCGCCGGGACCGTCTATGTGGTTGACAGTTACGGCCACCTCTTTTCTGAACAGATTCACTATATGGTAAACCTGTACAAGGAGCACCTGCCCGGAAAGCGTATAGGAATACATTGTCATAACAATCAGCAATTGGGCTTTGCCAACACCATCGAGGGTATCAGATATGACTGCAACCTTGTTGATGGTTCATTGTACGGCATCGGCCGGGGCGCCGGAAATTGCCCGCTCGAACTGATAATCGGCTTCTTGAAAAATCCAAAGTTCGATATCAAGCCTATCCTTAAAGTCATACAGGATTATATGATTCCAATGCGCGAAGAAATTGAGTGGGGCTATATGATACCGTACGCCGTCACCGGCATACTCAACCGGCATCCGCGAGCCGCCATCGCCGTGCGAAAAACCGAGAACAAAGACAAATACGTCGAGTTCTACGAGGACATCCTCGACCCTCACGACTAACTCAGCATACTTCTAATTGCCTCCGGCATTCCCTCAATGCGACTATTGCCTTGCAAAACCGGTGCGGCCTGCTATAATCTTCGGCCGTAAGGTCTTATGCCAATTTGCTTAACAAGGATTTTTGATGAGATACACTCAAACATTTATACCGACAGTTAAAGAAGTGCCCGCCGATGCCGAGATAGTCAGCCATCAACTGATGATTCGTGCCGGCCTGATGCGAAAACTCGCCAGCGGGACCTACACCTACCTGCCCGCGGGCTGGCGTATCCTCCAAAAGATTATGGACATCGTCCGCGACGAGATGAACAAGGCCGGCGCTCTCGAAATCTCCATGCCGATGGTCCAACCGTTGGAACTGTGGCAAAAGACCGGCCGAGACGTCGATTATGGCGAAACCCTTGGCAGATTCACCGACCGTCACGGCCGGGGAAACGTCCTGATGCCGACCGCCGAGGAGGTCGTAACGCAGTTAGCCGCCGGCGAAATCAACTCTTATAAACAACTGCCCATCAACCTGTATCAGATAAACGCTAAGTACCGCGATGAATTTCGCCCGCGATTCGGCGTCCTGCGCTCGCGCGAGTTTATCATGAAGGATGCCTACAGCTTCGATGTTGACAATGAAAGCCTGGATAAATCTTACAGAATCATGTACGACGCCTACTGCCGAATCTTCCGTCGTTGTGGCCTTGAATACGTAATTGTCGAGGCGGAAACCGGCGAAATCGGCGGCTCCGGCTCACACCAGTTCACCATCCCCTGCGAAAATGGCGAAGACATCATTGTCTATACCGAAGATGGCTCCGGTGCCTGGAACCTTGAAAAGGCCCCCGCTGACCCGTTGCCAAAACAATCGGCCCCGAAAAATATCCCGGCGATAGAAGAAGTACACACGCCCAACGTCGGCAGCATAGAGGCCGTTTGCGACTTTCTAAAGTGCAAACCCGAAGAAATGATTAAAACACTCATCTACTCAACACCTTCCGAGACCATAGTCGCTGTCGTCCGGGGCGACCACGACCTTAATCAGGAAAAACTCACAGGTGCTGTCGGCCCAAAACACATTGAACTCGCTGATGAGGCCACGATCGAAAAGGTAACAGGCGCGGCCATTGGCTTCGCAGGACCTATGGGATTGGCCGAAAAGGTAAATCTTGTTCTCATCGACCACGCGGTCGCTGCAATGGCTGTTGGTATCACGGGAGCAAATAAAACCGACTACCACGTCAAAAACGTCGTCCCGGCACGAGACTTTGCTCTTGAAGGCAAGAATATAAAGGTTGTTGATATTCGAAACGCAGTCGAAGGCGACACGTACGATGGTAAGCCACTCCTGTTCAAGAGGGGCATCGAGGTCGGCCAAGTATTCAAATTAGGCACGAAATACAGCGCCAAATTGGGCGCTAAGTTTCTTGACGCCGACGGCAACGAAAAATCATGCCTGATGGGCTGTTACGGCATCGGCATAAATCGCATCTTAGCCTCGGCCATTGAAATTAACCATGACGACAAAGGCCCTATCCTGCCCATAACAATTGCTCCCTGGGAGGTAATCATTACACCCGCCGGAATAGGTCCTGAAATCACCGAAGCCGCCGAAAAGATTTATAAACAGTTGACTGAAAAGGGCATCGAGGTCCTCCTTGACGACCGGCCGGATATAAGAGCCGGCGTAAAATTCAATGACGCCGATTTGTTGGGCATTCCTGTCCGTGTTACCGTCGGCCAAAAATCTCTTGCCGCCGGCAAAGTCGAAATTAAGCTGCGAAGCGAATCCAAAAGCAAAAAAGTCGATGTCGCCTCTGCCGCAGATGAAGTCGTTCACCTCGTGAATTCTCTGAAAGCAGACCTAAACGCGCACGATTAGAACTTCTCAGGCAGGGTATGCTGTGCATACCATTCAACTAAATACTATTCACTGGATACTAACGACTATCCAATGTGGGAAATTGAAAAGCCTAAGCCGGTCAAGCTGATAATCGCCGTCATGGCAGCCGACCGCAAGTGTCTGAGCGCCGCGCTGGATGCGATAGTCGCCGAATTCGGCACAACCGATTTTGTGAGCGACGTTTGGCCGTTCGACCAGACTGATTACTACAAAGAGCAAACCGGCCCACATATTCTCAAGCAGTTCGTAAGCATCGAGAAGTTGATTGACCCCGGCAAACTGGCCCAAATCAAGCACAGAACAAACGAAATCGAGCAGAGGCAGGCTGAACTGTTGCACTCCTCGGGCGTGGTTTGGCCCAGGCCGATAAACCTGGACCCGGGGATAATCGAGCCGTCAAAACTAATTTTGGCGTCAACAAAAAACTACTCCCACCGTATCTATATCGGCGAGCAAATGTATGCCGAGGTTACACTGACGTTCCACAAAGGAAAGTGGCAGCCTTTCCCATATACGTACCCGGACTACAAACAACCAGGTTATCACGAATTCTTCAGCAAAGTCCGGACCCGATTGATTGAGCAACGCAGAAAAACTCAAGGATTGTAGCCAATACAGCTTCTGATTAAAAAGTCGTACAAATTTATCAAGAACAACGCCAAATACTGACGACTAAATACTAACGACTAAATAAGGAGACTGAGCAATTCAAACATTAGGCATATTAGCGGCATGTTTGTTGGCGGGCTCTTTTCTAACCTCAGCGGTGTTGACGGCTGTTGTCAGAAAACTTGCCCTACGAACCGGCTTTGTCGCCCGGCCTGTCGAAGACAGATTTCACGATTCGATTGTGCCGTTAGGTGGCGGGATAGCGATTTACTGGACGATGGCCTTGTTCGTGCTTGGCGGAACCTGTGTGGTAAAATTCCTCGTCGCGCCGGGCTTGTCCGACTGGTTGGGCGAATCGGTTACGGTCCACGCCGAAGGTTTCCTCGACAAGATTGGCGGACTAATAATTGTGATGGTGGTGGCATTGGCACTGCACCTGGTCGGTTTGTGGGACGACAAGAAGCACTTAGGGCCGGGCGTTAAGCTTATTGTACAATTTGCCGCGGCGATAATTGTGGCGTTTTTTGCCGACATTCGGCTGGAGTTCTTTATTCAAAATAAATTGATCACCTCCGCCCTTTCGGCTGTCTGGATAGTGCTGATTATCAACGCCTTCAACTTCCTTGACAATATGGACGGCCTTAGTGCCGGCATTGCGGTCATCACCTCGGCGGTCTTGTTTGTTGCCGCTGCACTTAGCGGCCAGGTGTTCGTCGGCGCCATGGCACTGGTCTTTATCGGCAGCCTTTGCGGATTCTTACTATTCAATTTCCCGCCCGCTAAGATTTTTATGGGCGATTCAGGCTCACTTGTGATTGGCTTTTTCGTCGCCCTCCTGACGCTGCGCACAACCTACTACCACGAAGGACAAGGCGGCGGACTATACGCCGTTTTCATGCCGCTCGTGGTAATGGCGGTTCCCCTGTACGATTTTATCAGCGTTACATTCTTGCGCCTCAGGCAGGGCAAAAGCCCCTTCGTAGGCGATACGCAACATTTCTCCCACCGACTGAAACGCCGCGGCCTGAACGACACCCAAACCGTCCTGACGTTGTATCTGGCAACGGTATGCACATGTGTCGGCGCGATTTTCCTGAAGGACGTTGGTCTGATAGGCGCAGTTTTGATATTCGCTCAGACGGTGATGATATTGGCTATAATCGCTATCCTCGAAACGACCGGGAACTGAAAATTTTCAATTTACTATTTTCTATTTACTATTAACAATAAGTGAGCTATGCGGCTCGACTCTGAGATCAGTAAATCCAAATCGCTTAGGTGGCTCGAATACGTGCTCCTGATGCTCTGCCTTTGTGTATTAGCTCTAAGGGCCACCTACCCTGAGAATCCGCATATAGTGCAGCTCAACACTCCTAATCGAATTTTGGGTAATGACGGGTTCAGCCTGGCTATTTCGACCATACTTATCCTGGCGGCAATTGCGTGGTGCGTTGGGATGTTTCTATGTGCCAGGCCCTCTTACCGCTTCAGCGGAATTGAGATTGGCCTTGCCCTTTTCTTAATAGCCGGTGTCATCGGCATTTCTGTAGCGTCGAATAAAAGGGCGGCGATTACAGATATGGTAACGCTCATCGGGCCGATATTGATGGCGCTGCTGTTAATTCAGATATTGGATTCGCCGGCAAAAATAAGATTGGTCCTCTTTGTGGTTGTCGCGTTGGGAGCAGCAGGCGCCTTTCAGTGTTTCGACCAGCTTCTGGCAAGTAATCAGTACATGATTGAGGACTATGAAAGAGACCCCGCCGACCATATCGCACGCGCAGGTTTTGAACCAAACTCGTTTCAGCATATGCTTTATGAGCACAGACTGTATTCCAAAGATATTCGGGGTTTCTTCACGACGGGTAATTCTGCCGGCTCCTTCGCCATCCTTGCAACGTTCGCTGCGGTCGCCTTGTTCATAGAGAAATTCAAAAACCGCCTCAAAGAATCTTCTCATGTCCCCTTTGTATTATGTACAATTGTGGCGGCAGTTGTTACCGCCGGCTTAATCATCACTCACAGTAAAGGCGCAATTATCGCAGCGGCCGTTTCAGCAGGTTTCCTGACCGCATATCTAATGTTTGGTGGTTGGCTCCGGGTACACAAAAAAACTGTATTTGCACTTTGCTTGACGGCCGTCGTTGCAGGACTGGCGGCCGTGGTATGGTATGGCATGTCTCACGGCTATCTGCCAGGCGGTAATTCAATGCTCGTAAGATGGCAATACTGGGTCTGTTCTGCGAAGATGTACGCCGCCAAACCTCTGACAGGCGTCGGCGGCGGCAATTTTGCCACCTACTACACACATTACAAACTGCCGCAGGCACTGGAGACGGTAAGAGACCCGCACAACTTTGTCCTGACCATACTTACTCAATACGGGCCTTTAGGCCTCATCGGCTTCGTGGCGGCTTTCGGATTTGTACTGTACAAAACCATTTTCGTCCCAACAACCACAGATCCGCCCATGCGGCAGACAAACGATAAACCATTCAAAGCTTTGGCAGGCGCAGCCCTCGTTTTCATACTCGTAACACTCCTTGCTCTTAGGCCGATAGTCACGGCCGACAACCTTGGCGACACGTTTATGGTAAAAGTCTCCGTCATGCTTACCCTGTACGTTATACCCGCAATTACCTTTGGCATACCTTTTTTGCTCCTGTGGCTGAGCGATGAGAAATCCTGCATCACCACCCGCGGCCATGATAACGCCGCACGAGCAGCCATCTTCTGCGGCATTGTTGCGGTTCTTATTCACAATCTTATAGACTTCGCCATATTTGAGCCGGGCGTACTCACCTGCTTCTGGGTAATGATAGCCTGTCTCGGGGCTGTTAATTTCCAGAGCAACGGACCCGCTGCGTCGCAGCGCGACGAGTACCGACGTATTGTTTTCAGTCCCAGCTTTGCGGTACGAATAACAGCAATAGCAGCAGTGGTAGCTGTCGTGTGGGTATATTGCAGTTATGCATTTGTGCCGGCGATCAAAGCCAGCGCCACAATTCAGAAGGCACTGCAAAATCCAAACCGCGCCGGCCAACTGTTTGCTGCGGCGGCGGCCGATGACAAGCTCAGTCCAAGGGCGCTCAACCTGAACGGCAGGCTGCATCTGCAATATTACAGGTATAGCCGCGATAAGCAATCTATGTTGACCCAGGCGGCACAATACTTCACCGCGGTAGTCCAGCGCGACAAGGCCGATTTCAAGAACTACGAAAAGCTGATGATAGTTTATGAACTGCTTGCAACGGTCTCGCCTGCGGACGAGGCGCCCGAGTGGACTCAAAAGGCTTATGATTCGGGCATCGAGACCGCCAGGCGCTATCCGGGCAAGGGCATGCTGCAATTTGAACTCGGCAAAATCGCCGAGAGGTTAGGCAATAAAAAAACTGCCCTTGCCCACTACGAAAAAGCCGTGCAAATTGAAGATAGCTACCGCGCCCAGTTTCGCAGAATGTATCCCGGCCGTGAAGTGTTCAGCCGCCTGGGCCAGAACAAGTATGCCTCCGCCAAGGAACGAATAGCTTTGATGAAAGATTAAAGCTATTCGGGACAGTCACCAATTTATCCTCATTTTTCGGCGAAAAATAAATAAAAACCTGCCGTGACTTGCCGCTAAAACGGCGGGCAGGTGCCTGTCTCAGGATTTCACAGATTCTTGATGTCATTGACATCATTAACCTTCCATCCAGAGTTCACGTCGAAAAAGTATTCTCTTTCTTTAGACACAGCTTTATTAACGCCTGTAAATCTTACTTGTTTCCAAAGTCCCTCTAAATATATATATTTTTTAGCTTTTTCTCCCTCAGCACTTATAACAATTTTCTTATCAAAAATTCCATCAAAATTATTATCTATGTACATCTCCCCCACGTCATCTGCTTCCTTGTTATAGCCATAATAAATTAAATCCTCCCACTTTCCAGATTCATTTACGGACTCGAAAGATAAGATCGGCATGTTTTCTCTCAGCAAACATGCTCTTGCAATTTCACCATCTTTGTTTTGATAAAGCGTGAAAAACGAGATACCATCCTTGGCTATAAACATTGCTTTTGAAATATCGTAAGTTTTCCCTTCTTTAATGCTAGGAATTTTTTCCACCCAAATTGTTATGTCACCAAAGGTCCTTGGTTTGACCAATGGAATTGGCTTGCCGCGCACAAATACCACAGCCAATATTGCAAATACGACAATCACGATTATGCCACCGGAAAAGAAGGATGTTGTAGCATATATCACTTGTTTTTTTTTCATCTTAACTCCTATGATAAATTTTTTTAAGCACTTGGGACAGACACCACTTTATCCTCATTTTTCGGTGAAAAACAAATAAAAACCTGCCGCGACTTGCCGCTGGCACGGCGGGCGGGTGCCTGTTTCCGGTTTGCCACTATGTGGAAGACATCTCTTGCCTTAACTTTTTTTCAATGGGCCATTCTGAAAATGCTAAAAAGAAGAGAAGGACTATGCCTACAACAGGTATCAACATAGGAAGCGATAAGGCTGCATTATAGCCTGCCTTATATCAATTCCAGTTAATTAGAGCTGATTCTATCCAGGGGAATAAACATAAATTTGAAAGTTCATCTTGTCGATTTGATATCCATAACCAAGCCTCATCTACAGCAGCTTCCAAGTCAT
>SDBT01002935.1_pt1 | contig 29735 bp, 16 predicted proteins | sample 2277101 | NCBI WGS metagenome assembly SDBT01 (sample SAMN10404973, study PRJNA504765) | marine sediment metagenome | isolation source: marine sediment core GS10_PC15, 103 cmbsf | place: Arctic Ocean: Southern Knipovich Ridge | collected 2010
GGATATTGATGGGAGGACTCACTAGTGCTACGTTACGGTTTTGTGCATCTAATTGCGGTCATTGGCGTGCTGGCGGCGTGGAGTTTCTGTGCCTCCGGCGCGACGGCGACGTTCGGGCGAGGACAGTCAGGCCAGTACGGCATCGACAAGATCGACATGCTGAGTTTCAAGTTCAGCGCCGATGCTCTGGCGGTAACCGGCGGCGGGTCGGGGTTTTTTGCTGACTACGATTGCTCTATAGAATCCGGCAACCATCAGACTCTCGGGGCTGTTGTCCTTATTGGCTTCGCTAACCTGTTCGATCTCATTCCCCCTGCTTCTGGCGGTGAAGACATCATTATCGACAGCGCAACGCTGGAGATTCTAAGCGATCAGTACGACGTGACCAAGACGCTCACCCTCAGCCGGATAACCACCGATTGGCTCAGCGGGCCGGATGGAACAAATCAGCATAATGTCAATGCAGACACCGCCGATATTGCAAGCGACCTGGAATGGACGACCAACCCGGACGGGACAGCCAACTATAACCATTCTTCGGTTTCGACGTCCTGGGGTACGAGTGACTTCACAACGACCGGCTCGGTCAGCCAGCTTCAGGCCGGCTGGCAGACTTACAACTACTTCGACGTCGCCGACATGCTGCAGGATGCCTACGACGCAGGCGAAAACTTCGGCTTCGTGCTGGAAACAACTTCCGGCCATCGATACATCCAGGACGCGGGCAACACCACAGGCAACTTCAACTCGCCGCAATGGGACCCGCAATTAAGGATCACGTACCACTACCCCGTTCCTACCATTCCCTACACGCTAACGGTAATCAGCGGATCGGGCAGCGGCACGTATAGCCATGACGACGTAGTGATCGTCTCGGCCAATGCACCTCCTGCCGGAATTGCGTTCGACCAGTGGACTGGCGACGTTGGCGAAGTTGCGAATATCTACGCGTCGGCTACCACAGTGACGATGCTGGCCGATACAACAGTGACGGCCACCTACAGCGCCGTGTTGTACACACTGACGGTCAACAGCGGAAGCGGGTCGGGCAGCTACACCGCCGCGACCGTCGTGGCGATAGAGGCCGCTACTGCCCCCATAACCGGATTGGAATTCGACGTTTGGCTCGGTGATACGATTGGCGTCGATGACGTTGAGTCCCCTATCACTACTATCACGCTAAGCACCGCCGATGCTGCGATCACGGCTACTTACGGAGTGCCTTCCCTGTCCGGTGACATTAGTGAAGACGGGGTGGTGGACATAGTTGACCTGAATACTGTCCTGATCGACTGGAGCAGATCTGGCGCGGCGATATCCAACCCTGCGGCCGACGTTAACGGCGACGGAACGGTCGACATTGTGGATCTGAACACGGTTCTGATCGATTGGAGCAAGCTCGCTCAGGCACTTCTTACGATCGTTAACGGTTCACCTGGTGGAGTGTACGACGCTACGGAGATCGTTGCGATTTCCGCAGACCCGCCCGCCACGGGCGCGAATTTCGATGTCTGGCTCGGCGATATCGCCGGCATTGCGAACGTTAACGCATCCGATACGACTATCACCGTTCCACTGGGTGGCGCTACAGTCACCGCGACGTATTGGTACGAGACATACGCACTGACCGTCGTCAGCGGAAGCGGAAGCAGCGATTACACCATCGGTGAAGTGGCAGCAATCGCCGCCGACACGGTTCCATCGCCCTTGGTGTTCGAAAGCTGGACAGGCGATGTGGGCACGGTTGCCAATATTTACGATTCGACGACTACTCTTGTCATGCCCGCATTCGATGCAACGGTAAGTGCAACCTACACCATCGTCGAAACAGACCCGCTCGAAGCGCACATCAAGTATCCGTACGTACCGTACAACGGCAACGGAGCTTACTACTTCAGTTCGGAATCCACCACAAACACGCAACGGATTCAGGAACTGGATACTCTGCTGGCTCGTTGGGGCCAGAAGGATTACGACGAGCTTTGGGACGGCGATTCCTGGCAGGAAGAGCGAACGATTTTCCACGACGTCTCCACGGGCGCGACGATCTACAAACTGACCAACGATTACGGGAACGATTCGGTCTCCTACCACAAGGGCAGTTGGACTGCCGACGGCGGGCACATCGTATGGCGAAGAGCCACCCCGTATTACGAGGGGGGAACAACCACCCACGGCCTATGCGTGATGAAGTCCGACGGGACGGATATCAGGCGTATCGGTTTGGGCTATAGCACCGTCTATAAACATCAGTGCTCCAAGACAGATCCAAATATCGTCTATTCGATGGAGGGTGCCTCGCGCCTTCGTGCGTTCAATATTCACACGGGTAATTCGGTGGCCAATCTGGGAACTTTCGGCAATGCCTGGCACCTGAAGATGTCCATGGACGGTAGACACCTGCTGGGCTACACCTCCGGCACGATGTGGATATGTTCGGCCGACGGCTCGGACACTTACTCCTGGTCCACTAGCGGCATTCACGACTCGTTCATCATCCACCCCACGCTGGATTACGTGATGTACTGGCATGATAGCACGTGGAACTCCGAAGGTTTTAAGCTGAGGAGCTTCGACGGCAGCAGCACTATTACCTCAGGCGTTCAGTTCGACTGGAACCACGGCGCGTTCGGGCTTGCCCCGCTACCGGGCACGACGACGCCTCGCGTGACCGGTCTGCACAACATAGCCGGATGGTTCGACGGCGGAACCGACGGGCTTAGTTGGACTGATGAAGTCAATATCTGGGACCCGGCCAAGGGTTCCAACCCGTGGGGATTCTTCACCCCGTATTCACCTCGTAACGCCTATGCCACATGGGCTCCGGTCGATGAGCCTTGGGGCGCCGTGTCCAACCTGCTCATTTCGCCATACGTCTCGGAACTGTTCATGACCTATGTATTCCCAGTCACCGGCGATGCGGTCAATAGGTTCAGAATCTGCCAGATAGGCAACAGGACCAACTACATGTTGGACGGCTGCGACGCAAGCCCGGACGGCACGAAGATCATATGGGTATCGGACCAACTGGGCGTGCGCGACAATTACTACGTCGTTGCGGCTCTGCCCGAATCGCCGCTCAACATTGCGGCGGTCGAATCCGGCGGCAATGTCGATCTGTCTTGGGACCCACCGGCCCACCACAAAGAAACGGCAGGCTACAACGTCTATCGTAGCGATGATTCCGGCTACGGCTATGCGCAAGTCAACACCAGCCTCGTGGACGCCAACAGTTTCACTGACACGACGGTAGACACTAACAGTACTTATTACTACGTCGTGACGTCGGTGGAGACCTCCACTCTGGAAGGCAGTTACTCTGGGGAGGCGGCCTACGGTAGCGGCGCCACCACCGCCGAGAGGACTATATTCGTCGAAGCCGAGTCCGGCGAAACCAACGCCGCCTTCTGGAAAGGCTTCTACGGTACTTGCAGTGATCTGTACTACATCTGGATGCGTAAGAGCGGATCGAACGCCACCACCGCGATCCCGGTCGAACTGCCCAGAAGCGACAACTACCACATCTGGGCACGCATCAAGGACGGTAGTTGCTCCATCGAGGACAGAAACTTCACCACGACTGAGACCCGCTGGACCTGGGTCAAGTCGGCATCCCCCGTCCCCCTGCCTGCCGGCAGTGTCGACGTGGATGTCAATTCCACCGATTACGGAGTTGGAATCGATGCGATCTACCTGTCTACAGATGCCAGCTTCACTCCCGTCGGAAAGAACTCGATGGACCGCATCGCCCCTGCGCAGCTTACCGGAGTCTCTGCCACGCCCAACGGGCCATTCAAGGCGAATGTTTCCTGGAACGCTTCGTCTGCCCCTGACCTGCATCATTACAATCTGTACATCGGCAGCAATTCAGATTTCGTTTGCGACAGTGAGACGCTTGTGGTCTCGCCAGCTGGCAGCAACTATCTCGACTGGCAGCTATCGCCGGCAGCAACGCATTATTACAAAGTCACCGCCGTCGATCGCCAGGGCAATGAGTCCGAGCCGTCTTCAGCCGCGCCCGTCACTACCGCCGGCCTGTCCATAGTCACTCGCGATGCCACGCTTTCAGGTGGGAGTGTGACCGTTAATATTCCGACTTCGGGCGAATACGTTCTCTGGGTAAAGCAGGCCAGAAGCAGCATTAATTCCAGTGTTATGTCCACCATCAGGTTTGACGTCTCGCTGGATGGCGGAGCTGACACTCGTTGGTCGTGGTCATCTGACCCGAGGCTCAAGCAGCCCGCTGACCCGTGGATCACCTACGGAGATCGCGCGGTGTATTACCTGACGGCCGGCAACCACACGTTCGACATCGCACCGGCATACAATAACCCTTCACTCACGGCCATCAAGGTTACCAACGACTTCTCGTGGAAACCGTCCACATATTTCTGGGGTGGCTTCGGCTGGTGAGTTCTTGAAGCGATCCACCCACGGAGGTGGCCCAAATGTCGGGCACTACCCATTTTCCGTTGTTTCATGCGGCTTGCCTAAGTCGATTCCAGAACGCCGGCCTGATGTGACGAGTAACGAAGCACGCTGTCCCTACCGGAAACTCCATCCGAAGATGAGTCAGCAGGAATCAGAATGTTGAAATAAGCAGAATCGTGACTTCGCAAGCCAGGCTGACCAAGCGTGTTTCAAAAGTCGGTCGAGTACAGTTCGACTGACCTAGTTTAACCCCTGTCGGGGGTTATCGCCCCGACACAGCCTAAGGCTGCATGCTAACAACCCCTATACAAATGCCCACCTTCTGAAGATCGACAAATCCGCCACCATCAAGCGGCGATTTCGCTATCTCATACTCCCGATATGCCACCCTATCCCTGATACAGCAGGGACTGCCCGTTACTACACAGCGACCCTTCGTTTTGACTTGTTCCACGCCTTCGTCGCACGTCCGACGAATCTGCTGCCTTTTTCAGAAAGGAGCTTGAAGACTGCCGATGCAGCTCTATGATGCCCGCGCAATTTTGTAGTCTTCCTGCTAGAACAGGGAGTGAAATGCAGGAGAATGACGTTCGCCGTCCGGGACCGGACGAAGACGACGAGGACCATAACGACGACGGCAAAGGCAACGAGGTGAAATCTGATGATTAGCGACTGTCCTAAAAACTGTCCTAAAATCGAGTCAAGGAATAGCGAGGTACACCAAGGAATGGCAAGGTACCGCAGAGCCATGAGCTTGTCGAAGGGCGAGACGTGCCTGTCCCCATTTTCCCTAAAAACTATATACTGTCCCCGGAATACCTATACTGTCGCCGATCCGTTGCTGTCCTTACCCACATGCAACTCCCGCCCGTTGAAGCGGTCTTGAGTTTATCCGCCTGTTCTGGCGGTGGTCTTGAGTTTATCCGCCTGTTCTGGCGGTGGTCTTGAGTTTATCCGCCTGTTCTGGCGGTGGTCTTGAGTTTATCCGCCTGTTCTGGCGGCGGTGGTCTTGAGTTTATCCGCCTATTCTGGCGGCGGCGGCTTTGACCATCGCGATGTACTTCTGCCTGTCCTGGTCGGACATGGACTTTTTCCAGCGTCCGGCCCCCAATACGGCGAGTATCTCATGCCCCGGTCCGAACACCGGCACGGCCAGGCGGAGAATCTCAGGCCCGTGAATATCGGGGATGGAGTAGCCCTTGCGGCGCACCTCGGCGAGAAAATCATCCAACTTTTCCTCCGTGCCCCACCGCGGTTCGCCAAGTCTCCAGAACGGATGCCTCAGGCGATATGCATCCCGCTCGGACTGGGACCAGTATGCCTGGAACGCAAGCGTCACAGCGCTACCATAAGGGTGCAGCACCTTGTTCGGTCTTTCGAGAATCTTCGGTCGCTCCGGGCTGACCCGCAGGACCATCATGCATTCTGCGCCCACGGCCCGGCCGAGCGTAATCGTCCAGTCAGCAGATTCAAACGAGGAGTTGTTGAGTTTCTCGTGCGGACCCAGCACCGAAGGATCGAGGTTAAGGATGCCCCGCAGTTGCTCGTACAGTTCGGGCAGAACTTCCGATGCTCGGTTCACCAGGGCATTGTCGCCATATTCGTGGACCAGATCGAGCACCGCCCCGCCAAGCCGATAGCGTATGGGCCCGGTGACCTTATCGAGATACCCAGATGCGACCATGGTCCGCAACAGGTTGTGTGCTGTAGATGCCTTGAGCCCCATCGCCTCGCGAATGTCTCGCAAAGCCATGCCGTTTTCGCTGCGAGCCACCAGATCGAGAATGGCTAGACCGCGGGAAAGAGATTGGACAAGTCGGCCGTCAGGCATGTTTATTCACCACTTTTGCACCATCATTCAATTTCGCATCGCTAACATCCCTGACGATATCGCCTTCCATAACTGCTGTCAAGCAGCCTGCATGGCAAGACCTATCGCTGCGTCGGACTTGCCGTTGCGATAAATGGTGTTTTGGGCGACCAGGCAACAATAGGACGGATTTCTTCGCAGGCTTAGGGGGAGTGCTGCGTTATGCTATGGAAAGCCTCATTCAGCGGAGAACTGCACTTGTTTGGAAAACGGCAAGGAATCCTCTTATCGACCTTGATTGCGGCGGTCATCGTCATGCTCGCCGGGGCAATGTCCACACTCTCAGCCCAGACGACCCAGCTGGCGAGCCAGCCGGCCAAAGATCCAACCATAATCGAATACGCCAATCGAATCGACGAATTGGTCTTCGGAAAGTTGGAGCAGCTTGGCATTTCGCCTTCAGAACTGTGCAGCGATGAAGTGTTTCTGAGGCGTCTCTACATTGACGTGATCGGAACGCTTCCGACGGCCGGGGAAACCAGGTCATTCCTTCGCAGCACCAAACCCGACAAGCGGGCCGCGCTTATCGACGAGTTGCTCCAGCGCGACGAATTCGCGGATTACTGGTCGCTCAAGTGGTGCGATCTGCTCAGGGTTAAATCCGAGTTTCCCAGCAAGCTCTGGCCCAACGCGGTGCAGGCGTATCATCGGTGGATCAGGACTGCGATCCGGCAGAACATGCCCTACGACACCTTCGCACGCGAGTTGCTCACCTCGACCGGAAGCAACTTTCGCGTTCCGCAGGTGAATTTCTTCCGGGCGATTCCGACTAAAGACCCGCACAAGATCGCCGAGGCAGTATCGCTGAGTTTCATGGGCATCAGACCCGAGACATGGACAGAGCGTCAACGCATGGGCATGGCTGCGTTCTTCGCCAGGGTGGGCTACAAGCCAACGTCCGAGTGGAAAGAGGAAATCATCTACTTCGATCCCAACGGCGTGCTGCTGAACCCCAAGACCAAACGTCCGCTGAAACCCAAGCTCCCCCACAGCCGCCCCACACGCGTCAAGACCGGCCAAGACCCGCGCATAGCCTTCGCCGATTGGCTGACCGGACCGGACAATCCCTACTTCGCCAGATGCGCAGTGAATCGCATCTGGTGCTGGCTGCTGGGCAGAGGCATTATTCACGAACCCGACGACATCCGCCCGGACAACCCTCCGCAAAATCCCGAACTGCTGGGGTTTCTGGAAAAGGAACTCATCAATCACAAGTTCGACCTGAAGCACATCTACAGGCTGATTCTCAATTCCAGAACCTACCAACTCTCGGCCCGTCACACACCGGACAATGCCCACGATCGGACGAACTTCTCGCATTACTACCTGCGACGCCTCGAAGCCGAAGTATTGATCGACGCCATCTGCCAGGTTACCGCCACGCGGGAAGGTTACTCCAGCAAAGTCCCGGAACCTTTTACCCATGTCCCGAGCGACCAGCGTTCGATCACGCTTTCGGACGGTAGCATAACCAGCCCGTTCCTTGAGAAGTTCGGGCGTCCTTCCAGAGACACCGGCTACGAGTCCGAGCGGAACAATACACCCTCGGCGGCCCAGCGGCTGCACCTGTTGAATTCGACGCACATTCAACGGAAACTCGAGAAAAGTCGATGGCTTCGCCGACTGGCAAACAATTCAAAACTCGACAACGATGCGACGGTCAGGGCGCTGTATGTCAGAATCCTGTCCCGCTATCCGACCGACGTCGAATTGGAAACTGCCGGTAAGTTCATGGAGTCAAGCGGTCTGAACAAACGACAGACTGTAACAGATCTGGCCTGGGCATTGATCAACACCAGGGAATTCAGATTCAGGCATTAGGCCTGGAGGTAACGGATAATGGATACTCAACGAAATATCGATTTGATCGCCGCAAACCTGACCAGGCGTGACATACTCAAATACGGAGCGTATGGCGCGGCGGGTCTGGCGTTGGGCAGCCTGCCTGGTCCGTGGACGGTTTCTCATGCTCTCGGAGCAGCGGCCAAGCCCCCTGCCACCGAAGCCAAAGCGAAATCCGTAATCCAGATATGGATGTGGGGCGGACCTCCGCACATGGACACCTTCGATCCCAAACCCGATTCCGGCAGAGATTACTGCGGGCCGTTCAACAAACCTATCGCCACGAACGTTGACGGTATTCAGATCGGGCAGATGCTGCCCCTGCTGGCCAAACAGGCCGACAAGTATTCGATCATCCGTTCGATGACGCACGGAATCAACGGGCACGAAACTGCTTCGTATGTGGTGCAGACCGGACGAAAACCGGGCAAAAGAGACGTTTACCCATGCGCCGGTGCGGTCGTGTCGCTCAAGAAAGGATACGACGCCGGATACAAAGGTCTCTTACCGCCCTACATCGTTCTGACTTCGCCACAGGGGCGTTTCTCCGAAGCGGGCTTCCTCGGCCAGCGATACAAACCTTTCGCCACGGGCGGAGACCCCAACAGAAATCCGTTTACAGTCGAAGGCATAATCACCAAGGGCATTTCCGATAAGCGGCAGAAAACCAGGCGTCAGTTGCTTACTTCGCTCGACACGCTCGGGCAGCAGATAACCGGCGATCCGCTGCTGGCACAATCGGAGAAGTCCCAGCAGGAAGCGTACGACATGATCCTCGGCGAAGGTAGAAAGGTATTCGACCTCACCAAGGAGCCCAGCGAGCTGCGAACGCGCTACGGGCGAAACACATTCGGACAGTCCTGCCTGCTTGCCCGCCGATTGGTGCAACAGGGCGTGCCTTATATAACCATCAACTACAGAGGCTGGGACACGCACAAGAAACACTTCCAGGCAATGCGCCGCAAGCTACCCCAACTCGACATGGGAATGGCTACGTTGTTACAGGACCTGTCCGACTGCGGACTGCTGGACAGCACGATTGTCTGGTGGGGTGGCGAGTTCGGACGAAGCCCGAAAGTCAAACGTGAAGCGCCTTGGAACGGCGGGCGCGGTCATCACGGCGCGGTGTTCTCCAGCGTCGTCGCAGGCGGAGGGTTCAAGGGCGGACGCGTCGTTGGGGCTTCGGACGACAAAGCCCAGGAAGTCAGAGACCGCCCCGTCTACCCGCAGGATATGATCGCCAGCATGTACAGCCTGCTGGGTATCGATCCGGCCGGGGTGCTTCAGCATCCCGACGGGCGAACGGTTCGCTTAACTCCATCTGCCAAGGACGACCCTGAGAGCGGCGGACTGCTCAAGGAAATCATGTGAGCAAAGCGATGAATCCAGAAGCCATCCCAAAACCTCAATTTGTGTTCAAAGCGGCGGGTTTTCCGCCCTGCTTCGTCGCGAAAACTCGACGAAACGCCTTGGCTTCTACATCGTTTTCGCTTCTTGCAGGAAGCGTAAAACCTGCTCTCTTTCATTCACAAAGCAGTTTCTGGGATGACTTCTAACGAAGCGCACAATCATGCGAATATACCTACTTACAGCCGTCGTGCTATTGGCGATACAATCGGCTATCGCCGCCCCGCCGCCGCATATCGGCTATGTCTATCCGGCAGGCGGACGCGCGGGCAGCAGCTTCGAGGCAACCGTAGGCGGACAGTATCTGGCCAGGAGCAATGCTGTTCATGTTATGGGCGACGGCATTAACGCGGAGGTAATCGAGTACATCGAACCGGAGGCCAAGCGAAGGAGAAAGCTCAGGAGGCGGATCGACAGGCGCCTGGGCGAACTGGAGCGGGACCACTCTCAGAGTAGTGAATTCGACGAGAAAGAAGCACGAAAAACCGATCCGATGCTCGTCGATTTGATAAAGGCCCTGCGAATCAGGAGACCGAAGAACCCAAAGGCTCAGCCCAATGCGCAGATAGAAGATACCGTAAGCATCAGAATCACGATAAGCCCCAAAGTTCAGCCCGGACGGAAGGAGATTCGCCTGGCCTCTCCAGATGGAGTGTCCAACCCGCTGGTGTTTATCGTCGGAACGCTAGGCGAAGTTACCGAACCGAAGCGGACCAATTTTCGGCCAACGCCTCCCATGAAAATTCAATCGCTTCCAGTGCTGCTCAACGGGCAGATTCTACCCGGCGAGGTGGACCGTTACAAATTCAACGCCCGCAAGGGCGAGCAACTGGTGTTCCAGGCCCAGGCCAGAGCCCTCATGCCCTACCTCGCCGATGCCGTACCGGGTTGGTTCCAGGCGGTACTGGCCGTTTACGACGCAAACGGAAACGAACTTGCTCTGGTCGACGATTATCTGTTCGATCCCGACCCGGTGCTCTTCTTTGACGTACCTGCCGATGGCGAATACATGCTCGAAATAAAGGACGCGATCTATCGAGGTCGCGAGGATTTCGTCTATCGTATCGCCGCCGGTCAGTTGCCATTCGTCACTGGCATATTCCCTCTGGGCGGACGGGTCGATGCAAAGACGCCCATTGCGATTACCGGTAAAAATATCCCCATCAACCGACTCATGCTCGATACGCAGGGCAAGGCTCGCCGAATACATACGACCTCGATTTCAGCAGGCGGATATATTTCAAATCGGTTCCCATACGCAATCGATTCGCTCGAGGAAATAGTCATATTCGAATCGAGAGTCTCTGCCCGGAGCGCACGAAAAATTTCCGTACCCTCGATCATCAACGGTCGCATCGAGCAGCCCGGCGACTGGGACGTGTTCAGCTTTCAAGGCGATAAAGGCGAACATATTGTCGCCGAAGTAATCGCCCGCCGGGTTGGTTCGCCGCTCGATTCGATTCTCAAGCTGACCGACAGCCGTGGACGCATCGTGGCGACCAACGACGACCACAAAGACCCCGCCGCCGGATTAGTAACCCATCACGCCGATTCCTACATGATCTGTGAATTGCCGCGCGACGATACGTACTACCTCCACATTGGCGACGTCCAGAACAAAGGCTCCGACGCCCACGCATATCGCCTGAGGGTAAGTCCGCCCCGGCCTGATTTTGAATTGAGGCTTGTCCCTCCATCTCTCGCCCTCCATCAGCGTGAAGCGACGTCCACAACCGTGCACGTATTGCGAAAGGACGGCTTCAGCGGAAAAGTTACACTGAAACTCACAGACGCCCCAGACGGCCTGTCGCTGAAAGGTCGAATCCCGGCCGGACAGGACAAGGTAAAACTGAGGATACGCGCCGCTGAGGACACACCCGTCGGTCTTGCGCCTATTCATCTGGAAGGCTCTGCCGTCATCGACGGCGAAACCGTCATCCGCAACGTCATACCCGCCCAAGACATGATGCAGGCTTTCCTGTGGAGGCAACTGGTACCTGCGGAAGAACTGATCGTGATGGTCAAGCCCGCGCGGCGGTTCGCACTCGCAACCAATCTGCGAGAAGGCGATCCACTGCTTATTCCTTTTGACGGGTCTGTAAAGATTGAGGTCAGACGCGCACCGGGAAGCAAGTGGGGCAGAGACCTTAAGCTCTCGCTGTCCGATCCGCCCGACGGAATCGTGATGGATCCCGCCGTCATTAAGCACGGCAAGTGGAAGGTGACCGTCGTAATCCGCACCGACGGTTCTCAACTGAAGCCCGGAGCGAAGGGCAACCTGGTCATCTCGGCTTGGATTGAAAAGAAGAAGCTACGACACGTCTGCGATGCACCGCTGATTTCATACGTAATTGTCGAGCCTTCCGATAGCGAGTAGCAACGCCCGGCCGGAGGCTCCTCAGCCAGAGCCTGCTTCCTCGGACATCGAGCGATGGGGCATCGCATAAGACATGGCAAACAGGCAGCCTACGAGACTCATCTGAGCAGCTTTTGGAACTTGGCTGAAAGACTCATAAGGTCATATGGTTTCTGGATGAAGCCCGCCAAGCCTTCACCGGAGAGACCGGCGGTAATATCTTCCTCAGCGTATCCACTCGAAACTATTACGGGAACACCGGGTTTGATCTGCTGGAGGCTCTCGAAGGCTTCGGCGCAACTCATGCCAGGCATCTCGTAATCGAGAAGCACCACCACGATATCGGCGACATGTTCCCTCAACTCTTCGATTGAACCAGCTCCGTCACAAGCTGTATAGACGGTGAATCCGAGCCTTGTGCACATCTTGCGGAGTGTTTCAAGAACGGCCGGTTCGTCGTCTGCTATGAGTACGCTCCCTGGTGCCCGCCAGGGGGCGGTCTTCTGTTCCGGATGAGGATGGGGCTCAGTTTCACTGATCGGCAGCGCGCAGGGGAAGTACACTTCGAAGGTAGTTCCCTGCCCCGGTTCGCTGTCGACCTTAATCGCACCTTGATGTCCGCGCACGATACCTATCACAGCTGACAGGCCGAGCCCGGGACCTGCAAGCTTTGTCGTAAACGACGGTTTGAACAACTCATCCATGGCCTGTGGGTCAAGTCCACATCCGGTATCTGAGACCGACAGAACAACGCAGTCGCCACCGGCAAAGTCATCCATTGTGTATAGCTGCGGAAAATCGGCGGATAGAATCTGCTTCCTCGCCGTGCGCACCTCAATGCGACCTTTCCCTTCGATCAGCGAATTAGCGGCGTTGATCACAAGGTTACGTGCCAATTGACGGACCTGGACTGCGTCAGCCTGAACTTCAGGAATCTCGTTTCCGGGCAAAAATATTAATTCCGCTTCACCGGAAACAGACGTCCTCAGAATATTGGTGACCTCAGCAATGAGACTGTTCAGGTCCAGCGACTCAAATGTAGACTTGCCCTTTCCGACATAGGTGAGCATCTGGCGCGTAAGATCGCGGGCTTGGAGAGCGCCGGATCGAATTTCACCAAGACACCGACTGGCCTCTAACGATTCAGTCACAGAAGAGGCCGCTATTTCCGCATTGCCAAGGATGACCATCAGGAAATTGTTGAAGTCGTGGGCCACCCTGTCAATCGCCGAACCGAGGCTCTCGAGCATCTGCGTACGTCTGATTTGATCCTCAATGATTTGCCGTTGTTCCTGCGCGGCCACTCGGTCCGAGATGTCTGCGATAGACGTTCTGCACGCGACCTGAGGCTCGGCACTGCTCATGCAGCAGAGACTGTGCAACTCCACCGGAGTCTCTTGGCCTTTGCTGGTTAACAGATGCAATTCACACGCGTCCTGGCCCAAGGCTTTGCACCTCCGAAAATGCTCCGTTATGGATGCCTTATCACCTACTGCTGCGAATGAAACAAACTCTTTGCCGACCATATCTTCACGGATCACGTCAAGGAGCTTGGCGGCTGTGAGGTTGACCTCCGTCACACGCCCGAGATTGTCGATAGTCACATGCCCTACCGGTGAAATATCGAATAGCTGTACGTATCTGTCCTGCGCCGCCCTCAACTCTCGTTTCGCAACCGTCAGCTCGCGCACAAGACCCTCGCATTGAGCGTTGAGGCTCTCCGATTCGCTCACGGGAGCAGGCTCTTGGTGCTGCTTCGAAGTCTTTTCGCTATCCATCTCTGGTCCCCAGAACTCTCGCACTGACGTGCGATTTCAGTAGGCCGCGATCAATCAACAGGCTATTATAGCACCCCAAACAATGTTCCCATGACTGACCATGCATGATCGAGGATTCTCAGCCTGAGTTGCAGGCAATCGGCAGCAGGACTCTCACCGTAGTTCCTTGGCCCGGCTCGCTCGTGATCCCGATTAACCCTTTGTGCCCCCTGATGATGCCGAGCACCCCAGCCATTCCGAGCCCCCGGCCGGTGAGCTTGGTGGTAAAAAACGGGTCAAACATTTTTGCCTGCGTCTGGCTGTCCATTCCACATCCGGTATCGGCAACTTCCAGCATGACATACGCCCCTGTGGGGATGTCCCCGTTAATGTAGACATCCTGAGAATCTCCACCTTGTGCACGCACGCTCGACGTAACGATGGATATTTCCCCGCCTTGATCTGCAATGGCTTCGGAGGCATTGGTAATGAGATTCATTATCACCTGTCGCAACTGGGTCGGATCGGCTTGGATCTCGGGAAGATTCTCGGCAAGATCGAGTTTCAACGTAGCCTTCTTTGTGATTGAGACATCCAGCATCCTGGCCATCTCCCCGACCACCTGCGAAAGATCCAGTCTTTCTACGACAAACTTGCCCTTGCCAGAGTATGCGAGCATCTGCATGGCAAGATCGGCTGCTCGCTGTGAGATTCTCTTTATGTCCTCAATGTTCTCGCGGACGGGTGAATCTTCAGCAAGATCAAGCAGCGCCAGATCCGTATTCCCGATGATTGCCAAGAGCAGATTGTTAAAATCGTGCGCTACCCCGCCGGCAAGGATGCCAAGGCTCTCGAGTTTCTGGGTATGCAGGAACTGACGCTCAAGGGCCAGTCGCTGCTCTTCGGCGTGCTTGAGTTCGGTTATGTCCACAGATGTACCGATGATATATTCGACACGGCCATCATCATCAACGACAGGCACATAAGTTGAGTGCAACCACAGTTCATTCCCCTCGATATCATTCACAGGAGTTTCCACGGAAGAGGTTTTACCCGCCATGGCTAGTTTCAAACTGTTGCTTAATGCGATTCGGGTCGGCTCAGGATAGAACTCAGGCGGAAAGGGCTGTCCGTAGTAGGGCTCGGGGTCGCCGATTTTGAGCATCTTCACGCCCGCGGAACTCATGTATCGCAATGTGAAGTCCAGATCAATAATCTTGTTGCAGACTGGGGAACCCTCAAGCAAGCTGCGATTCATCTTCTCAGAGTCTCGCAGTGTCTGCTCGGCCTGTTTGCTGGCGGTGATGTCGCGTACGGTGGCCTGCAGCATTACCTGCCCACCAAGTTCCAGTCTGCTCAAAAGCACGGTAGCGGGAAACTCTTCGCCGTCCAGTCGCCTGTGCTCCCATTCGAAGAAGTGCGACCCGTCCCGCAGCGCGGTTTCGATCATTTCCTTTGCCTTTTCGTCCGACGGGCGCCCGTCGGGTTGATATTCCGGCGAAGCCTGCCATGGTCCAATGGAAGTCATCTCTTCCTCGTCCCTCGCCCGGAACATTTCTACCATGGCAGGGTTGGCAGAGGTAAATTTCCATGACGGCGGGCCCAGGGTCATGAAGGCATCATGCGAATTGTTGAAGAAAACACGGTAACGACCCTCGCTGGCCCGCAGCGCATCTTCGGCTCGCCTGCGGGCGGTGACCTCGATTATCACCCCGTCCAGCCAGAGTGGTTTACCGTCGGCATCGTAGATAGCCCTGCCTCTTTCGTGCACCCAGCGAGTGTTACCATTGATACACAGCATGCGGTACTCGATCGTGAACGGCTGATGGTTCAACACCCCCTCACTGGTCACGTTGACTACGTTGTCCAGATCGTCAGGGTGTATCAGTCCTCCGAAAGTCACCTTGCCAGCCATCATGTCGGAAGCAGAGTACCCCGTCAGAGAGAGAACTCCTTCGCTGATATGCTCCATCTGCCAGGGAAACTCTACCCCGCAGCGATAGACGACTCCGGGAATGTTCTCTACAAGCGTGCGGAAGCGCTCTTCACTCTCGCGGGTGGCCTGCTCGGCCTGCTTTTGTCCAGTGATATCCTCGACCACCTCGATGAACCCCGTGGCATTGCCGTCTTCCCCAATTAGGGGAAATGCCTGGATACGCACAGGGAACCTGCTGCCGTCATCGCGAACCCCTTCGGTTTCTCTTTCTGCGCGGCGGCCTGTTGCCATGGCCTTACGACCCGGACAGTCCGGGCAGACCGACTCGCGCTTTTCGAATTCGACAAAGCAATGCTTCCCTATCAAATCGGCTGGCGACTTATCGAAGAACGCTCCGTGCTTGGCGTTGGCCATGACAATCTCGTAATCCGAGTTGACCAGCGTAATACCAAGGTCCATATTCTCGATCAGTGTCCGGTACAACTGCTCGCTGTGCTGGAGCTTGCGTCGGGCAAGATCATGGACAAATGCGTAGAAAACACCCGCCCAGAGCATCGCCTCCATTATCTCCACATAATCCTCGTACGGGTCCAGGACGGAAGTAACGGCCGTCCACTCCAGCGTGTTGCTGATATGTCGGAACAACGTAACCGCGACCAGGGTAAGAAGAATGTACTTGATGTCGCGGTGGAGCTGGCGATCCCAGCGGCAAACCAACACCCATATCGTTGCAATCGCCGCAGCAGCTGCCAGCATATCGCAGGCCGGGACAAGGATGCTTATTAGTCGGTCCACTTGGTACTCCCCCTGCCGCCAAGAACCCGTGCGCACCACCATAGCAACAGCAGCGAACTGGCTGCATAGCAGACGTGCTCCAATGCGTTGAACAGCTCACCTAGAAAGAAGCCTTCGGCAATGGTGAAGACCCTGCCAAAAAGAAGTGCCACAAATGACATCAAAAGCAGCCAGCGTGCAGGCAGCTCATTCAGGCCGTTGCGTTGATAGAGAGCAAACAGCAGCACGCCCACTAACAGCAGAAGTGAAATTATCTCGTGACTCTGCAGCATTTGGTTCCCTTAACAGCCATGCAGTGAGAACTCTTGCTTCAACGAGCGAGGCGCGTTCGTCGACCTAAGGTCTTCTGGAACACCGCGCCCACTTTACTATTCTATCGCTGTGCAACTTCCGAGAGTGCTTCAAGAACGTTTAAATTGCGAGATCATGTCGCTCCGTCCAATCTCTCCCAGATTGCTGATGTGATGTAACGAGTAATAAAACTCGCCCCCCGCTTTTTGTAAGGCTGACTGAATGAGCAAGTTGTGAATACTACTCTTCAACTTCACTGGACTGGCGAAGATTATCCGGTCAGTACCTGCACCTGCTGGTGATGATCGTGTTCAAAAAAAAAGGCCAGCTCATCCGTTAAGGACAAGCCAGCCTTGTTGCTTATGATTCTTGACCCTGACAACTGACCAGAGCCATGACTTATTCAATTGTTTACGGCTGGAAATCTGTCTTGCTCCAGTCGATCAGGCAATTAGACGTCCCGGCCTACGGTCCGGTGATGACCGTCGTCGAGTCGCGATCCTTCTCGTCGCCGCGCAGATCGCTTCCGACGTTCGAATATCCAAGGTAGTATCCGGCAGTGGCACGGAATGAGATTGCGCTGTTCAGGAATTCGTGAACTCGCGTGCCAGTGGTGTGCGGCAGCCAGAGTATGTCACCCGAAGCCAGGACAATGTTCTCCTGCTTGCCCCTGACCAGGTCCACCAGGTCGAGCTTCACGTGCATATCCTTTCCGTCGACCCGGCGGATAAGTGTAGCGGTGGTCGGAACCAGGTCCGGTCGCCCCCCGCCTGCGGCCGCCAGCGCCTGCAGGACGGTGACTTCAGAATCAGCCGCATAGATTTGCGGACCGGCCCCCATAACCAGGCCACCGACGAACACGGTATTGGACCGGGCAGCGTGAACCATGACAATGTCCCCATCTTCCAGCGGATCGATCGCCAACGCCTTTCGCAATCCGGCAGGTTCGCGGAGATTGAACGTCACATTCTTACCGGGCTGACGCAACCGCTTGAGCGTCACCAGGCCCGAGGCGGCCTGTGACATTCCCCCGGCCAGCGCCGTAGCGTGCAGGAGATTTCGCTCGGACCTGCGAAGCGATACCATCCCCGGAATAGAAACACCACCGCCCATAATCGGAGTAACGAGCGCGCCGACAACCATGACTTCGGTCGTCTCGGCCACCGCCAGTTGAACGTGGACCACCGCCTGGACATGGTACTTCGGTACGTAGGCATTTTGGATGGCGGTCTCGACCTCGCCGAGCGTCATTCCGTCCACCTCAAGAGCGCCGGCCATCGGCAGATGGACCCGCCCGTCGGAACCCAACCTTGTGTTCAGCGGAAGGCCCGAAGTCTTGCCTGCCGGGGTAATGGTTACACCGAGAACATCGCCCGGTCCCACGCGATACGGGCCCAGAGCCGCGTCTATTACCCGTCGCACTTCCGCAGGATCAATCGAAACTCCGTCCGGCACATCCGATCCGGTTTCCACCGCCACAAGTGCGGCTTGGAACTCTTCGAGATCCATCCGATACTCGGTGCAACCGGAAAGAAGCACAACGAGAATCAGGCAGAAACAGAATTGAACGAGTGAAGTGGAAGTTTTAACTGACGTCCTGGTTCGAACACATAGGCGGTCCATGTCTGTGCCTCCTGAGTTTTGTATGGCCCAGACCGCAACCGGCGGATATTGCGGCCGTCGAGCCAAAACCACATATCCATAAAACCAGAACTGACTCCCCCCCGATCAAGGTCCGCCGAATTGATCAACACGAAAGTCTAGAACCCTGCGGGCGACTTTCCAAACTCGCGCCGTAGAAATCTTGCCACAATATAATTAGCGACAAACCCCTACGGGCGCAATAGAAGCATTCGTACACAAAAATATGGTTAACTTCCGCTATTAACGACAATTAGAAACAGAGCCCCGACCCGGTTTGCAGGATCGAGGCTCCATGTTTTCAGTATATCTGCGAACAACTCGCCGCTAGCTGAGCAGGCCGATCAGTTCAACTTCCAGAATACTGTTCCAACTGTTGGCCGAGTTACCGTGTCCAACTATCCGAACGTAACGCCCAGGCGTATCACCGAAGCTGTAGCTCTCCAGCCCGGCGGTCGTCCCGCTGGACTGTCCGGCGTAAACACTCGTCCAGTTCGTCCCGTCGAGAGACACTTCGATTTCGAAGTTGGACTGGCGCTTGTCGCCCTTCAGCCATGCGATGTTCACGCTGGTGACGGTTTGCACCGAGCCAAGGTCGTATGTAATACTCTCGCCGTCGCCGTTGGCGGACCATCGCGTTCCGAGATCGCCGTCGATGGTGTTGGCCGATACGTTCCCGGATTCATAGCTGCTGGCCGTTACCGAGGCGACGTCCAGTTTGCCTTCTATTCTCTCGGCAGGATTGACGGTTACCGAGACGGTTCCGATGTCTCCCTGGCCTGCTCCGTTGGACAGAACGTATGTAAAGCTCTCGGTTCCGCTCCAACCGGCGTCAGGCGTGTAGATCAACTCACCGTTGCCACCGCTCGTCACAGTTCCGCCTGTCGGCTGTGTATAGCTCTCTACGATTATCGTCCCGTTGGACGAGAAGTCGTTGTCAAGGACGGCGATGCTAACGGACTGGCCCTGGTCGGTGACTGCGACGTCATCGGCTGCGGCAACTGAATCCGTCTCGGCGACCCGGCCGTGGATTTCCACTTCAGCGATGCTGTTCCATGCGTTCGACGTGTTACCGTGCCCGACGATGCGGACATATCGTCCTGTCATCGCCGCGAAGGAATTGGCTTCCAATCCAGCGGTCGTTCCGTCGGATTGGCCGTTGAACACCGTCGTCCAGTTCGCACCGTCGGGCGAAATCTGAATCTCGAACAATGCAACTCGCCTGTCACCTCGCAGCCATGCGATGTGAACCGCCTCAACAGTCTGCTGCGAACCAAGGTCGTACTGCAACCACTGACCGTCACCCTTGGCGGACCATCGCGTGGACAGATCGCCATCTATGGTGTTGGCCGGGATATTGCTATTCTCCCAACTGCTTGCAGTTACGTCAGTAATGCTCAGAGGGCCTTCAATCTGTCCGCCGGGAGCAACCTCGATTGACACCGTCGCGCTCGCCTGGCCGCCTTCGGTGTCAGCGATGGTATAGCTGAAACTGTCCGTTCCGCTCCAGCCGGCGCCCGGTGTATATGTCACCGTGCCATCGCCGTTGTTCACAACGCTGCCGTTTGCCGGCTGCGTAATGCTTGTGACGTTAAGCGGCTCGCCTTCGACATCGCTGTCGTTGGCCAATACGTCGATGACAACGGGAGTGTCCTGCTCGGTCGCGGCCGTATCGTCCTGCGCAAGAGGATCGTCATTCACGGGATTGACCGTCACGTCGACCGTGCCCACAGCCGTCCCACCCTTGCCGTCGCTCACCGTATAGGTAAAGCTGTCTGAGCCCGAATAGTTCGGATCGGGCAAGTATGTGAACCGGCCGTTACCGTCATACTGAACCGAGCAATGCAGCGGCTGGGTGAAATCGATGATCGAAAGCACGTCGCCGTCAACATCGGCATCGTTGGCTAACACATCGACCGTAGTGGCCGGAACGCCTTCGGTCACCTGTAACGAATCATCGAATGTCTCCGGAGCGTCGTTCACAGGCGCTACATCAATATTCACCGTGGCGGTATCAACAGCGCCTGCACCGTTGGAAACCGTGTAGGTGAAACTATCGCTTCCATTCCAATCGGGATCAGCAATGTAGGCAAACAGCCCTGTCCCATCGCTGCCCAATGTGCCGTGACTCGGCTGGGTGAAACTATCGATGGTGAACACACCGTTATCCGAAGCGTCGTTATCCAGCACATCAATGAAAATGCCGATGTCCTCGCTGGCCGAGACTGAATCGTCCTTTGCCGTAATCGTTACGGGCGTCTGATCGTCCGTGCCGTGGATGACAACTTCGGCGATGCTGTTCCAATCGTTCGACGAATTGCCACGTCCGACGATGCGAACGTAACGAGCGCCCACGCCGCTGAACGAATACGCTTCCAGCCCCGTCGTCGTCCCGCTGCTCGAACCGCTGTACACGCCAATCCAGTTGACTGCGTCCATTGAAACCTGAATGTCGAACGACGAGCTTCGCTGATCGCCCTTCAACCAGGCGGCAGATAGCTTGTTGACGGTCTTGGTCGAGCCAAGATCGAACGTAATCCATTCGCCGTCACCCTGGGACGACCATCGCGTGGCCAGATCGCCATCGACGGTGTTGGCTGGTGCGTTGGGACTTTCGTAACTACTGGCTGACACAGCCGCTACCGCGAGTTCGTCATCGGGCTGCGGCGCTGGGGTTATCGCGATTGCGACGCTGGCTGTGTCCGAACCGCCACGTCCGTCGGAGACCACAAACGTGAAGCTGTCGCCACCGCTATAGCCGGTCTCGGGCGTATATGTAAACGCACCGCCGGTGCTCATGGTCACAGAACCGTGCGCCGCGTTGGAGCTCAGCCCAAAGGTCAGCGAATCGCCATCCGAATCGTTTGCCGTAACCTGGCCGGACATGGCTTTGTCCTGCTCGGTCGATATCGAAAGGCCCGCCGCGATCGGGGCATGGTTGACATCCGGGTCGGGGTCCGGATCCGGATTGGGATTGGGACTGCCCTGAACGTATTCCCATGCACCGAGATCGACCGCGCCGCCCTGGGGCAATGCAATACCGCCCACATCGTGCTGGATATCCAAACCGTAGAGATTCATGAACGCGTCATAGACGTACTGCACGTCGGCGCCTGCATCGACTGCCGGAGCATCGGCGACCAGGCGGAAGTCTCGCCCGCTCGCATCGACGAACAATGAATCGCCGTTGGCGATCTGCAGGTTGTCGTGAACCTCTCCGCCGGCGCTGTTGTAGATGTACTGCCCACCGGAATACGGATTGGCCAGAATATTATTAATCGCGTTGACCGTCGCGCTGCCGCCGTGGGCAATCGCGCGATCGAAGTTGTAGATCGTATTGTTGATCAGGTGCTGAGTACCACCGGACCATGACTTCAGTCCGGCGTCGCCCACGTCGTGGATGACGTTGCCTATCGCGTAGAAGTCATCTTCGATACCAACCGCAACAATGCCGTCATTGGCGTCGTAGACGTGGTTGAAAATCGCCCACACCCGCTCGGGACCAACGTCGTAGCCGTCGTCGCGGTGGGCCATGACGGCGCCCTCACCGGTGTCATATCCGAACATGATATTCTCGGATATAATCACGTCGGAAGCTTCCTTGATATCGATGGCGTTCTCGCCGTCATCGTGGAAGGTGTTGCGGCCAATATAGATATGATGAGTTGTTTCGTTGGCCCAGCCGTTGATCTGTATCGAATCGCCCTGGCTGTTGCGAACGTGATTGTCCAGCACCCAGATGTTATTGGTGTGGCGGGTGACGGCCATCCCATGACGGTCGGTCTCGGGCTTGTTCTCTGAATCGCCCTGGTCATGAATGTAATTGTCGTACAGGACCACGTGGTGCACGTCGAGACCGTCGTTACCGTAAACAGCCATTGATATACCGCTATCGACGGTGCCCGTTCCGGCCTGCTCGCAGTGGCGGACGGCGATGTGGTGCGGTGCGCTGGAGGAACTATTCGAAACACTGATGGTGCTCTGCACCGTCTGAAGGATGTTCTCGAGGATTACATACTGGCCGCGTAGAGAAACGCTGGAGCGAATCTCGGTAAGGTTCTCTCGGCTTGGGCCGCGCACGAAAATTGGATTAGCGGCCGTTCCGTTACCGGTGATGCTCCAACTGGACGTGTACGGTCCGCCGTGGATCTCGACGACGCTTCCGGCTGACAGGCTCGTTGGAACCGAGACTCTTGGTTTGTCCGGAGTGCCGAACGGATTCCCGCTATCGGTCGCGTTGGAATGGCTTGCGTCCACATAGTGAGTGTACGGTCCGCTCTCGCCGATGCGATATGCTTCGGGCCCGTTGCCGTAATCGTATTGATACTGCGAATCGGTGTACATCCAGTGAGACTCGTCGACGCCGAACTCGGGCGTCGGAACGCCCGCCGGTGCGACATATTCGCCAACGCGCACAATGCGAACGGCGTCGGCGATGATCTGGCCGGAACTCAAACCGGACAACTCAACCGAAAGCGACGTGCCTCGAATCAGAGAGGCACTTGCGATGTTCTCCCAAGCCACTCCGACATCGTTGAAGTCGTTGGGATTGATCGTCTGGTCGATCACTTCGCCGCTGACGGCTATCTGCGAACCGTCATTGTAATGGTCGATCACGACGAACTCCGCCTGGCTGGTCGCTCCAGATGTGCCGGACCACGTCGCCGCCACCTGATAGCGATATCCGGGCGTAAGGCCTTCGAATGTCCAGACAGCGATGCCGCTACCGTTGCTCACCAGGCTATCGCCCTGGTAGCCATCGGTCGATCCGGGTGACCAACTTCCGATGACGGCGAAATCGACGGCTCCGTCATCAACAAGTTGTGGCGCCAACAACGGGTCGCCGCTAAGCATTAATCTTGACTCTAACTGCTCAAATGTTGGGAATTCCTGATCCTGGAATGCCATGTTTTCACCTCGTTATAGGTAGACCGAAACCGCTCTGGATTCAGGTCCAGTTAGTTGCAACAGGTTCTGGGAGTACGGCGGAAACTTTTTGTCGGCACGTCCATGCGTGAGGTCGGATCGCGATGTGGTTGGTGATGCCGCACGAAAAACTACGACACCAATGCGATCACTTGCATTGCCGATACCGCCGGCCCGGTTCCGTCCAGCGCCTTTCACTGCTGTGTATCGACTCTACCTTGACCAAGTGTGAAGCGAAATTCAAGTGCGATTCTGAGCCCTCGCAGGTTGTGTGAATAGCACTCCGGGGACGCTCAAATATGTCACTGTCTGCAAAGGTGCTACAACTGTTGCACGCGGTCGCTCGCGCCGTAACTTTTTTTAGAATTCTTACCACAAGGCCTCTCGCCAACATTACTACTAAGTGTTTATACCCTTACTACCCAGGGGTTTACCTTATCGATCCAGACAGGTTAAAACCTGGATTCTCCGTGATTTCTCGATAAGGTTACGCCCGGCAGCGCAGAGCGAAACCATACTCCCAGGGGGAGATGGGGGATGACTAGTGGGGGAATATGGAGGCGTATCAGGGGGAGTAAGGGTGGCTTAGAGCCGACTTAGAATCCAGCCGGCATGCCGGAGAGAATTGTCCGCCGTGTGTGCAACAGGTGGCGGTTGGAAGGTTCGAGTACGATGCCCCGGCCTACCAGTTCGATCGCTTGGGGGCGCTCGTTTCCGGTGCTGGACAGAACCCATGCCCGATCGTTAAGCGCGCGAACGTTTGTCGGATCACCGGTGAGGATGCGGCTGTATATTTCAAGGGCGCGGGCCGGGCTGCCGGAGCGGTAGCTCAGATGCGCGACGTCGAGTTGGATATTGATGTCGTCGGGCGTCAGAAGCTGAGCTCTCCGGGCTAGGTCGCAGGCGAGACTCCATTCGGCTCGCCCGGCGTGAAGACGCATCAGTTCCAATGTCATGGCGAGATCGCCAGGTAGCAATCGCAGGTATTCTTTCATCGCGGAAACGGCCAGATCAATTCGATTGCTCTGCCCGTATGCTTCGGCGAGCAGCGCCCAGAGTTTCGCTTCGGAAGCATAGGTCACCGTTGCGGGCTTGAGAATTTCGACCATTCGGCCAAAGTCCCCACCCGAACGCTTGACGAGTGAGCCAAGGTAGACGATCTCCGGCGGTGCGATTGGCGATTCCCACAGCATCGAAGCAATACTCTCGCATTCATCCAGGCACCGGGCGGCAGCAGCGTGGTTCCCCGCCGCCGAGTACAGTGCGATAACCGTAGGAAGGACGGCCATCTTCTTGCGATCGTCGCTCGCCCATGCAAGCATCTGCCCTGCGGTCAGTTCGCATTGGCTCGCCTGCGATGCCTCCAGCACAAGAGCACCCTTGCACATCAGGAGCATCGCCTGCCAATCGGTCGGATCGATGAAGTGCTTATCAATCATGTCTTGGTCAAGATCAGGCGCCCTTTGCAATGCAGCTTCCGCCCGGGCGAACATACCGAGGTGGCGCCACTGCTCGGCTATCACCAGCAGCGTAAGCGGATTGTCCGGTTCGCAATCGCCGACTCGTTGCAGATCACGGTGGACTTCGGCGAGCATCTGCCTTCTGCTGAGCCCCAGTTGAGCCCAATGTTCCCTGACGAAGGCCGCTCGCGACGCCAGCGCTTCTGCGCTGTCAGGATTGTGGTTTACCGCCCTGTCCAGCCATGCCCTTGTCGCCGACGCCCTGTCAAGCTCGGCGTCACTCCACCGACGCATTGCAAGCTCGCCAAGTAGCTTACACGCATATGCATGCTGGGGGATCGTGCTTTGCGAGCTTTCCAACTGCTCAACGAGACGGACAAGGATTCGCTGGGCTTGGCTGTCCGACTCGGCTCGCTGCCTGGCTATCAGCGCCCCTGCGAGGTAGACGGTAGTTTCCGCATCTGGCCCGAAACGTGCCAGATCCTCCCTGCAGGCGTAGGCCAGCTCGTTGTATCTGCCCATGGAGGCAGTGAGCATCTCCAGCGTCCGATAGAGCGACTTGTCGCCGGTCAGTCTAATCAGGCGGCGGCAGAGCTTCATCGCAGCCAGGATGTTCTTTCGCTTGAGCGGGCGCGGGCTGAGATTGGCGAGCAGGCACTTTTCGACAATGGCTGCGTCGTCCGGGGCCTCGGAGAGATACTCTTTCAATTGCGTTGAGGCGACCTGCCAGTTGCGGTCTTCGAACGCCTCCAGCCCGGTGGCGAGGGCTTTGCGAGCGGCGAATTCCCTCCGGCCGTGACGGACGGTGACCGCACCAATCGCCAGCAAACATCCGATCAGCAGAGCAATCACGCAGGTTCTGACTCTTGACGGTGCGTTCATGTGTATCGCCGCATTTTCCACCCAATGATGCCCAGCAGCACGACACCGGCACCGATGCCGAGCGGTGCGAACAGTCCGTTGCCCACCAGACCGGCCCGCTGTGGCGGCGGCGACGGTCGGCTGGCTCGCCTGCGCCACCGAGCCAGTTGCATCCTGACGGGCATACCATCGAGTTCGATCTGCAGCGCGTGGTTGTTATTGGAACGGACGGCTGCAAGCTGATATGGCGAACTCGTCTGGCGGTTGTTGATCTGATCGTGATCGACGTAGACGCGGCTGACGCTTATCGGGTACATATCCCCGCCGGCGACGGCCGGGTAAATCAGCAGACCGATAGGCAGGCAGATACGCAGGACTATCGAGTATCGCATAGTGGATTACTCCTTAACTGGCAGCACGCAGGTCAAATACACTTTCCCAAATGAGCTTCTCCGGGTGGGGAACGTACACTCTCCACCGGCCAACACGCATGAACCGCACGCGAGCGACCTTGCAGAACCCGTTGGTCTCGAATGCTCTTGCAGACGGTAAATTCCATGCCGGGATGTGGCACCAAACGCTATCGAGACCAATGGACCGAAGATGCCTCATAACACCCGAGACCATGAACGTCGCAAAACCGCGCGACCTAAACTCCGGGTGTACAAATGTGTCGTAAATGAAAGCACTGCCCCACGGGAGTGCTATCTCGCTGTTGAAGTCGGTGACATACGCCTTGGCGAGGCCGACTTTGACGTATCCCGCATTGCGGCCGTCCACCTTGAGCAATGGATAGAGGTGATCGTTCCGCGCCCCAGACATCAACTCCCGCTGATTCCATGCGAATGGGAACTCGCGACTTAGTTTGAACAGCCAGTCGATTGTCTCGGAAGTTGCCTCAAATCGGATCGCGCAATTGTCGGGGATTTCGATTTTCGCCGGTGGGCAACCGAGATCGGCTCGATACCAGTAAGCCGAGTTCAGCGCGAACAGCGAGTCCGAAACGTGAACAGCCGCCCTTCGGCAGAAGGTGGTGAACCCTTCGTCTTTGAAAACTTCCAAGCCCTTGGCTATGAGAGACATGATTGGTTCCCGGACCGGTGAGGTCAGACCACCCGCTGGCGGCCGGTCATGATTGCCCTGCTCAATACGTCCCGCCCGCTGCGGTTGCGTACCACTGACATAATGCAATGTCTGCATAATTCGAGTTGGCCACTGTCTCTGGCATTTCGAAAACGCTTGCGCCGCGCATCACTAAACGCGCCGCCCAGATCACCCTTGCGCACGTTGCCCATAGAGAATGTATCGAAGAACAGGCAGGGAGCGATATTCCCATACGGATCGATGATTCTCGTCATCCGCTCAAAGAAGCATCTGCGCCCGGGAACAGTTCCGCCTACAAGATTCGCATCTGACAGGGCGTCTATGCTCGTGGTCTGAACCTTGAATGCCCGGCCCGATTCAGCGGTTTGACCGTTGAGAGTTGCCGCCTCTTTGAGTTGCTCTCGCACGATGGGAACAAGTTCTTCCGTAAGCAAAGCCGACTCGCCATTGCGCATGTAAATTGGCGAGGGACGATACCCTCCAATTTGCGAATTGCACACGTGCTCGTCTGTGAACTCACCGACATATTCGAACTGAATATCGTCGAATCCGCGACGCATGGCGAACTGCGCTATCCCGGTGAGTGCCCGAGAGTTGTACTTCGATATGGTCGTATTGCAGATGAGCCTGGGCAGGGCGCTGCTGCCCCGGGCCTCTTTGAGATAGTCTACCGCACGGAGAACTTTCTCGAATGCGCCCGACCGTCCGCGCACCTTATCGTGCAAGTCGTCCACACCGTCGGTGGATATATAGAACACATCGACGGACTTGACCAGTTCACCCGCGATTTCCCTGGTGAGCAGATTGGAGTTTGTAGGAATCCCCACTCTGCAGCCGCGAGCTTTGAACAAGGCAGCGAGTCTGACTGTCAGTTCAGGGCGAAGGAACACGTCACCACCGAACAGTTCAACCCTCTTAATGCCCTGCCCGATCAGCGTTTCACCGACGGTCAGCCACTCATCAATGCTCAACTCTTCATCTTTGCGCCTGGTGCGGCGCCAGCTGGTGCAGGTCTTGCAGCGGGACGTACAGGCCCATGTCAACGCAAAGACCGCCGAGGCTGGTTTCTCTCTGTAGTAGTCCCACTCCCGTTTGAGAGCCTCCGGTGCATCGCTGGTGAGTTCCTTGATAACGCAACCGGTGCGTTTGATCCACTTGTCAAGCGGACCCGTTGAAGGCCGCACGGGCTGCAATGCGGACTTTGCCTGAGGCAGTTCTGGTCTGTCGGATAATGAGATCATCGTATCTCCCTCACGGATTGCGTCTCGTGACTGCGATAACGCCGCCGCAGCGACGCCAGCACCCGCAACGCCAATCCGTAGAATCCACTATGAAAGATCCATGCCCTATGATGGGATCGAATGAGATCGGTCCATCTACGCTCGTACGCGTAACCGTCGGCGCACGTGTTACATTCGGTGACCTCCAGGTCAGTGTCTTCGAACAGATTACGAAATACCTCCTGCTCCAGATAAGCACCCGGCGAAAGCTCGGCGAAGGCTTCGTCGAAATCGGCACGAAGTGGAGATGTCACACCTCCATGCCTTAGATGGTATTCAAACGCAATCGCAGCGTCGCCGCAGTAGAGCAACCAGAGATCAACACAGCCGGCAGGAGCAAACTCGGCTGACAGCGTCCTGTAGAACTTCATTTGAGCTTCGCTGTTGGTGATGGCCGTACCACGCTGGGCTTTCCACGACCGCGAGGAAATATCAAACATCTGCTCCAACGCAGGGAGAACCTCCTGGGGCTCCCTGAGGCGAACCACGCGAACTTCCTCATGATGATTGGCTATCCGGTTGCGACGCCTTTTCATCTGTTTGCGAAATCCGCGAGACCGCTGAGCGATAAACGATTTCCAGTCGCCCTTGATCGGGATGTACGGAACCTGCTTATCGGGCCGGGTGTGCAGCGAGAAACCCGCCCGGGCTGACAATTCCTTGATGCATCGCCATGTGTACGAATCGTCGGACAGCCTTTCGAGATCGAGGATGTCCCACAGATCGCTGTGGTGGGCAAGATAATCAAAGAACGCCCGAATAATCCGTCCGCGCGGTGAAACCGTAATGAAATCAGCATCAGGAGCCGAACCGTTGACCATAAACGCCAGCCTCCTGACCGGTAAATGTCTGAACGTGCTATCCTCTATCCGCAACGGGGCTGCACCGACAAGTCGCCCGTCTCTCCTGGCGCAGAGAATGAACAATCTACCTGCGCCCCGGTACACCTTCCACCAGCAGCGAAGCCACTTGTGGGTCAGGAATACGCAGTTCGATCGGCTCGCATCGAGCAGTTGGTCCCACTCGTCGGCGAGGGCCAGAAACTCTTGATAGTCGCTGATTGTCGTGACTCTCAGCGGGCCGATTGCGGCTTGCTGCTGCACTGGTTCCCTGGTCGTAATCACAGCGGGTCTCCACATGTTGAGGTTTCGGGCATCTGCTCGGACAGTTGCTGCATTTCGGATGCGGGCAGGCCAACTTCGATCATGGTGGTAAAGGCAGCCGGACCGTCAATTTCGCATCTGCCAATAAGTGTCGTACTGGCCGCCTTGCGGTGATAGCCCCGCGAAACCCACCCGTCCAGTGTTTCGCTCCTGCCGGCTAACACCTCCACATTCAGCCGCCTGTCCATGACCAGTTTCACCTTGCCCGGTCCTGCGTCTATCATGAATTCGCCGCCGGCAATCCGCTCGACGGTGCAGTTCTCGCCCAGGTGAAAGCAAACTTCCACCTGATGCCCGCCAGAGGCGAGAATCTCATCGGTGACATGAATGGTCCTGCTATCGCCATCCAGTTCGATCTCGCGTTCGTGAGTCACCGGATCGTCAAGGCGCATGTACCCGTCGTGTTGGCCTCTTACTTTTGCGCCTGTCCACGACCGCTGCCAGAGCAGGCATCGCGGGTGCGGTTTGGCTGCCCAGAGGAACGGTCCTTGCATGAGGGCCTGGTCGCATTGGTCGATCACGACTGTGTTGTGCGCCCGTGTGCTTCGGTAAAACCGGCGCTGTTGCGGATGGCTGAAATAATCGTACGTTCCAGGACCTCCCAGTCGATCAGTA
>SDBT01002936.1_pt1 | contig 29732 bp, 41 predicted proteins | sample 2277101 | NCBI WGS metagenome assembly SDBT01 (sample SAMN10404973, study PRJNA504765) | marine sediment metagenome | isolation source: marine sediment core GS10_PC15, 103 cmbsf | place: Arctic Ocean: Southern Knipovich Ridge | collected 2010
TATGAGCACCGGAGGTTCGTAACCATGAATAGCTACGAAGTTGAAGCCACCAAGCCGCAAGCCGGCAAGATCAACTCGTTTGTTGAGGCGGAGTCCGAGGCGGAGGCGATTGCTGCGTTCCGCGAAAACTTCCGTCTTGACAAGTACGAAAAGGATCGTGGTGTCAAGCTCGACATCAAGGTCTCCTGTATCAAGGAAGACTTGGTGCCGGCTGTGGTTACGGATGACGACGCTGCGAAGGTGATGGCGGAGTTGCGGGCCGACAAGGCGGTGGAGAAAAAGGAAGTCGCTCAGGCGGCGGCGGAAGCGACTGAAACACGGCCCGCTGCTCCATTCGAGGAGCTAAAGCCTTTCGGCGTGGGTGACAGACTGATCGCGGCGTTGAAGGCGGCGGGTCTTTCCACGGTGGATGAGGTTGTGGCCTACGCCCGGAAGCATGGCGGGTTGAACGGTGTCAAAGACATCGGCCCGGAAGATGGCGCCCAAATCGCCAAGGCCATTAAGGCAGCGAAAACCACGGCAAAATGAGCGACGCGACAAATCTAGCATCGGCCAGGTCGAACCTGTTGGCCGAGTTGGTGACTGTAACCGCCTCGTCCCAAAAGTCGTATTCGATCGACGGGCAGAGCGTGGACCATAACGCCTATCGAATGTCGTTGTTAAAAAGCCTCCGGGAAATCAACGAGTTGATGGCGGCAATCGGCGGGCCGTATGAAGTGGAGACAGTAGGCGAAACATGACACTGGCAACTGACATTGCCGATGATATGGCCGGATTCGACGGGGTGGAAACCGTCACGTTGACGGACGTATCGGCCAGCACGTCGGATGCTACTGTCACCGGCCTGCGGGGGCCGCTGAGTCACCGCGAGGTGATGATGAACGGGCCGGCCGGCTTGGAGCCGAACGACATTGCCTGGAACTTGCAGGCGAATACAACGGCAATTATTCCGGTGCCTGGCGACACGATTACCGACGGCGACAGCGTAGTGTGGACGATTTTGAGCGTGATGAAGGCGACGCTGGGAACACGGTGGCGGTGTACTTGCAGGCGGCAACTATGAAATCCCAAACGGTAGAGATTTTCATTGCGGATATTGAAACAACCGTCGCCGAGTTGCCGGGCGATATGACGGAGGCATTGCAGAAGTGCGACGAGTTGATTTTGGCCGGCATCGAAGAGAACTTTGAGAACAGCATGGCCGCGGACGGCACAAGTTGGCCGGCAAGGAAAGACCCGAGCCTGACGCACCCGCTGCTGATACTCGACGGCGACTTGAAGGCATACGCCAGCGGCGGCGGTGGGGAAGTGGAGATCACAGCGGATGAATTGGTCCGCACGCTGCCGCCCGGGACCAGCGGGACCAGCCTGGCCGGTGTGAGGCGGCACGAGTTTGGGGACGAAGAGATTATGGGAACCGACGGCATTTTGGCCCGGCCGTATTTCGGCGTGTCCGACGAAACAGTTGACAAATGTGCGGACGTAGTGGCCGACGCAGTAGCGGAGATGTTCGCGTGACAAAAAATGGGACATTGGCACAGCAATCACTGGTTTCTAGGGTACGTCGATGTGGCAGGCTCGACGTACAACCAATGTCTCACGGCCACACAGACGGCGATTCGGAACATTGGACTCACCGACGTTGCCGATGCGAGTGTGGTTGTCAAGAAGCTGCCGTTGGAACGGGTGAAAACAACCGACGGGCTGGAGTGGCCGGTAGTGCTGATTACGCCGTGGAAGTCAACACTGGCTCCGGCTGCCGGCGACAACGTGAACGACGACGTGGTGTACGGCGTGCTGGTGACGCTGCTGGATGCCGACAACCAGGAATCGACGCTGGAAGCCAACCTCGGCAAGTACACGCTCTGGCTCCAGCAAATCCGCAAGCGGTTCAACCACAAGCTGCTTTCCGGCGTCTCCACCGTCTACGATTGCACCGTCGAGCCGGCTCAAACCGTGCTGCCGGCGGCCTGGAAACAAAACCTGTGGGCCTCGGCCTTGCTGCTGAAGTTTACCAGTCGAGAAAATAGGGGATCATAACCATGACAGTTCCAGCACTCGGCCATCAATGCAAGCTTTCCGTCGGCGGCACGGCCATGATGGGCTGGTGTACGCTGGCGCTACACGAGTCGCACCTGGAGCGGGACGGCACCCGCGGCACTCGCTCGCATGACGTGGATGACGTAGCGGCCGGCCCATCGCTATGTACCGGGCAGATTATTCTCAACCCGACGAACACAGAGCTATCCGCGTTGGACGTGCTGGCCATCGGGGCCGGCGGCACGGTTGACGAGACGCTGACCGAGTTCCCGGTAGTTGTTGACAAGGGCGAAAACGTCTACACCTACACCAATACCGCCTGCGACGTATTCGTGCTACGGGGCCGTGCCGGTGGGCTGCTCGAAGTGGTGATGGATGTCGTCGCCTGGGCCGAGACTGACGCGGGTTCCGTGTCCGAACCGGCCGCCGCGTTGCCGATGGGATTTGCCGGTAGCACGTTGACGCTGGCTTCCACGGCCCGCGAGACGGAATCGTTCGAGTTGCGGATCGACAATCAGATTATCAAAGACCGCTTCCAAAACTCGGCTACAATGGCCGATTTCACGTCGGGCGATCGGATTGTCACGCTGACCACTGAGCACAGCTACAGCAGCAACACCAGCGGGCTGTACGATCAGGCGTTGGCCGGGGCCACCGGTACGCTGGCAGTTACCGACGGTACTGCCACCCGTACCTATACCTTTGCCAAGTTACAGGTACCAGCCGACGGCCCGGAAGTTCGAGCCAAGGGGCCGGTGCCGCTGGTTCTCAATCATGTTGCCCGCAAAGACGGGGCGACGAAGGAAATTGCGGTGGCGTAACAACATTAACCCGAGGAAATCATGCGAAAAGACAGTTGTTTCATTCCCGACGATGGCTACACGGAGCAAGGGTACATCGAGGCGGTACGTGGTCTGCACGGCGAGTTCCGCTTCGAGTACCGGCCGCTGCTGGCCGATCAACGCAGTCGGATCCTGCGGACGATGAGTGAGTTGAAGGATGAGAAGCAGGACGTAGAGGTCGCCAAAGTCTTGTCCCAGCGAATTGTTTCATGGTCGATCGACAGACAGATTTCTTTCGACCAGACCCGACGGTTGCTTCCGGCGGTGTTTTACAAGGTTTGGGGCATCGTGTTGGGAACCAGCGCCAGCGACCTCGACCCGCAATGGGATAACGAGCGGAAAGCCGGAGAGGTGGAGAACCTTGTGGAAGCAGCGGCGGCGGAAGTGCCGGTTGGTGTGGCCCGGGAACTGACGGCAGAAAAAAACTCCGACGCGGGTTAGGCATTGACCTGGCCCATACGAACCTGCCGGACTGCGAGGACTGCCAGAAATGGATGTACGACAGTGAAACGTGGGAGCGACAATACCGCGGGCCGAACCCAATACCAAGAAGCCCGGCGGTGCGGCCACCATGCAAAACGTGCCCGAAATGCCACGGGGAAGAATCGCCGGGCCCGGCAGTGGGAAAAAAAGCGGCGTTTTTGGAACGAAACCGACGAACCATTCGACGATACTGGGAACAACAAGCCGCCGGGGGAGTGACGATGGACGATATCACTCGCCGGAACTTCGGCATCATTCATCAGACTCTTAGCAGCCACGACCGCATTCTGCGGCAGGCGGCTCTCACTCTCGGAGGGCCGCGGTAATGCCAGGCGAACACGAACGCGAAGTTCGGATCAGGTTGAAGCTGGAGTCGGACCAGGCATCGGCCCAGGCTGCGACCAAGGGGATACTCACCGACCTGCAAGCTGTGAACAAAGTCATTTGGGAGCAGAAAAACCAGTGGGAAGGGGTAATCACCCAAATCAAGCGGTACGGCGGTAGTATCGAAGAGTTTGCCCGATCCGCCTTGAAGCCGGCACAACAAGCGTCGTTGCAACTGTATCTGACGAACAAACAGTTCGGCGAATCCATCGAAGTAAACACCAAGGCGATGGATAAGTACCGGGCCGCGGCGTTGCGCGGGCAGATTGCCAACGAGCGGCTTGGTATCCAGTTCTCCCGTACCGGCATGGCGGCCCTGCAAAGCGTCAAGGCGATTGCTCAATTAGCGGCGATGGGCGATGAAGATTTTGAGAAAGTCGTCCGAGCAGTAATGAAAATCCAGCTTGGTTTCCAGGTGATTGCCGGAGCGGGACGATTTATTGCCGGTATCAGTCGGATGTGGCGGAGCTACACGGCATCTGTCTCGGCGGCGGCAGCGGCCCACGCGGCGTTGGCGGCGGCGCAGACGGCATCGGGGGTAACTGGTGCCGGGGCTGCTGGTAGAGCTGCTGGCGGTGTTGGGAAAGGTGCCCTTGTCGGTGCTGGTGTTGGCGGGGCGGCAATAGGTCGTGTTGGGGCCGGCATAATGCCATGGAGTGCTGCGATTACAAGTTCGGCTGCTGCTTTGGCATCGGCTGGACTGGTGGCGAGAGAAGCCCTGCCTACAAGCTACGGTGGAAAAGGTTATGGACTCGGTGGTGGCGCGACGCCTGGATCGCTTGTGGAAAGTATTGGTAGCTCATACTCGAATCCTATGGCGTGGGCGTGGTCTCCAAAGGAAATGTGGAGGGCTTATGGGTCTGATGCGAGAATGGCGGGAGCCGAGCAGAAGTGGGGGCAAAGGTTAGAGGCAAGAAATCAACGCGAAACTTTGGAGGACGTTAGGATTCGCAGAGGCACAGCGATTCGTGGGGTTGGTGTCCAGCAGCGACAGGCTTTGCTTGGGTTGATGCCAAAAACGCCAGAACGCTTTGGAACGGAACAGGTCGGTGCGAAAGCGGAATTGGATGTTGCTAATCGACGACTGGATATGCTCCGCGAAGAAATAAAATTGCATGGCAGCATTGCCTTTCAGCGTGAAAAAGTTGCCGAGGCGACTGGGAAACAAGAAGAAGCGTCGAAGCGATACGCTACGGCTATACAGCAATCGGCAAGTGCGGTTCAACAGGCATTGGCCAAAGACCAGTCGATGCGGGAATCGTGGATTATGATGGGGCGGGGGAAGCGAATGCAATTCATGCGGGCTAGGGAAGCAGCCCAAGCAGGACGGGCAACTCCAGCACAACTGGGAATAATTGGACAGCTTCGTACCCCGGAAAATGAAGGACTGATAAGAGGCGAAATCTCGCGGCTTGAAAAAGGGCTGGCATATAAATACGAAGAGGCAGTGGGAAGCGAGTATGCCGCCAAAGTGGAAAAATACATGAAGCTGAAGGTCGAACTCGACATGAAGCCGATTGAGGTCTCGTTGAAGTTCGACTCTCAAAAGTTTGGAGAGGCCGTCTACAAGCTAATGGTACCATTAGTAAAGCAACAAGAAGAGGAGCGCAAAAAAACAGTTGAGGAAGCTGCGGAAAGGGCAATAAGGGATATAGGCACGAGGGCTAAGGCGGAAAACTGATGTGCAATGTGGGTGACAATTACTGCTGGAGAGGCCTAAGTATCACCATTCCATTGTCTTGCATGACTTCCGTGTGGCGATTTATGAGGTCCATAGCTTTACCGTGGCTGTCTCCAAGTTGCCCCAACAGTTCTAACGAGCCGATTAAACTTGACCGTACAGCAGTTAAATCTGATTTCAGTGCATCAACTTCTTTTTGCAATGCGGAAAATTCTGCCTGAGTGATACCTTCGGCCTTTGACGGCCCCCGTGAGCAACCAACAACCCCAACCAACAGCAGTACCGACAGTCCGGTGAGTATAGAAACGTGGCGAGTCATAACAGTTCTCCACCAAGAGGTATAAGAGAGTCCAAAATGTCAGACACGATTACACTAACCATCGACACTGCCCCGGCCCGTGCGGCACTGGCGGAACTGAAAAGCTGCCTCTCAGCCGATGCTGTCACCGATGCCGTCAAGGCCGCGGTCAAAGTCTTCTTCCAGTCGCCTGATTTCGTCGGCAAATTGTTCCGCGTCGAAAAGGGCATTGCAGCCGGAGCAACGGCACACTCCATTCTTAAGCCTACCGATCGTTTCACAGATTTCCTGGCTGCAATTCGGGCAGGTAAATTCAATGGGGACATCATCTAGGAATCCGGCCATGCCATACCTTTCCTTTCGCTCGACATTTTACCAAACCATCCACCCTAATTTCAACCCCCCCGATCTAGCGTAATGTTTCTCAAATACGGCAATCACACCCATGACGCTGGCGAGTGTACTCTGTCGAGTATCGAGTGGAGGGCACTAATCACCGAAAACCTCCAAGTGTACGGCACAGTGGAACGGTGGACTATCGACGGCCGGTTGCAGATCGCCGACCAAGGCAGCCCGGCGGCCAACCAGGCGGCGATGACCGTGGCCATCAATACGCTCAAAACGGCTTACGGGACTAACCGCCGGGACATCGGTTTCTACGACGACGCCGGCAACCTGACGGCCCACTCGATCCAGAGTTCGTCGGCAACCGGTGGCGTGCAGATCGTAGGGTTCTCGTTTCCTGAAGGCAGCGGGGCCGAGTATTCGACGTTTCGCACGTATCAGATTATCGTCGAGGCGCAATTCGGTTATCAGATTCCCGGTGGCCAGAAACTAACCGCCTGGTCGGAAACCGTTACGCTTATGGGCGGCGGCCCGAAGGTGGTTTTCCTGGCCTGCCTGACCGGCCCGCCGCAAAAACAATTGGCCCATCAGGCGACGACTCGCAAGGCGACTCAATCCGGCCGGGCGACGGCGATTGGACGTTACTCGACCCCGCCTTCGCCGCTGTGGCCGGCCGACGAATTGATCGACGTGCGGGAAATCACTTACGAACTCCCGCCGGACAGTACGAACCAACGGACAACGACTTGGAATTATCAGTTTGAGGGCATCGCTCTGAATCCCGCATTCCCAACGTATCGGAGCGTTTTCTAGGAGAATACACATGGCTACAGCAATTTGGTTGGGGCATGGTTTGGCCATCGCTCAAGTCCAGCGTGCGACTATCAGCGGCACATGGGCCAACACCGACACGGCTACCGTTACCATCAACGGCAAGGATGTTGTTCACACGTTGACTACCGAAGGCAACACGTATTCAGACATCCTCACCAACTTGGCAACGACGCTGAACGCCTCGATTATCCCTGAGTTCGCCGAGGTGACGTGGGCCAATTCCGCCAACACGGACATCCAGGGCACGGCCGACACCGCCGGCAAACCGTTTGTTGCCACCAACTCCGAGGTGACGGGTGGCAGCGGTGCTCTTGGCGATTTTGCTATCACTACCGGCAACGCCGGGCCGTACTGTGCCAACACGGCCGACAACTGGTCCACGGGCGCCACTCCAACCAACAGCGACGCCGTGGTGTTCGAGTATTCCGACGTGCCATGCAGGTACGAACTCGATGCCCTCTCCGGCATCCAGCCCACCAGCCTGACAATCAAGCAGACGTACACCGGCACCATCGGCCTGCCGCGGACGAACGAAGACGCCAGTACGTCGTATGTCGAGTATCGGGAGCGATACCTGAAGCTGGCACCTACAACCCTTTCCATCGGCCAGGGCGAAGGGACCGGCAGCGGGCGGATTATGATTGATCCCGAGGCCCAGGATTGTGTTGCTACTCTCTACGGCAAGGGGAGCCGGCAGGAAACCGGCATTCCGTGCGTACTGTTGAAAGGGACCAATACCAGCAACAGCCTCACCGTGATTCGCGGCGACGTGGGGGTGGCTTTCTTCGCCGGCGAGACGGCCAACCTTGCCGGCGGGCTGGATGTCGGCTACGCAACTAGCGTGCTCGGCGATGCGGATGTAGTCTGCGGCAGCGGCGTCACCCACGGCAGCCCGAACCAGTCCGGCGGCAAGCTGGAAATCAGCAGCAACGCAACCACGGTGACTCAATACGACGGCGAGTTGACAGTCAAAGCTGCGGCCACCATCACCACACTGACAGCCGGCGGGGTGGTTTACGATTATTCCACCGGCACGTTTACCACCGTCACGGTCACCGGCGAATACAACCACAGCCGCAGCATGGCCGGCAAGACGATTACCAACGCCAGCATTTACAGGAGTGGCACCTACAAAGACCCTTACGGCGTTGTCATTTTGACCAACGGGCTGGATTTTGTGCAATGCTCGCCGGATGAAACTACGTGGAACGTGGTTCCCAATCGCACCTGGACCCCGACGGGAATCTAATGGCAGAACTGCAAGGACTATGCCACTGGCCGGGCGTGCAACAGGTGGTTGAGGCGTCGCTGTCGTTCGCCCACGGGATCTCCCCGTCGGTTGCCACGCTCTATATGCCGCCGCAGGCAGCGGAGATTGCACCGGGCGGCACGCTGCGATTCACGTTCGGCGACACCACAATCGAGTTTCCCAACTGCCGGGTGGATGAGGCGACGTTGACTCATGGTGGCGGCGGCTGGCAGTGGATGGTGAGTATCTTCGACCGCCGGTGGAAGTGGCGGTTTGGTTCTATCTCCGGCAACTACAATCTTGTCACCGAGGATGGTGAAATCAAGGCCGGCACTGAGAAGTCGCCGTTTGAGTTGGCAAAGCTCTGCTTGGAAGCGGCCGGAGAAGAGAACTACGATATCGGCAGCCTTCCCGGCACTGTCCAACCACAAATCCAGTGGCAGAACGAAGTGCCGATGGAAGCGTTGGCGAATCTCTGCGACCAGTTGGGGCGCCGCGTGGTGCTGGGGCTGGACAACAAAGTCTACGTCCACCCCGTCGGCTACGGCCAGCAGTTGCCCGGCGGCTACGTGATGGAAGAGATCGGGGCCATCGACCCCGGCGAGGCACCGGATGCAATTGTAATCGTCTGCGGGCCGACACGGTTTCAGCGGGATATTCCTTTGGAAGCCGTGGGAATCAGCACGGGCATCCATCGTGAACTTCAGCTAATTGACGATTTACCCTACAAGCCTACCGAGGGTTGGGGATGGCCGCCGGATCATGTGGGAGTCACAGAAAACGAACATAGAAAACTGGCTCAGGCTAGTGTGTTTCGTTTCTACCGGGTGAACTTTCCGTTCTCTGTCCCTGAGGCTGGAATTGTTGTCGGCAACCGACATGAAATTGCACTGGAAAACAATCAAGTTGCAACTACGCTTCAATACGACGGGGCGGATTTGAATGATGCCATAGTTGTTAGCCGTCCAGCGGAAGTACGGGGCGTTTTCTGGGACGATAATTTGGTCTTCGATGGAAACACACCCACAGATACGCCGGTAGGCCGCGATTGGCTCGGTAACGAAACTACTATGGGATTCAGCTTGGACCTAAAACGGTGTCTGGCGGTAATGACCGAGCCGGTGTTTAAGAATAGTAGCTCGGCAAAACTTGTTATTGCCGAAGCTGAACTGAAACTGCGGACGGCGTTCAGTGTTCGCAACACCGACACGCTGGAATTGCTGCGATACGAACACACGCTCGAAACCGGCGAGAGCAACAACACGAAGCCCCGTTACATCCGGCATGACGAGATCGTGTTGAACTACATTGACGGCGTGGCCCAGAACAAGGCCGAGGTAGACGCGGCCTGCATCAAGTTTGAGAATGCCGCCTTGGCGGAGTATCAGACCGGCCTGCCATACACCCGCAAGTATGCCGGCCTCCGCTACATCCAACTCGACGGGGCCATCCAGAACGTCACCTGGAGCGTGGGGCCGAGCGGGGCCACTACGGTTGCCAGCCGCAACACTGAACAGCTTGAACACGTGGCACCGTATCGGGATCGTCGCCGGCAACAATGGATACGACGGGCCGTGGCACAGACCAGGGGTTACATCGAAGGCATCAAGGGCCTTGTCTCTTGGTGGAAGGGGAAGAAATGACACGCGGCCTCTCACAACTCCAAGACCAAGCGTGGTTCCCGTTCACACCCAATGCGGCGGTGGCGGCCTTCGCCGTGATGGAATCGACTGATGCAACCACCACCGACGGCCGTATTGTTGTCCAGACGCGGCAGTACACGGCCGGCGACCCCCGCAAGACAATCTGGATCAACGGGCCGTTGGATGTCGCCAGCGGCGGCACAGGCATTGCCACGATGGCCCTCGGCTACCCGGCCGTTGCACTCGGTTCTGCCAGTGCCGGCGCCCACGTCGGGCCGTCTGACGGTAGCTGGGAGCTTTCCACCGGCTACCCCGGGTTCGTGGTGATCGGTAGCGGGCCGATTGATGGGACCGTGGTGGTGATCCGGCGGCCGGAACGGACTGTTTGCACGGCTATTCTGGCGGCTGATGCGGGGCCGGGGGCGTCGGTCAATGTGGACAATGTGGTTGCAATCAGCGGTCTATCGCCGGTAGCGAATAGTTCGGCCACGCTTTCGGCGGTTATGCAACCGGCAGATCGAGCGCTGGATAATGCAATCTGCGAGATCGAATGGGAAGAGGCGACCAATACGTGGAAAATTGTTTGGGTGCATCAGCAGGCCCGGTCCATTCGCGGCACACTCAGTTCCGCTGTGGCGGGAGGCGACTCGACCGAGACAATCAGCAGTCCGGTCAGTTGCGACGGCGGACAAGTGCCAACCGGAACCGTGACGGGATACAACGTGTTCAGTTGGGCGGGCGACAGCGGCGGAGAATGTTGGGCGCTGTGGAACGAAGCCACAGACCATTACGAGTTCGTAAACGTTGAGTGTCCGGCATGAGCAAGCGGAAATCCAAACACGACTTCGAGTGGAACGGTGGCCTGTGGCTTCCGAAGTACGGGCTACGACGGCCGGATCGGAAGCGCCCGGACTCCCGCCGGTTCATGCCGGGGTATCCGTGCTGTTGCGAGGAAGAAACGTGCTGTTCTGGTTCTTCGCCGGATGAATATGAGGCGGTTGTGTCGGGTATTATTGATGGGGAATATGGCTGCGGCGCGGCCTGTCTGGCAAACAACGATACTTATATTCTGAGCAAAACATACACCACGGAAGGGGAGTGTAGATGGTACTACAGCAACTCGCAAAATAATTGCGTTGGATTGGCAATCACTATTTACGTTTTTAATGATCCCGGAAACTATCGTCTTACTGCTAGTGTTTGGTATAAACCGGCCGACTTTTTGCAGGGCCTGATGGGTGGAACATATTACAGTGACAATAAGATTAACTGTGATTCTATAACTGACTTGGAAATAGATTGCGGTTCACGAGCACCCCTCACTGGATATAGGTGCGCTTATACCAACGGTACAATTGTTATTTCAGCCTTATGATAGATTGCATACCCGATCCAACGGATTCTTTTTGCATCAACTGCGGCTGGCGGTGGAAACGCGACACCCCATTCCCTCACCGCAACTGCACCAACCCGCCCGACCTCCGCCCCGCCATGAACAAGCTGGAGTGGACGGGGGCGATACCGCCAGGCATGGCACCGCGACTTGCAAAGTGGGTGGCGGAGGGGATGCCGGAGCGGAGCGGCGATCCGCTCGGCGACCTCGCCAAGATAAAATGCGACCATCGCCCCGGCGGAGTGCTGTGCCGAAAGGTAGGATGTCCCCATAGCAAAATCCACGTGGCTTGCGTGTGGCTCTATCGCATGGCAACTGAAGATTGCCCGGCAGACCACTTTTAGCTACCTCTGGTCCATCCGGTGATTCGTGATATTGTCGTGATGGTTTAGCGATCCATCGTTATCCTTATCAGCAGGTTTTCCAAGTTCCATATCCTCGTATGGATTACCGTTGAATTCGTAAGGCGTTGCCCCGCCGCCCCGCAGATCAATGTCATACTTTCCGTCCGATCCTGCCGAGTAAACCAGCGGGATCATGTGGAACGCGAACCCGTCAACCCGTCGGGTGTCGAACGGATCATGGTCATCATCTTCGTGGCCCTCGCCTAATTGAATTGGCGAAGTGAAGCCCGGTGCCCACCGCAAAAACATGATCGGCCTACCCCAGCCGTCGATAAATACCGGTTGGCCATCCACTGTGCCGAGTTCGCTCTGGTGAAATTGTTCCATCGCCTCGGGATTGCCCATGCTCACAATCTTGTAGAGGCACTGGGCGGCGTCATGGTCGGCGGTCGGCGGGTTGGCGGCGTACAGCAGATGCAAGGCCGGAGCCGGTACGGACCATTGCTGGCCGTGTGCGGAGAATGCAATCGGGCCATTCGTAATGTCCGATTGAGCATCCGGCATTTCCATCCGCATAAGGTCACGGATCGCGTTTAGCCTCTTCCAGACGTTTTCTCGATACCACTGTTTTCTTTCGTCTGAAGTCAGCGGCGTTCCGTTGGGCCACATCCTGGGGCACGGCTCGATCCGAATTGGCACCCGCCGCGTTTTGTACGATTCGTACTGCCGCAGGATGATGTTGTTCAACTTGGCGATGGTCGCCTTGGTGGACATCTCGCGGGCAGTTCCCCGTGCCAACTGCAACGCGCCGTAAAGCAGGCCGGACAGAATCATAATGATTGTGAGGACCACCAGCAACTCGACAAGTGTAAAACCGCGGCGTTTCATTTTGCCGTACTCCTCTTGCGTAATCCGTAAAACGCGACGCAGACCACCACACCGACCGCCAGTAATCCGCCAACGATTTTATCCATGACGTAGCTATCGAGCGTTTCGCGGCTGAAAGCTCCCGCCATGGCCGCGACGCCGATCCCTACGATGGCGACGGCGATAACCAACATGACGAGCGTTTCCAGCGTAGCAATACCGGACGTTTGGGGTTTGCAATTCATGTTATGTCTCCAATCGGCGTACTCGGGTAAGGGTATCATGGGCAATTCTCCTTTTCCTTTGATCCTGTCTTGTTACTACTCCCACGTCAACCCCCAGTTCTAGCGGGGCAGACTAAATCTCGCGGTTGCAATCCCAGTGCCGCAGCAATGCTGTCAATACGGCTGATGGGGGGTATGCGGTCTATCGTCCCGCTTTTTGCCCCCTCTGCCCTGCTACATTGCAGGTATGGACGTTCTCGCCGTCATTCCGGCCCGTAGCAACTCTACCCGGCTACCCGGCAAAAACACCCGCCTGATTGCCGGCCGCCCGTCGCTGGCCTGGACAATCGAGCATCTACGGGCCTGCTCGGCGCCGCTGCGGATAGTTGTGGCCACCGACGATGCTGCGGCCATGAAGATTGCCGTGGCCGAGGGTGTCGAAGTGCTCGAAGAGCCGCCGACGCTGGCCCGTCAAGACAACCTCTTCCGCGTGGTGGTCTACTGCCTCGATCAACTCGGCGAGTTTGACCGCGTGATCCTGGGCTACGCCAACGGCCCGATCCGGCCCCCGGGCATCTTCGACCGGCTGATTGCCAAAATGGACGAAACCGGTTGCGATATCGTCAACACCCTGGCCCGCGTGCAGTCTCGCCACCACCCGCTCTATTGCTTCCGGGTGACGAAATCCAGCGAAACCGTGCAATTGTCCCTTCACCCTCTGGGCAATTCACAGGACTTTGCCCCGGTTTTCAGTTCGACTTCCGTGGGGAGCCTACTCACGGCCGATGCCGTCCGGCAGATGGCCGCCAACCGCCCCCGGGCCATGCTTGCCCTCGACGCCCGAGCCGTTACAATCGAGCCGGACGAATGGGTAGAAATTGACACGGAACTAGACGCCCAGTGGGCAGAATTTCTCTTATGCCGCCAGAACCATCCTACGTCATCGGCAGCAGCTACAGCCTCCGCGACTTAACCGAGGACGAACGGCAACTGCTCGATTCTTCGCCCTGGGTATTCACCTGCAACTCTTTCCTCACCCGCTGGGAGGATGCTGGCTTCCGGCCCACGGTTTGGTGCTGGGGCGACAATCACCAACCGTATCTCGTGGACCAGGCCGCGTTGGAGTTGTCGGCCATCGCAAACGACATGCTACTGGCCCAACGGCTCCGGCACGTTTTCCTGGCCGTGGAAGATTGCGAGCGGGAAATCCGGCAGACTGCGGCCGACTGGGGCGTGCCGGCCCGCTTCTACCGCCGCCACCAGCCGTGGCAGGAGAGTCAACTGCTGGCCGATTCTCTTGACGGCCGGATTCTACACGCCGGTTCAACCCTGACAAATTGCGTCAACTTCGCCTGGATTCTCAACCCCGGCGGCGAGATACGGCTGTTCGGCAACGAGTGGGGCGACGGCTTCGGCCACTTCTACGAAGGCCCCCGGCACTGCAAAAACGAAGGGCTGTGGTTGAAAGTCAAAACCTTCATGTGGCGTACCCTACGCGATCTCTATGAGTACGGGATACCCATGCTCGACTGCAACCGTTCCCATTCTCTACCGGCCGAGTTCCGCCTGCCGACCGGCAATCTTCTCGACTGAAAAAAAATCTGAGAATTGGGGTTGACGACTAGGCATGGACGGCATACGATTGCAAATCATCGGAGTAGTTAAACATGGATCGTGGTAGAAAAATCAAAAAGGCACGCGAAAAAAAGGGGCTTACGCAAGAAAATGCCGCTCATCGTGTCGGACTGCCGGTAAGTACCTGGGCAAGAGTCGAGCGTGGCGAATCCGACGACCCAAAAGCCTCGACGCTCCGCAAGATTGCCAAGGCACTCAGAATGAAAATAGAAAACTTGATTTAGCACCAAGGAACTTTCGGACGGAAAAACACCACACGTAGTACACCTAGCCCCAGAGTCACCACAAAATCTATGACGCGCACCAACCGGGCTTGACAATTTTTTACGGATAAAATAAAAGGATGGAAACCTAGCCGGTGACGGCAAACCTACCGGGGGGCCTCAGTAAAGACGCTTCTTCGGCACTTTACAGCACTCTAATTATTAGCGTTTTTTGCTAATGTGGGTGGTGCAGGTTTGCCTAGTCGGCGCATTGCCGAGGATGGCACGTGACCACCAGCACGGAAGTTTCCTTTAATGGATTGCTCGGCCGCGACATCGCGCATAATTCAGGTACGCGGTGCGTTTTCGCGGTGGGCAGCCATGATAGCATCCGTATACCCATCCCTGGTGGAGTTTTTCAACTCCGTTTACCGGCCGCGCCGGCTTCTCGGCTGCTCTCCTGCAACCGTCAAACATTACCAGGTTGCCATTCGACACCTCAATCGGTTCTTTGGTCACCCAGCTACCCTGGAGGACATCGCAGACGAAGATCGAGTCACCGAGTTTATGGAGTGGTTTTCAGTGGGGCGGAAGCCAGCCACGATTGCAACACAACGTTCGCAGATGGTGGCATTGCTGTCCTACGCACATCGTCGCGGGTTGATCGCCATTGTACCGGACATTCCGAGAGTCCCTCAGTTGTACCGTGCCCCGAACTCGTACACCGTGGAAGAAGTGGATCGACTGGTGAAAGCGGCGCGGGATGCCAGCGGAGAAATCTGCGGCATCCCCGCGTCGTTTTACTGGGTAGCAAACTTTTTGATCGTCTACGATACCGGCGTGCGGACGCGAGCATTGTGGGCCATCGAATTACCACACCTTCGCCTCGATGTTCCGGTTATCGTTTTCCCGCCCGAAAACATGAAAAATCGCAAGGGACAGATTTTACGGGTTGCCCCTTCGACGGCGAAGATTATCATGCGGACCTTGGCTGTGCCGCGACGGAGGCTATTTCCCGAACATTGGTGCGAGGCAACGAGATACAGGAAGGCCAAGGTGTTTTTCGAGGCTGCTGGCCTACCTTACGGCCGCCACGATCTGTATCAGAGGCTTCGCCGCACAAACGGCACAATGACTCACGCGAAGGGTGGCGATGCCACGGCTCAACTGGGCCATTCTTCGGACGCCGTTACCCGTCGGCACTACCTGGACCAGTCGAACAACATCCAAGCCGCCGACCTGCTGGATCACCCCTGGGCCGATTCGATTCTACAAGCGGACCAGCAGAAGCGGCTGTTCTGAGTGTGCGGCGGTGGCGTGACTTCACTCACGCGGACCAGCACTACCTTAACCCGACGACTTGTAGGATGTCGTCCCCGCCGCTTTTTCTATTCACCCGCGTCGTCACCCAACGACAACCATTCCGCAATCCGCGGGACGCGGAGCCGGGGAAGACCGGCGAAGGAAATGTTCAATGTCCAATTACCAATCAGCATGAAAGGGTGAGTAAATGAGCGACAAAATGCGTTGGCGTTATGGAGACACGAACCCCGTGGCGGCGGCTGTGGACTCCGACACCGTTATCGGAATCGGCGATCTGCTCTGGCAAGACACCGACGACGCCAAACCGGCCAGCATGACGGCACTGGCGGATAATCCGGACGAAGAACCGGACACGCTTAGAGATTTTACTAAAAAGTTCCTTGGCGTGGCCATGCAACGCAGCCGGAGCGGAGACACCGCCCCGTTCCGCGTGGCGGCCACCGGAGTTTTCGTGTTTGAATGCCCCAGCGGCACGTTCGAGTTGGGCGACCTGGTCGGCCCGGACGTAAACTCCGCTGGCGACGCCCTCTTGAACCAAACGGTAGATTCGGTCGCCGCTCCAAGTCATGCGATCGGACGGGTCGCCAAGCGCCAAGCCTCGGCCGTCACCAGCGTCCTGATCGACATCCGATCCACCGTTATGACCGGCGGAGTGAAAGGATAAGAGCAAACCACCCCCGGCGTGCGTATGCACGAAGCTAACGCGGGCAACCATCTATCTGTCCGTGGGCGCGTCGGGGGCCTTTGATACAACGTAACAGGAGCGAGTCATGGCGAGAGACAATTGGTCGCAGCGTCCGAGCCGAAAAGTGCATCCTGTTCTCGGAATACGGCAGGTGTGGCGGCACGCCGGCGGGCGGGCGAGAGTGGAACGATTCGCCGATTCAAGCCGCTGCTTCATTCCAATTGCGTTCGGCGTGGTGGTCTTCGGCGAGTTTCGCAAGTTGCGGGCCGCACAATGCGCCTGCGAGAGGAAGTTGAGCCAATGATTCACGACGAAACGAAGCACACATCGTTACCGTGGCACTTTGATGAATCGTTGCAGATTAAACAGGTCCACGGTGCCACGGGAGTCTACTATCTTGCCTACGTTTGGGATGAAGACGACAACCAAATAGCCGAAGTATTAGGCGATACGTCCGAGCAAGCCATTGCAAACGCCAAGCTCATCGTCCGGGCCTACAACTGCCACTACGACCTGCTGGAGACACTGCAAAACTTCGTCGATTATTACACACAAGCTGGGATCGGCGAGTGCAACAAAGAGGCTGAAGACAACCCGCCGGACGGATTTGACGGCGACGAGGTATTTAATGTGCGGTTTGCCCAAGTCGCCATCGCCAAAACCAAAGGGAACGGAATGCCCAATGAGAACAATGGATAACATCGACTTCGATATCGAAACCGGCCCGCAGGCAGAGGAAAAGCTTGCCGTCGTCCGGCCGCCGTTCGAGCCGGCCTCCGTGCGGGGCGCTGATAAAATCGGCGAGCCATTCTTGCTCTCGACTGTCAAAACAGGCCAACGGAAGGACCCAGACAACATCCAAGCCTATCTCGAAGAGGCGAGAATAAAGTCCCTGGCGGAACAGCGGGAACTCGTCAAACGGGTGGAAGAGGCGGAGAAAAAACATACCGACGACTTTGCGGAAAAGGCCGCTCTGGACGCCTGCCGGGGGCAAGTGTTGGCAATCGGGTATCTGTCGGAACGTGGCCCTCGAATCGACGACCGGGACGAGAAATCCATGCTCGTCCAGTTTTGGGATATTTTCCGTTCGACCTCCGGCGACGGCAGGAAGATGGTGGGGTTCAACATCTACGGCTTCGACCTGCCAATGCTCGTCCGCCGGACGTGGCTGCTCGGCCTGCGCGTGCCGATCGACGTGATCGACCGCAACCGGTTCTGGCACCCCTGCTTCATCGACCTGGCCGAAGTGTATCGGCTAGGTGTGTATGGCGAGTACAAGGGGATCAACGAAATCGGGTTGTCGATGGGGATCGGCGGCAAGCTGGACGGTGTCAGCGGCAAGGATTTTCACAAACTGTGGGCCACGGATCGGCAGAAAGCGAAAGAGTATCTGCTGCGGGACTTGGAACTGACCAAAGGAATCGCGGAAAGGATTTTGCCCAATGTCGAATGAACTAATCCCCATGCCGCTGGACAAACTGGGCAGCGTGTTGGTGAAGAGTGGTTTCTTTGCAGATGTCAAAGAGGAAGCTCAGGCCATCGTCAAGGTGCTGGCCGGACGGGAGTTAGGATTCGGCCCCATCACCAGCATGACGAACATACACATCATCAAGGGTCGGCCAGCCATCGGTGCGTCACTTATGGCGGCGGCAATCAAACGTTCTGGCAGATACGATTACAAAGTAGTCGAAATCACTGACAAGATTTGCAGTATCGACTTTTGGGAAGGCGGAAAAAAGATCGGCAATTCTACTTTCACGGTTGCCGACGCCTACAAGGCTGGCACGGGGAATATGAGCAAGTTTCCCCGCAACATGCTCTTCGCCCGCGCGATGAGCAACGGGGCGAAGTGGTATTGCCCGAATGCTTTCAACGGGCCGGTATACACGCCGGAAGAGTTGGGCCACACACAGCCGGACGAAAATGGAATCATTGATGTGGTTGTCGAGCCGGGGGCGGGGAGCGGCAAGGAAGATGTGAAAGAGGAGACGAAGGAATCCCCGCCCTCGGCCGACTTTGGCCAAAAATACGTCGGGTCGGCTGCAATAGACCGTTGGAACGGCACACCGGCCACAGTGGGGCAAGTGGAAGAAATCAAGTCGCTGGCCTTGCAAGTGTACGGCACAGAAAAAGGGATTACCGCAATCAAGGCGGCACTGGCTAATCGAAACAAGGCCAAGCTGGCCGAGTTGACGGACCTCGAAGCCGATGAGTTGATTCTGAAACTCAAAGACAAACTCGATACGTCGCAGCCACGGGATTCTTTTTAGAGCAGCCGAAGGTATTACACCCGCTACTTCGGCAGCATGGAATCGAGCGGGTGGAGGAAGCTAGTTTAGCCGCTCTCGGCTACCCGGCATGGATGGTCGATAAGGCAACGGAAATCCAAACGATACAGGAGTATCTAAATGTCCATTCCACTTGACGCAACTGATTTTGAGAACGAAGACGACGCCCAGTACACCTCCGGCGACCTGCTGGCGGCCGGTACGTTTCACTGTGTAGTCGAATACGTTGACGACAAGTTCGACACCCACGAGCAGATCATCTTCAACTTCCAGGCGTTGGCCGGCACTACGCCGGGGCAAGAGGGCCGGATGCGGAAACTGTTTCTCGACTTCCGGAAAGACCCGGATGCGAAGACAGACCCCAACTGGAAGGCCGATCGTGCCAGGGCGCAACTGACGCAACTGTGGATGTCGCTGAAGCTGTTGGCGCCGAAGAGTAAGGGGACATGCGACCCGGCGCTGGCCGTCGGACGGGAGTGCATCGTGTTGTTCGTGGAAGGAAGCATAAACCCCAAAACAGGCCGGCCCTGGGTCAACTTCGAGAGCAGCTATGCACTCGACAACCCGGAAGTGGCCGACGTGCCGCGGGGAGCGGTTGCAGAGCAAACGGAGCAACCAGACGCCGTAGGAGCGGACGTAGAGGTTGGTGCTACGACGGGTAGCGACTTCGACGACTTGTAACGCCAAGGGTTGCCGGCGTCCTCCCGTTCCCCGTCTTGCCGGCTGGCGGCGTCGCCGGCGGGGCGGGATTGAATAATCCGACAAAACTAGATTTGACTGGATTGGATCTGACATGACACTACTTGACAAGATGGAACGCGACTGGACTCGACGAGATACAACTCGTCCCGATGTGACAGAACCAAACTAGACCCAACAAGACAAGACCCCTTTTTTCTAACCACGGGAAAGAACGATGATTACTGCAATCGCTACTCTCAAAAGTGTTGCTGCCTACGGCCAAAGCCGTAACTACGAAATGGACGTGCCCAAAATAGAAAAGGAGTCGGCCAAAGATCGTGAGATACGAACTTGGCGAAACCGACTTCACGTTACAGCGGAAGGCAAGGTGTTTGTGCCGCCGATGTCTTTTAAAAATTGTCTGTCGGAGGCGGCCAAGTTTATTAGCCAACAGATTCCCGGCAAGGGTAAGGCTACTTACACCAAACACTTTGAGGCAGGCGTACTTGTACCTGAACCACTTGTATTGCCGATTGACGCCGAAAAAGTGGAAGGTCTTTGGCTGTTTGTTCCGGCCAGTGGTAGGCGTGGCGATGGCAAACGTGTGTGGAAGTGCTTTCCGGTTATCAAGGAATGGTCTGGCGACGTGACATTTCTCATTCTCGACGAAACGATCACCAAGGAAGTTTTCACCTACCACTTGGAGCAGGCAGGGAAGTTTATCGGTATCGGATTTTTCCGTCCGCGAAACAATGGGTACTACGGGCGGTTCTCGGTGGAGAAGGTGCAATGGAATAAAAGTTCTTGACCTGATGGGACGCGACATGACGCGATACGACTGGACAAGACGCGATGGGACGGAATGCGACGGGACAAAACTCGACCAGACAAGCATTTTCATTATTCAGAAAACTAAACGCGCTTCGATGCGACTCGACTGGACCGGCTAGAACGCGACACGACGCGACTCGACCGGACTAAACGGGATTGGATATGACAAGACAAGTATTTTCATTGTTAAAGGAACTAAACATGGCATAACATGACGGAATGGGACACAACGCGACAAGACTGAACAAGACGGGACAAGACACGACAGGACGCGACGGGATGAGACAGGACTTGACTCGACTCGACTCGACTCGACGCGACAAGATATGCCGCAACGCGACAGGACGGGATTCGACAAGACAAGACAAGTATTTTTCCCTTTAGGAGCAATTCGATGGAAGTTACTACACAAAAAGTGATCCGGGTAATCAGCCCCGACACGCTGACAATCATCAGCATGTTCCGCGAGCTTGACTCGCCGGAAAAGGTCGTTACGAAGGACGACTTGCGAGCGGCCATTGGCCGCGACCCGACTGGGCTGATACCGACGGCACTTCGCCGGATGTTGCGGGACCACAACACGGTAATCGAATGGGACCGCTCGGTTGGCGGCTGGCGGAACATGATCGGCAACGACAACTTGCTTGGTCGTAAATCCGGGCTTTCATCCATCCGGCGAAAGGCCAGACGGAACAGCGAAAAGTTGTCGGTTATCGACTTTGCCAAACTGACCGATTCGCAAAAAGTCGAAACGTGTGCCGTCGCCAGTATTTGTGGAGCCGTGGCTCACGTATCGACGGCTCACGGAATGAAGCGAATTGAATCGGCCATACAAAAGGCCGATGCTGCTGGGTTGCCAATTGGCAAGACGCTGGCATTGTTTCACGAGAATGGAACGGCGAGACGTGACCAGACTGGATGAGATGAAATATGTCTGGACGGGACTTGACATGATGGAACACGATTCGACAGGACCGGACTGAACTGGATTGGATTAGACGCGACAAGACAAGTTTTTTCATGGAAGCAAAATGCCCATTTGTTGTTGTCATCGACAGCCGGGAGCAACGCCCGTGGCACTTCGACAGAATACGTGGCGACGCGAGGTATCACCATCGAAAGCTGGAAGTGCCGACTGTATGGGGTGCGTTGAAACAGGGGGATTACAGTATTGCCGGCATGGAACACCTAGTTGCCATCGAGCGGAAGTCGCTGGCCGATTGTTTCAATTCGTGTGGCCAGGGGCGGGCGAGGTTTCAGCGGGAACACGAGCGGCTGGCGACGCTGGAGTTCGCGGCAGTGGTGATAGAAGCGGACTGGACGGAGATTCGCCACAGCCCGCCGCCGCACACGCAACTGAAACCGAAAGTCGTCTACCGCACGGCCATCAGTTGGTCCGTCCGCTACGGCGTGCAGTGGTGGGCGATGCCGAGCCGGGACGTGGCGGAACTGACAACGTTTCACCTGCTACACAAGTTTTGGGAACAGCATGAGAAAAATAGTGGGTAGTGGAGAGTAGAGAGTGGAGAGGGGGAGAGAGATGGAGCAAAAGAACATGAGCAAAACCGTCAAGCTACGGTGTGAACGGCGGGAGAATGGTCGCATTTTTATTGTTTGTCCGTTTTGTCGCGGCGAGCAGGAATTGCCGCTGGGGGATGGATGGTATGACGTGGCTCCCGACGGCAAAGTGTCGCCGATTTTCGTCTGTATGAAAAAGTCCCACACGAGGCGTTACAACTGTTTTCACGAGTGTTATATCTGGATCATCAATTGGTAGCAGGAGAAAAACATGCCTATTGAACTGGACGCCGCGGACGCGGAAGCAACGGAACCAAAAACGCCAGAAGTAGAACAGCCACAACCGGCTGCCGAGCCGGCCGAGCCGTGGGGTGATGAAATCTTTTCCGGCCCCGACGAAGAGCCGCAAGGGGACAAGCAGCTTTTGGCCGACAATCCATCAGGAACAACAAGCTCTTGGTCGGCAGAAGTAACTATTGAACAGCAACCGGATGTTATTAAAAACCAACTGCGGAACGCTTGGCAAGAATATCGTTATGCCGTTCGCCAGTTAGGAATCTTCGAGGCCGAGTTAGAAAAGGCACGTGCGGAATGCAAAAAGGCTGAAGCGGTGTTTTATACTTTTCTCGATAAAATACTATTTTCCAACGACCCCCCGCCCGCCGACAAGCCGCAGGAAGAGTTGACGATCGGCCAGATGAATCTTTCGGTAGGGATCCGCCGGATATTGGAGAGCAATTTCCGCACGTTCGCGGACCTCGACGATTACTTTCGCCTCCACCAGACATTTGCCAGGCTGAAAGGCGTCGGGGAGAAGAAATCAGAGGTCATCGAAAAGGAATACGGTCGTATCCTCGGGGAGCGGAATGAACAGTCTTGACGCCACTATCGTTGTGATCTACCTCGCGGCCACGGTTGCCGTCGGTTGGTGGTACGGCCGCGGCAATTGCAGCCGCGACGACTTTTTGCTGGGCGGTAGAAAGATGTCCGCGTGGCCGGTGGGCCTCTCGCTGATGGTCTCTTGGTTTTCGGCAATCAGCTACATGGCCGTACCCGGCGAGATTGTCGCCCACGGGCCGCTGGTGCTGACTGGACTGCTGGCGGCGCCGGTGACACTGTGGTTGCTCTCGAAATACATCGTCGTGCGGATTCGCACACGGCAGGTCACGTCGGCCTACGAGTGGCTGGACGGCTGGCAACTTGGGTGGCTGGCCTCTGGCTTGTTCCTCTGCGTTCGGTTGGCCTGGATGGCAGTGATCGTACATATCGTTGCTGCGGTACTCATATCTCCCGTTGGGTTCCCGCCGTTTGTGACTGCGGCGGGGATAGTCGGCGTTGCCACCGTCTACAGCCTGGGAGGCTTTCGGGCGGTGGTAGCGACCGACGTTTTGCAGGCCGTGATAATGTTTGCCGGTGCCGTGTTGGTAATTGTCTGCCTGTCCCCCCAGGCGACCGGGCCGACGGAATGGCCCGTGCAGTGGCCCGCTCCCTCTTGGAACTGGAGTCCAATGGAGCGGGTTACTGTTCCCTGGGCGATTGCCTCGGCCGTCTGTATGGGGATCTGCGTGCGAACCGGCGACCAGATGGCAGTACAGCGGTATCTTTCCGTGGCAACGGTAGGGGCCGCAAAGCGGGTGATTTGGCTGTCTTGGGTGGCCGACTTGGCGTTGACGGGCCTACTGGTGGCCGTGGGGCTGTGCCTTTATACAAATACAACCGGCACGGGCGGCGACGACCTCTTCCCGCGATTCATCCGCTCCGGCCTGCCGGTCGGCGTGACGGGCCTGGTGCTGGCGGCGATTGTAGCGGCCTCGGCCAGCAGTCTGTCAAGTGGAATCAATTCTTGCGTCTCGACGGTGGCGACTGCGGGCTTTCGATTTCCTTTCCCCGTGGTTGCCACCGTCATTTTTGGAATCGTCGTTTTCTGCCTCTCGCAAGCGATACCACTTGTCCAGGGCAACACGTTTGAGCTTTGCTATAAGGTGGTCAATCTGCTGCAAGTGCCGCTGGGCGGGCTGATGCTCTCGGCGTTGTTCATGCCACGGGCGACACGGGGTGGGCTGATTGCCGGGGTGGTGGCGTCTGCTGCTGTGGTGATCTACGTCAACTATTTTTCCGGCCTTTCGTTTCTGGTGGCCGCACCGGCGGGACTGGCCGTGAGTTTGGGGTGTGGAATTGTAGGGAGGAAACCATGACAACCGCCACTTGGTTCCTAGTCACGAAAGAGTTCTGGCCGGCCTTCCGGGTGTTTTGGCGGTCATTGCTCCAGCACAACCCGCGGGAACTGTTCGGCGACGTGATTATCCAGACGGACGATATACCGGACGACCCGCCGGAGATCGACGGGACGGTGACGTACCGGCCGCTGACGATTGAGCGGTATCGCGGCTGGCCGGCCTTCGAGCCGCGGGTGCTGGCCTGCTACGGGAAGCTGGAGGCGTTGGAACTGCTGGCTTATGACCAGGTGCTGGTGCTCGACTGCGATATGGTCTGTACCGGCAGCATTGCGGAGGTATTCGAGCGACCGGAACTGTTTGTAGGCGTCGGCGTGGAGTGTGCGGACAATCCCCGACGACGACATAACGGCGGGCTGTGGCTGGCCCGGCGGCCGGTGATCGGCAACCCACAGGTTTGGGAACTGTTTTTGCGGTGGGCACACGAAGGGAAGTATTTCGACGATTGCGACCAGTCGGCAATGGTGGTGTATCTGGAACACCTTGGCATAGACCACCCTGGCGTGGACCACTGTCTGTTGCAGCCTCGCTACAACCTGCAAATCGGGTTCGCGGAGTACCCGGACCTGCGGCCGATCTACAACGCCGAGCGGCACGATTGTCGGATACTCCACTTCACCGGCCCGGCAAAACCGTGGAACACCCAGCCGCCGGCGATGGGCTGGCGGGAGCGGTTCCGGCCGTTTTGGAACTTCGCGGCGGAAGGGAAGAAACTGTCGGCGGAAGATGTGCCGGAGGTTCAATGACTGAATCGAAAAAACAATTTGAGGCGAGGTATTGGACAAAATCTCCGACTACTGTTTTTGGGAGAGACAAGATTGCTCTGCCTTGCACTTGCGATGATGGTGGCGGCCCCACACATTGGGCGGCAATACGCAACACACCTGAAGCCATTGAAGCACACCGTTCTCACGAAAAATGTCTTGCGGAACTTCGTAAATTAGAGGAATGAAACCATGACAACGCCAACAGACGGAACTCCAATTTCCAGGGGCCACTACTGCGACGTGTGCCGCGGAAATATCGGCAGTGCTGTTTGCCCCGGCGAGGGACGCTGGTTACACGGAAAACCATATTGTGCTTCGCATTACATCCAAGCCGTTGAACTACATGTTGCGGATCAAAAACTTAAAGCTGCTGGTATCTCAAAATGAAACGCGGATTCACTCTCATCGAACTGTTAGTAGTCATCACCATCATCGGCATGTTGATGGCGTTGCTGCTACCGGCAGTCCAGGCGGCCCGTGAGGCGGCTCGACGGTGCCAGTGCAGCAACAACCTGAAACAGATTGGTATCGCGTTGCACAACTACCACGCGGCCCTCGGCTCATTTCCGTGCGGGGCGGCAGTGGGGCACCTGAGCAACCCCGGCCCAGACGGCACGCCCAGCGGCACGCGAGAGGGCTGGCGGGTGTATATCCTGCCTTACATCGAACAGTTGGGCATCGCGGAAAAATACTTGACCGATGCCACCCAAACGCATGGAGTAAATAATGAACTTTCCAAAACACGTCTCGGAGTTTTTATCTGCCCTTCGGACGGAACACAACTTCTCGACCCCTATTTGCAGGATACAAACCAGTGGCGTGTTGCAAATTACAGTGGAGTCGCCGGTGGGAGCGGTGACTCGTCGTTACGAATGGAACGAGTGCATTGTGGACCTCATGCTACCGACGGCGTGCTCTACCCAAAATCCGGCGTCCGAACCGCCGACATCCGAGACGGATTGAGCCACACGCTGGCCGTGGGAGAACAAATCAATTGGCTACGGGCCTGGACGGCCGGGGCGTATTGGACAAGTATCTACAGCCCATTGAATCACACCTGCGTTATGTCGTGCAAAAACGTCCGCTGGCCGCTGAACGTCGATCCGAAAGTGTATTGCTACAAGGATTGCAACGGCCCGCGAACGGTGTTGTTCAACGACGTGTTCTTTTCCAGCTACCATTCGGGCGGCGTGAATTGGCTGTACGCCGATGGGCACGTGGACTGGATGGCAGAGGGTATCAGGTTTTCGGTTTTACAAGCATTGGCCACGAGAGCCAATGAGGAGGTGACACAATGACTTGGGAAGAAAAACTGGCGGCACTGCAAACTCTTTGTAATACATCCCTGCGGATGCGTGCCCCTGGCGATTGGTATGTGGCGGCAGACGGACGTGAGGTGCAAAAAACTGGCAGTTGTGTTTTGAGTGGTGATTCCGGCGACGGCACAACTCCCCAAGAGGCAGTCGAAGACGACTGGAAAATAATTGCCGAACCAGGACTTGATTCTTACGTTGTATTGGACGCAATGGATTCAGAAAAACGCCGCGAAGTTCAGTGGATTGGATATATGTGGAAAGATAGACCAGTGCAATCGCTCGCCACGCGGGCGGAAGATGCTTTTATTGCCACGCAGAAAAAGAAGACGTTTGCCGCCTCGCGTACATGGCGGAAATTATACGTCAATCCAAAAGTGCCTTGGCCACGTGTCCAACAGGCACTGGAGAAGTGGTGGGAGTTGCACAAGGAACTCAATTTGATTACGGAACGGAAACCATTCGCTATGTGGGAGGAAGAAGGGCAATGAATAAAAGTTTTATAGATGAGAGTCGGAAGAAATACCATTCGGGGTCTGATGATCCGACTATCGCACAGCTAGGCGTTGGTTGCCTCCAGCGGATTGCAACGGCGTGCGAGGCGATGGCAAAAGATCATTTGCGGTTAGTAGAAGAGCGTCAGTGGATGGAAGCAAGAGCAGACGAAAACTATGAACGTTGGCAGAAAACCGAGCTGTCCCTATCCGCTACCCGCGGCGTGGTTACGAAACTGAAAAAACAACTGGCAAAGGAGAATTGCGATGAATGATTATCGAATTGTTTTCTGGCTACAGTTTATTGCTGGTATTGGGATGGGGCTTGCCATAGGCGTGGGTGTTCTCATTGCACTCACGGCAACAAAGGCCAGCGGAGCGGAGTTTACAATTGTCGCCACCCACGGCCCAGCCGGCCCCTACTGTGCGTTCCCCGGCGTCTGCCGATTGCCGGACGGCCGGCTCTGCTGCGTCTACTACAACGGCGTTGCCGGCGGACACGTCACCCGTACCGATCAGCGGCCCGGCGGCGGGGCGATTGCCTACGTCACCAGCAGCGACGAAGGGCGGACCTGGAGTACCCCGGCGATACTGCTGGATACGCCGGAAGACGACCGCGACCCGAATATCAACGTGCTGCGTGACGGCCGGGTGATGCTCAGCTACTTCCGGTTGAAAACCGTGCCAAAAGTGGCCGGAGATGGGGTGTATATCTGCGAGATCGACGGCAACATGAAGGCCGGCGTACCAAGAAAACTCCAGCACGATGCCGGCACCGGCGGGCCGCTGCGGGATTTTGGCGGCGGGTTGCTGATGCTCGGTAGCTACCACTTCGACCAGCCGTACGTCATTCGCTCCGGCGACAACGGCCGGACGTGGCAGGTGTTCGCCATTCCCAACGGCGGGAAGCACCTGGACGCGGAGACGGACGTGATACAAATAGAGCGGACGCCGCAAGGCCAGCCGTTAAACCAGGGTGCGTCGAGAACCGAGACTATAGGCTCGGGAAACGCCGATAGAATCCCTGGGTCCGCTTCACTTTTTTACGCCGTCATGCGTGGTGCCAAGTGCAACGGGCATTATTCGACTTCCACCGACGGCAAAAACTGGACGGTGGCAAAGGATATTGGATTCCCGTTGCACTGTCCAGAGTTGCATCGGGTGGAGTTGGGGGCGGACCATAAGGACCGAGACAAGGCGATGGGAAAGCCCCTCGGTGCGCCTCCAAAAGCCCCCGGCTCCATTATTCTTCTCACCCACCGCGTACCGGCCACTGCCATCCACTACTCATTCGACGAGTGCCGCACGTGGCACGGGCCGATCACGGTGGATACAGTCGGCGGGGCGTACCCGGGCTTCGTCACGCTGAAGGATGGGAGCGTACTGATTGTGTACTACGAAGAGGGGAAGAATAGCAACATCCGCTGCCGGCGGTTTGCAATTACAAAGGAAGGTGTGCAATGGCAGAAGTAAATGACGGCGGCCCGGTGTTTCCACAAACCTACATTGCTATTGCTCAGGGCGAGAATGTCACCCTAGACGCAACTCACCCCGAAGATATACCACACGGCATTTCCCTCCGCGATTGGTATGCAGGGAGGGTAACACAGGCGCTTTTGACTCATTGTACCTCATACCCGACTAAAGCTGCTATTGAACACTTGGCTTATCGTGCTTACGAGATTGCCGATGCCATGATTGCCGCACGGGAGGAACAACCAAACCAAGAGGACGCACAGTAGGCGACAAAGCCGAACCGCTAGCTCACTGTACGAGCGATGTAAATGGCAGCGTACCGGCCGGACGACATCGGCCATTACTTTCACGGAGGTTTTGTTATGCGTTACGTTATCTGTTTTCTGTTTTTGTTTCTCCCGGTCGTTGCGGCCGCGGAAATTACCCACGTCGGGGCCAACAACCCGGCCGACGAAGGTTGGTATCTGTCGAAGGGCGTTACGGGCTACGCCGGCACCGACTGCTGGATTATTGAGACCAGCGGCTACGGCCAATGGCAGCCACAGGTCGCGCCCTCGGCTGCCGACTTTGCCGGCGATTGGTTTCTGATAGCCGACGTGCGGTGGCTGGCCGGGCCGAAGGCCGAGTCCCGGGCCACGATCCTCGATGGCTACCACGGCAAGTCCACGGCCTTTACCTGGGACGAGACCAACGCCTACTACTACCAGGCGGGTGTTGGCGACACGCCGATCCCGGGTGTCGATCCCACGATTCGCCATTCGTACCGCGTGGACTACGACGCCACGGCCGCGACGATGACTATCTCGGTTGACGGCGAGTCGAAGGCGGTGCTGGAGTCGTACCAGCAGAACGACATCGGCGCCGGGTCGTATTTGCTCTATTGGGGCGACAACAACAGCGGGCCGTACTCGAAGATGGAATGGTACGGTGTCGGTTTCAATGCCGTCCCGGCAGCCATCCCCGAGCCAACGGCGTTTGCCCTGCTGGCGATTGCCGCCTGCGGCCTCGTGGCATACGCATGGCGGAGGTCGCGGTAGCTTTTGTATCGCAGTCGGCCCGTACACGGGATTGGCGGCCTTTGAGCCGGGTAAAATACCTTTCCGTTGCGTGGCGACACGGCGGGCCGGCTGCTTGTTTTGCAAAGGAAGACTAAGCGATGACAACCGAATGCGACAAGGCGGAAGTGGCGGCAAAAGAAATATGCGATTTCCTCGAAAGTCGGGGTACGCCATGCGACATAGCCGGGGAAGAGCAGAACGTGGCGATAGTAGCAAGCTGTATCCGCGAAACCAACGCCGAACAGACGGCGGAGATGGCTAAGCTACGCGCCAACAACAAGCATCTTTTAATGCGAGTCCGCGAACAGACTACCTATTCGCAATCGGTACACGATGTAATCGGTGCGGCGGTAATCGAAAAGCTGCGGCAGTTCGACGCCATACCCGAAGGCACAGACCCGTGCGGGCATCCTATCGAGCAGGTCGTGGGTACTTGTTTAGCGGTGCTGGTCGGCGAAAAGAAAGAGCAAACGGCCGAACTGCAAGAGCAAACCGAGCGGGCAAAGCAGATTCAAGCTAAGTGTTCGCAGTATTGGAATGAGCCTGTAATTTGCACCGAGGAGTGGCACGCGGTCTTGGAGTTTATCTACAGTCGAGCC
>SDBT01002937.1_pt1 | contig 29727 bp, 18 predicted proteins | sample 2277101 | NCBI WGS metagenome assembly SDBT01 (sample SAMN10404973, study PRJNA504765) | marine sediment metagenome | isolation source: marine sediment core GS10_PC15, 103 cmbsf | place: Arctic Ocean: Southern Knipovich Ridge | collected 2010
CTTGGGATTAACTAATATTACTTCAACACCAGCTTCTTCCGCTTTATATTGAGTAAACTCAATTAGTTTTCCCCAAGCACAATCACTAATATGCTTAGCCAACTTATGATTACGAACCATCCCTTTGATATTTAACTTCTCAAAAATAATACATCCATATGCGTCAACAAGAGTTCTGCTTGTTTTGTGCAAAAAATCTTCTCGTTGTCTTCTGATTGTACGGTGTACTTTTGCTACCTTGGTGCGTTGTTTGTCTCTGTTTTGACTGCCTTTCACTTTCCTGGATAAGCCACGTTGAGTTTTAACCAGCTTAACTTCTGACTTCTTAGTGTGTCGTGGGTTACCAAAAGATTTACCATCTGAAAGAAAAGCAAATGTTTTAATTCCGACATCAACACCAACAGTGGGATTGGTGGATTTTGGTGGAACGGGAATATCTTGCATACAAGTAAGAATAACAAACCACTGATCTACTTCTCTTACGATCCTACAGGTTTTAATTGTTCCTTCTATTGGCCTTGAACATATAAGTCTCACATCACCAATTTTGCTGAGCTTAATTCTTTTGTTCTCATTGGTTAATCTGAACCCTGATTGTGGATAACAAAATGAGTTGAAACGTTGATCGGGTTTAAAGCGAGGGAACCCTGCTTTGATTTTCTTTCCTTTTTTTTGTTCTTTAATTCTACGAAAGAAGTTAGAAAACGAAGTATCTATTCGTTTGAGAGAATTTTGCAGGACTTGTGAATGCACTTGTTTTGCCACTCGTTCTTGTTTTGTTTGAGAGATTTAGTTTGATCATAATAAGAGACAGATTTTTTTATTTCTTTGTATGTTTTGATACGTTCTTCTAGAGCATTGTTATAGGTGTGTCTACAGGTAGTAAGAGTTTGCACAAAGGCAGCCTCTTGTTTCTTGGTGGGGTATAATCTATATTTAAATGCTTTAATCATTGTCCCTTCCAAAAGCAAGCTGTTCCCATTCGTACTGATTGCAGATGTTTTTAATGTGTTCTTTTACATAGATATTATACAAGGAAAGCCTATGTGTTTCTTGTATAATAAGGAGTGTTTTGTGGATTTTTGTTCTTGTGGCAATTTATCCCTTAGACAAGCCAAGGGGTTTTTTGTCACTTCAGGTTCTGAAGAAGAAGTAATACATTGTATCCCAGAAGTTACGTGCTAAAATTGGTAGCATTTTTATACAAAGACAGGAGACAGAATGACAGGTTTGAAAACTAAAATAGATCATATTAAGATCAAAAACAATTCGTTCTTGGTAGTAAAAATTGGCAGCGAAAGCCGTCCCGCTATTGAAGAAGATATTGAACAGGTTCAAAAATCATTTGACAAATTTCTCGGGAATAAATTCCCTGATTTGCCCATTGTAGTAACTCATCACTACATGGACGTTAAGCTTTACGTTTGTAAATAGGAGAAACAAAATGAAAACTTTTTGTAAATCATGTGGCGAGGTCATTCATCCTGATGATATTGTTGAAATAAATATTCAATTCCATGGCAATGATTGTAATGAATTCGAATCCACAATCTGCACCAAATGCGAACAAGCAGAGACGTTAAGATTCATTACAGCTGTCGGAGGTAAAACCATCGACACACAGGAGGAAACCCAATCGCCTTTGGTGGTTGTGTAGTTCAGACGAAGACCATGTTCAATTTAAAAAGTCACAAAATTACCGACGAGACGGAGCTTTTAAAAGCTGAACTAAGAGCTTTTGATATAGTAAATAACACTAGCGGTGGATATGATATTTGTATTGGGGATGAAGTATTATCAGCTTCCAATCTTTCAGAATGCTGTCAATTCCTTAATTCGGGTATTTCTGAGCTAAAGCAAAATTTGCTTGAAACGTGGTATGATCTTCAGCACATAGCCCAAAAAATGCTCCGCGAAGACGGGCAAAATAGCGGCAGTCTAGATAATCTGTTATTTCTTAGTGCTGTAAAAAAAACTTTCGAATTATCCTCCATATTCACTGATCTTAAGCCCATATCCAAAATTATTCGACAACTTCTGGATACAGACATTGCATCTTCTGGAGATCATTTGATATGGCATTTCAATGATGATCATCTCAAAATTCAGTGTCTACACCGATTAATGATGATCGAATTGTATCGTAAACATCTTATTCGTCATTATATGAATATGACGAAACAGGCTCAAATTTCGGGCCCATGGGCTAACTTGGACTTGCCTATGGAAGAAAGAAAATGGGAGTGGGATGAAGGCGAAGAAGAGTATTTCGACAATAGACAAAAATCTCGCAGGGAACAAATAAGATATAACCCCGAAAACCAAACTAAGAGTGGATTCTATTATATTTGGAACGACCCAAATCGCGACCCCTATAGGTTCGAGGACATGAAGGAAGATAGCCCTTACAAGAGCCGAAGCCTGCTTACGGTCCCATAGGGGAGTTTTTAATGTAGTTAACCAGTTTTTTTAAGTTTGATATAATAAAATGTATATACAAGAGAGATAATGAATCGCAAATACTCCATCCAGGATATGCACATTTTAGCAAAATCAAAAGATCTGCTGTTCATGTCTCAAGAATATAAGTCTTGTGGTTATAAGCATAAATGGAAGTGCAAAAAATGTCAACATATTTGGCACGCTACTTTTTTAAACATGAGGACACAACGAGGCTGTCCTAATTGCGCGGGACATTGTCAATCTGTTGAAACTATGCATGAATTAGCTAAATCATGTGGTTTAGAATTTTTGTCCAATTACTACAGAACGATGAAAACAAAATATGAATGGAAGTGCCTAAATGGTCATACATCGATGATTTCAGCAGACCGTGTGAAAAGAGGAACTCTATGTTCCTATTGCCATAAAGGTATCAGAGAAGAAGAATGTCGCTTTATTGTAGAGAGCTTAACAGGATGTAAGTTTCCCGTGGGACGCATAGCAGGCTTAGAATTGGATGGACATTGTTCAGATTTAGACATTGCATTTGAATACAATGGAAAACAGCATTACGAATTTATGCCTTTTTTTCATAGGTTACGCATTAATTTCGAAAAACAGATCCAGCGAGACAACAAGAAAGCGGAAGCATGTCGAAAATCTGGAATCAACAAGTTTGATGTTCCTTATTGGGAAGCAACTAACAGAAAATCTCTAATAAAATACATAGTAAGTTCTCTGGAAAATTTCAATGTAACGATACTGCCCGACGATATCAAATGGGAGAATTTTCACGGAAAAAGAAAATTCCTCGAAGAAACCATTAAAAACGCAGAAAAAGTAAATGCTATTTGTTTGAGCAAAGTATATATTACTGCCAAAACGAAGCTGCAATTTCAGTGTAAAACTTGCGAACACATTTGGTGGTCTACGCCATCGAATATTCAAATAGGACACGGTTGTATTAAATGTTCTTATAGTCACAAAAGATGGGAGACTCGTCGCAATAAGCTCGAACACTTAGTGACAGTGCAATAATGCCAGATAAAAACGAAATCATTAACAAGCAATTAGTTATTCGAGAAGTTATTGCGAAGCTCAAATATTTCGCAAAACTCTACGGCATTAAATCTGTTTTTGTAGTTGGAGGCTATACCAGAGAACATTATCTTGGGAAAATTTGGAGAGTTAAAGACATAGACGTAGCGTCTGCTTATCATGAACAAGCACGACAACTCGGAGGCTTATTCGCATCTGAGATATTGAATTCGGCTCCTAAATTTTATGCCAGAACTGGTACAGCTGCGGTAGAATATCCGTCCGAATTTGGATTTATGCGAGTTGAGTTTCAAGGAGATAGCATCAACCCTTATATGCATAATCAAGAGGTGAAAACATGGATGCAGTCTCAAGGAATTGATGACGTTCCTTTAATGAATAACATATATGGACGTGATTTCACGATCAATTCTCTCATATACTCATTGCACAATGAAACCATGTACGATCCTACCAGTCAGGGAGTACGCGACTTGGAAAGACGTAGAATAAGGTCGTTATTACCAGCTCCTATGCTCATTAAATACAATCCGCTTGCAGCGTTGCGAGCGATACGCTTTGCTATTCAATACGACTTCCATATCGATTCCGATCTCCGATTGGCTATTAAAGAATCCGGAACTGACAATTTGTGCAACACTTTATCTCAAGAACGTATTGTCAAGGAAGTGGTTAAAGTTTTAGAAACCAATGGTCCTGAAGCCTTGGATATGTTAAAAAGATTTGACCTAGATAGGATTTTGTTGCATCCCGACGTAAAGAAGTATATATATCTCGGTTCAAAGGAAGAGAAAAATGTCACAACATGAACTACCCAACTTAAAAGGCAGTTGGGTTTCCTCCTTCGTAGAACCCCGTTTACACAAGGTGTTCTCCAGAGGCTTTACTTTGGGGCGTCCCGCCCCTAGAATTGAGATAACTCAATTGACACAAAAGTTTAACTTTTTAGGTTTTACCTCAAGAAAGTTGTACTGTTTAACAGTTTTGTTCTTGAGAACCGTTTACCTATTTACTTGTAAAGGAATCGTTTCTTGAAAAAAAGAAACTCTAACCTGTATTCCTATGATATTATACACGTTTTGAATGAAACTTTTAAAAAGAGCCAAGCCTATGTCACAACTTAAATCTGCTCAATCACTCGTGGACTTCTTACAAACGCTGCCTTTCTCTTCGTTTATGGTTCCGCGTTCTCCTATATCCAACAAAGAAGCTCAAACCCTATACGACATTTGGACGCATGGAGAAAAAGACGAATATGGCAAATATATCGTTCCTGAGAATACCGACACCTTTGCTATTACGTCATTGACTACCAAAGGATACATGCGTAATCATGCCAGTCGATTTGCCACGAAGGATCTTAGAACAAACAAAACATGTGATTTCACGGATAAAGGGAAAAATGTAATTCAGAAAATTATTCTTTTTAAAGAACAATCAGCATTTGAAAAATCTTCTCACACAGTGAATTATGAAGATATTTGCCGAGCCGACGTAATCGGTCCCAAAGCAGCTGACAAAACAGCATCGAGACAGAGACAACCTTGTAATTGGCTGGAACGAGTATGGAAATAATTCTAAAGTCGACCCCCAAAAGGGTCAAGAAAAAGATTATTCGAGATCATTACTGGTATGATCCTGAAACCCAGCAACGACTTCATGGACGCGGAGGTAGAATGATTTTCGTCTATGATCGTGTTAATAAAAAGCAAGTACCACGAATTGTAGATGCTGAAGAATGGGTGCATGAACCTAATTATGAGGATATACTTGATTGGGTTAAAAGTAATCCTACATATGTTAGATCGGTTACAAACAAGGCTCTTAATCATTATGTGGCCATAGATGTAGATGCTAATGAATTTTCAACCATAGAAGATGAACTTAGAAGGCATGATATTTTGTATGATTATGATACAGAAGAATATCGGCATGAAGTCGATGACAAAAGAGGAAAGAAAAAATGGCAAAACTCACAATTGAGATGGCCGATACGCCTGCCGCACTAGCTCACGGACTAATGTATCGTAAAGATTTACCCGATAATGAGGGTATGCTTTTTAAATTTCCAAGTATTAGAGAGGCTAACTTCTGGGGGAAGAACACTTATATTCCGTTGGACATTGCGTTTATTGATAAAGATAATCGTATCATGGAAATCAAACAGATTGTTCCTATGTCTACAAGAGTAATTCGTAGCGATGGATTATGTGCAATGGCTCTGGAAGCAAATGCGGGCTTTTTTGATTCAAATGGCGTTTCCGTAGGATACAAAATTGCTATAGATGATAACACGGTAGAATTCAAGGAATGCTAAAGATTGTAACAGCCGAATTATATAGACTTGGTCAATCCTTCCTGGATGAGTTAGAGGATGTTGACTGGGGCGATGATGCGCCTCCAGACAGGGGACGTATTTCGCCCCATGGACCCCAAGGGGTCATTGATGAAGGTAATTTTGAGCAATATGAACCAGGCACAATTGAACCGCAACAAGGACAGGAGCAAGTGCCTCTTGATGAGGAACCAGATCGAGGATTTCTGGATGAGATACCAGAAGACATGTTTGAAATAGATCCTTTAGAACCTCCCGAAGGAACTAATGAAATAATCTATACCGGACAATCTCCATATACTATGCGGCAATTAGCAAAGGATGGAATAGACAAACTCGAAGTAATTACTTTTGAATACATTGATCGTTTCAATGAATATAGAGGGACTAGGAAAGTGCAACCCCACTATACATTTGTGGCCCCAACCACAGGAAATGAAATTCTCGTAACTTGGGATTTAGAAAAGCAAGGTATAAGAGCTTTTATAGTAGGGAATATGAACCCCTACGGAGTAAGATATGAAGGATTTAATTTTAATCCGAGAGGTGACATTATGACAGGCGAAGTCATGAAAGGTGTAAACTAATGGACAAAATATCGGAACAGCTAATTCAACTGTCCGACAAGCTCGACAAAGCGGGTAAAACCAAATGTGCCAATGCCATTGACGGACTTATAGAGCATCAGTCGCTCGCAAAAGTCGCTCAATACGTTGGGGTAATTGGTTATGTTTTGAAGCAAAATCGAGCTATGGGCAATTGTATTCGGAAAAAGAGGGCTTCTTCAACTGGCTCTATGCAAGAAGTAGTCTTGGGATGTTTGAAAGAATATCAGGACGGACAGCAATATGATAATAATGAGTGGACATCGAAATACGCTCAAGTAGTCCAGCAGTTTCCTGATCAATTTACAACATCCCATATCGATTTTCTAGAAACATTGGCAGAAGAAAATGGCATTATTCAGCACATTGCCAGAGTAAAACAAGCCCAAACAATGCTGACACAAAATAACGAACAGAATGATTGTATAAATCAGATAGCATTTGATTTGGAAAGTCTAGAAAGAGTGTTAAAGGAGGGTGACGCCGATCACCGCCCTTTTAAATTAGCCGCCCCGCAATCACCACGTAGTCGCTGGAGCCGTTTTTGGTCTCCCAGTTGGTCGCGTGGCGGCAAAGATAAAGACACCCAGTTTGAAATGGATGCAGTTTTGGAATCACTAATGAATATACAAGGTGATATCCAGCAAATTCGTGGAGGGATATCGCAAATGCGATATCATAGTGGAGTAGTACAAGACCCGAATATCCAACAGCGTCTTCAGGCTCTTTCAGATACAAATTGGGAACAAACTATCAATGGAATACGTGATATACAGCAGTCATTGGGAACTTTGCAGCAAAGCAATCCCGCTGACGAGACAGCTCTTAGCCTAGTTCAGGTATCCAGTCAAATCGAAGAAAATATTGAGCAAGTTTTCGAAGAAATAAGAAATGTTCAACAAAATATGTATAATCTTCGGTTGCGAGACCCTGTAAAAGGAAGAGGGAATTTGAAATCTGCTACCGAGGAATATGCTGATTTGTCCCGGGCGCTAGATCGCCTCTATGCAAATCCATTAGATGAACGGTCTTTACACTATTCTTTGAAGCTTCATGGAAGATTAGAAGATACTCTCAATGAACGAGCTGGCGCTCAAGACCCAAGCTACGATGAATGGATTAATGCTCCTGGTTCAGAATTGGGTGGTCGACCGTATACTCCTGGTGCGCCAAATGTTAATCCGCCTGCTACAAGTCCATCGATGACGATGGACACTTCGCCTATTTTAGATAATTTAACAAAAATAACAGACGATCCCGATACACTTTCTTTATTTGTGGAATGGCTGCGGAATATGCAAGGAGTATCTATGCCTCCAGAAACCAAAGAGGCTATTCGTTATTTGCATGATTCTCTTCAAGAGAAACAAGAGTCAAATATCGCAGCTCCTGCACAACCGCAGTCCAATGTTGTGCAAACAGGCAATGTAGAATCCGCAGAGGACATGGCCAAACCCTCAGTTGGTGATCTTTTAGCGATGGCCGCAGATCCTAATGTAGATTGGGATGATTCTTTTCTTTCTAATCTGGAAGGTCTAATAAACCCAGGAAAACAAGCTTTTTCGCGTCAGAAACTTGTAAAAGTTGCTGATGTATTAGATGACTGGAACAGTGATTTATCAGAATTGTTGAGAGAATATATAACAAAGGAAGAAGATCATTTGCCTGAATTCCCGTCTACGTCTTCAATAATAAAGGAGAAGGAAGGCATGAGGCGTAAAATAACTCAGAAAAAAGCAGGAGCGGTAGCTCTAAGCACATAATTAGATATTAACTAGTTGTCTATTTTACATAGGAGAGAAACGATGCAATTCTTTTCTCATAAGATTGTGAATCCGACAGGGAATACTGTCAAATGGGATGATTATCTGGCAGACCTACTGAAGACTGCGGAAGAGAAACAAGCCTCTGAAGCGAAGCCTGAGTGTGACGACGATCCGCGAGGACAATGTCGTGGTCAGGAAATCAACAACGACAATGAAGAAGGCGCACACTCCTATCAGGAGGGTGAGTCCGTTGATGGTAAGCCCGATCAGAGCGAAGGTAGATCTAAAGAAAAAAAGGCAGAGACCAAAATTGCCGATTGCGGCAAGGAAATGGGTGAATGCGACAAGGCAGGTGACGTAACTGAGGAACACTCAGATGCGGGTAATGCCGACGTGGGCGAAGCCGCGGTTGAGCAGAATATCAACAATGATCCCAATTACCAAAAGGGCGAGTCTACGAACCCCGGCAAGGTCGATGGAAAAAACAAGAAAGAAAAGGGAGCCGAAGCTTCTACGCGAACAGCCACCAAGACTGCTCAGAAGAAGGGTTTCAAGAAAATTGCTTGTTTAGACCGCAAAGAAAAAATAGAACTCTTCACTCATCTGACGCAGCAGAAGAATAAGTCGGGTGTTGCCGCTTATCCTATGCCATACATAGAGGCGATGGTCGGCCTAAAATTCTCGAACATGAAAGATGATGAGAAGGAATGGTTCCGTCATTTCTGGCGTACCATGTATCCTGATGCCTATGTCGAAGAAATGGTCTCGGATCGTTAATCGGAAAGGATTGGATAAATGATTATTCCTGTTGGGAAAAATAAACACCAAGTTTCTCAGGGTGGGCTTAAGCATGAATCGCTTATGGATCTCATGGATAGCGACCTCTTCAAAGTTGCTCAGGGAACCTCTGGATTATTAGATCGTAATAAGCAAGAAGAACCTGTTACAGAGCCCAGTGATGAGCTTCAGCAAGCGGTCGATGATCCCAGTGGATCTTTAGGGATGAATCCTCCAGGAGCAGACGCAGGACAACAACCTCAACCCGTTCCTCAGCTTGCTCCACAACCTCAGCAGCAGCCTCAACAAGGAGGATTTGAGCAAGCGGCTAATCAGATAGCCATGAAAGTTTTAGAAGGTCTGAATCTACAACCGGCTGCCTGGGATGTAAACACTGCTGTTCAAAATCAGGCTGGACAAGTATCTGCTATTACGATCAAGATGACTCGGGGAGCGAACATGAAGGCTGTTGCGAAAGCAACCAATAGTGGACAAACTAAATAAGGCGCTAAATCATGAAACTATCAGGACACAATTTTAATAACGATGTTTTTAGCAGTCTACTCGATGGACTTAGCAAAGATGTCGAGCTGAAGAAAACAGCACAAACCAAAACAGAACCTGAAGTTTCAGGTTTCTTTTCTTCAGCATCATCCAGCGATTTGGATAACATACAGCAAGAAGATTTGAACTTCATGGCCAGTGAATTGGCTTTTGCTGCGGAGAAATCTAAAGTTGTTGTGACGGCAGAAGATCTAGCTAAGTTTGCTTGCCAATCGCGCATGGATGGACTTCGAGGAAAAGCTCTCGAACGAGCTGCTCGAAAGTATTGCAGCAATTTAGAACATGCTGACAATCTGAGCGGTACTACCAAAATATCTGGTACAGAACTTATAAATCAACTGGCGTCACACCGAGTGATTCCTGCCGGTTACAACCCAGAAGTCGGGTCAAACAACAGCGTCACCGGGAAATTCATGGGATCAAGTAAAAATCCTAATACCATTTGGGATACCGATGCACTACAACGCCAGGCTCAAATTGCTCTTGGGGATGAAAAAATCAAAGCCAGCAAGAAAGCCGAAGAAGAGCATCGTAACCAAATGAAAACTGCTCAATGGCAAGAGTTGCAGGACAAGCACTCTGATCCCGTACAGATTCACAAAGGCATTACTAACGCTGGAACTTCCCAGGAAGAGCCAATTACGGATCAAAAACTTCCGGCAAACTCTATGGGTATTTTTAGTGATAATAGAGAGTTCGAAAATATCCCTGCTAAAACAATAGGAGAAGAGATCGTTGCTCAGGCAGAATCTCGCGCTAACAAAAAGACAGCATCCAACGACGAAGCTCGTAATATTCAAAAGCCTATGAATACACGAAAAACTATGGACAGCCTCTTTAACTAAAGAAGGGGTGCGATGTTCAATCTAAACAAGTATAGCCAAACTGCAACAGATGTTAGTTCTATACTTGGAGATGCTGCGACAGGACTTCAAGAGGGATATGAAGCACAATCTGTCCCTGGTACTCCTATCCCTAATCCTATTAGTCAAGACACTTTACGTGATTCAGTTGCGACAGAGGGACAAAAATCTTTAATTGATCGCGTTGGTGGATTAAAAGCTTTTAACTATTTCATAGAAGAAATGAAGAGAATGTATGGACCATCTGTTGAATCTATGAAAACTCAGCTTTTGACCATGCCACAAGGTAATAATTTGCTAGATAGGTTTACTGGTCCAGGCAAAGCAGGATTAGAGCAATCAGTGGAAGAACAGGGAGACTTCGCAGGCCCTGCTGGCATGGTTTCAATGTCCAGTGAAGTCGAAGCTGCTAAACAAGAAATTAAAAGATATATAGAACGAGTTCAATTCGCAGAAAGAACTAAAGCAGAAATGCTTGCTGCTGCCTTTAATCTGAAACGTCATAAAATCTCTCAAATCATGCCACAACCCATGGAACAGATGCAAATGGGTCAACCCATGCCACAACCCATGGGTCAAGAGGAAGGACAATCAGGACGTTTCCCTGTCGCCAATGAGGGAGATTTTATTGCTAAATTTGCCGACGATTTATTGGCGTTTAACAATAGCCCCGGAACTCCAGAATATGAAAGGGCTCGAATAGCGGCTGAAGAAATTCGAGCAGCGGTCAGCCCCGGATTTGAGGAGGAAGCTAATAGTATCCTAGAATCTGTCATGCAACTTGATATTGCAAAAAGGGATATTGCTTCGACTTACCTAATTAAGTTATATGGAGTGTTAATACCTCCAATATTTAAAGGTGACCAAGCGGAATCACAGATGGAGCCAGTTATGAGCGGAAAAAAGCAAGATGCAGTCGAAGGTATTGTACGTTTTAGCCTTACTGATAGCATCCTGAACAATAATAACGATGCAATGACTAAAACGGCTGCCGACCAATTCGGACAGCAATATTTACTTTATGGTCCTACCGAAAAACGCATTTGTCCTAAACTGCGTAGCAAAAATCTCAGTGTCGGAGATGTTGTATCCGAATATACCTGTCGTCACCACTGTCTTGATGGAATCGCCATTGACGATAATAAAACCATTTGTGGTGAAGCTCTGTGGCGTGCAAACGCCATGGATAAATATTCCCGTGAATACGTAGATGAAGATGGGAATATTGAAGGAGGATATATTAATAAGCGATTTGAGGTGAATCGCAATGTTCCAGAAGAAAACGAAATGAGACTTAAGCCTGGAGAAACTCGTAAACCCCGTCCAGCTGCACAAGGGAATATGGAATCTCGTCTACAGGATATGAGATCTAAGGAGGGGCAAGCCCGTGACTATCGTCCTAACACTAATACCGGCGATCCTTTTGAATGGAGCCATGACGTTGACCAAAATAATGTGGAAGTTAGTCAGAAAGAACGAGACCGCAGAGAAGAAGCCTCTGGTAATCAATTAGTTCAATATACCAATCGTGACCAAGGTGAAAACAATCCTAAAAAAGCCTTCAATCTAAAACAGTTTAAAACTGCGCAAAAGGACCCGTACCAAAATGTCAAACATCCACGACCGGGGTCACACGATGATTGGAACGAAAAAGCTACGATCAACAGAATGAAGGCAAAGAAATGCCCAGAATGTGGAGATGCAGTCTGTAGATGCAATACTGGAGATGTTGGTGACCCGAAATCTAAAAAGCTCGCTCAAACTCCCGTAGCTTATTCACCAAGAGACTCCCATCAAACTGCGGTTAACCCGGCAGCAGCAGGATTAGCTGGCCCATCAGATATCCAAAGCATTAAAGGACAAGGTGTTGATTTGGGTAAACCCATGATTGAGCCATCGAAGGCTATGTCCCTTGAAGATATGGAAACAGAGAAGTACGATGTTGCGGCGGGACAAGCTAAAATTCAAGCCATGAGCGATGAGGCGATTCTGTGGACTATGAAGGATGTTAATGATACAATAAGAGTCCAAGAACCCATGTCGAGAAAAGGACATTCAACACCAAAATTAGGTTATTACAATGACGAGCTTCTTACCATTATGGATGAAATCCGTAAAAATAGGCCCCATCTTGTAAATCAAGTAACAAAGCTCTTCAGTTCAAGTTCTTCTGGCTTCAATCTTAAACAGCACAAAGAAGCCAAAGAATATAATCCTTGGGCTGTATGCAACAAATCAACTGGTGGCAAGAGTAAAGGCAAAGAAAAATTTGAGAGATGTGTTAAACACGTAAAAGAACAGGATCTCGATAAAGATGACAAAGAAGCTTCTAGTAAAGTAGCAGAAACCCCTCAGCCTCATACGACTGCTCTGCCTGATCGTGACTACTATCGACAAAACAAACCCCAAGACAATCATGATCCAGACGTAAAACCTAAAAAAAAAACGTAGATAACTTCAATCTATCTGCTCACAAATCCGCACAAGTAATCCATATCCACCTAAAAGGACTTGATATTGGATTGCATCCCCAGTTCCTACATGAAGACTTTGGAGGAGATGCCGAGGCTCTCGGAGACTTCCTGGACAATTTGCACGATGATGAATGTGGTATAATTGCACAGCATGGTACCGATCTACAAAAGCTCAAGCACATGAAGGCCAGAGCAGACCATGATATAGCAAATACTACCAAAGACCTCATGATGGAAGGCTGAAGTTAAATGTCAAATTTACTGTTACCTGGCGATCCGGATTTTGATAAGCCATTCGTACTGGGTGATGCATACAATATGAACTCAGATACGAATTTTATAACGTCTGAGGGTAAAATCTGGTCACAAAAAGCCAAATTACAAAAACAAAGAGCTGAGAATCCTAGTGCATCTAATTACGCAGCCTCAGCCATAGCCCATGCACCTGATCCGTGGTACAAAATGGCTCAGATGGCTCTGATGCCTAAGACGGCTCAAATGGCTGGCGTCGATAACATGATGGCGCAGCCCATGTGGTTCAGTCCACTGCACACTCCACAGAACTGGCAGATTGCGTCTAAGAGAAGAGAGGTTTATCAATGGGTTTATCTTCCTTATTCACAACTACTTATGACAGATTATACATTTCAAGATATGTCGGAATTTATTGAAAATGTATATACAAATGAAATTATTGAAGACACTTTAACTGGTGGTATTATTTATGAAAACATAGAATGTTCATCCATTATGGGAGTCACAGGAGATTTTAGACAGCCCATACGAGCCTCTGAAAGACATTGTAAAGAAAAAATTTGCTATTCCTTCTCTGCTACAGGATTTTGGAGAAAAGTCTCAATTTCGGAAGAACATAAAATAGCCATTTTGGATGGAAAATCATATCGTCATCGTAAAAGGCTTTTACGCGAACGTCAAAGCAGACGGGACCAAGGAGTTCCTAAAGGCGGAGATAAGCCCGAATGTGATCTTCCTGAAGTAAAAATAATCTACAAAGAATCCCGCAGCGTGCAGGCAGACGACTTTCTGGTATGTCCTGTTTCTAAATGTGGAAATGTGACTTTGTCGAATGAAAGATCCTGGCTTCTTGGGCAACTGCTATCTGATGGGCATCGTTCTAAGCAAGAGCATGGGTGTTCGGTTGGATTTACGATTAACACTCATGATGCTCACAAAGAGTATCTTGCTCAAATATTAGAGTCGGAGTTCCCAGGAAAGGTTCGTGTAACCAAACATGGAGATGGGGACGGAATACGCATATCTCAATCCGGGAAAGAAGAATGGATGTTTTTTTCCGATTATGTTACAGGCACCCATAATCGGAAAAAAATGCGTGCGAAAGTTTTTGATTTAGATCAACAATCTAGGTTACACTTATTGGGAGGTTTTCTTGATGGCGATGGTTCGTTTACCAAGAAAGGACATAAGTTAACTGCCAATATTTATTCACAAGATATGGCGGACCAGCTGTTTTGGATTTTGTTATCATGTGGAGTTAGAGCGTCTTTATTAAAACACAGATTAACTGGAGATCATTATCCAACTTCTTCAGAGTTTGTGTATGCAATTAACATTCCATCTTCTGATGTTCCAATATTACAACCGTATATGAAAAGTGATAAAATCCCACAAGATTTTGTACCAAAGAAATCGCGAGCATTGAGGTTCTTTTATGAAGAGAATGATATAAAATACTTAATAGCTCCAATTGGGCAGATAGATAGATTTGTATATACAGGGGTTGGTTATGATGTTGAAGTCAATCCCGAAAAAGCCCTTTTAGCGAGCGGATACGCGGTTTCTAACTGCCGCTTTTGGTATGAAAACGAGCCGAAGGTTGCCGCAGCTATCGATTTCTACGCTCGCTTTCCTATGAATGGATTCGACCTTGAATGTCCTGATAGAAAAATACTGTCCTTTTTCGAACACCATATTGTCAAAAAACTCAAACTCAATGAAAGATTCAAAGAAATTTCTTCAGAGTATTATATGCTCGGAGATGTTTTTATTCATACAGATATCGAATGCTCCATCTGCGGGGGTACGGCGATTGATCCTGATACCGAGGAAGAATGCGATCATCCAGGTGGTAAATTCAGCCGAGTATTTGTCATGAATCCAGATTGGATCGAAGTACAGCGCTCTCCATTAACTGATGAACCTCTCATAGTTATGATTCCCGATGAAGAGCTTCAGCAAATCGTCCACAAACGACAGCCGAAGGCTATTTATGATCGTATTCCAGAGCACTTGAAACCACTTATTATGGCCAAAGCTCCAATTCCGTTGTCTAACAGAACTATATCTCACTTGCGTCATATGCCAGTTCCTTATGGGACTTATGGCACGTCCATCATTCGACGATTGTTTACTACGCTGGCATATAAGACCAAGATTATGACTGCTAACTGGATTGTCGCGGAAAGATTAATTCTTCCTGTCCGAGTAGTGAAGATTGGAAGTGATGATCGTCCTGCGTCCACGACAGATATCGCCGATGTTCAGCAGCAATTGGCCCAGACTGCTAACGATCCGAACCTCACAATAGTGACGCACCATAACTTTGATTATGAATGGTATGGAACATGTCATGATGAGAGGACTGAAGTCCTAACCTCTTACGGGTTCAAGACTTACGATCAAGTTGATATTAAAAAAGACAAGATCATGTGTTATAATGTATATACAAAATCCTTAGAATGTATATACGCAACGGCAAAACAAGAATATGACTACGATGGAGAGTTGATTCATTTTGATGGAGAACAACTTGACATTATGGTAACTCCGAATCACCGCATGCTAGTTAAACCTAGATCTTCAAACAATTGGGAAGTTGTATTCGCGGACAAAGTAGTTCCTGGGATGAGATTTTTAGCTCATGCTAATTATAATTCTAATACAAATTTTGAACCTGTGTTAGCTATAGGTGACAATATTCGAGTTGATATGAGAAGATTTTTTGAATATGCTGGATATTATTTGTCAGAAGGATCAATGTCTTGTAAGAAGTCTAATTATCAAATTTCCATATCCCAATCAGGAGATTCTCCGGTTTTAGATCACATGATTTCGTGTCTCGATGAATTAGGGATGAAATATAGCGATTACAATTATTCTGGCAGAAAAGTTCATTCATTAACTATTTGCAATAAGCAATTCGTTAAGTTTATCAAAAAAGAGTTTGGATCTCATGCTGATAACAAAAGCATACCTACATGGATGAAAGATGCTCCCACAGAGTATTTGCAAATACTTATTCAAGCCTTAATCGATGGTGACGGACAAACTATAGAACACAAAAATACCATTAACTACGTTTATACAACTATAAGCGAACAGCTTTCTGATGATGTTCAAGAAATAGCGTTTAAATTGGGATTTAATGTTCGAAAAGCTATCCACACTGATTCGTCTAAACCTCTTGATAGCAAAAGTCGATTGTTGTTTCGCACGAAATTAAGTAAAGGCAAATGGAGCAAAGGCGACGAGCCAAGAATTAAAAAATATCACATTAAAAGGGCTCAATACAAGGGCAAAGTATGGTGTTTTACCACTCCTACTGGATTCTTTGTGACTCGGCGCAATGGCAAAATTACTATTCAGGGCAATTCAGGAAAGGTTCTCCAAATTACTCAAGAGATGGAGCATATTGATAAAGAATTATTAGACGGATTAATGCTTAACCAAGCACTGTTAAACGGGGAGGCGCCAGGATATATGAGTGCTCAGGTCGGCGTAGAAACTCTCATTCGTCGTATTGAAGCCTGGCGAAGTTCTTTGGCCGAATGGTGCGAAGAGAATATATTCAAGCCTGTCGCTGAAATGCAGGGATTTATTGATGAAGAAAAGAGCGAAGAAGTTGGAGAGACTGTTTTCTTGTATCCAACTATCAAGTGGAATGACTTAGAACTCAAAGATAACACTCAATATCACCAAATGCTCATGCAACTGCATGACAAACAAGTTATCTCCAGCCAGACCCTGTTAGATGAAATGGATCTTAACTATGACCAAGAAGTCAAACGCATGCGTTATGAACAAGCTCAGTTAGGTCCAGCTGGAGCTGCTCTTGGACAGCAAGGAGGTATGGGCGGCGCAGGGGACATGGGCGGTGGTGGCATGGGTGGTGGCATGCCTGGTGGAGCTGAGAGCCCCGAACAAGGTGGTATGGGCGGTGGAATGGATATGCCTGGCATGGGTATGGGCGGCGCAGGAGACATGGGGGGTGGTGGTGGCATGGGTGGTGGTGGCATGGGTGCTGGAACCTCTGGCAAGATCACCAAGAAAGGCAAGGGAGGTGGCGAGCAGGATGAAGAAGCCATTCCAATGATGCCTATCAAGTTAACCAAGATAGAACAAGATATGGCAGTGATGCTCGAAGAGCTTGCCAACAACATGGGGTTTAATCCAGGTGAATTCAAAATGCAATTTCCAGTAGAAAATCCCAAAGGAGGCAAGTCGTTCACCATGGACTTCGCTCTGCCGGGATTGAAAATGGATATTGAGTGTTTACATCCAAAAACTTTCCTGATGACGCCTGATGGAATGAAGATTCCACAGAACATCGATATAGGTTCCTGTTTATATGATCGCAATGGTAATCCTACGCAGGTTATCAATAAATTTTGTCAAACATATGATGGCATAACTTGTGAAGTCCGGGCACGGGGCATTATTCCCTTCACTATTACAGATACTCATAAGTTATTAATATCTAAACCGAATAAAACTAGAATACGACGTACAGAGCCCACCATCACTCGGACTCGGGAATATATAGAACCAAATTCACCTGAATTTACTGAGGCAAAAGACATAAAACCTGGAGATTATATTTTATTCCCGAAAAATCCCAATGAATCAAAAGACATGATAAGTCTTAAGGAATTAAATAAACGTGCTAAAACAACGGCTAAAATATTGCCTAATGATATACAATTGGATAAAGATTTTGGCAGGTTTTTAGGGCTTTACACTTCTGAGGGTTGTGCAAGCAAGTCGGGATCTATGTGGCTATGTTTTGGGGAACATGAAAAGGAATATCTGGATGAATCAGAGATTCTTTTGTCGGAGCTGTTTAATCTAAGCGTTAATGGACGATACACTGACAACGGATCAACTCGCATGAGTTTTTGCAGTGTTGTTTTATCGAATTTCTTAATTAGCAACGTGGGGCACCGTGCCCCAAATAAAAAGGTTCCTGATTTTATGTTTTATGCTCCTAATGAATGTAAAGAAGCTTATTTAAGAGCAATGTGTGATGGGGATGGGTGTTTTCGAGATGGCGATTGTAACCATTTGAGAATTCAAACAAGTTCTGATCAATTGGCTTTAGGCATTCAAAAGCTTGCAGCCACTTTAGGAGTGTGGGCACCTGTTGCCAAAAGCCGAGATGAAGGAACATATAATATTCGCGGAAGAACGGGAAAACAAAATGTTCTTTGGGATATTGCTGTTAATTTTAACCCCCGGAAGAAGGTATACAGAGAAGATGAAAACTATTTCTATATTCGAGTGCGATCAATTACTCACGAAGAATACAATGGTTTAGTCTACAATTTTACTACCGAAGATCATACTTATAATATTCATAATATTGTGTCAAAAAATTGTGATGGAGAGGTCTGGCATAGCAGCGAAGAACAGGAAAGCAGTGACACCGAAAGAGATTATCTATTAGCTCAGCGAGGATGGACTGTATTAAGATTTGATGATAAGTCAATTGAGGACTCTCCACAGCAGGTTCAGGCCACAATTGACTCATATATCAAAAAGAGCATGGAAGCTGGTTCTTCAAAACAGGCTTCTAAGAATGGTCAAAATGGCAAAGTTACTTACTTTGTGGGAATAGATGGACGATTGAAGGATTTTAAGAGTGATGGGACCAAATACTATAAGTATTTGGATCGAGTTCAGCCATAGTGTATTCGGTATTTTTAGAACAGAGAGACTACTAATGATCGACATTGAAGCAACACGCAAACGGATAAAAGATCGCGGAATCAAATGGGAAGAATCATACCATGAGAGATCCAAAAGCGCCAAAAAGCACTTCAACAAGATTATGCCAGGATCATACTTTCGTTGGGAAGGTTTCGACACTACCACCGGACACCCTTATTACATCGTGGTAGGCCCTGCCATTTCGGAACGATACGGAAAAATGTTTTTTGCAGGTATTAAAAAGATGCCTAAAGATCCTAAGAAAAAATCATATAGTCCAACTGGTAAATATTTTCCTGCTCTTCGAACTGCGTTAAGTCATGCTGCGGAATTGTGGGGGATTAGATTTCCACAAAATGCAGGGTCGTACACCAAGAATGATTTAGCCAGCATTAAAATCCCAAGACATATGAAAGGTATGGAGCGGCCGTAAATGCTTATCCAAGAAGACATAGTAAAAGATTTTCTTTTCAAAGAAGCTGAACAGAAAAAAGAGTATCGTAATAATATAATTATTCACGAAGCTCTCTTTTCTGAAGCAGAAGATCGTGAAAAGGTTTTAGAGGAAGACGAGCGTCTGGAAAAAGAAGCTATGTCTCAACAGTCAGGTGGGTCCACTCTAAAGAATTCAGGATGGAATACCGAATGGCAGTTTGGCGATCCTTCTTCTGATATAGAGCGAGTTAAAAGAGAGATATCTCAAAAGGCAAGCCATTTCTTTAATAGCCTGCGTGGACAGGGTCCATTTTCTACATCTAATTCATCTGATCTGCGTCCAAATCCATTATCATTCTTATTTCATTATTACAGAACCATACTTCCAGGACAGGATGACGAATCTGCAAGAAAAGCCCAAAATGCAATAGTTACACTCGAAAGAGTTTTGCCCGGCTTTCAGCAATTTCAGCAAGATATAGAGAGTTCTAATATCCCATTGAATCCATATTTCATGGTTAGTAAATTTTCGGGTTCAGACGGTGGAGTAGATGAACCTAATCTGGCTCAATTTATTTCTCAAGAAAGAGGAAAACCACTTGCCCTTCCGGGTGGAACAGAAGTCCCTTCAACCTCTCATTACCAAGAACACGAGGGAAAAGGTGTAAAGAAAACAGATTACATGGATAAGGCGCAGACCTTTTCTATGGAGGAAATCAATACTGCCACGGCAAGCATGCTTAAATACGCTATCGCTGATCGCATAAAAGATGGATATGTTTTGAAAATGAAACGCATGGGAGTTGCAGACAGAGGGCCAAACCTGAAAGATATGCTACAAAATCTAGGTACGCAAAGATTGAAGGATAATAATATTGATGACCGTGATCCTGCTCAGCAGTCTCAAGCAGCTATCTATAGATACCATTACGGCATTATGATGCGGAACATACAAGAATGGCAAAAAGATCAATCGTCCGTAGAATTAACAGCATTCGAGCTTAGGCTTGTATTACAAAACATGGTTCATATAGGTGGTTCTTCTGCCCCCAAAACTCCTCCGAATCAGTTTAGAGCGTCTGTTAAAACCCTGTACTCAGCCAATGGTTGGGATTCGACTCCAGATGATCCCAATGCAAAAATGCTAACTCTCCCCCCGTTGCGTCAATTGCCTCGTGGTGAAATAGTTTATGATCGTGGCAATGGGAATATGGGCTACGATCATCTCATTCTAAACTGGAAACAAGGCTTAGCCCAGTTGCTAGAAAAATGGGGACCGAAATGTGCTGAATGGTTAAGCACACTTCAGGGCGGACAGGGGATGCAAGAGATTCAGCAACAATCTCCTGAAGTGGGAGCCGCTTGGCAAAACGTTATATCCTTACAATCAGGCAACCGAACAGGGGCAGAAACTCTATTGGATCTATTTAGAGATTATCCAACTTGGGATGAATTCAATAGGAATCATTTGCAGAAATCTCTGGCCTCCGAAATTAGGAGTGTTAATAAGCTTCGTCAAAACCCCGTAACTACTCAAAATTTTCGGGGTGGAAACTTGCTACAGCAAATTCAAACATACGTACAACAGGTTCTTCAAATGGGCCAATCTGATCCCAAATCTGCTCATGCCATTCTAACTAATCTTAGTTCTGAATTGGTACAATACTATATGAGCGAAGCGATAGATTGGAAAAACCTGACCCTAGCTATGCATGCTCTGAATACCCCAATAGCTTCAGCGGGGCTGCGTTATCAAAATGAAGAAGGCAAAACGCAGCGGGTCTCCAATGGGTTAACAGCTCATCCTGCGAGCCGTCGAAAATCCATGATTGATGAACAAGGATTTGGTATGCTCCAGCAATACGGATATCAAGTTGCCAAAATGATGGACTTTCTCTCGGCTACCATGCATCGCAGTTGTCATGAACAAGTTAATACTCCATATGGGGTAGAGAATAGATTTGGACATCAATATTCAACTAGCTCAGGAACTTCTCAGGGAGGGGACATTGTTTTAAGTGTTAGTTATTCTAAATTAGATGCCACCGCAAGCAGTGATACGGCAACTCGTGCTATGCAAGTAGATGTCGATGAACAATTAACATTTAACTTAGGTCAAAAAAGCGGAGCAAATGATGAACCCATTTTGCTGCGGTCTTCCTTGCCTTGGGAGCAAATGGTAGAAGTTTTCAATGAAATGTATCCGGAAGCTGGGTATCAGTTTGCAGTGGTTAACGAGCCTATTAGTCGCGATTTGGATATATTGGAACAAAAAATCAAGGAAGCTCTCAATGATACTCGTGGTGATATAAAAGTCATTTATCACAATAGCCGAGGAGATACAATCCTCTTAGACAGTATGAGTATAGCCAATGAAGAAATGACCAACAAAGAAAATGACGGTCAGACCGATTTAACAGACGAAACGCAAGAAACAGTGACCAGCCCAGCTCAACCTGCTCCAGAAACTGGATCAGATTGGTCAAGGACGTTCGAACCAACACCATCAGCAACAGAAATTGAAGAACAGGTTTTATCTCCTACTCCTGTTGATGCACCAAATTATGAATCAGTTCAGCCTGCTCAACCAAAGAGAGAAATGCCGAAACCCATGTCTGATCCAATGACGGTACCACTCAATGACCCTTCTTCTCGGTATATTCAAAAACGAGATACCAAAAAACGTAAATTGTTGCGACAAAATGCTGGATTGGGATCAATAGAGGAAAGATTGCAAAAAGCTGCCAATAAACTAGACGAATGCAGCGAGTTCACAGTTGCAGATAAAATAGATCTGCTGCTCCAAAAAATTCACGAGGGAAAAGATGTTCGAGAAACGAGCCGAGTATAAGCTGATAGATGCTGCGAGATTGAATGTCCCAGCATTCATGATGAATGCTATCAATAATTCCGAAAGCTTCATCAAAGATCAAAAACAACTTGTTCCAGTTCAAGGAGCTTTATCGCAAACAATCCAAAAAATCGCAGCCGCAGATAAAAAATCTTCCGAAGAAAAAAGCGGAGACGGAGAAGAGAGCCCTAAATTTGATCTCCAAGCCGAAATCGAAAGTCATCCTGATTCGTTGTTTATCAAATGTTTTGCCATCAAGGCAGACGAAACCAACGACAATGGCGACTTTTTCTCCAGAGATGAACTCGTAAAAGCCACTCCTACATTTGTCGGTGTCCCATTATTCACCAATCATGCGAATGCCGATATTAACGAAGCTCGTGGAAAAGTAGTTCACTCTTGGTGGGATGACGAACAAAATGGAATTATGATCGTCGGCAGAGTAGATGCAGAAGCATATCCTCAATTGGCTCGTGGAATTAAAGAAGAATACGTTGTAGGTACTAGTATGGGCGCTTCTCGTGGACATGATTTAGTTACTTTGGGTGACGGAAGCAAGAAGAGAGTCGACCAAATGCAAATTGGTGACGACATAATTACGCACAGTGGCAAAACAGAGAAAATAACCGTAATATGCGAGACCAAAAAGCATAAAGAACTATATCATATAGTTTGGTCTGGAAATAAAAAGGGGCTTGCTCTTAGTTATGAACATCCAGTTTTGGTTCTCAGAAAGTCAGATGTATATACACAACCAAATAAGCAGGGAAAAATATATAGAAAAAATATTAAGGAAATAAACAAAACTGTTAAGCCAGTTTTTGTACCGGCTTCCGAACTAAAATCTGGGGATTATGTTCTTGAAATTATTGACCACAAGATAACCTATAATTCTATAACAGAAGAAGATGCATTTTTGCTTGGAACTTATGCTGCTGAAGGCTATGTAAATCCTAAACGAACTATGGTAGAATTTTGTTGTGGAATTGAAGATCCAAATATCCCGCGACTTAAATCAATTTTAGAAAGAAAATTTCGAATCAAGGAAACAATCATCAAAGAAAGAAGTGGACATTATATAAAAGTAAAAGATAAAAATTTTGCAAATATGTGTCTTACGTTGATTGGGACAGGGAGCAAAAACAAAAAATTAAATAATAAAGTCATAGAATGGAGACCCAAACTCCAAAAGGCATTTTTGGGGGCGTATATAGACGGAGATGGGTGTAAAATAAAAGAGCGAAAAGATAAAAACAATCATTCTACAGGTAAAGGGTCTCTTCAAGCATCATCTGCTTCTTTGTCTTTACTAGAAGGAATGAGAAGTTTATCTTTAAGATTGGGCATTCCAGCAAGGATTAATTCTGTAGATAGAGTGGCTTCCAAATCCACTGTAATGAATCCTAATACAAAATATACAGAACACTCAATCATTTGGGGAAGTTGTATAAGCTCAATTCTTAACAACTACAGCAACAAGGCTTTAACTCAACAAAAAACAGAAAGACCAAAGTTTGATTCTTTTTTTTACGACAATAAATATATAGCACATAGAATTAAAGAAATCAAGAAAATACCTAATTCAGAATCAACTTATTATATGCAAGTCGGAATGCTTAAAGATAAAAACAGTGATCATAGCTATATATTAAATAACATTGCTACGCACAACTGCTTTACGCCAAATTGTCGAGTTTTAATGGCTGACGGTACTTATTTGCCCATTTCAGAAGTCCAAGTTGGAGACAAAGTATATACACACAAAGGACGTACTAAGGAAGTTTTAAATACACAAATTAGATACAAGGATGAATTTATTAAACAAATCTCATTCGAAGGATATTCTTCTGTTTTAGAGGTTACAAAAAATCATCCCATCCTAACCTTGAAAACCCAAGAAACTTGTGCTTGTGGATGTGGAGAAAATCTTCCAGAATATAAAAAAGGTTCTCATCGGTCTAATAATTGGAAAACAAAATATCAGAAACGATTTGTGAACGGACATAGCCAAAAAATATGGAATTCCAATCCCAACGCTAAAACTCATAATAATAACAATAAAGAATCGATGCAAAGCAGTAGAACATTTGACAGCAAAGATCTTGTATGGGAAAAAACTCAAGACTTGATGGAAGGCGATGTGGTGCTGCTCCCATGTCCAATTAAAGAAGAAAAAACAAGAGATTGTAGCGTGGCAAAAGCTAGATTAATTGGATATTTTGCGGCTGAGGGGTGTTTTAGTCGCAGAAAAGGAAAATTATATTCTGTTACTTTTTCTTTCGGATTACATGAAAAAGACACTTACGTTAAGGAAGTTTATCAACTGATTAAAAAAGCTTTCAGAGGCTCAAGGCCCTGTATTAACCCTAGAAAAAAAGGGAATGTCTGTTTTGTTACAGTGAGAAATCCAAAAATTGCTAGGTGGTTTTATAAATATTGTGGGGAATACTCTCATAAGAAAAAATTCCATTCTTCAATTCTGGATTGGCCTGCCGAATATGTTAAACACTTATTGGGAGCATATATAAATGGGGACGGTTGTTTTTCCACTCGTCGAGCAGATAAGCGGACTGGCAGCATAATGCAAAGTTCAGACATGGCAACCGTCAGCCCAGATTTGGCATCCCAGTTGCATTTATTGTTCACGAAAATAGGTGTTTATTCCAGATGTTACGCTAAAACAGGCGAGGGATTTACGGAAATCAAACAAGTAGTTAATGGGAAACGAGTGTCTGTTCCTAGACAAATTCTAGGGAAACAAGTAATTTTCAATGTACTACCAAGCCATTGGTTATCTATTTCAGGGTCTTTTATCCCAAAATTACAACCCTACATGGAATGCCCAGGTCTGCTACACAAAAGGAACAATAACAAATTAAGATTTGTATATACAAAATCATCTAACACGGACAATGATGTATATACAAATTCTCCTGGTGGTAATTATTTAGTTCGTAAAATAAAAAAGATTGATAATCTATTCTACAAGGGTCCGGTTCACAACTTGCAAGTTGTGGATGATAACTCATATATTGTCGAAGATGTTGCTGTTAAAAACTGCCAAGTTCAGTATTCTCTATGCTCAATATGCCATAATTACGCTGAAACCCCAGATCAGTACTGCTCTTGCATCCGCGAACGAAAAACCCGTATGGTTCAGGCTAAGAATCAAATATGTAAATATCATGAACGTGGAGATGAGTCAGAATGTCCCATCTGTGGTTCCAAAAAGGAACAGGAAAAAAAGTACGCTGTGAGCAGCAAGGTGTTTGAATATAACTACGGGATCAAGTTCATTGAGAACAGCTTCGTAGTTAACCCTGCGTGCTCAAATTGTGGGGTTACAGAAATAATTGATCCCACAATTTTTCGCACAAAAGTAGCAGCTATAGAAAAAATTCTCCCAAGATTATTAAAAGCAGCAGGAGAACAACCATTAACTTGTACTGATAAAGAGTGTATAAAAATTGGCGGACAACAAGAACTGGACAGTCTCAACCAAGCTTTAGACATGTTGAGTTCTGTGTCTCAGTCTATGTTAAATCAGAAAGAGCAAATAGATTTAGAATTTTTAAGCGATTTAGTACAAGTTTTAGCAGAACTGCAAACCGTTACAGATGAATTAACTGAACAGGGGTATGGAAGGCTACAATCACCCGGACAACCGCCTACCCCAGGTGAAAACCCAGAAGGAATTCAACAAGGAGCACCCGAAGTAACTAACGCTGCGGAACCAGTCAAACCAACGCCAGGAGGAGGATCAAAAGTCCATTCAGGCCCTGCTGGGCAGGTTGGAAACGTTACATCGCCGTTAGCAAATATAAAAATATTGAACCTGGAAAAACTTTCTAAGAACATTCTTTCTAAAAACAACAGTCTATGTATTCCAAATTTGATTATCATACCAAAAGAGGAGTCCACATCTAAACCTGTTGATGGACAAAAGGGAAACACAACACTAAAAGTAGCATTTTCTCTGCCTCAAGAAACATCTTTGAATTAGACACAAAAAGAAGCAGGAAAACCCGCAAAAAAATCCAATCAACTTAAATGCGAGTAAAAATCCTTAATTTCAGATTGAGAGATCAGTTATTTCTAGGGGCGGGACGCCCCAAAGTAAAGCCTCTGGAGAATGCCTTGTGTGATCAGGGTTCTATGAAGGAGGAAACCCAAGGGTCTTTAGCCCTTGGGTAGTTCATATGCCCAGAATATACCCTTGTAAGCATTTGCACAAAATACAATTTAGCAGGAGCCAAAACTATGCTTGATACCAAACAACGTGAAGCACTTATGGAGAGACTAAATCGGCTACAGAAGAAAGCAACCTCTACAGTAGCTACAAAAGTCGAAGCTAAAAAAGGTGATTTCTCTGTCGTAGTTGCGGCGGAAAGCATCGACCACTTCTATAAGAATAATTTAGTTGGGAACATTTTAGTGTCTTCTCTCGAAAAAGACACCATTGAGCAAATTAACTCAGATCCGCAAGAGGTAGCTCAGGAAATGTTAGAATTTTTTGCTAGTTCCTTCGATACAGAGACCTTTCAAAAGAAAGCCTCTGCTGACGTTCAGAAGGAAGCATCGCAAGAAAAAACAGCAGCTCACGAAACTTTAGATGATCATACCTGGCAAATGACAACCCAAAAGCAAATGGATGATCAAAAACCAAGCCTTCACCCAAGAACTGATGAATACCCCAAGAAAATCACTCAGAGTCAAATCCCAGAAGACGGACAACGACCTGGAACCTACGAGATTACAACCGAAGGTCAATTCCGTGACGAAACCGCCACTTTCTATAACGATCCACTCGAATCGGGTAAAAGAATACTTGAAGATCGTAACCGCGTTACTGAAGGACAATTCGACGAAGGCGTTGCGAACTACAGTGAAGAAGGACAATCAGAACGAGCTGAAATGGGTGCAAAATTCGACGGAGATCTCGCAAAACAACAGAAAATCATTGGTGAGAAACAACTCGCAGAACTACTCAAACATCACGAATGGACAGAACCTCTCACTATCACAGAAGGTAAAGACCAACTTACACAACAAGACGGTGAACTCTCTCGATTAACCGCCGAAATTGCAGCTAAAATCGTTAAAGAAGCCCTGTCGGCTATGGGTAAAACTATCTTGGCAGCTGGCGTCACCCCTAAAAATCTCATTGGGGTTCTTAAGCAACTCGTCTCTCACCCGTCGAAGTATCCAGTCTTGGCAGATACTCTTGCTAAATATGTTGGACATGATATCGCACCTATTCAAGAAAAAGTTGCCAACGCTCAGTATTTCGGAAAAGGAAGAAATGCCAACCGTGACTGGAGCAACGAACTTGTTGCCGATGTTTTAGTCCGCCAACTGTCTAAAATGTCATACAGCCCTCAATTTGTAGTAGAAGGACTTGTGGCTCTGTCACAAACACAAGATCTAGAAGACCGCGTTGATAAAGCCGCTAATGATATTATGAAAAACAAAGTCGAAAAAGACGAAGTAACATCCGACAATTTGAACGTTTTTGCTAAGGCAATCGAAGGCAAAACAGAAAAACCAGTTGTCGAAGGTGATGCCAAAGAAGACGGAATGTATGAATATACCGGAACTTTGGAAGAAATCAAAGTCTCTGCCAAAAATAAGGATGAATTCGTTAAGGCTGCTGCCAAATTCGCAACAAATGTTATTAAAAGCAATATCGATAACCAAAACATCGAACTCAATGCTCTTACAATAGATGTAAATGAAGAACTCGGAACCTTCAAAATCCAAATGAAAGATGCCTCATTCAAAACCGAAACCCCCGAAACCCTCGAAACCAGAGCTGATAATCGCCGAACAATGGCGAAAACAGCCCAATTCGGCGGCGGGGGAGGAACGCCTGCAGCCGGTGGCGATCAAATGGGTAACCCCATGGCACCAGGAGGAGCTGGAGATATGGGAGCACCACCTGCCGGTGAATCATTCTCACAAGAACCTCCAATGGATGAAGAAATGATGGGAGCCGAAGTGGGTGGAGAACCAAAACCACCTGGAGCTATCTGTCCTGTGGATGGTTCAGAAGATGTGGATGTAGACAATGGAGAATTCCGATGTAATAGCTGTGGAGCCGAAGGAACTATTCATGTCAATCTTGACATTAATAAATGGCCGGAAACCATACAAGAAACCGGAGCCGAAGAAGAAGCTGGATTCGGACTGGGAGCCGAAGAAGATCAAGCACTAGAAGAACCTATGGGAGGACCAGCACCAGGAGGCGAAGGAATGGGAACAACTATGCCCAATGTACCAATCGCAGCCTCAGTCCGCATTACTCCACACTTGCTCGAAAAAATCGCAAAACAAAATATCAATCTTGGCGAAGTATGCCCAAACTGTGGCGACCATAATACTGACCTCTTCAAAAGCGCCACAAACAAAGGACAACATGGCATCTGCTACAATTGCATGCAAGAATACAATTTCCAAATCAAAGCAAATCCAAAGAAAGCCCATAACGTCTTTGCTCAATTTACCTGGGTACCAAAAATGGCACAAGAATGCACCGGATGCGGCAGACTGAGAACCGCATTTGTTAAATCACTCAAAAACTATGGCGTTAATACAAACGATTTCGAAAAACTCTCAATGAAAGAAAAAGCAGACACCATACTAAAAATGGCACAAAGCGGAACACTCAATCTGACCGCAGGAATGCAATCCTTACTGCCTATGGATAAGTACGCAGCAATATTTAAGAAAAAGTTTGATAAATTCCCAAGCGCATCCTGCCGAGAAAGAATCGCTCGTCGATTCGGCGAAAATGCAACCGCTATGTCAGGACCATGCCAAGGAAAAGCTCTACAAGACTGCGTTTGTAACCAATTAGAAGATCTTGGAATCTACACCGATGGATTAGCAGCCAAAGTGGCACATGTTATGAACAGTGAAGATCCTATGATCCACAGCCCAAGCGAAACATGCGTCAAAATGCTCATTAATGATAACTATGGAGTCAAAGAAGCATGCACCATCTGTGATGGACTAAGAGCTTCAGCAGCTACAGATGAAGAACTAATAATCGAAGCAATCGCTCAGTTTAATCCGGCTATGAAAGCACCAATGCCTAAAAAACCAATGCCAGGACTAGGACCAAAACCAATGCCTGCACCAACAGATGGAATGCAAACTGACTCAATACCGAAACCAATGACAGCACCAGGAACACCGGCTCCTATGGAAGCACCAATGGGTGGACCAGCCCCTATGGAAGCTCCACCAGCACCTATGGAAGCACCAATGGGAGCACCTGATCCTATGGCAGCACCACCAGCCCCTATGGAAGCACCAATGGGAGCACCTGATCCTATGGCCGCTCCTCCTGCTCCTATGACAGCACCAGCACCAGCACCAGCACCTATGGAAATGGGAGCCCCGGCCGCAATGCCAGCTCAACCTATGGATGCAGGATTGAGCCCTAATCCTATGGACGAACCTGTGATGACTGGCGAAATGCCAGTCGATGATGCCGGAGATGGACATCTCGATGTCGGTATGGAAATGGGTATGGGTGATGAAATGGGCATGGGCATGGGAGATGAAATGGGCATGGGCATGGGCATGGG
>SDBT01002938.1_pt1 | contig 29719 bp, 24 predicted proteins | sample 2277101 | NCBI WGS metagenome assembly SDBT01 (sample SAMN10404973, study PRJNA504765) | marine sediment metagenome | isolation source: marine sediment core GS10_PC15, 103 cmbsf | place: Arctic Ocean: Southern Knipovich Ridge | collected 2010
GCGCGGCAACGCTTCGAGTTGTCCGATTCGGCCGATCCCCAATTGACGGAGTCGGTCGACGGTCTCCTCGGGCAGCCGCAACGCCCGGATCGGCAACGGCTGCAAGGCGTCGACCGTCTGGCCGGGAGGAATCAGGTGGCATGATGAAGGACGATAGAAATGGGCAATGGCCCAAGCAGCGCCCAGCGTATCGGCTATGGATACTCGAACCGCCAACTCCCGACGTTGAAAGTGCCCGACGATCTTCTCCATCAACGCAACTTCCCCGCCGAAGAGGTGGGTCAGGCCGGTAACGTCCAACATCAGGCTATCGGGCACGGCCGCCGGCTCGATCCCCACGACGGGACTGAACCGCTCGCATTGCCCGGCCAAGACCTCCAGCGCGGCCGACGCCTCGAACAGATCCATTTCCGACGGCGGCCAGTCAGGCAACCAGATGCACAGCATGCGTTTCATCATCAATTTCCACGTCGACACTTCGGCCTTCCACCGCGCCGCGACACCGCAGCAGCCGGATTCGCACTCGTCGCGAGCCGCTTCGAGGATGTTCTTCTGATAGCGGCTCGACCAGCAATCGCAACTCGGCCCAAGAGGGCTCCGTTTGCATCGACGCCTCGCGAATCAACACGCCGATACATCCGCTCCCTTCGGCGGCCAATTGCAATCGCCGGAACGTCCGCCCATCGAGCTTTTCACGAGGTCCGTCGGGCCGGGCCCATACGACGTCGACGCCCGGGCATCGCAACGCCTGGTCCAATGCCCAATCGTGATCGGCCTTCTCGGCGGCTTGTATCACAATCAGTTGCCGCGGGTCGATCCCTAGCCGAACGGCGGCTGGCGGATAAAAATCGCGGTCCCGATCGAGCACAACCACCGCGCCGTCGCTGCGGCACGCGGCCCGAGCCATTCGCCAGGCCAAGGCCTCGACTCCGCTGCCATGTCCCTCGGCGAGCCACTCGATCAGCGTCCCCCGAGCCACCCCGCCGCCGGGTAACAGCCGATCCAACGGCCCGAAGCCGCTAGAGATCGTCGAGGCGTCGTCCGGGGGCCGGCGCAGCTCCAACCGCGAGATTTGGCGCCGCAGGGCGTCGATTTGGCCGGGGATTTGTGTCATAGGCTCCATAAAAGTGGCTCTCCATACAGTAGTGTACGGCCGTCACTTCTGCGTGTCAACGGATATATCGGCATCCGGCCATCGAAAATCCAACTTTCTCGACCACTTCTCCAAAACGGGCCGGGGCGTTACAATGCCCCGATGCAGGTTATCCCCCTACAATCCGGTAGCAACGGCAATTGCATCTACGTCGAGGCCGACGGTACCCGGCTGTTGCTCGACGCGGGCATTAGCGGGAAACAGGCCGAATTGCGTCTGGCCGAGCATGGCCGGGATATTCGCGACGTCGACGCCGTATTGATCTCGCACGACCATAGCGACCATGCCCGATGTTTGGGCATCTATCACCGAAAGTTCGGTCTGCCGGTGCATATTACGCGAAAGACCTTCTCGGCCGCGTCGCGTTACAACCTGGGCCGGATCGACGGGCCGCATCATTTCCACGCGGCCGATGTATTGCACTTCGGCTCGCTCACCGTCGAGACCATCCCCACACCGCACGACGGGGCCGACGGCGTGGCCTTTGTGGTCGACGACGGCCGCCATCGACTCGGAATTCTGACCGACTTGGGCCATGTTTTCGACGGGCTCGACTCGCTGATCGGCTCGTTGGACGCCCTGCTGATCGAGAGCAACTACGACGCCGGCATGCTCCGCGGCGGCCCCTATCCCGAGTTTCTCAAAGCGCGAATCCGAGGGCCGGGCGGACATCTCTCGAACGTCGAGACGGCCCAACTCCTAAAACGGGCCGCCGGCGATCGAATGCAATGGGTCTGCCTGGGCCATCTCTCCGAAGAGAACAACCACGCGGAGATCGCCATGGAAACCCATCGCAAGATCCTCGGTGATCGGTTGCCATTGCACGTCGCCAGCCGACATCGGGTTTCGGAGGTGCTGCGGCTCTAACCGGGCGTTCGTAGCCGCCGCAGGCGGAGTCGCATCCTAGTCAGAATAATCCCCAGCACACCGCAGACGGCCAACATGAGCGTGCTCGGCTCGGGCACGGCCAGGAGGGTGACTTCTCCGGTTGTGTAGAGCCGGGTCGTGTCCCAAACGGCCCCCGCCTCGGTCACGATCTGCTCATCAAACTGGCCGCTGAGGACGGCACCCTCCCAATCGAACAGATCGAAGGTGGCGCCGATCAGGTCGGCCGGTTCCGTGCCATCGGCGAAGAGCAGTTCCAGAGAGCCGTCCAACGCGACCTCGATGCCCGGCTCGAATGAGATCGTCGAACCCCAGTCGTCGTCCACAAAGACCATCCGCAGCGCAGCAGCCGGATCGAGGCTCATGACGGATTCTATGGTGACGGGGATTGGAGCTTCACCGTTGTAGTCTCGCACGCTGAGCCGTTCCTCCGCGGCAAGTGGCAGGCCGTCTATTCGCCCATCCGGCAGAATGGTCCCTTTCATGCTCGCGGCCAGTTCCAACTGATGGTCAGATACGTTTGCCCCGCGCAGGTCGCAGAAGAGCAGATTGGCGTCATGGAAGCGGGCACTCTCGAGATTCGCTCCGGCAAGGTTGACGGAGGTTAAGGTGGCTTCTTGGAACTTGGCGCTAATGAGATTCGCCCCGGTAAAGTTGACGGAAGTCAAGGAGGCTTCTCGGAAGTCGGCGCTCCTCACGTTCGCCCCGGCAAGGTTGGCGGAGGTCAGGGTGGCGTAATGGAAACTGGCGCCCGACAAAGTCGCCCCGGCAAAGTCGGCAGAGACTAAGGTGGCGTGGGGGAAATCGGCGCCCGTCAAATTGGCCCCGGCAAAGTTGGCAGAGGTCAAGGTGGCTCGATGGAAACCGGCGATCACCAGATTCATCCCAGAAAAGTCCCATCCGCTGAGATCATTGCTGCTCAGCCAAACGCCGTAGAGTTCAGCGTCTTGGTAGCTGGCAGTGGAGTAGAATTGCTCGGCGGTAAAACCGCGGCTCGTGGTGTTTTCAAAGGTCGCACCCGTGATCACCGCTCCGGTGAAGTCGGCAGCGGTCAAGGCGGCCACGTGGAAGTCGGCGTCCGTCAGGTTCGCGCCGGCAAAGTCGGTAGCGGTCAGGGTGGTCGCCCAGAACCGGGCCTTCGCCAGGTTCATACCGGCAAAGTCCCATCCGCTGAGGTCGTTGCGACCCAAGTTTATGCCGCCGAGTCCATCGTTCTGGTAGTTGGCGGTGGAGTAGAACTGCTCGGCCGTGAAGCCACGGCCAGTGGTGTACCCAAAGTTTGCGCCCGTGACGTCCACCCCGTCAAAGTTGGCGGAGGCCAAGGTGGCTGCCGTGAAATTGGCGTCCGTCAGGTCCGCCCCTGCAAAATCGGCCGCGGTTAGGTTGGCTCCGTTGAACCGGGCGTTCCGGAGATTCGCCCCCCTAAAGTCGGCGGAACTCGATTTGGAACTGGTAAGACGAGCGCCTGTCAGATTCGCCCCGACAAAACTGGCAGAGGTCAGCGTAGCTCGTACGAAAGAGGAGCGCGTCAGATTCTTTTTGCCAAAGTCCCACTCGGTGAGGTCGTTGTCATCCAGCGTAATTGCACCGAGGTTACCGTTCTGGTAGCTGGCGGTGGAGTAGAACTGGCCGGCTGTAAAGCCACTTCGTACGGTGTGCGTAAAGTCCGCACCCGCTATGGCCGCTCCGGCAAAATCGACGGACGCCAAGGCGGAGTTGTAAAAACCGGCATTCGTCAGGTCTCTTCCGGCAAAGTCCCACCCGCTGAGGTCATTGGAACCCAGCAGGACTCCACTGAGTTCGCCGTTCTGGTAGCTGGCAGTGGAGTAGAACTGCTCGACGGTAAAACCGCGTTCGATAGTGCCCGAGAAGTCCGCGCCGGTCACGGCTGCCCCGGCGAAGTCGGCCGAGGTTAAGGTGGCGGCACAGAGATCGACGCCCACCAGATTCGCCGCGGCAAAATCCGCGGAGGTCAGGTTGCATTGAAGGAAGATGGCGTCCGCCAGATTCATCCCCGCGAAGTCGCCGTAGCGGAGGTCCATATACTGGAGGTCCGCCGACGGCCCGGCAACCTCTGTCGTGATGAGTTCGCCATTATCCCATCGGAATATGCCCGCACTGGCAGTCGGGCCAAAGAACATGGCGAGAAGGAACATCGCGACGCAGCAGCGACTCGTCGAGGTTCTCATCGAAAGCCCCTCCAATTGGTTCAGCCAATAACGCCACTCAGGTACCTTGAACTTGACCTACACCACAATCGGTCGCACAACACAGCCATATCAGCCGATTGCCCGACCTACGAAACACACCAACAGGCCCTTATGCTATCCCTTGCGATGGGGGCTGTCAAATCTTCGTAGATTTCTTGCGAAAAACGGTCCGCCACGTGTTACGTGCCGGCTATTGGGGAAGAGGTTGCGGAGTCCGGGTGCCATGCGCCACGCAAGCGTGGAGCATGGCACCCGCAAGAACATCTCCCACGCACTGGCGAGACGCCGGTGGCACCCGATTCGACTATTGCCGGATCGTTGTGCGCGAGTCTTCCCGGCGCGGCTGGTCGGGCTGCTTGGCGAGGTTCTCGACCGTCTCTTGGGCGGCGCGGATCTCGCGGAGGGTGTACATCGGCTGGTTGCCGAGTATGAGCTCCTTGCGCAGTCCGGTTAGCTTCTCCCAACTCATGTCGTTGGCCAAATGCCAGGCGGCCAGTTGGGCCACGCGCTGCGGAATCTTGCCGCGGCCCAGTAGCGAACAGACCTCGGCCACGCCCGACGCGTCGGTGACGCTATCGAGCGGTCGCAACTCGTACTTGATCTTCGGCCGTGGATTGGGCTTGCCGTGGGCAAGACATACGGCCGGAAGGCGCACCTTGCCGACCTTCTCCGGAGGAATGTTCATCTGGAATTGCGGCAACATGTTCGGCATGCCCTGGTTCGGAACGCCGATGTTCATCATCGGATTGAGCATCCGGTTCATCCGGTTGTTGTTCCTGCCCGGTCCCGGGCCGATGCCGATCGGTTGCGGCGAGTTGTTGCCATTGTTTCCCTGGTTGAGTCCATTGTTGAACGGGGCGCCGAACTGGCCTTGCTGCTGGGCCAAGACGGGCACGGCGGCCATGGCGGGCGGAAGTTGAACCGAAAGCGGCCGGTCCGTCTTGTTCGTGACCAGCAGCATGCACTTTTCCGAGCTGCTGGGGATCAGTTGGACCTCGATTTGACCCTGTGCGATGCCGGCGAAAATCTCGACGGCCATGGCCCTCGGCGGCGGTGAATCCGGCGTGGTGCGATCCGCGGCGATCGACACGGCGGGCGCCAAGAGCATTAGCGCACATCCGATGGGGCGCAGCAGCGACCCGGTGTTACTGATACGTAACATGACCAATACCTCCTCTAATCCTGTTCCGCTTGCCCGACGGGAGCTGGCCCGTCTGCGGGTAAGTGTAACAGAATTTCGCGAAGAATACCAGCCAATTTGGCGGAAATGCCCGCCCAGGCTACTATCGCGGCAGCTCTTTGACGTAGACATTCTTGAAATAGAGCGTATTGCCGTGGTTTTGTAGCTCGATTTGGCCGTCCGGATAGATCGGCTTGTCGCGCTCCCAGTAGTTCTCCATCACCACATTGTCGACGACCAACTGGCCGTTGAGCTTCACCGTGACCCGGTTGCCCACCATCTTGATGTAGAAGGTGTTCCACTCGCCGACCGGGTTGTCGACGCTCTTACTCGGCTTACTGGGGTTCTTCTTGTTGTTGTAGATCCCGCCGGAGCCGATCGGGTTATCCCAGATTTGGATTTGCGGGCTGCCGCGGAGATAGATTCCGCTATCGCCGCGGGGCTTGATCTTCCAGTCGACATAAAGCTCGAAGTCGCCGTAGTCCTTCGCCGTGCAGAGGCTCTTCCCCTTGCCGTCGAAGACCAGCGTGCCGTCGATGACCTGCCAATGGGCCCGCATGCCCTCGTCGGCCTTCTTCTGGGCCTCGGCCAACTGCTCGGCCGACATGGCGGCCCGGGCTTTGGGGTTCGCAACGAGCCCCTTCCAGCCGGACAGATCGTTGCCGTTGAACAGGGCGGTGAACCCTTCCGGCGGACTGTTGTCAGCAGCCGCGACCGGCGCGACGACGCCGAGCAGCATTACGGCGGCGATAACGATCGATAGTAGCATCTTCATGTCATGTCTCCTCTTGATGGTGTGGGATGGGGACTGGCCGCGAGTGGGTTGTACGATGGCGCTCCGAGGCGGTCGTTATCAATAACGCCAACTACTGCGACGGCCTCGGAGGGCCATCGTACGAGTCTTTCGACGGCCTCGGAGGGCCATCGTACGAGTTCTTCAACAAGACGCTAACGAACGACTTCAACTCGAACCGGCGATACGAAATCGGCGCTCAGCGCGGCGGCTTGCCGGCCGGTCAACTCGCCCTCCTGTAGCCAAATACGGTAGTTCAAGTACAGTGGTTTCTCTTCGGTTACCTCATGGACGAAGTACGAGCCGAAACGGCCATAGCTTCGTTCGCTGAATCGGGCCTCCTTGGGGTTCGTCGGTTTGTCGAGATAGACGGCCGTGTAGCGCCGCCCTTCGACGACGAAACTCATGGCGTTGAACGGCAGATTGACGAAGTCCTTATTACCCGGCCAATTGCGCGTGGCCCCCGGCTCTCCCTTGCCGTCGGGTCGAAGGTAATAGGTCAACTTCTGGTCCCCCGCGGCCACGTCCTGGGCAGCCCGAAACTGGAAGCCGGCGTGCTGCGGGTCGCCGTCGAGGAGCACCTTCCCGCCGGTCGACGATAGCTCGGTAGCGAACTCGACGAGCTGTCCCCCGCGCACATTGTAGACGGTCAGCTCGCGGCGCTCCTTGGCGAAGACCTCTTTCCCCACGCCATGCCAGTCGACTTCGACCAGATGGCGTCCCAGGACGGGTCCTGCCTCGGAAGCCAAGAACCCTTCGTGCGACAGATGGGTGTCACCGCTGCAATGCCACGTATCAACCCGTTTCCCCTCGCCATAGCCGGTCTTGCTGAACCCGAAGAAGATTCCGCGATGGTGTGTGTACTGGCCGCCGGCCCCCTTCGTGATGAATCGGGTCCCGGCCGGGTCGTAAAGATGATGGAAGACCTTGTAGGTCTGCGTACGGATTGCCGCATCCGAGTCGTCCAGCGCCTGGTACATATATCGCAGGACGGGCCGGTCGCCGAAGCTCAACTCGGCGTGCTTGCCCGGCGTATCTTTCCAAGTAAAGCCGCCGGCCGGTGGGTCGGAAGAGACGGTGGCCGTTAGCGATAGCGTTTCGCCCTGCTTCATTTCCGGCAAGATGAAATGCAGTTGGCGCACGACGCGACCGCCTTCTTCGGCCGGCCCGCCGAGCAACCCCGGTTCGGTCAATTGAGCGGGAAACTCGCGGCCGCCGGGTCCGGTCAGCTTGACCGATCGGGCCGCTTTCAACGCCCCGTCGCCATCGACCAGTCGCACGGACGCCGGCACGTTCATTCGGTCGTGGTCACCCGGCGTAACGATCAACTTGTAGGTGCCGTCTGCGGCGGTCAGCGGTGGGGCCGACAAGCAGCAGATCAGGGCGGCCGAGAACAACACAGACCAGGGATTCCGTCTCATCGTGGCAACTCCTTCTCAACAGGGGGTAGGATCAAGCGGGGGGAGGCCGGCTCGCGCGGCGAGGTGACCGTATAAGCGTACCACGGCCGGCAGCGATTTGCAAGAATGTGGCCGATGGCGATTTCCTCGCCAAAACGGTACAATTTCCTCGCCAAAACGGTACAATGCGGAACGTCCTGCCGTCTGCTAGTCGCGAACTTCACGAGGTTGATTCATGAATACCCCACAACGCAAGCTCACCCGACGCCGATTCGTCGCCGGCGCGGCCCCGATTGCCATGGCGGCCGTCGGACTTCGGCGATCAACTCTCGCCCAGGAGAAGGACTCGCCCCCGCCGGTTCGCACGATTACCCGAGGTCCGAAGCATCATTGGTTCGGCTATTACGACAAGCTCCAGTTCGACCCCTCCGGGCGATACGTGCTGGGGATGGAGACCCAGTTCGAGCATCGTTCGCCCAAGCCCGACGACACGATCCGCGTCGGCATGGTCGATTTGCACGACGGCGATCGGTGGATCGACTTGGGTTCGAGCAGCGCATGGTGCTGGCAGCAAGGTTGCATGTTGCAGTGGCGGCCGGGCTCGAAGACCGAGGTGCTGTGGAACGATCGGGCCCGTGACCGGAAACAAATCGGGCGGTTCGTCTGTCATATTCTCGATGTGAAGACGCGCAAGCGGCGGACGATTCCACATCCGGTCTATACGGTCAGTCCCGACGGGCGCTGGGCCGCGTCGCCCGACTTCCGGCGGGTCAACGACATGCGACCCGGCTATGGCTACGCCGGACTGCCCGACCCGAACCGCGACGTGTTGGCCCCGGCCGACTCGGGCATCTTTCGTATCGACCTCGGCAGCGGCCAAAGCGAGCTACTCTTTTCGCTGGCCGAGGTGGCCAAGATTGCGTATCCCCGCGGCGATCTGTCCAAGGCGAAACACTACTTCAATCACCTGTTGATCAGTCCCGACGGCCGCCGGCTCGAGTTCCTGCATCGCTGGGGTGAGCCGAAATGGCGAGGCGCCACACGGATGTTGACCTGTGCAAAGGACGGTTCGGACGTGCGGATCGTCGATCACTCGGGCCGAACGTCTCACTTCATCTGGCGCGACCCGGGGCATATCCTGGCCTGGTCGCGGCACAAGTCGCACGGTTCGGCGTTCTATCTGTTCGAGGACAAGACGGGCGGCCGCGTCGAGATCGTCGGCCAAGGCGTCATGACACACAACGGACACTGCACGTACCTGCCCGGCGGCGAGTGGATCCTCAACGACACGTATCCCCAGGGTCCCGAACGGCACCAGAACCCTTACCTCTACCACATCGCCACCGGCCGAAGAGTTTCGCTAGGCCGGTTTCATCTCCCGCCGAAGTACACCGGCGAGTGGCGTTGCGACACGCACCCCCGATTCAGTCCCGATGGCCGCATGGTCGTAATCGATTCACCCCACACGGGCCAGGGACGGCAGATGCATTTGATTGACGTCAGTGGGATTGTTGTTTCTTCTCTGAACGCCTTTAGCCCCAAGGGGGCGGCAGTCAATAGCCCAGGGCGTTAGCCCTGGGAAATGGAGCCAAAACGATCGAATCAGCCCCGAAGGGGCGAAAGAAATCGCAGAACTCGTGATGTCCTGGTGACTGTCGCCCCGTTGGGGCTCGTTGAGATTATCGACGGCTAGCGTTCCCAGGGCTTACGCCCTGGGCTATTAACTATCGCCCCGTTGGGGCTGATGCAAACTCGAAAACTCATCATCGGACTACTGCATAGTAACCGTAGGAATCGACCATGAACATCTCGTTCTCCAAATGCCTCGTCGCACTCGTTCTTGTATCGATAATGCCGGCGACGGCGGCGGCCGAGAGTACCGAGGAGGTTCTTCAAACGGCCGCTCATCATGGCGGGCTGATCGTCCACGTCGGATGCGGCGAGGGGAAACTCACCGCCGCGTTGGCGACCAATCGGCGATCCGTCGTGCAGGGCCTCGATACCAACCCGGCCCGGGTCGCGGCCGCTCGTCGATACATCCGCTTGATCGGCCAATACGGCCGAGTTTCCGCCGATCGGTTCGATGGAACGCATCTTCCTTACGTCGACAATCTAGTCACCCTGATCGTTGCCGAGGAACCGGGCGATCTGCCGATGAGCGAGATGATGCGGGTCCTGTCGCCGCTGGGTATCGTATTCGTCAAACGGGACGGCAAGTGGACAAAGACGGTCAAACCGTGGCCCGAGGAGATCGACGAGTGGCAGCAGTATCTTCACGATGCGGACAATAACGCGGTGGCACATGATACGGTCGTCGGCCCGCCGCGTCATGTGCAATGGGTCTCGGGCCCGGCCTGGAGCCGCTCGCATATGACGATCCCGACGGTCGTCAGCATGGTTTCGTCGCGAGGTCGGCTCTTCACGATCGAAGACACGGCGACGGTCGAGAACCCGTTTCTGCCCGGACGGTTCGCGTTGGTCGCTCGCGGCGCGTTCAACGGGGTCATGCTATGGAAGATCGAGTTCGATGAGTGGGAACCGGTTACCCGATATATCAAGGACATGGCCGTTCAACTACAGCGGCGGCTGGCGGCCATCGGCGAGACGGTCTATTGCACGCCCGGGCTGGACGCTCCGCTGACGGCGTTCGACGCGGCGACCGGCCGGATGATTCGCGAGTATCCCGACACCCAGCGCACGCAGGAATTCGCTTACGACGGAGGCGTGCTCTATCTGGTCGTCGGCGATCGGATGAACGCGCCCGGCTACGACATTGTCAAGACCTACTCGGGCAAGGGGATCAGTCTCGGCGGCACGGACCCCGATGCGCCGTTCGATGGGACCGGCTTCCGCGGCGCTTATACTCGGGAAACGCCCGAGAAGGCCGATCCGATTTGTGCCATTTGGGCCATCGAGGCCGAGTCGGGTAAGCGGCTCTGGCGGCGAGACGATATCCACAGCTACACCGGCTGCTCGCTGGCCATCCGCGGGAAATACGCCGTCTATCAAACGGCCGCCGGCACGGTCTGCCTGAATCGAACGACCGGCGATACGCTATGGCGAGTCGACAAGCCGATCACCGGCGGTGACGGAACAATGGCCAACACGCTGATCCTTTCCGACGACATGGTCTACGCAAAAGAAGGCTCGTCGTTGGTCGCCTACTCGCTCGAAGACGGTTCGCCGAAATGGACGGCCCCGATCGCGAACAACTGTGAGAAATCGGCCGACCTGTTCCTCGCCGCGGGCTCCGTCTGGACCGGCGGAACCGGAAAGCCAACCAGCTATGATCCGCAAACGGGCGAGCGGCGTACGATCATCACGCAGCGCATGACCGGCCCCATGGGACACGATCGCTGCTATCGCAACTTCATCACCGACCGATTCTACATCAACAGCAAAACGGGCGGCGCCGACTTCCTTACGCTCGACGGCAAAACCGAGATGCCCAACCACTGGGTTCGCGGTACGTGCGGGCTGGGAGTCCTGCCGTGCAACGGGTTGCTCTACGCGCCGCCCTATACGTGCCAGTGCAGCATCGGGGCCATGATCCATGGCATGAACGCCCTTTATACCGAGCCTGGGATCGAAACGTCGAACCAACGGATCCGCGTCCAGCGAAGCCCTCGGCTCGTGAAGGGACCCGCGTATGGCGAAGTTCCCGTCGGCACCACAGCACCGCTCGACGCGGAGGACTGGCCGACCTATCGCCACGATCCCACGCGAGGCGGCGCCACCGACTCGAAGGTCCCGGCCGCATTGAAGACGCTGTGGAGAACCAAGCTCCGGACCGTGCCCAGTGCCCCGGTCATCGCCGACGGCAAGGTGTTCGTCGCCGAAATCGATGCCCATCGCGTCTGTGCGTTGAGTGCTTCCGACGGCCGTGTTCTCTGGGACTATACGGTGGGCGGGCGGATCGATTCGCCGCCGACCTATCACGCCGGGCTGCTGCTGTTCGGGTCGCGAGACGGTTGGGTCTATTGCGTCCGGGCGTCCGACGGCGTCCTGGCCTGGCGATTCCGCGACTTGCCCGAGCGGCGGATCGTCGCCCACGGCCAAGTCGAGTCGGCCTGGCCGGTTCATGGCAGCGTGCTCGTCAAGGACAATGTCGCTTACTTCGCCGCCGGAAGAAGTTCGTTTCTCGATGGCGGGATATTCGTCTATGGACTCGATCCGATCGCCGGCAAGGTGCTCCACACGCGGCGAATGTATGGCCCGTTCGATCGAACGACCGGCTTTCCCGGCACGGGAGTCCATGGCTTCAAGTCCGATATCTTTGTGGCCGATGCCGAGCATTTGTACTTGCGTCATCAGGCATTCGAGAGCGATCTCACGGCGGCCGATTCGCCGGGCTCCCACGTCATCCCGTCGGCCGGTTTCCTCGACGACACGCCGCAGCACCGGACCTTCTGGACGGTCGGTTCCTCGTACGTAAACTCCTTGGGTAGCCGTCCCTCGGGTGATATCCTCGTGACCGACGGCCGAGAGTTCTTCGAGGTGCGTGGCTTCCCGCTGAAACGCCATTCCTATTTCGATCCACGAATGAGCGGCTACAAGCTGGTGGCGGGAACCGTGTCGCAAGCCGCTCGGACGACCGGGTCACGCCGAGGAAAACGAACCGCCGTCGGTGGAAAGTCGACAAGACAACCGGCCGTTATGAAGTGGGACAGCAACATCCGGCTGACCGGCAAGGCCATGGTCCTGGCCGACCAGATCGTCTTCGTCGCGGGCACGCCCGTCCAATTCCCACCGGATGAACCGGTCGCGGAATACGAAGCGGCCTATAATAACCAGCGGGGAGGTGTCCTCTGGGCCGCCTCCGCCCTAGACGGCCGAAAACTGGCCTCGCAGGAACTGGACGCCGCACCCGTTTGGGACGGCATGGCCGCCGCGGGTGGGAAACTGTTCGTCTCGCTGGCCGATGGATCGGTTTTGTGTCTTGGCAGTGAAAATGAAAACAAGGAAGAATAGGGAGGAAACGTCACGTTGAGTAATCCCCAAGAGAACCCCCGACGCATCGCCGTCCTCGGCGGCGGCATCTCCGGACTGGCCGCGGCACATCGGCTGACCGAGATCGGCCCGGCGTGCGAGATGGTGCTGTACGAGCGAGGCGCACGGCTCGGCGGCGTGCTGTCGACCGTCCATCGCGACGGGTTTCAGGTCGAGCAGAGCGCCGATAACTTTATTACGACCATTCCCTGGGGGCTGGACCTCTGTAAGCGGTTGGGGCTGACCGACCAGTTGATCCAGACCAACCCGGCCCATCGGCAGACGTACGTCGTTCGCAAGAACCGGCTCTACAAGCTGCCCGACGGGTTCATGATGATGGCACCCACGCGGATGTGGCCGCTAGCCGTCAGCCCGCTTCTTAGTCCCCTGGGAAAACTTCGGGCAGCGATGGAATACTTTATCCCGCCGCGCAAGGACGACGCCGACGAGAGCATGGCGTCTTTCGTTCGCAGGCGAATGGGTCGCGAGGCGTTCGATCGGCTCGTCGAGCCGTTGGTCGGGGCCGTCTATGCGGCCGATATGGAGAAGCTCAGCGTCCTGGCAACGCTCTCCCGCTTTCGCGACATGGAGTTGGAATACGGCAGCCTGATCCGCGCCATGCGGAAACAGATGAAGAACCGCCCCAAGGCAAAAGCCGAAAGCGGACCGCGATATAGCATGTTCGTGACACTCCGCAACGGGCTGAGCAGTCTGATCGATGCGATCGCCGCCAAACTACCCGAGGGAACCGTGCGATTGAATACACCGGTCGAGCGAATCGAACGATCCGGCGACGGCTGGACGGTCGTTTCCGCCGAGGAATCCGAGCAGTTCGACGCGGTGATCCTTGCCACGCCGTCGCCCGAAGCGGCCCGGCTGTTGCTGCCGATCGACGAGTCGTTGGCCCACGATATAGGTCGAATCACCCATTCGGGTACGGCCATCGTTTCGTTGGGATACAACCGAGAGCAAGTGGGCCATTCCTTGAACGGCATGGGGGCCGTTGTGCCGGCGATCGAGAACAGCCCGATCCTCGCATGCAGCTTCAGCAGCCAGAAGTACGCCCATCGGGCCCCCGAGGGCAAGGTTCTACTGCGAGTATTCGTCGGCGGCGCGCGACGCGAAGAGTTAGCCGAAATGGCCGACGACCTGCTGCTGCCGATGGTCCGCGAGCAGTTGGCCCGGCTGTTGGACGTTCGCGGCGAACCCTGTTTCCTCGACATCGCCCACTGGCCCGGCACGATGCCCCAATATCACGTCGGCCACAAGGATCTAGTCGCCGGGATCGAATCGCAAATGGCCCGACTACCCAACCTAGAACTCTGCGGCAACGCCTTCCACGGCGTCGGCCTGCCCGACTGCATCCACGGCGGCGAGCAGGCGGCGGAGCGGGCGGTGGGGGGCGAATAGTGGGTTGCCCGGGCCCCAAGCTGGTGGTACACTGAGATAGGGATGTTGCTGTTCCACTTATTCGCAAGTGTCCGTAATCGAGAATTCACATGTTACGTCGATTGACGGTTCGAAACTTCAAGAGCCTAGAAGACACAACCGTGGAGTTCGGCCCGGTTACCGTGTTGGTGGGCCGTAGCGGCACTGGGAAGACTAATTCTGTTACGGCGCTGCGTTTCCTCCGCAATTTCCTGCGTAGCGGGAATCAAGTATTGCAGAGCTTCCCAGGCTTCACTGACTGGAAGAAGCTGCTTCCGGCAACCCAAGAGAAATGCCAAATGGCATTTGAGGTGGACTTTGACGTCGACGGGATCGAAGCCAACTTTGAGTATCGTCTAACCTTGCATGAGCTAGGGCCAGCTGCTCCGGTTCAACAGGAATCGTTGAAACTGGGCCAAGATTGCCTATTTGAGCAAATCAAAGGAAAATGGCGAGTCGAGCCGCCATTGGTTTCGGTCCCGAACCCGGGCACACCGGTTATTGGACGAATCCCCTCCATTCCAGAGGTTGTTATCGCGTATACTGTGCTGGCGTCCGGAATCGGGTGTTATTATTTCTCGGCAAGTGTCCTAGCAACTCGTCAGACGCAACCTCAAACAGTTCCCGGACTGCGGGACGATGCCGACAATTACCTGCAAGTACTCAAGGCAATCGCAAGTAACTTGCAGGATCTGAATGTACGAAAGAGCATCCTCGCGACTTTACAGCGCATCAATCCAACGATCTCCGCAGTCGAGCTCGATTCCCTCCAAGATCCGACGGATGTCGTGGTCGGACACAAACTCAACGAGAAGACGCTTGTACTCTCGCTAGCCCAGGAATCGGACGGCTTTCGGCGGTTTTATGCACATCTTCTGGCGCTCTATCAACTCCCGCCTAAGCAGATCCTCATCTTCGAGGAGCCGGAGAACGGTATCTATCCGGGCGCACTCGCCTTGTTGGCCGACGAGTTCAAGTCGGCTCCTGAAGCCGGTCGTGGCCAAGTTGTCTTGACTACGCATAGTCCGAAGCTGCTCGACCATTTCTCGGCGGACCAGATTCGGGTTGTGGAGCTCGACGGATTCCGAACGAGAATTGGAGAGGTCTCGCAGGAGCAAAAAGAGGCGATTCAAGAGGGACTGCTCGAATCCGGAGAACTACTCACCGTGGATCCCGCCCGCATTGCCGAACCGGAGTCGACCAACGCATGAAACGGCTCGTGCTCTTCGTCGAAGGAGACGGCGATGTGTTGGCCGTGCCCGCTCTCGTGAATCGCCTCCTGACGGAGATGAATGCTTGGGATTGCCTGTCTCTGGACCGCCGTCCATATCGCGTAGGCAGCGTCGGAAAACTGCTGAAGACGGAAAAAGGCAAGGACCGCCCCAACTGGATTCGCTGGCTCGAAGCCGCGGCGAAACGTGGTAAGATCGGCGCCGTACTGCTCCTTCTGGACGGCGACATTACGAAAATCCAGGGAGAGAAGTTCTGTGCGGCGAAGATGGCCAAGCGACTGGCCGAAGAGGCAAAGCGAGCGAGAGGCGGAGAACTGTTCTCCGTGGCGACCGTGTTCGCCTGCCAAGAATACGAGTCGTGGCTGATTGCCGGCGTTGAGTCCCTTTCCGGAAAACCGCTTGAGGATGGGCGGCTTGGCGTAAAGGCTGGAACAATGCCGCCGGATATGGATCTGGAGTTGGCACCTCGCGATGCAAAACGCTGGCTAAGCAAGGTGATGGCGTCAGGCTATAGTCCGGTCAAGGATCAGGCGCCTTTGACCGAAATCGTGGACCTGCAATTAATCCGAAATCGGCCCATGAGGTCGTTCCGCCGCTTCGAAAACGCGGTCTCGGAAATCGTTTCCGCCGTGCGAAATGAATCTCCACTCGTGAGTCCAAGTTGACCGTGTTGTGGAGCACGTCACTTGTAGCAGCGAGTCATCCCGTTCAATGTGACCTCCTGGGGCTTCGTTCCACCGGTTAGCGAACACCCCGCGACATCGCCCAGGGCTAGTACAGCCCACCCGAAGTGCCCTCGCTGGGGTTCTGGACCGGCCCCACGTTCTGGCGAACGTAGCTACAAGGTTCTGGCCAGCGCAGCTACAAATCCGGGCCAACTGGCCTTGCTCTGGACGGTGTAAATGGGCACAATCCCCCGCCCGGAGGTATTGCGGCCATGAAATGGAAGAAGCCGCTGTGGATTACATTGATCTTGACGGCCGGATTGCTGGCCTTGGCTATCGGTTCGCGCGAACTCTATGCGCCGATGGCGGCCGACTATTGGCGGGGACAACTCGATTCGCTTCCCGACGGCCGTGCCGAGTCGGTGCTGCGCAATGTGGCCGGGCTGGGTGAGTCGGGGATCCCCGTCTTGGCCGAGGCGCTCGGCTCCGATCGAGAGGTCGTTGCCCGGGCTGCCAAGAGGACAATCGTCGCGCGGCTCGACTATTGGCAGGACTATCCCCATCGGGAGAATCTTCGGCTGCAATCCTTGCTGGCCGATGCCTTGGCCTCGCGGATCGAGGTGTTTGGGCCGACGGCCCGGGCCGATGCGGTGGAATTGGTCACGAAGATACTCAGTAACCTTCCCGATCGGGCGACCGACTATCGCTCGCAAACGATTGGGGCATGTGAGCTGGTCTTTCGTGACGTGGGAATCCAGCGAGGTCCCGGGCCGGAGCAAGACATAGCACAACCATCGGTGCCAATCACGCGAGAAGATACGCTGGTTCGACGTTCTCTGCCACGTGATCTACCGCGGCCATCGAGTGCCCCGGCCGAATCGTCGAGCGATGGGTCACTTTCGCACAACAGGCCGGTTCTCCCCGACTCGGCCCGGATTCCCGGCGGACGATTGTTACCGGACTACTCTATCTTGCCCAGGTATCGGAGCAACCGAATCGAAGTGAGCCGGGCCACCGAGATACCGCCTTTGCCGCCGGGGATCTTTCTTCCGCCGAGCAATCCCGAGTCGGTCAATCCATTGCGGCAGCCTGCTCGGGCGTTTCGCGTGCCGGAGCCGTCGTTGGATCCACGGCAACCGGCGCCTCGTCTTGGACGGGAGCCGTCGAGCGGACCCTCGCCGATCACCCTGATGGATTGGGATTCGAGAGAGCCACGCACGCAAGAGCAACCACCGGGGGGTCTGCGCGAGGTCGCGACGATCGAGTTGATGCGAAGCCTGGATGTGCGCGACGGGCGAGTTCAGATCTCTGCCCGGGCCGAGTTGGTGCGGCGCGGATTCACGGCCGAGCATATCGATCTGGCACACCGTCTCTTCGATCCAAATCCGGAAACACGGCGCCGGCTGGTCGGCCGATTGGCCGAAGTGCGTAGCGTCAATGCAACGCCTTGGCTGATGCACTTGGCAAGTGACACCCATGTGGAAGTTCGTTGGACCGCGCTGTCGATGTTGGCGACGGCCACGGATCGGGCGATTCTACAAGACGTCGGCCGGATGGCCCGGGCGGACCCCGATCCGCGGATTCGCCGCATTGCCGAGCGCCTGGAACCTACACTCTATTGACCCGAAAGTCCCTTTTGACGGAGGACCGTGATGTTTTCATCGCTAGTGTGGCTGGCCCTGTGGGACGATGTCTTGGGGTTCCTGCCACGTTTGGGTACCAGCGCGGCGGTCTTCGCCGGGTTTTGGATCGGCGGCGGCGTGGCCTGCCGCGTTATTCGACGGTTGGGCGAAACCCAGAGCATCGACGACAGCCTGACCAGTCTGTTGGGGCGAGTCGCCAAGATCGGATTGCTGCTGTTCGGTGCGATCACTGCCCTGGGGACGTTGGGGGTCGACGTCACGGCCTTGGTGGCCGGGCTGGGACTGACCGGCTTCGCACTGGGCTTCGCGCTGAAGGACATCGTCTCGAATGTCCTGGCCGGAATCCTCGTGATTATCTACAAGCCGTTCGAGCCGGGTGACACGATCGCCATCGGCGCCGATCAGGGAAAGGTCCTCGAGATCAATCTTCGCTATACGGTGCTCGAATCGGGGGAGAAACGTGTGTTCGTCCCCAACTCGCTCGTCTTCAGCAAGCCGGTCGTCGTGACCCCAGCAGAAGGCTAGGGGCGGATCGCGTGGCATACGATCGTAGCTACGCTGGCCAGAACGTGGTCGTAGTCCTTCGGCTCGCCCCACGTTCTGGCGAACGTAGCTACAGAAAGGGCCTAATTCGACGACAGCTCGACACTCTCGATGAGGAAGTCACCCAGTTTCAGGGTTCGCAGACGGCCGTCCTCTTCGATCTCGACGCAGCTTTGCTCCAGATCGATCTTCGTCACCTTGGCACGAACCGAGCCGGCCTCGAAGGTCTCTCCCACATGGCGAATCAGCGACTCGTCCGTGGTGCGGATCCGGATCCAGACTTCCGGACGGCCGCCCCGGAAGACGATGCCGCTGATGTTCGTATGCCGGGCATAATCGAACGGCGGCGGCTCGGGTTCGTCGGGCTCGTCGGGTTCGTCGAGTTCGTCGGGTTCGTCCACGACGACGATCAGCTTTTCTTTCTCGCGATACATGGCGAACAGGCCGCCCGGCACCGTGCGAGCTTCCTCCTCCGGAGACTCGGCCTCCTCCATCGGACGCTGAACAATCGCCTCGCTATACGCATCCTTATCCAGTGTGAGCCACTGAGGACGCGCCCTGGGCGATTCTTCTTCCAAGGCAACGTGGACCAACGGAAGCGTTTTGCGGACGGCCTCGGGCAGCGACATCGCTTCGATACTGATCCGCAGTTCCAGGACCTCCGACTCCTTGTTCGGGGTCATCTCCAGCCGAGTGATCTTGTGGAGATAATCGACGGCGTAGAACTCGTCGAGAAACTCGGTCAACTCCTCCAGGGTCCCCCGACACTTGACGGAAAACGTGAACGATTCATAGATGCCGGGGCGGTTTTGTCCCCTGCTGGAACTGATCCGTTCGACCGCATCGAACTCGACGTGGTCGACCAGACTTCGCAGCCATGCCTGATAGTCGGAAGTGGCGAGTTCCTTGTCGGAGGGAAGCGAGCGTTTCTGGAGATTCGCCAAGGTGGCAACGACGTTGGATCCGTCGAGGAGTTTCATTTCCTCGGTCTTCTGGTCCACCTCGTCCTGTAGGTTGTCTCGCTCGGCGGCCGAATTGCCGCCCCCTCCGCCGAGGCCCGAGGAGAGCAGCAGCGGGACGAGCACCGCCAGCAGTCCGCCGGCCACATAGACCAGAGTCTTTTCGCGTTTTTGTAAGGCCATCGAATGCTTCCGTTATGATAACTCGAATCAGAGTTCTTTCGGGGGAACGTAAAGGATCGAATCGAATTTCCAGCCATAGTGCCGGGTCATCGCGTCTTGGCCGCTGCCGGTTACCGTGCCATGACGGAAACGGGCCTCATCCTTGATCTTGAGCTTCTCTTTGCGACGCTGCTCGCCGGCTCGCAAGTCCTGATCGACGGTGGTTACCGCCTCGGAATCCCGGGCCAGACCGCCCAGCGTGATCGTGCCGCCGGTCGAACTCAGACTACTACACGTGATCTTCGTGACCATGGCATCCCACGCAGACGGAAAATCGACCGAGAGATGGTGCAACTGTTCGATCCAGACCACGTCAGAGGCCGTCCACTTGTCGATCTCCTTCATGGCCTTCTGCGCCTTCTTGGCCTTGTTGATCCTCGTATCCAGCTTCGCGACCTGATTCTTGAGCCGGCCGACTTCTTTCTCGAGCGAGTGCTTTCGCCATTGGCTGCCCACGAAGTACAGAGCAATCAGCATTACGGCCACGGCACCGGCCAACAAGACCTTGGTGTTGTTGCGTTGAGCTTGGGCCGGGCGACGGGGATGGAGGAAGTCGATCGCATGGCCCGACCCTTCCAACTCGGCCAGGACCATCCCCAACAGCGGCGTGAATCGGCCGGCATGCTCGGGCGGCGTACCTTGCAGCTCGCGGCTGGTTTCCAGGTCGGCGAACGGGTCGAACAACTCGACCGCGACATCGAGCTTCTCCTGGATCAGTCCGGCAATCGTCGCGTGTTGCTCGCCGAGTCCACACAAGACGATCGACTCGAGGCGTCGTCCGCCGAGTTGGTTCTGCGCGGCGGCGATGGTTCGGCGAACTTCGGCCAATAGGGCGTGTGCCTGGGAGGGATCCTGAAGCGGATCGCTGCCGAGTCTCGCGGTTCGAAGGAAGACGACCTGGTTGCCGTCCATCACGGTCAGATCGGTTTCGTCGGCCAATAGATCGATCAACAGCCGCACTTGGGAGGACGATTCGCCGGTCCGCGATCGGCTCAGCAGCGAAGCAGCCGCGCAAGGCCGCAAGACCATGCGCCGTGGTTTCAGGCCGATGACGTCGCAAGTCTCTTGGATCTGCCCGACGAGTTCCGGTCCGATGGCGGCGGCCAATACGTTTCGTGGCCCCTCTTCGGAGCCGCCGATCGGCAGGAAGTCCAACAGCCAGTCTTCGTTGAACTCGTTGAATTCCCGCATGGCCTGGAACCGGACCATGTTGGCCAGTTCGCTGTCGGGAGCCGGTGGTAGCGAGAGCAGCCGCAATTCGATGCTCGATCGACCGATGGCCACCAGCGTATCGATCTTGCCGATGCGTCGGGCTGCCAATGCGGCCGCGATCTGCTCGCCGACGCTGGTCGACGATCCCTCGCCTTCACCCGCATCGGACGAGTCGAGCGCGACGGAAAACGCCTGCTCGATCACGGCCCGATTGCCGCGCGAGGAAGCGACGACCAGCCGGGCTTCGCTTTCGTTCCATTCCAGGGCCAGAAGTTGTGGCATCGTAGTGACCTCTTAATAACGGTTGACCCGTCTATCTCTCTACTTCTTATTATAATCCCTCGCCACGTCGGCTCCCACTAGAAACCGGGGGGCGCCAGACCGAGGGTTTCCAGGGCATAGCCGCGTCCGAGGTGGCTCAGATCGCGGTAAAAACGCATTCGCGGCGGCGACTCCGTGGCATCGAGCACCGTTTCGAGCCGAACGGCCGGGCCACCCTTGTCGAAATAGCCGATTACTTGCACCCGATAGACGGCTCCTCCCGCGTTGAGGAACCGGATCAACTCCTTCATCTCGTCCAACGTCACGAGCCCCGTGCCGAGGATCCACGTCTCGTGCCGATGGCTCGGGTCGCGCATCTCGGGGTCCTCGTTGCGATCGGACATGATCGCGTCGACCGCATCGAGCGTCATGCCGGGAATCCCCTCCAACACGGCCCGAGGGGCTTCGTTGACGTTGATTCGCCCCGGTATCACCGGCGAGGCATTCACCGCCACGTAGTCCATCAGCGTGGGCAGATAACCGACCATCGCCATCGGCGAGTCGGAGAACGGTGTCTCGAGAATCGTCGAATCCTGTTGGCCGTCGAAGGTGACCTCGACGTCTTCGCCGATCAGGTCGAGCACGTTGTTCAGCGTATGCTCGCCGTCTTCGGACAGGTCGAGATCGCCGCCCGTGAAATTCTCGCCGCTCTTCGTGCCCGAGTAGGGGCCGTTCTGCCGGAAGGCGACGATGAACGTGGCCCATTCGCTACTCATCACGGCGGACAACTCGTCGTAGAGCGCCTCCATGTCATCCTGCATCAGGTTGATTTTCGGCATGCCGACGGGATTCAGATTCGTTTCAAGACTCCAGAGCGTCAAGTAGGCCGACCAGCCGCGATCCATCGATCCCTCGACGCCGTCAAAGTTATCGAGCCCGAGATCGGTCGGTTCGTCGGCGTCGATGAAGCCGTTGCGGTTGATGTCGCTGCCGAACAACAGCCACGGGGTGATGTCGCGAACCAGCAGCAACTCCTCGATGGTCTCCAACGGGCCGTTCTTCGGTTCGTAGGGCGGGATGAGCGAGGCGTAGTAGTCCACCTCGGCGCCGTACTCGCGGGGTTCGTCGTCCTCGTCGATCCAATCGAGAATCGCGTCGGCGACCTCCTCGGTCATGGCCGGCAATCCCAATAAGATATCCCGCGCGGCGTTCTCCACGCCGGATAGCTCTTCGAGTTTCAACAGCATATTGAGGTTCAGCCGGGTCGACTCGTCCTCGAGCCCGAATCGAACGCCCGAGTAGATACCGCCCTCGACTCGCGGGGCGACGATGGCGAACCGGCCGTGGTTGCCGCCCTCGCCGTCGTTGAGGACGACCGCCCCCTGGAATCGCTCGAGGTTATCGTAGATGCCGCCGTACTGCTCCAGGACGATCAGCGGATCCTCGGCGATGAAGAGCCGGGCCAGCTCGATTCCCGACTCGGCGTTGGCTCTGGCTTGTGCGCGATGGGCCGCCAGATCGGCCGTCCTCCGCTCGATCAGCATCAACTCGGAGAAGGTCAGCCCGGCGATGGTCAACAGCGCGACCACGATCAATACCATGATCAGGATCATTCCGCCATGCCGGCGTCGCATTGTTCTTGTCATCGTCCGCCTCCCGGCCCACTGGGCATACCGCCGCCACCGCCACCGCCGGAGGGAGCCGACATGCCGCCGGTCGATCCACCGGACGAGATGCCGCCGGAGCCGGCCCGGGTTACGCCGTCCGACGTGTCGCTGGTCGAGTCCTCGAAGAGGTTCTCCGCCTCTTCGAGCATGTCTCCCTCGCTCGCCGGTTGGGCCATCGGCAGGTGGACCAGTTGGCGAAAGATCAGGAACGGGCTCTGGCCGGTTGCCATGAAGTCCGCCGCCGTCGTCGGCACCACCATTTCGTCGGCCTTCGTATCGGCCGGCAGGATGGCCATCGTGATTTCGATCGCCACGGGCAGCCCACCCAACAGGATCGAGTCCCACTCCTCGAACCACTCTTGGCCGTCGAAATAGGCGAACTGGATGCCGACCACCTCGGGGGCGATCGGCTCGGCCTCGAGGTCGACGCCGTAGGACAACCGATCGTCCAGCCCGACGTCCTGGCCGACTTCCCAAGCCAGCGTGGCCCGATTCCGCTCGATCCGCACCAACCCCGAGCGGACCTCGAACTCGTCGGTCGCATAGGCGGCCATCGACGGGTCGTTCTGGACCACATAATACGTAACCGTCTTCACGTCGCACGCCTGATCGTCGAGCATCTCGTTGCCGGCGTCCAGCAGGCCCTCGTATTCGTCGAGCCGCGGTAGCCGGCTGATGTCGATTTGCAGCATATGGTCGTTGCCGAACAGCCCGGGGATCGACGACGTTCGGGTCGCCATGTCCATGTCCGGCTCTTCCTCCTCGGCCTCCAAATCGCCACCTTCGAGGAGCGCGGCCAACTCCTCCTCGGAGGGCATGGCCACAACGCCCGTCAACAGCGCCTCGATGTCCATCGGGTCGTAGAGCACCGTGCTGCGCAGGTCGTCGGCCATTCGGCTCAACAGCGCTCGAGCAAGCTGCGCCTCTTCGACCTGCATCCGGCCCGTGTCGAGCAGCCGGAGTTGCACATCGATCGCCACGCCGATGGCCACCATGACCAACGAAGAAAGCGACAGTGCAAGGATGACTTCCAGCAGCGTGAAAGCGCCGTGGCTCCCCTCTCCCATTGGGAGAGGGGCCGGGGGTGAGGGTGCGTGACGCCAAGGCATGGGTCGCGCCGCCCTCACCCGGCAGCTGCGCCGCCGCCCTCTCCCAAAGGGAGAGGGAAAGGTCCCAGCGATCGCGAAATGTTGTGAAAATCCCATATCTCAAATCCTACATATCGGCCGCTGCTTCTTCGCCGGATAGCTCGAAGTTCGGGTCGGGTATCCAACGGACCAACATGAAATCGACCGGCTCGGGAACGTTGTCCTGCACGACGTAAACGTGGACCGCCAGTAAGCCCTCGTCCAGGTCGGCCATCACCACCTCGATGCTATAGGACCAGGTGACGACGCCGTCGGTAGTGAACGGGCTTCCGTCGGGGTTCTGGCATGTGCCCGTGATCGACTCGGGTTCGAGTATTCCGGCGGTGATCTCGGCCAGCTTGCTCTCGCAGAGCGTTTGCGCGGTGGCCATCTCGCGAGTATTCTTCGCGTTCTGAAAACCCAAGCGTCCCAATTCCCCCAACGTGGCCATCGCGCCGGTCAGGATCGCCAGCGAAAGGATCACCTCGAGCAGGGTAAAGGCTTTGTAGGGTGGGCATTGCCCACCATGGAATCGCCGTTTTGCTCTGGCTTTATGGTGGGCAGTGCCCACCCTACACGCTATGCCTTGTTTTTTCATCGGTCGGTACCGCTATCAGTTGGAATACATCATCTCGGGCGTCTGCATGTCGAGCGTCTGCGTCTCGCCGATCTGCACAATGCCGGTGATCCCTCGCATCTTCAGCTCGATATAAAGGCCATGCTTGTTCTTCAACATCAGCCGCGCCGTCGAGGCCGTTCCGTCGGGATAAAACAGGATCGGCTCGGACCACGTTGCGTTGAGCGTCGTGCCGTAATCGTCGATCTCTTGCGATTGCAACTCGAACAACTGGGCCCGACTGTCGACATCGGTCTGGCCGCCGACGAAGGTCACGCCCTTGGGCAGTTCCCCCTGTTCGTCGACCGACAGCGAGCCGGGCTGTTCGGCAAACGACGCATCGGTCATGTCGACGCCGGTGAACGGGTCGAATTGGGTCTCGCATTGGGCCCGACATTTGATCTCGTACTTGTTGCCGTCGAGTGTATAGCGAAAGACGTGGATCAGTCCGGTCTCCATCGCCTTGACTCGGGTTTGGCACCATCGCACGCGGATCTGCTCGGCCGATTTCGTCAATCGCATGGCCTCAATCGGCTCAGCGAGGATCGGCCAGGCCAACGCAGCGATGATCGCCATGATCACCAACGTCAGCAGGACTTCGATCAGGGTGAAGGCCCTTTGGGGCCGTTCAGGGCTCCCTTTCGCTCGGATGGCACTCACCATGATTGGGGTTCCCGGGGCGGTCACGGTCGGTTACTCCTGGCCCGTTTCCCAACTTGTGATGTCGTCCTCGTCCCCGCTGGCTCCGTTGGGTCCGCAAGACCAAATCCGATAGTCTTCTCGCTGGTTCTCATCCGTGAAACACTCGTATTGGTAAGGATTTCCCCAAGGATCCATGGGAATCTCTTGGAAGTAGGGCCCCTTCCACTTGGTCGGGTTCTGTAAGTCCGACGGGCGAAGGCGCAGGGCCTCGAGCCCCTGATTCGTCGTCGGGAAGTAGTCGAGGTTGAGTTTGTAGAGACCTAACGGTGTATCGAAGGCGTCGACTTGGAACTGCGCCGCGTCCCTATCGGCCTGCTCCTTGAATGGTAAATAGATGCCCACGGCCAGCGAGCCGATGATCACGAGGATTACCAGCACCAAGAGCACCTCGATCAGGGTGAAACCGCCGCGTTGTCGGCGGTCGGTCGAGCGAGTAGTCATGAGAAACGTTCTCCTATTCGGATTGCTATAGGGCTTGGCTTATCTTGAACATGGGTACCAGCAGCGCGACGACCACGATCAGCACGGCGCCGGCAAGGAACAGCAACATGATCGGCTCGATCAGCCGGACCAATAGGTCGAGCCGCCGCCAGGTCTGACGCTCTAGCGAGTCGGCAATATCGATCAGGACTTTCTCCAACGTATTGGACTGCTCGGCCACGGCGATCATCTCGATAACCGTGGGTGGAAACTGGCCGCACCTGGCCAACGGCTCGGCCAGCGGCTGCCCGGCAGAGATGCTCTCGGTGGCTTCCCGAATCGCCTCGGCCAACACGCAGTTGGCGGTCGCGGCGCTCGATATGTCCAACGAGCGCAGGATCGGCACGCCGTTTCGCAGCAGAGTGCCCAACACACGGCAGAATCGGGCAACGGCCAGGCTCAAGAAGATCGGCCCGGCCATCGGCAGCCGGATGCGAGTCCGGTCCCACCAGTTGTGTCCACTCGTCGTGTCGAGCCATCGCTTGCCGAGGATGGTGATCGCGATGATCGAGAAGAAGATCACCACCCCGATCCAGCTTCCCATCACGCTGCTGACGATCAGGAGGACTTCGGTCGGCCAGGGTAACTCGCCCCTATCGCGAAGCCGCGTGAACAGACCCTCGAACTTCGGCACGAAGAAGACGATCAGCACGGTCACCACGGTAATCCCGAACGCGGCCAGAACGAACGGATAGATGGCGGCCCCCATGGTCCGTTTTTTGAGGTCTTCTTGGGCTTCGGTGAATTCGGCAACCCGAGAGAGGGCCTCTTCGAGAAAGCCGCCCTCGCCGCCGGCCCGAATCATACTGACGGCCATCTCGCTGAAGACGCGAGGGAATCGGATCATCCCCTCGGCCAGCGTGGCCCCGTCCTCGACCTGGCGATGGACCTGATCGAGCACGTATTGCAGCCGCGTGTGCGACGTCTGTCGCTGTAGTACCTCGAGAGTCCGCAGCAACGGCACGCCGCTTTGCAGCAGGTCGGCCATCTGCGAGTAGGTGGTCGCCATCAGTTGGGCCGGCACTCGGCGAACCTGCTCGTCGGCCACGACGACCGTGTCGGCATGAACCTCCAAGGGAAAGAGCGATCGCCCGGCCAGGACGGTCATCACCTCGTGCTGGCCGTCGGCCGTAATCGTGCCGGAGGTCTTGGCTCCGGACGCATCTCGGGCTATGTAGCTAAACTCGGGCATGGCTGCGGAACTGTACGGAGTGTGTCGATGGACTGTCTGATGTTATTCGTCGGCGATGTTTTTTCTTAGGTTTCGCATGTCCAGTGTATTCCCTCGGGTGACGCGGATGATTTCGTCGACCGTGGATCGCCCGGTGAGGACCTTGACCCAGCCGTCTTCGCGCAGGGTTCGCATTCCGTCGGCGACGGCGGCTTCCTGAACGGCCCAGGTGCTCGCTCGGTCGTGGGCAAGCTGCCGGACCTTTTCGGTGGTCACCAGCAACTCGAACAACCCGATGCGGCCCGAGTATCCCACATGCCGACAATGCCGACACCCGACCGTCCGATAGATCTCGGCCCCTTCCTTGAGTTGGTCGATCGGGAAGTCGTCCGGAAGATCCTTTGCCGCGGGACGATAAGGCTCCCTGCACTTCAGGCATAACTTGCGGACGAGCCGTTGGGCCATGACCGCCTCGATCGTACTGGAGACCAGGAACGGCTCGACCCCCATGTCGACCAGCCGCGTATAGGCCCCGGCCGCGTCGTTCGTATGCAACGTGCTAAAGACCATATGGCCGGTCAGCGACGCCTGGATGGCGTTTTCGGCCGTCTCGAGGTCGCGAATTTCACCGATCAGCACGATATCCGGATCGTGACGCAAGATGGCACGCAGCGAGTTGGCAAACGATAGTCCGATCTTCGCGTGAATCTGGATCTGGTTGATTCCATCCAATTGATATTCGACCGGATCCTCGGTCGTGATGATCTTGGTCGCTCCGCTGCGGATTTCCAACAGCGAGCTATAAAGGGTCGTCGATTTTCCCGAGCCGGTCGGGCCGGTGACGAGGAGGATTCCGTGGGGCAACTCGATCAGTTCGTGAAAGGCGCGGTAGAGGTCCTCCTCCATGCCCAACTCTCGCAGGGCGAAGTTCATGCTGCCCTTGTCCAACAGCCGCATCACGATCCCTTCGCCGTGGATCATGGGAATGACCGAGACGCGAACGTCGACCTCGCGGCCGGCCACTCGCAGTTCGATCCGGCCGTCTTGCGGCAGACGACGCTCGGCAATGTTTAGTCGGGCCATGATCTTCAGGCGGCTGATAATCGCGGCCCGAAAGCGGTTGATCTCCGGCGGGATCTGCTGGGGATGCAACACGCCGTCGATCCGATAGCGGACCTCCAGCCCGGCGCTCTCCGACTCGATATGCACGTCGCTCGCACGGAGTTCGATCGCCTCGAGCAGGATCTCGTTGACCAGCCGAACGACCGACGGCTCTTGGGCCATCTCGGAGAGCTCGGACCCGTCGGTCTCGATCTCCTCGAGCAACTCGACCCGCTTGTCCTCGGATTGGGCCAATAGGCCCTCGATGGTCTCGCTACCGACGCCCAAATGGGTCTTGATGAGTTTCGCGATCTCGTCCCGGACAGCCAGCACCGGCATGACGGTCAGATCGGTGGCCACGCTAAGCTCGTCCAGCGGGTAGAAGTTGAACGGGTCGCTGGTGGCGACGGTCAACGTGCCGTTGTTCCGTTGGATGGGGAATAGGGCCTCGCGATGGATGAACTTCTGGGGGAAGTCCTTCAGCAACGACAGATCGACCTCGGTTTCGGCCAGGTCGACGAAATCAAGACCGACCTCCTCGCCGAGTGCCTTCAGGGCGGCCTCTTCGGTGACAAAACCCAGTTCGACGGCCGCCTGATCGAGTCGGCCGCTTTCGGATTGGGCCTGGGCGTCGCGCGACAGTTCCAACTGCCGCCGGTCCAGGAGGCCCCTTTTCAGTAAGATTTCGCCAGCTTCCATTATTCCACCATAAACCCTAAACCCCCATCGTGTCTAGGGGATAAATGTTTCACCGAAGTCCAATACGAGACGCACCCCGGAGCCAGATCGCAACAGGTCCCGGGGTGCGGCGTCGACTCACCAAGAAGGGGAATGCCCCCTTTGGCGAGTATTGATTAGTCAAAGGAACCGTAGCCCCAAGTCATCCACGAAGGTCCGGGGTTAGCCCAAGGGACCTGCGGGACGGGCCGGACGACCTTCGCCGCCACCTCGACCACCACCGCCGGGGCCACCACGACCACGTTCGCGTTGCTCGAACTCGAACGTCTCGCCCTGCATTTCTTCGAGCTTCTTCTTCTGGGTGGAAGTGAGAACCTTCATGGCCTTCTCGCGTGCCTCCGTACCGGCCTTCTCCATGTCCTCTCGCATCTTGGTCATCTCATCCCGCATCGATTCGAACTTAGCTCGACGCTCGGCTTCGGGGAGATCTCGGATGCCGGAGAAAGATTCTCGCATTTTATCCCGCATTTCGCTCGTTTTGTCTTCGATCCCCTTGCGGATCGCCTCGAACTTCTTCTTCTGCGAATCGGTGATCTTCAGCTCCTTGATGATCGCATCGCTGTTCAGCGCCCCGCCACGTTGAATCTGAACCTGGACACTGAGCTGCTTGACCCGCTTGAGCTGGTGCGGGAGCAGGATCTTCTGGACCTTCTCATCCATTTCCGTTTGCCGTTTCGCGAACGTCTCGCGGATTTCGACCATCTTCTTTTCCCGCTCCTCCTGGCTCATCTCGCGGAAACCCTCGAACATACTGCGCATGTCCGGACGGCCCTCTTCGCTAAGCTTCTGGAGCTTCTCGATCTGGCCGGGTACTAAATCCAGTTCCTTCTGTACCTGCTCGCTCCGCAGGAGTCCTGACAGACTCCCACCGCCGCCACCGAATCCACCGCCGCCGCCGAACCCGCCGCCGAACCCTCGGCCGGGCTGCGCGTAGGCCGCCGTACTCAATAACAACGTGACCACCGCGGCCAATGCTACCCATCTCATTCTAGTCATTACCGGTCCCTTTCGTTCTCGAACCAAGGCATGATTCCACCGCCGAGCGACACCATTGCCACCCAGCCACCTAACTTAAACCCCAGGCATGGCCCCAGGTTCCGTTGTGGCGTCGCTCGTTCGATAAGGTCTCGCGTCCCCCCCATGTGGGCGGCTTGGGACCGGGGTCAGGGACCGAGGGATCGGGGTCAGAGAAAGCGCCGGGATAAGCCGGCATGGAGTTGCGAATGAAAGAGTCGTACGGGAAAGGTCTAGCGAACCACCCCGGCCCCGAGCTATGCGGCGGTGACCGTGAGGTCGCGGCTGAAGCGTTAGTAGGGGTACACGCAGGCCGGGTATCCAGCTC
>SDBT01002939.1_pt1 | contig 29717 bp, 41 predicted proteins | sample 2277101 | NCBI WGS metagenome assembly SDBT01 (sample SAMN10404973, study PRJNA504765) | marine sediment metagenome | isolation source: marine sediment core GS10_PC15, 103 cmbsf | place: Arctic Ocean: Southern Knipovich Ridge | collected 2010
TCGATTCTTCGAGTAATCATACGAAGTAGAACTAATACACCTCGGGTTGAGTCTAGTTGCTTTTGATGGTGAGTCGTGAAGGACTCGAACCTTCGCTGCCCTGCTTAAAAGGTAGGTGCTCTAACCACCTGAGCTAACGGCCCGTATACGAGCTAAATAGTATCAAAATAGATGCGAATGTCAAGCAATGCGTATAAACTCCATGTATTATTAGTGGAAAAGTTGTGTACGATATATGGGGTTGATTTAAGATCTGACTAACGGTACAATAGAGAGACCTAAAAAAAACCGAAACTGGCCTCCATGGCAAAAAAAGAAGACATCACTAAGGTACCTCCTCAAAATACTGAAGCAGAGCAATCTGTCCTCGGATCTCTTTTAATTGACAAGGATGCTATTACCAAAGTAGCGGATGTTGTCAGGCCTGATGACTTTTACAAAGACATCCATGGAATGATATTCGAAGCTATGGTTGATCTATATGAGCGGCGGGAACCGGTCGATGTACTATCACTGTCCAATGTTCTCAAAGAGCAAGGGAAGCTCGAACAAATTGGCGGACGAAGTTATCTTGCAAGTCTTGCGAACGCAGTGCCAACCTCATCCCATGTGATAAGCTACGCTCAAATTGTACAGAAAAAGGCAACATTGCGAAGGCTGCTCGAAGCTGCAACAGAAATCACCGCACTTGGTTACAACGAAACGACGGATATCAACGAACTGCTTGATAAAGCTGAACAACGCATCTTCGGCGTTTCCCAAAAATATCTAAAACAAAATTTCATACCAATTAAATCGGTTCTTACATCTGCATTTGACCGTATTGACGAACTGCATCGGGAATCAGGTCGCCTTCGCGGCATCCCGACGGGATTTACAGAACTCGATGGCAAACTTGCGGGACTCCAAAAATCTGATCTCATCATACTTGCTGCACGTCCTTCGGTAGGTAAAACATCACTTGCACTTGATTTAGCAAGACAAATTGCAGTAAAAAATAAAATACCAGTTGGTATATTCAGCCTTGAAATGTCAAAAGAACAACTCGTTGACCGATTACTGTGCTCTCAGGCCAACGTTGATCTCTGGAAAATGAGGACTGGAAAACTTTCAGAAGATACCGATTTCGCAAATATTGGTCATGCAATGGGCGAACTCTCAGAAGCTCCAATCTTTATCGACGATTCTGCGACCTCCAACATAATGGAGATCAGGACAAAAGCCCGGCGTCTGCAATCTGAGCATAATCTTGGCCTCATTATCCTCGATTACCTGCAACTGATGCAGGGCGACTCCCGGAGTGATAACCGTGTTCAGGAAATAAGCGAAATTACACGGTCACTAAAAGGTATTGCCCGAGAGCTTAATATTCCTATTGTTGCATTATCACAGCTTTCCCGAGCCGTTGAGTCGAGGACACCTCCTATTCCAAAATTGGCTGATTTGCGCGAATCAGGATCGATTGAGCAAGATGCTGATGTAGTGCTCTTTATCTATCGTGAAGGAGTTTATCAAAAAGATCTGGATGCCTCTCAGAGGAATATTACAGAAATCCATATAGCTAAACATAGAAACGGGCCAACAGGCGTTATTAAACTTTTCTTCGATGAAAATAAAGTCAGCTTCAGGAATCTCGAGAAACAAATCTCAGAAGAACAGGTACCTGAACCAACTCCTTTTTAAATAAACTACTAATAAAAAATATGTTTGATAAATTAAAACAACTCAAAGACCTTCGCGACCAGGCACAGGAAATAAAAAAAGTGCTTGCAGAAGAGAGCGTTCAGGGTGATGCCGGACACGGAAAAGTCAGTATTGTAATGGACGGTAATCAGGAAGTACTTGCTGTTAACATCGATTACGAACTATTGCAGAGCGATAAAAAGGAAGACTTGGAACAATACCTTCGTGAAGCAATTAATGATGTAACGAAAAAAGCTCAGCGCGTCATGGCGCAGAAAATGCAAGGTATGTCAGGACTTAATATCCCAGGCATGTAGTATGGTTAGTTATCCTGAAAGTATAAAAAAATTAATTGATGCACTTACTCGGCTCCCAGGACTAGGCCCTAAGGCTGCAGAGCGGATTGCTTTTTTTTTACTAAGAGATAATAATGCCCTTACTGAACAACTGATAGAAACAATCCGCACTGTTAAGCGTGATATAAAAAATTGCAGCCAATGCTTCAACGTTACTACAACTGATCCGTGTGATATCTGCAATAATCCCAAACGAGATAAAACAACTATTTGTGTGGTTGCAGAGCCGCAGGATGTTCTCGTCATAGAAAAAACCGGCGAGTATAATGGCACGTATCACATACTAGGCGGCGTATTAAATCCTGTTGAACATACTACTCCGGATAAACTCAATATAAAAAGTCTCATCATGCGTGTCACTGCCCAGCAGCCAAAAATTCAGGAAATAATAATTGCAACTAATCCTGATCTCGAAGGGGAATCAACCGCGATGTACTTGGCGCGTGAATTGAAAAAAATGAACGTAAAGACAACTCGTCTTGCCCGCGGGCTTCCGATGGGATCAACGATCGAATATGCAGATGAAGTGACTATCTCCAGCGCTCTTAAAGGAAGACAGGAATTGTAGCAAAAAACTGCGCAACATACTATACGGATGCGTTTGCTTGCATTCTACTTTTTAGCGCCGATTTTTATAATTTTTACCTTTGTAAAAGCTTGTCGGTGCCCAAGAGTACGTTTGTAGCGAATTTTTGATTTATACTTTACTACGGTTACTTTCTTGGACCTTCCCTCTTCTAGAACCTTTCCACTGACGACGACGCCCTTTACTATCGGCTTGCCTACATCTGTTTTTTTACCGTCGAAATAAAGTAAAACCTTATCAAATGTAACACTCGCATCTTTCTTCTTGCTGAGCTTCTCAAACTTATATTCTTTCCCCTCGGATACTTTGTACTGTTTGCCGCCAACGGCGATAATCGCAAATTTCATAGATTAACCTGAACTTAACATTTTTTTAATAAAAAACCGCTGTTTAGCGGTATCAACAGTCTATCAGAACTATTCCTCCCTGTCAAAGGTGATAATGACCTCATCCCCCACCTTCCAGTCAGCGTTCCGGACGGTCGATGGTGACACCTCCAGTACATAATTAGAGGGTACCTGAGGATTAATATTCTGTGTGCCGGGTTCCGCCCCATGTTCAATAAATACGATACTCCCGTTCAAAATCCAAATAATATCAAGTCCGAATTTCATATCCAGCATTGTGAATGGCCGAATTGCTTCACTATCAAATACAAATAGCATGCCGTGTCCGCTGATAAGGGACTCCCTGCCTGAAAGACCTTTTTGGTGCGCACTCGCAGTACGTGCAACTTCAGCCTTAATAGTCTTACTTCCGATCGTCACGTCGGCTGTTTCATTGAGTATTTTTTTTATATAGTATGGCGCTTCGTCTTTCACACTTGATCCTCCTACTGACCAAAATATGATCCCAAATACAATCGCTACAACGAGTAAGACCCATATCGGTTTTATTCCACTTCCCATATATATACTGTAACGAAGATAACCTACGAATGCAACTCTCGTTATTGTCAGTCCATTAATTTTTTAGAAGAAATCCGGCGATATCGCATCACTACAGAGGTAGCAAGAATAATCATTACGACCACAACAAGTAATAAGGCGATAATTTTCTGTTCGGTTCCCACGACAAGTGCGGTGATTCCGAATACAAGACTAACGAAGTAGAGCAACAACACCGATTGCCGCTGCGAAAATCCTATATCAAGTAAGCGGAAGTGGAGATGTTTTTTATCAGCAGTGCTGAATGGAGAACGTTTTTCAATAAAGGCGCGCCTGATTATAACCCACGCAACATCAAGAATAGGGATGCCCATAATCAGAAGGGCTGTAGCAATTTTGGCTCCGGATATTATCGCTAGAATCCCAAGCATAAATCCTGTATATAAACTGCCACCCTCTCCAAGAAAAATTTTAGCCGGATGAAAATTAAATAATAAAAATCCAAGCGACGCACCTGCGATTATTATCGCAAGCAATGCTGTTTCCGGCTGCGCGACACTTCCATTAATACTCAGAAAAAAAAGTACCAACGCTCCAATGGTCGTGATCCCACTTACCAGACCATCAAGACCATCAAGAAACTTAGTTGTATACATCAATCCCATGAGCCATACAAATGCGAATAAGTCAGCCAATAACACAAGGTAGTATGGGATACCGCCAAGAGTGAGTAATTTTATCTTGTAAGTATCAAGGTCGAGTACGCCGCCGAACGGATTAGTAATGTACTCTATGCCAATCCCCGATACGATCACTGATACACACGCGAGAATCGGCCATATAATCTGCTTATAAGGGCTCAGGTTATAACGGTCATCCAGGTATCCGCCAATCATGAGCAGTAATCCTCCAATAAAAATTCCCACAAGATACTTAGGCAGCATGTACCCTCCCAACAATTGATCGGTAAAAAATGCATAAGCGGCCGTCACAAGTGAAACGGAAATAAAAATTGCCCCTCCTCCGAGTAGTGGGATTGGTTTTTTTTGTACTTTTCGCTCAGGAGAATCCTCGGGACGGTCGACAATATTTTTTTTAAAAGCAAATCGGCGTATAACAATAGTTGCCAGCACCGAACATATGACAGCAACAACAAATGGTATTATATAATTACTAACTGATAAACTGGATTCCATATCGCTTCTCAATATAGGATTGTAATATTAATTTCGCCGCTTCCTGATCTATACTGCTTTTTGCATGCTTTTCTTTCTTGCCGGCTTCTTTCATTAATTGCGCTGCCCGGTTACTGGAAAATCGTTCATCCTCAGTATGAATCGGGATGGTCACCGTATTGCCTATTTGTGAAATAAATTTTTCCACTTCCCTTCCTATTTTACTTGACTGACCATGCTGATCAAGGGGCATCCCGACGATAATCCCTTGTATCTTTTCCTCCTTGCAGATCCTACCGATAGCTTCAATATAATCTATCGTTTTATTTGTATCCACCGTACTGTATGTAAATACATAGTTATGATCTTCACTCGAAATGGCAAGGCCGATTCTTCGTTCACCATAATCAATACCTAATAATTTTCCTTGACCTATATTACTCATTATTCCTTGGTTAATATCATGCATCCGCTTTCGGTAATTGCCACAGTATGCTCATAGTGTGCTGAAAGTGAATGATCGGCGGTCGCGACTGTCCATCCGTCCGCTTTTGTCACGACATCCGGACCTCCAAGCGTGACCATCGGCTCAAATGCGAGTACCATTCCTTTTTCTATTTTAGGCCCTTCTCCGCCTCTGCCAAAATTTGGGATACGCGGCTCTTCGTGAACAGCATGTCCGACTCCATGACCAACCAGACTCCTTACCACCGAAAAACCGTGCTTCTCGATATATTTCTGAACCGCATGACCGATATCTCCAATGGTTCTGCCCGGTTTAGCAGTTTCAATTGCGACCTCCAACGATCGCTTGGTGACCTTCAATAATGTTTGCGTTTTCTTTGGAATAGAACCAACCGGAACAGTAACCGCCATATCAGTAAATAAATTTTTATATTTCAATCCAATATCCACACTCACGATATCACCTTTTTTGATTACCAAATCTTTTTTCGGTATTCCATGAACTAAACCATCATTTACAGAAATGCACGAAGCATTGGGATATCCGTTAAACCCTTTGAATGACGGCTTTCCATTGACTTTTTGTATTAATGTATCAGCCAAATCATCAAGCTCCACGGCTGTAACTCCAGGCGCAACGCGTCTGGCTACCTCAGCTACGATTCCCGCTAACAATTTCCCTCCCTCGCGGAGAATTTTGATTTCTTCAGGTTTCTTGATTAACATTATTTTTTTGGAAGATGCGTTAACAAATTTTTTAGCACAACTGGAATTGATGGCTCTCCGTCAACGGTAATTAGAACATTCTTTCTTTTATAAAACTTAACGACAGGTTTTGTTCTTTGATGATAAAGCTTCAGCCGTTTAGAAATTGCGCGAGGCTTATCATCTTCGCGCTGGTAAATAGTACCGCCGCATTTTTTACATTTCTTGGCTCCTTTTTTAATATCAACCCCATAAATAAATATACTATTACATCGCGAACACGTCCTTCTGAGAGAAAGTCGTTTGATAGTGGTGGTGCGAGAGATAGGCATATAAAAAACATGCGTAAGAAAACGTCCCATTTTTTTCAATAGTGTGTCCAGTGCACGTGCCTGTGTAAGATCCCGCGGGTATCCGTCAAACATCACACCACGTTTCCGTGACAGTTTACGCAATTCTTGAGTCAGAATCTTGTTAACAAATACCGTAGATACAAGTCTGCCTTTAACATTCATTACATAGTGGATCTTACGGCCGATCGCTGTTTTTTTTCGGGCAACCTGCCGAAGCATATTACCAGTTTCGATATGCTTAAGTGAAAATTGTTCAGCTAGTATTGACGCTTGGGTACCTTTTCCGGATCCTTGAGGACCAAGAATTATAATATTCAATACCATTCTCTTGGCTATCTGCTTCTCAATACTTTTAATTACCGCATCAATTTTTTTGTATAAGGCCGGTTTGGTACTATTATTTACAATTGTATAGTCCGCCATCCCAATGACCGTATCAAGCTGCTGCTGATGCCGTGCTCCTTTACGCTCGAATGCCTCCTGGGCTTTAAATTTGGCAAACGAAACATCATCACCTATTTTTCCCCGTTTCATAACACGCTTATACCGGACTGACAGAGGAGCAGTGATCGCGATGGTAACATAATTATCACTTTGCTTGAGCGCAGAAATTTCAGAAGGATTTCTAATGCTGGAAAAAACGGTCTTCTGATATTTTCTATGAATTGAGCGTTCAAGAGATTTTTTACCAAAAAAACCCGGACCGTATCGCTTCCGGTATTCATTTGCTATGCGTATGAGATCATCTCTGCTGCGAAATACACCTCGCTTTCGGGCAACTTCTCTAACGATATCAGATAATGATATATGAAAAAAAGAATTTTTTTGAAGATACTCCGCGACAGTATCCTTCCCCGACGAAGACTGTCCGACAATTCCAATTGCAATTTTCATATTCATATTACTTCAAGTATAACGTAGATAAAATAAAAAAACCACCTGTGTTCAGTGAGTCAGGCGTTGTCTGGTCTGCATGCATGATAAAATAAAAACTTTCTCGGTTAAAATCCTTCGTAGTTCCGCATGACAAGCTGGGATTCTATTTGCCGCACGACTTCAATTACAACCGCGACAACAATCAAAAGACTTGTACCGCCGACAACCAAAGTTGTAATATTTGTCGCGGATTGGATAATATTCGGCAATATGGCAATAACACCTAAAAATAACGCACCGCCAAGAATAATCCTGTTCGAAACATAACTTAGAAAATCACTCGTTGGTTTTCCCGGACGTATGCCGGGAATAAATCCACCCTGCTTCTGCAGGTTGTCGGCAATCTGTGTAGGATGGAATACAACCGCGGTGTAAAAATATGTAAACGCTACAACCATAACAAAATAAATAGCTGCATAAAAAACCTGATTCTGGAAAATTTCTACCACCCAAGCTGAAGTCGACGCGAGCCAGCCCACGGATGAATTTACAAAAAATGTCGCAATCATCGATGGAAAGAGCACAATGGATATAGCAAAAATGATAGGGATAACACCCGCTTGGTTCACCTTTAACGGCAGATGTGTATCGACTCCGCCATACATCCTCATGCCACGAATGCGCTTTGCGTACGATACAGGGATATTACGCTTGCCTTCTGTAATAATGACAATAGCGGCAACTGTAATGACGCCGATAATAACAAACGCAATTAACGCTCCGAGTTGCGTCACATCAAACGTAGCAAGTGTTTGCTGAATACTCGTCGGTAGTGACGCGACGATGCCGGCAAAAATTAACAGTGATATTCCATTCCCGATTTTCTTTTCCGTAATTAACTCACCAATCCACATCAAGAAAACCGTACCGGCAGTTACCGTTATTATAGTCGTTGCGAGCTGAAACATGCTCATATCACCGATAATTCCCGCTCCTGACTGCTCAAAAACGGTAATCATACCGTATGCCTGAAGTATTGCGAGCGGTATAGTCAGTACCCTTTGATATTGATTTAATTTTGCCCTGCCCGCTTCTCCTTCTTTCTGCATCTCTTCAAGTTTTGGTATGACCATCGTGAGCAGCTGGAATATAATAGTCGAAGTGATATATGGTGCAACCCCAAGCATGACTACAGAAAAATTCTGCATACTGCCGCCGGAAAATATGTTCAGAAGGCCGAGCAGTTGATTTGATTCAAAGAGGGCCTTCAAATTCTCCACATTGATACCTGGAACAGGAACATGTGCTGCAAGGCGAAAGATCACCAACATTCCCAGCACAAACAGTATCTTGTTGCGAAGATCTTTTACTTTCCAAATTTGTCGCAGCTTCTCCCACATAATATCTTATACCTTTTTTGATTCTTTTTTTGCCTTTGCTCCCCGCTCTCTCCGCTGTTCCTTTGGAGTTTTAATAGTATTCACGGTACCACCTGCCTTAGTTATAGCATTTTCAGCTGACTTTGAAAAACGATGTGCAGTAACTTCCAGTTTTTTAGATATTTTTCCGGTTCCGAGCACCTTTACGCCACTACCTCCCTTGGGTATTAAGTTAAGGTTTCGTAATCTCTTTACTGTCACGACTGAACCGCTTTCAAAATGCTTTTCCAGATCCACGAGATTCACCACAAATAATGACTGATACTGACTCTTAAATCCGCGTGATTTTGGTATCTGCATCAACATCTGCTTGAGTCCGCGACGTTTGAGATTCTTCTTTCCGCCGGAACGTGAACGTTGACCCTTCATTCCACGTCCTGAATACGTCCCGCTGCCAGAACCGTCGCCACGGCCAACACGTTTCCGTTTAGCATGCTTTGCCGATTTTAATTGTGATAGTGATAAAACCATACTATTTCTTTCGCAATTCCTTTAACTGATCAGCATCTTTTAAATTCTCTAAAGCGTTAATTATAGCTTTTACATTATTTACCTTATTCTTTGAGCCGAGCATCTTTGAAACAACATTCTTTACCCCTGCCAGCTCAAGTACTGCACGTACTGCCCCGCCGGCAATAACACCGGTGCCAGGAGCTGCGGGCCTGAGTAAAACCTCAGCGGCTTTAAATTTCGCAACAACGCGGGAGGGAATAGTGCCGTCGACAATCCGAACGGTTATTATCTGTTTCTTTGCCGCGGTAATCGCCTTATTTATAGCTATTGCAACGTCAGCGCCTTTTCGCAATCCCATGGCAACACGGCCTTTTCTGTCACCAATAACAATACATGCCCGAAAGGACATACGTTTGCCACCTGCCATCACACGCGTAACACGGGCAATATCAATGACTTTCTGATCAAACTCATCATCTTTACGGTCTGGTCTTCTTGATGACCTTCCTTTCACATTTTTTTTCTGCTGCATAAAAGTGGTAATCTATTTTAAAACTTGAGACCCTTCTCCCGCATTCCATCCGCGAGTGCCTGCACGCGACCATGATACCGATATCCACGGCGGTCGAAGATTATTTCTTTAATTTTTACTTTCTGTGCGCGTTCTGCTGCCGTCTTTCCTACCTTGCTGGCAATATCCGTTTTATTCATACCCTTCGTTGCTGTAACATCTTTATCTGAAGCCATGGCAAGCGTTTTTCCCTTATCATCATCAATAAACTGAATATAAATATGCTTAAGACTTCTTGAAACAACTGCTCGCGGCCGTTTTGCAGTGCCAAACAATTTTGCACGAGTCCTGTGTGCTCTGCGTTTTTTTCGAATATTTTTTTCTTTTTGATGGTTTAACATATAATATCTATTTTTAAGCTCCCGCTGCCTTTACAACCTTACCTGCTTTCCGCCTGATAACTTCATCAACATATTTGATACCCTTACCTTTATATGGTTCTGGCTTGCGCGTCTGTCGTATCTCAGCTGCTGTCTGACCAACCTGTTGTTTGTCTATCCCTTTTACAGTAATGATGTTCTTTTCAACAGTAACGGTTATGTCATCTGGAATATCTAAATTGACGACGTGAGAGTATCCAACATTTAATTCAAGCTTCTTGCCGGTTACCGCCGCACGATATCCCACACCGTTAATCTCGAGTTTTTTTTCAAATTCATCCTTTACTCCAGTAATCATATTAGCAAGCAGCATTCTAGAAGTACCCCATAACTCACGAGAAATTTTTTCGTCGGGCTTCTTCACGCCGACAGAAATAACATTTGCATCCTGTGTAAATTCAACACGTCGATGAAACATTCGTTCAAGAGTTCCCTTCGGTCCTTTTACCGTCACATGCTGGCCGTCGATAGTGACATCGACTCCCTCAAGAATTGTAATTGGTTGCTTTCCTACTCGTGGCATACTTTATTATTACTAAATATACAAGCTTTTTTATAATTAATAAACTTCGCACAGTACCTCACCGCCCGTACGGCGCTTTTTAGCATCGCTATTCGTCACTAATCCTCCCGAAGTCGATATAATGAGAATACCGAGCGATGGGAGTACTCGTGGCACTTCCTTAAAACTTTTATACACACGAAGACCCGGCTTGCTGATGCGTTTGATACCCCGTAAAACTGAATCGTCTCCTTTATAACGCAGGTGTACAAGCAGTGTTTTACGCTGGGATTCGCTGTCAGTGACTTTTTCGATTTTTTCTATAAATCCCTCCTGTTCAAGAATTTTACCAATTTCAAACTTAATGCCTGAAAAAGGCATGACTACATCGCGCTGTTTAATCATTACAGCGTTTCGTATTCTCGTTAGCATGTCTGCAATTGGGTCTGTGTTCATAATATGTTTAATTACTAAGCATTGAAATTACTTGATGGATTACCAGCTCGATTTTCTAATTCCCGGAATCTCTCCATTATTAGCGAGCTCCCTGAAGCATATTCTGCAAAGATTGAACTGCCGCATATATCCCCGCTTCCTGCCGCAACGCCAGCACCGCCGTACGATACGAGAAGAATATTTCGGTGTCTTTTTTGATTTCGCTATTTGTGATGCCTTTGCCATACGTAGTACTTCTACTTCTTAAATGGAAATCCTAACATTGATAAAAATTTTAATCCTTCTTCATGAGTTTTCGCGGTCGTCGTCACCGTTACTTCCAGGCCATGAATGTGTTCTACTTCATCTGAGCGGATTTCAGGAAACACGATATGCTCTTTAAAGCCTATTGAGATGTTGCCGTTCTGATCGACGCTTTTTGGATCAAGTCCCTGGAAATCGCGGACGCGCGGCAGTGCAATATTTACCAATTTTTCTACAAAATCATACATTCGAGAACTGCGAAGCGTCACTCTCACGCCGACTGTCATTCCTTCCCTGATTTTGAATGCCGCGATTGATTTACGGGCTTTTGTAAATACCGGTTTCTGCCCTGATATCCGTTCTAGTGTATTGGCTACCGTATCAAGAAATTTGTCATCTTTGAGCGCTTGGCCAGTTCCACAATTGATAGAAACCTTTTCGAGGCGAGGCACTTCCATAGTATTACGATAGCCCTGCTCTTCCTGCATTGCTTTAATAACTTTTGTTGTATATAATTCTTTTAATCTTTTCATAAACTAATATTACAGTGTCTGCTTACATTTTTTACATATCCGTACTTTCTTTTTTTCTTTTGTAATCATGTATCCCGCCCGTACAGGCTTGTTACATTTGGGGCAAAACAACATCACATTTGATGTATTGATTGGTGAGTTGTATCGTACGACCTGTCCTTTTTCACCCTGTCTTTTCGCTCGAACATTCTTTGCCATCATGTTTACACCTTCAACGACGATCTTATATTCTCGCGGCAATACCTGTAACACCTTTCCCTTCTTTCCGCGGTCTTTTCCGGAAATTACTTTTACGATATCACTTTTTTTGAATTTTATTGACATAATTCTTTTCCTAAAGTACTTCTGGTGCTAATGATACAATCTTAGAGAAACCTTTAGCTCTCAGTTCTCGTGCTACCGGGCCAAAAATACGTGTACCCTGTGGTTCCTTAGTTTTTGTCGTAATAATTACACCAGCATTATCATCAAACCGGATGTAAGAGCCATCTGACCGCCGAATCTCTTTCTTCTGACGTACGATTACCATATGCACGACCTGGCCTTTCTTAACTCCCGCGTGAGGCTCCGCTTCTTTTATAGTAACGGTAACTATGTCGCCGATTCGCGCGTAACGTTTTTTATTGCCGCCGAGCACTTTGATAACCATCACGCGCTTTGCGCCTGAGTTGTCCGCTACGAAGAGTTTTGTCTGTGGCTGTATCATATAAAAAAATTATTTTGCCTTACCAATTACCTTCCAGTGCTTATCCTTGCTCAGCGGGCGTGTTTCTTCAAATAAAACCTTATCTCCGACACGGTATTCATTTTTTGGATCGTGGACTTTAAACTTTTTTTGTGACCGATAACGCTTTCGATATTTCGGGTACTGTTTTATACGCTCAACAATAACAACAATAGTTTTGTCCATTTTATCTGACGTTACTGTCCCGTTAAATTTTTTCTTCTTTACGTCTGCCATAGTATTACTTTTTTTTATCACTTGTCGTATGCTGCCTTATTTTACTCAAAATTTCTTTCTCTTTTAAAACAGTTAAAATTCTTGCAACCAATTTTTTTGAATCTCGGACATCACGTACATCCTTAAGCTGCTTTGCCGCCACCTTAAACCTTAAATCACGTACCTGCTCACGGTACAATTTGAGCATTTTTTGAAGCTCGGCTTCATTTTTTCCTCTGAGTTCTTTGAGCTCCATAGCAGTTAGTTATCTTTACTTAAAAATTTTGTCTTTACCGGTAGTTTATGTGATGCGCGCCGCAACGCTTCCTTTGCCTTTTCCGGTTCTACACCATCCATCTCAAATAGTATCGTTCCCGGCTTAACAACAGCTACATAATGATCAACAGCTCCTTTGCCGCCGCCCATAGGGACCTCAGATCCATGTGTCGTTACTGGCTTATCAGGGAATATTCGGATCCATATCTTGCCGCCTTTTTGTACAAACCGCGTCATCGCCCGCCTCGCTGCTTCAATTTGGCGTGATGTTATCCATGAACCCTGCAGTGATTTCAAACCGTATTGACCAAAGTCTAGCTTTGTCTTAGAAGTCGCACGACCTGAAATTTTGCCCGTGTGCCATTTTCTATGTTTAACTTTCTTTGGGACTAACATATCCTATATTTCCTTTGTAGAAATTGTTGAAGACTCAGGCGTCTTATTAAACACTTCTCCGCGATATATCCAAACCTTTACTCCAACCGCTCCGTACGTTGTTCTTGCCGCACCGCGGGCATAATTAATATCTGCTCGCAGTGTATGCAGCGGAACCGAACCCTGAAGAAACTTCTCTTTTCTGGCGATTTCCGCGCCGTTGAGACGGCCACCAACTATAATCTTTGCACCTTTAGCGCCTGCCTGCATAATCTGATCCAGTGACCTCTTGGCTACACGCCTGAACGGCATACGCTTTTCCAGCTGCTCAATAATACTTTGGCATACGAGCTGTGCATTGAGATACGGTTTTGATACCTCATGGATATTTACCTTAAAAGAAACTTTATTTGGAATATAATTTTTTTTAATCTCTTTTTTTAACTCGTCTGCACCCGTACCTCCCCTCCCGATGACAAGACCCGGCTTTGAAGTATAAATATTAATTTCAATAGAGTCAGCTGAGCGAATAATCTCTACCGATGCAATGCCTGCTTCACGTAATTTATTCATTAAAAACTTCCTGATTTTTACATCTTGTTCCAGACGTTCAGCATAATCTTTATCAGAAAACCACTTTGATCTCCATGTATCAATTATGCCGATCCTGAATATCTTTGGATGTACTTTTTGTCCCATAATTTATCGATCCCCTAACTTTCTGCTAAATCGTTCTTTAATGCCCTTAAAAGTGCTAAGCGGCTTTCTCTTCTGCTCACCGGGTGCTGATTGTTTTTCCTCTTTACCGCGCGCTTCTTGTTTTATTTCGTCAAAGCTTACAACAGGACGCGTATCCTTTTTCTTTTCTTCAGTTGTTTTCTTTACTGCGGTTTCTTTCTTTGCCTTACTCCCTGCTACTACCTGTTCTTTTTGCTTGCTTTTAGCAACAATCGGTTTTTTGGCATCCTCCGGCTTTGAATCAGTTTTCGGTGTTTCAACTTTTTCTCCAAGCACTAAGTGTATATGTGATGACCGTTTCCGAATTTCACCCGCTCGTCCATATGCTCTCGGCCTCCAACGTTTGAGTATCGGGCCGTCATCAACGGTAATTTTTTTTATAAAAAGATTATCTTTCTTAAGTTTAAAATTATTTTCCGCGTTTGCAATTGCTGACTTTAACAGCTTTAAAATAGGCTCAGCCGATCGCTTGTTCATAAACTGCAACTGCTGCTCTGCTACCTCGATATCCAGCCCCCGTACTGCATTCACTACCAACCGTACCTTGGTTGGAGAAATCCGTAAAAATCTTAATTTTGCGTTAACGTCCATACGTATATTTTACTCTTTACCTTTTTCCGGTGCAGCTTTTGTCTTCTCGGAAACTGTCTCCTTTGCGTCGTCTGAAACTTTCTGTTGGGCTACGGATGCCGCCGCTTCCTGATCACGCTGCATTTTACCGCCGTGCCGGTTAAACTTCCTGGTTTTTGAAAACTCTCCGAGCCGGTGACCCACCATATTTTCAACAACACGTACTTCAATATGATCTTTGCCATTATGAACACCGAATGTGAATCCTACCATTTCCGGAGAAATGACCGATGACCGCGACCATGTTTTAACAACCGTTTTATCTCCCTGTTTAAGATTTGAAATCTTTTTTAGGAGTTTCGGATCAGTAAATGGGCCTTTTTTTAAACTTCTGGACATACTATATTTCTTAAAAAATTGTTGTAAAGCGTGACGCTATCTGCGTCTCCTTTTACTTCTTCGTCGAACAATATATTTATCTGAAACGTTCGACTTCTTACGCGTCTTTACGCCGAGTGCGGGCTTCCCCCATGGCGTCTTCGGGTGTTTCAAGCCGATAGGACTCGCTCCCTCACCGCCACCATGCGGATGGTCAACCGGATTCATCGCTTTTCCACGCACAGTCGGCCGAATACCCTTGTTTCGCGTTGTTCCCGCCTTACCGAGTCTGATATTTGAATGGTCTGAATTGGATACTTGTCCGATTGTTGCCATGCACTCTTTATTAAAGAGGCGAATTTCTCCTGACGGTAATTTCAATTGCGCGGTGTCACCTTCTACTCCCTGTATTATTGCTCCGGAACCGGCAGAACGTACAACGATGCCTCCAGCACCTTTATGTATTTCAATGTCATGAACAGTTATACCCACTGGAATTTTTTCGAGTGGCAGCCTGTTTCCTATATTGAACTCAGCTTCCTTTTTTGATGACACAACTTCATTGCCGACTTTCAAACCGCTTGGTGCAAGAATATAACGTTTCTCCTTATCAGTATACTCCAGTAGGGCAATAAATGCAGTTCTATTAGGATCATATTCGATCGCAATCACTTTTGCCGGCTCATCAAATCGATCCCGTTTACTGTCGATTATGCGGTAAAACTTTTTGCTCCCGCCGCCACGATGTCGAACGGTAATCTTTCCTCTTGAATTACGGCCGGCTTTATTTTTAATAATAACGGTAAGTTTTTTTTCCGGACGTTTTTTAGTGAGCTCAGAATAATCTACAACCGAAGCTTTTCTTCGTCCTGGTGTAGTTGGTTTGTACTTCTTAATTGCCATAATATTCTAGATTCCTTCCTGTATATCAATCTTTTGTCCCTGAGGCAAAGTAATAATCGCTTTTTTCCAATTTTTTGTCCGACCCTCTGTTCTGCCGTAGCGAACTGCTCTGCCTATCTCATTCTGGATATTAACCTTTATCGGATCAACGCCGTACACTTTCTTAATGGCCTTTCGTACCTCAATCTTATTAGTACGTGTCGACACTTCAAAAACATATTTATTGAATATACTTAGTGAAGAATTTTTCTCTGAAATGAGCGGACGGATCAACACTCTATGTGCTTCTCCTGTATCTTCCTTTTTGGACTTAACCTTTTTCTTGGTTTCCTTCTTTGGTGCGTTTACTAATTGCCCGTCCGGAGTGACAACTGCCTCTGTTTTTACCTCTTCCTGTTCGGCAGATTCCTTTTTTACAGCTTTTTTCTCCTCCACTTTTTTTGGAGATTTTTCATCTTTTACTGAAGGCTTATCGCTCTTTTTTTTAAACTTATCAAGTAATCCCATATTTAATTTAAAAATGTTTTATCGATAACCTTGAGACTATCTTTGGTAACAAGTAAATTTTGATGTCGTAATACTTCCATAACATTTAGACTGTCAGCATTCATAGTTTTTACGCGAGTCAGATTTCTTGCGGATTTAATTATCGTTTCATCAGCAGACGGTAATGCGATCAATACGGAACCCTTGATAGGTAGTTTTTTAATCATCGTTGCGATATCTTTCGTTTTAGCAGAACTGAGCTTTAACTCATCCAGAACGATAACCTTTTTATCATCAGCTTTATCTGACAAACACATCAACAGTGCATTCCGCTTTGCTTTCTTATTCATTTTCAATGAATAATTGCGGTCTTTGGATGGGCCAAATGTTACACCGCCGCCTTTCCACAGTGGTGATCTGATTGATCCATGCCGCGCACGGCCTGTTCCTTTTTGCCGCCATGGCTTCCTGCCGCCGCCGCGTACCTCAGATCGATCTTTGGCATGCGCGATAACTGACCGTTGATTTGCATGCTGAGTGCGGACTGCCTGCTGAACAACAAGAGGATTAATCTTGACGCCAAATATTTTGGAATTCAGATTTACTGAACCGACTTCTTTTCCATCTTTGCTGTATACGGTTGCTTTTGACATCGTTATTTTGGATCAGCGTTATCTTTTGTATCCTCTTTTCCTCCAGAGGCGGATCCGCCTTTGGCGGACTTTACTTCAGGTTTTTCTTTCTTTTCCTCAACAGACTTTTCGTCAGCCTCTTTTTTTTCAACTTTTTCCTCTTTCACTGGGGCTTCCGCTTTTGCTTCCTTTGGCGCCTCATCTTTTGGTTGTGCCTCAAGTGAAATTTCTCCCTCACCGGAAATGATTACTGTGCTGTTTCGTGCTCCCGGAATGGCGCCTTTTATGTAAAGTAAATTTTTTTCTGCATCAATATTTTCAATAGTAAGGTTTGCGACAGACACACGATCAGAGCCCATATGACCACCCATACGAGTCCCTTTAAAAACTCGTGCTGCATCAGTAGCTCCGATTGATCCTGGCATCCTCAGCTGGTCTTTATGGCCATGTGATGCCGGACTGCCATGAAACCCATGCCGTCTTACAACACCCTGAAATCCCTTACCTTTTGATGTACCAACGACTGTTATTGTGTCACCAACTTCAAATACAGAAACGGTGATGGAGTCACCGCGTTTTAAACTAGTATTTTCTGGTAAACGGAACTCACGTAGAGTTCTAAAATTTCCAATCCCTTTCAAATGGCCGCTTTTCGGTTTGTTTACTTTTTTCATTTCATCATATCCCAGCTGGACGCTTTCATATCCGTCTCTGTCTGATGTTTTAACCTGCGTTATCTTACACGGTCCTGCATGCACGACAGTAACCGGAGTTACGTTTCCGTTTTCCGAAAATTGCTGAGTCATTTCAACTTTTTTTCCGATTATAAATTTCATGAAATTTTTCTAATCCAGTACTAAAAAACCGGTTATGAGAATTGCCAGATGCATATGCTCCGGCCCAAACCGGTTCAACACTTCCTGCAAATCGTTATCTAGGGATTATGCGTGATGATACTTGAATTATCATCCCTAGAACCTATTTACGATGTAAAATTATTACTTTTTAAAAAAGGATTATCCCGACAGTTACATCTTTATTTCGATATCGACACCAGCTGGTAAATTGAGGCTCATCATTGCATCTATTGTTTTTGGAGTCGGTTCAAGAATATCTACAAGTCGCTTATGTATTCGCATCTCATACTGCTCACGCGAATCTTTATGGACAAACGTTGACTTGTTAACTGTATATTTCTTCTTTTCTGTCGGCAGTGGAATCGGGCCTTTGGTGCGTGCTCCGGTTCTTGCTGCTGTTTCGAGCAACGTCCGCGTAGACTGATCTATGATCTTATGATCATATGCGCGTATTCGAATACGAATACGTTGCTGGACATCCTCTTTATTATTGTCCGCGGATTTCGCGTTTTCTTGACGCTTTGCTGCTTGCTTATTCTCCTCGTTTGCCATTAACGTACCTTAATTTGAATTTGTAAACTGCAGTTTCTCAAAGAAAGCTGATTCCTTACTATGCCTTCCCTGTAAAAACGTATCTAATCTATTTGTTAATCTTAGTGACGACTCCTGAAGCTACCGTTCGACCGCCTTCACGGATTGCGAACCGCTGCTGCTCTTCTAGTGCGACCGGAACAATCAATTTTACTTTCAATTTTACTGTATCTCCAGGCATTACCATTTCTGTACCTTCGGGAAGTTCAACTTCACCAGTAATGTCAGTTGTTTTGATATAAAACTGGGGTTTATAACCTTTGAAAAACGGAGTATGGCGTCCACCCTCTTCTTTAGTCAATGTATATACTTCAGTATCAAACTCAGTATGCGGTGTTATTGCTCCCGGCTTTGCGAGAACTTGTCCTCGTTCTACGTCTTCTTTCTTAGTACCGCGAATCAAAATACCCGCATTATCACCAGCCCGGCCTTCGTCAAGTTGCTTGTTAAACATTTCGATTCCGGTAACGACTGTCTTGGTCGTTTCTTTCATTCCGACAATTTCTACCTCCTCATTGATCTTAATAATGCCACGTTCAATTCTGCCGGTTACCACAGTACCGCGGCCTTCAATTGAAAAAATGTCCTCAACGGGCATAAGGAAGGGTTTATCGATATCACGCTTCGGTTCCTCAATATTCTCATCAAGCGCCTTAAGGAGTTCCATAATTGCATCTTGTGATTTCTCGTCGCCTTCAAGTGCTTTCAGTGCTGATCCCTTGATAATAGGAGTTGTATCGCCAGGATACTCATACTTATTGAGCAAATCACGAACTTCAACTTCTACAAGGTCAATCAGCTCTTTGTCATCCACCATATCTATTTTATTGAGGAATACTACAATATTTGGCACTCCAACCTGACGGGCAAGCAGGATATGCTCGCGAGTCTGAGGCATCGGGCCGTCTGCTGCAGAAACTACAAGAATAGCGCCGTCCATCTGGGCAGCACCGGTAATCATGTTTTTTACATAATCAGCATGTCCCGGACAATCAATATGTGCATAGTGCCGATTCTCTGATTCATACTCAACGTGAGCGGTTGCGATAGTAATGCCACGTTCTTTCTCTTCCGGAGCATTATCGATCTGATCAACGGATTTCTCTGACGCAACCAAACCCTTACCAGCAAGTGTTTTTAATATTGCCGCGGTAAGAGTCGTTTTTCCATGGTCAACGTGACCGATAGTTCCGACGTTTACGTGTGGCTTATTTCTCTCAAATTTTGCAGTCATAGTTGTGTGATTTCGTAATTATTACGTGTTTAAAATTAAATTATATATTTATTATACAGATTAATGTAATTTGAAAATTTGTCAATGCCTCTATATCAATACTTTCTTTTATAAATGCAGTCTGCATTATAGCAATGAACGTACCATTTAGCAAGTAAATAGCTAAATTGCTAAAACTACAGGATTATTCAAAATGTGATTTTCTGCTAAAAATAGCTAAAAAGGTCCATAAAGTACATAAAATCCTTATATACTTATCCCCACAAATGTGGATATTTAACGAAACTGAAAACCATTTACAATTTCATCAAAGCCATCTCCACTACCCTGAATACTGTATAAACTGCCTGATTTTTTTACTAATAACACTGATATTGAAGACCCATCCTTCGAACTACTTCCGTCAAGACGAATAGCGTTATTTCCGCTTATTGTAAGCGTCGTTTCTGTAGTCGAAGTGATCGAATTCCTCACAAGCCCTTCCATATCTGGATCCATAATATTGATAGTGACCGAATCAGCATCCCGACTTAGGGTGATAGAATGAATCTCAGTTGTTTGCGACCCTGTCGTTTCTGACTCTACACTCCAGTCATCTGTATATGACAACTCAAATCCATATTTATCATCACGGTACTTTTCAAGCTCAGGAGTCGGCATATCTGCTTCAGTGCTGACTGTCACACTCCTATCCGGAATGGTAATTATAGCAACCTCTACGTCAGTATCATTTTCTCGATATACCATCCAAAGATAATATACGATCATAAGAAGTAATACGACGATGAGCAGAACGATACCACTCGTTGTTTGAGCTTTTTTACCGTTATCCTTCGGTAGCATATTATTTTTTTTACAAAACCTTGAGGCAATATGTTAACCTTGGTCCAAGTTTACTTTTTGTCCTCGCCTTCCTTTGGTTCAACAATCTGATCAAGTACATTTTTAGGAACAGTCTTATAATCCTGAAATTCCATTGAGTATGATGCGCGTCCTTGAGACATTGACCGTAACTGTGTTGCATAACCAAACATTTCCGCAAGAGGAACTTCAGCATCAATCACTTTCATATTACCACGATCCCGCATTTCTAGTATTACCGCTCGCTTAGAATTTAAATCACCAATTACATCACCCATGTAATCTTCCGGAGTAACAACCTCAACCTTCATTACCGGCTCGAGCAATACTGGAGATGCTTTTTTGGATGCCTCTTGTAACGCCAATGATCCGGCAATTTTAAATGCGGCTTCGGATGAGTCAACATCGTGATAGGATCCGTCCAGAACTGTATATTTCAAATCTACAATCGGATAATGCGCAATGATACCTCTTGTGAGAGCTTCTTTAGCACCTTTTTCAATCGCAGGTATATACTCTTGAGGGATATTGCCGCCTTTAACTTCATTTACAAATTCAAATCCCTTACCGCGCTCCATAGGCTCCACTCTGACGACGCAATGACCGTACTGTCCCCGACCACCTGACTGCCGTATATACTTACTTTCAGCTTCTGCTGGCTTGGTAACAGTTTCTTTGTATGCGACCTGCGGTCTGCCGACATTTGCTTCAACATTAAACTCACGCTTCATCCGATCAACGATGACTTCCAAGTGGAGTTCTCCCATACCGGCTATGATAATCTGGTTCGTCTCTTCATCACTTCTCATTTGAAATGTAGGGTCCTCTTCTAAAAGTTTCGCCAGGGCCAATCCCATCTTTTCTTGATCCTGTTTTGTCTTTGGCTCTATCGCAACGGAAATAACCGGATCAGGAAACGAAATTGATTCAAGAACAATTTTATTTTCCTGGTCACAGAGCGTATCGCCGGTTGTCGTTTCCTTGAGGCCGACTGCTGCTGCAATATCACCCGCATACACATCCTTCACTTCTTCGCGGGAATTTGCGTGCATACGGACAATTCGTCCGACGCGTTCCTGCTTCCCGGTTCGTGCATTATGTACATACGAACCGGCAGTAAGTTTTCCTGAATAGACTCTAAAGAAAGCAAGAGTGCCTACATAAGGGTCTGTGGCTATCTTGAAGGCAAGTGCTGAAAATGGAGCATCATCCGACGTTTCGCGGGTAGTCTCCTCCTCGGTTTGCGGAATAGTCCCTGTAACGGCAGGTACGTCAAGTGGTGACGGAAGGTAGTCTATAACAGCATCCAGGAGCGGCTGTATACCCTTATTCTTCAGGGCAGAGCCGACAAAAACCGGCATAATGGTCCGCTCAATCGTTGCTTTCCGCAAGACGCGTTTCAGGTCTTCAATCGCTATTTCTTTTCCATCCAAAAACTGCTGGATCAGCTCATCATCCTTTTCCGCAATTTTCTCTATCAGCTCGTTACGAAATTTTGCAACTTTTTCCTTCATATCGTCGGGAATCTCCTGCTCTTCAAACTCTTTACCCATATCATCCTTATACACTATCGCTTTCTGCGTAAACAAATCGATAATACCTATAAAATTGCTTTCTGCACCCATCGGCAACTGAACAGGCATCGCATTCGGTGTCAGGCGATCCCGGATGGAATCAATATCAGCATAAAAATCAGCGCCGGTCCGGTCCATTTTATTTACGAATCCCATGAGCGGCACCTTGAACTTCTCTGCCTGATGGAAAACTGTTTCAGACTGCGGTTCAACGCCGGCTACTCCGTCAAATACGATAAAACCGCCGTCGAGTACGCGTAAACTGCGCTGCACCTCAACGGTAAAGTCAATATGCCCCGGCGTATCGATGATGTTGATACGATGATCTTTCCAAAATGCGCTAGTTGCGGCAGACGTGATTGTAATGCCTCGTTCACGCTCCTGTTCCATCCAGTCCATTTCAGCTTCACCTTCGTGAACCTCGCCGATTTTATGTTTTTTACCAGTGTAATACAAAACGCGTTCGGTTACGGTCGTTTTTCCGGCGTCAATGTGGGCAATAATCCCGATGTTTCTTGTTTTTTCTAAACTGTACTCTCGTGGCATATTTTTTTAGTATTTAATATAATTCTATAATTATTAAAATTTTGGTTCGCACTTTTTTCTAAGAATTTTAGTTACGCCGAGCAGGGATTCAACATGCAAATGAATATTTTGTACACTAGCTTGGTCACTCCCCTGTTTATATGCGGTAAAGGCATCCCTCATCGTTGAGAAACTATTATTCAAGCTTTCATAACTTTCTTCCATTGTCGCGTCGGTATCATAATTGCCTTTTATATATTTCTCTATTTCGGATAGCAACACCTCAATCTCATTAAGTTTCGACTCAACTACTTTTTCAGATTCACTATCATCTTTTCGCTCAAGAACTGTCGCTGGTTCAACCAACTGTCCGCTGAACTCACGTTTGAATTCATTTATAAGGAACTGTAATTTTGTTGCCTCTTCAGATAACTGTTTAAGTTTTATTAAGTCTATATCCGGCGATTGGATTACTCCAAAATATAATTCTTTTACTTCTCCAGCTTTTCTGTTTATCGTTTTCAATTTTTTTATAAGATCTGGCTGGTTTTCTATAGAGTGAGCATACTGACTGAGTGATTCAATTACTTCTTCACATGCTTTGATTCTGGCGTTAATTTCACCGATACTCTCAATTGTCGGCTTGTCTAATTTATCAACGCCTGCTTCTTCATTCGTAACCAACTCCGGAGCACTCATTGTTTCCCGTAACGTCGCAGTAATTTCTTCTACCTGCTTTTCATATATATATTTATCAGTTTCCGCTCCGTCAACATGCCCTTCGGCCTTATCATATTCTGAGCAATCCTGCTTATGGCCTACATATGAACCACAAAACTTGCACTTGTCTTCATGCAGATAGCTTTCATGTTCTACACCAGTCATTGGTGGTTATTTTTAGGACTATAAAATCCAGCACAGAACAAAACATTATGCGAAGTGAGCAAAGGCCCTGTTTGCTTCAGCCATCCGATGCACATCCTCTTTCTTTTTCATCGCATCGCCCTGTTTATCTGCAGCTTCTATGAACTCCTGCGCGAGCTTCACGCTCATCGGTTTTCCTTTTCGTTTTCGTGCGACACCAATTATCCAGCGCATCGCAAGTGCATTTTTACGTCCACCGCGCACTTCAATAGGCACCTGATAGTTTGCTCCACCGATCCGTCTCGACTTTACTTCAACGGTAGGTGAAACATTCTTGATTGCCGCTTCAAAAATTTCGAGCGGCTCTTTCTTCGTCTTCTTTACAATTTCCTCAAATGATTGGTATACGACACGCTGCGCCGTAGTTTTTTTTCCGCGCGACATCACGAGGTTAATAAACTTTGCCACGAGAAGATTACCGAATTTCGGATCAGGTGCTACTTTACGCTTTGGTGCTTTCTTTCCTCTCATATAATTAAGTTACTTCTTCTCTTTCTTAGTGCCATAATGGCTTCGTGACTGTTTTCTGTCTGCTACACCTTGTGTATCATAAACACCGCGAACGATGTGATAACGCACACCCGGCAGGTCTTTCACCCTTCCACCGCGAATCAATACTATAGAGTGTTCCTGTAAATTATGGCCGATACCGGGAATATATGCTGTTACTTCAAGGCCGTTTGAAAGCCGTACTCTCGCAATCTTCCGCAACGCAGAGTTAGGTTTTTTCGGGGTTACGGTCGTAACTTTTACGCACACACCACGTTTAAAAGCAGATCCCTTTGGGAGTTGCGTTCGCTTTCTGCGGATAGTATTAAGCACCGACTGCATTGCCGGTGTTTTTGCCTTTTTACCTATTTTTTTTCGGCCTTTTCTGACTAATTGACTTACTGTTGGCATATTCTAACTAAACGTATATGTTTCGTGCAAAAAATATTATTTCTGTAAATAAAAAAGTATCATATGATGATACCCGATTTCGATGAAAAGCATACCATACCATTATCTACCTGTCAAATATCCACACTTATATGACGAGTGGAACGCCAAACGTCTTACTGATAATGCTTAATATCGGTTGTATCAAATAACTGAATATCGAAATATTCGAAATAATGGACAACATAATCAACCCAAGCAACATCTGCGGACCATAACGATTTAAAAAATCCGAAATACCCCTAAATCGATCGCCGAGGATTCCCGCAAGAATATGCGACCCATCAAGTGGCGGCAGTGGAATTAGATTAAAAATCATCAAAACACCGTTAAACGTAACAAGAATCGAAAGAAAAACCGTCAGATAGCTGTCGACGCCCAAAACCGGAAAAAGAAACTTAAGAAGCAGTCCAAAAATTATTATAAGTAAAAAATTGGAAAATGGGCCGCCAAGGGCAACTAAAGCAGGACCGAACCGGCGTGCTTTAAGGTTATACGGATTAAATGGTGCCGGCTTTCCCCATCCAAATCCGATAAGGAGAATCGCAACCGTACCCCATGGATCAAGATGTGCAAACGGATTCAGATTCAGTCGGCCTGCGAGCTCACCAGTACGATCGCCGAGAAGACGTGCTGTCAATACATGTGAAAACTCGTGCACGGTAATAGAAATGACCAGTGCAATAAATATAGCGAAAAAAAATATTGGATCCTTAAATAGAAGTGAAATTAGCATACGAGAACGTACCCCTTGAATTGTAAAACATGCTGTGGTAGGGTTTTAGTATACCAATTTATTAAATTCTAGCAACGTATGGCACGGACATGTGAAATATGCAGACGCGGTGCACTCACCGGCAATCTGCGCAGCCACTCAAACATCGCATCAAAGACACGCCAACATCTCAATCTCCAGAAAATAACTCAGGACGGAAAAAAGATAAAAGCGTGTGCACGATGCATCAAATCCCTGGCAAAAAAGGGTAAGCTTTAAATTTCCAAAAACAAGCCCTTCTGGTTCTACTGTGGAGGGTTTTTGGTATAGAGAAAAATGTTTGACAGGTTGATCATTGAACGATATACTGACGAAATTATTATCATATTTGCTCATTAATAAGAAGGAGGGGGGAACAACAGTTCTACCCTAGAAATTCTCATAACACTATTACTAAATGGAGGTGACCCTTGGGTGCACCGGAAGAAACGGTAGCTAACAGCCAATTGCTCGACGAGAAGGAAGGCGAATGGCATGGTGCGGAAGCATCGCTCAGACATGCGCGAGCTGCACTTGAGCAGGTGCCAGAACGGCACAAGGAATCTCAACAGCATCTGAGAACGCTGCTCGTTGAGCTTTACGGCAAAGACGGGCTTGAAGCCGACCTTGAGGCCTTGATCAAAGCGCGCGGGGTGGTCAAGAAAACTCGCGACGAATTCAAAAAAAGCGCGATGACAGTTGCCAAAACGAAGGCACTCGCTGCAGCTCAGAGAGAATGGAAGCAGATGGGTGCTCAAATCACGGCGTTGCGTAAGAAAATCGACGCGATCACGGAGGAAATCGACTTCGAGAACCTCAACGCCGACAATCTCCTGAAATGGTCCGAAACGCTCCCCGATGAAATCTCCGAATTCGAAGAGTCTATCGGCGATCTGGAACGTGAGATTCCCAAACTCCAGGTCCTGGCCGGAGCCGATGAGCTGTTCGAAGACTTGTTCGGTTGTTCGATGGATAATGTGCTCGAACTGTTGGGCGATTACGGAGAGCCGATTCAGAATGTCGTGGAACGTTTGCTCGAAGATTGCGGCAAACCGCTGGTCAACGGCGTGGGAAGCATCGCCGGTAAGCTCTACAGTCTTATGGTGGACTTCAATGAGCATTTCGGGGATAGCCGTGCTCGTGCGGTAGCCAGCCAAACCAAGAGTGAAGCCGCGCGTTTCACAATGCTCCTTAAAAGCGGCGTTGAAGTGAATCACGCTCTGTCGCTGATGGGAAAGACAAAGCGTCCTCTCATCAAACTCGCATTGCCGCGTCTTTTCATCACGCGCTCTACGACGGCTACCGGTGAAGACGGAATTGCGGTTTCCGACGGCGACGAGTCGCCCAAAGCAGAAACGTCCTCGAAGTTGATCAGGCGGATCTGGAAAATCCTGGAAGCTCTTGCGGAAGACGACTCTGGTGGACCGTCCGAATTCTCCTGCTGATAAGGTACGTCAAACCGCTCGTTACTATACTATGCCACCCGCTACCCCACGGTAGCCGGTGGTTTTTTATTTTTTTGAACCTGCTTTTGCTTTGCTAAATACGCCCAGAGATACACCAGGAAAAAAATTGGAACCATTATTACCAGAAACGGCACAACAAAACCACTATCAGGCAATAAAAATCCTGTTACCAACAAACCGACACTTTGGGATGCTACAAGAACTAGTGCATGCTTCATGCTAAAATCTCTGAGTATTGTCAATGTAAACAACACAAGAAACATAAAATCACCGCCCCCAAGACTCACATGGTCAACTGTTACTGACGGGAATAAAAAAGTCGGGAATGGATTTTCTGTGACTGTTGTTGCCTTCGGTAAGATAAATTGAACGAATAATATGTCATATACCACCCATAATAAGGTAATAATAAATAAAAATTTCGTTCTTATATAACCAAGGCGGATCATTAACGTTGCCGCACCCAAAGTCGCCACGATAATAATACTGTTAAACAGTACAAAAGAAGGAAATGTCAGAAATAACCAAAAAACAATGGCTGAACCCGCTAAACTCAATAAAACTGCCAATAAATTTTTCTTTATCCATCGTAGTGACAGTAGAAACAATGATTCAAACAACAGTAAACTAAAAATCAACATTAGTATGGATGATGCCCGATAAATCCCGTCCATCGATTTAAAAACAAACCACACTACTCCGCCGATAATTATTGTAAGAAACACCGACGTGAAACTCACGCGGTTTGGCAATCGTTTGCGAAGTGTTGCAGCGCTCGGTACATATGTATAGTAAAGCATTGCAAGCAGACCCGCTCCCAAAAAAAGAATTGTCAGAGGTATGAATTCCATACGTACCTATTAATGTTCTTTAGGTAATTTTGCCTCCAATGTATTCACCAGAAATAACAACTGTTCAGCAACAGTGCTTGGAAACGTTACTTTGTGTAATTGCGTTCGCGCACTTTGGAATCGTTTTTTTATCTCGGTAATTGTACGTTCATACCCTCCACTCTCAATAAGGAGCATCCTGAGCTGCGAAACATCTCGCGGGCTCCTTTTTTTCTTTTTTAAAATTCGAAGAATTGCTGTTTTATGCCTTTTTGATTGCATTGCATACGTCATCAAATATGTAACTTTACCAGAACGAATATCTGACTGGCGTGTCGCAATACTTTTACCAAAAATATTATGCACATCATCAGCCAATTGGAATCCCAGTCCTACATCTCGGGCAAATTTTTTGAACTGTGCTGCTTGCCCGCGCGTATTTGCACACATGGCCCCGACCATAAACGGCGCCTCAATTGTATAGCGAGCTGTTTTTTGCACATAACGCCATTCTTGAACTTCGGCTGAAGGCAACTTATCCGGAAGAGCTAAAATATCCAATACCTGACCGCTACAAGTGTCCTGAAGCATGTCGTTGAGGTATTTTTGGATAATATTCTTTTGTACTTCAGAAAAACGCGAACTCAGGAGCAGCTTCTGCGAAAGAAGTGATGCGCAGTCCCCCGCGATGATACCAAGATCTATTCCAATATTCACTCTTTGTGCTGACGAAAATTTCTTTGGTACAAGTTTCTGGAGCATTATATGAACTGTCGGCTTGCCTCTTCGAATTACATCTTGATCTATTATGTCATCATGAATTAGCAGATATGAATGCATAATTTCGTATGCAGCCGCTACTTTTATAATATCAGCTGAAATTGTATTCGAACGTTTTGTCAGAAAACCAAGCACTACTAATAATCCGCGAATTCTTTTAGCGCCACTACGCATTGTAAATTCACCAACAGTATCAACGACTAATCCTAAAACCTTATTGCCTTTATTTGCACGAGCAACTTCGCTTGTAAAAAAATTTTTCAGTTCATTATCGATTCTTGCTCTGACTTTTTTAATAAAAATATTTTGTTTCATAATTTTTATTTCCCGAATGTTCTCCTGCGATTTGACAGCTCGAGCAGTGCAGCATCAAAATCTTTTTCTGTAAACGCCGGCCACATTTTTTTTGAAAATAATAATTCAGTATAGGCCCCTTGCCATGGTAAAAATCCCGAGAGCCTTTGCTCTCCGGAAGTTCTGATTATTAAATCCGGGTCAGGGATCGATTCAGTATACAAATTATTTGAAACAACTGCTTCGGTAATCTGGCCACGTGTTAACTTTGAAGAAATTATTTTTTTTATTGCATCGATAATTTCTGCGCGACCTCCATAACTCAAAGCGACATTCAACTGACCGCGTGTGTTACGTGCCGTTTCTTTCATCGCCTTTGCTAAAAGCTTCTGGATATCAGCAGGAAACTCATTCAACCGGCCGATGAAATTAAGTCGAATTTTTTCTTTGTTAAAAATACCAACTTCCTTCTGGAGGCCAAACCGTAAAATCTTTAAAATCGCGCTAACCTCAGTTTTATTACGATCCCAATTTTCCGTTGAAAAAGCCCATGTAGTCAGATTTGCAATACCGCGATTAAAACAGTGCTTGCTTATCCGCTTTAAATTTCTATACCCCTCCCAATGCCCTTCAATCGGTGAAAAACCTTTATTTTGGGCCCATCGGCGGTTGCCGTCCATTATAATTCCAATATGTTGTAGTTTCATTTTTACCATATAATTGCCAATCAATTATCTCGTACAGCGAGGAAAAGATCAACCTTAAAAGCGACCACGTAACGGTCGCCCCTAAGGTTAATAGGCTATTGCCTTAATAGTTGCTACCCTATTTCTTTCTCTTCCGTCTCTTAGCAGGTTTCTTCTTAGCAACTTTTTTAGCTACTTTCTTCTTTGCCGGTTTTCGTTTCTTTACAACTTTCTTCTTTGCCGGTTTTCGTTTCTTTACAACTTTTTTCTTTGCCATCTCCACTCACCTCCTTTCGAAAAGTGATTTTACATTTAAAAAAGAAAAAATCCCTTAATAAATGCAATTAATAAAAGTTTTTACTAAAGAAAAGACTTAAAAGTTATTAACAAATAGAATTATAGCACACTTTACAAAACAATGCAACATAAATAATTTATTTC
>SDBT01002940.1_pt1 | contig 29714 bp, 22 predicted proteins | sample 2277101 | NCBI WGS metagenome assembly SDBT01 (sample SAMN10404973, study PRJNA504765) | marine sediment metagenome | isolation source: marine sediment core GS10_PC15, 103 cmbsf | place: Arctic Ocean: Southern Knipovich Ridge | collected 2010
GGGCCGGCCCTCCTTGAGTAACTTTTAGCGTTATGCCAGGGCATAACGCAATGTTCTTAATTCTACGGTCGAAAATTACCACATACCCCCCTCGGGAAAAATATTTATTTTCCGGTGAGTGGTCTCTGTTTTTTGTGTGCCCGAACGACAACTATATTCATCTGAATATGAGAAAGAAGAGCCGAATAATCCCATTGTCTCTCGATGTAAAATACAAGTGCAGGAAACGACGAAGGGCGATGAGACACCGATTGGTCAACGATGACCATTCTAACTTGAAAAAGAAGCTTTTGATTTCTTACCACGAAGATGTCGACACGATGGAGAAAGCCATCAAATGCATGGAAATATTCCGATTGCAGCAGAACGATCCCACGGGAGGAATTTTTCAGGATGGGATAAAGCGGAAGTACCCACTCGCGGAGGAAACGTATCGCTTGTACGGGTTTGATAAAACAGTCGACTTTATCTTTGAAAACGCAAAGTTTTTCCCCCGTATTTTAGAGCCACCTCAGGGTGAGGTCTGCAGCACCATGATTTACGAGTTGACAATGAGAGATCGCGCAAAGACAGCCTGCGTCGTGTTATCTGTGACCGATTTGTTATCTCGCGTCGCTCATTACGTTGCAGAAAACCCCGCGACTCTGGTTCCATCGTTTTTCTCCTCCCCACGCGCCATGTCTAATCACATGGCAGCCAATCATATATCGTCTAACGTTTTCGTGTGTTTGTCGCACAGAACGCACATCCACGTTTGCTCCACCGGAATCTGTCAAAACAGTACGAGAACTGAATCCGGGATGATGGTGTGTCCCATTTCAAGAAAACAGACAGAATCTGTTGACGCGGACATATTTGAAAACGCGTGTGTGAACGGAATGAAGACGAGCGTTCGCGTCGTCACCTATTCGGATAAAAGATTTTTCGGTAAAAAGCAAGGTGGTGGGGACATTGTGTTGTGCTATGATGGGAAGAAACTAGAGATGGACATTGCGAGCATAACTAGGAGATACCACAGCGTATCGAATTCTATCATAAGCATCCAAGATCTAAAAAGATTCATCGATGACCAAAAGAAGTTGTTTTCGAGATTAAAGAGAGACGGTGTGATGTACGTTGACACCGTTATCTGCTCAGGGAATAAGAAGAAGAAGAAGAAGACTAAAAGAAACGCGACAACCAAAGACAATAAGGTGAAAAAGACATCTGTATTGTCGAAACGAAGGAAGACAAAGAAACGACGGAGAAGTCGCCGTCAAATAAATGGCCAGTTTGACAAAGCAACGACGGATAAAATGTACGTGTCAAACAGCGTGCAGAAAAACAGGAGCTTTGCCACGGAAAAGAGGAATTTCGTGCGGATGTTGAAGATGGTTATCGATTACAGCGCAGTGAACGTGATCGAGCCGACCCATTTTATAAATTTGATTGGAAGACACAGAGAGTCATCGGAGGGAGATCACTCAGTGTACGCGTTCATCAACGAACGAGACAAGGCGAGTGTGTGCGAAAGTTTCTTCCTCGATCCTCATCCACTACAATGGTGCATTCCGTGGGAGAAGGAAACGCTCTGCACAACGGTGAAGAAGCCTGTTATGTTCTACTTGAGTTTTCTCCTGACAGAGGATATCAAAACCGTGATTGAGAAGGACTTTGACCACGAGTTGTCTCTGCGCAGTATTCTGCAGCCGAGATTGCGAAACGCGCCGGACGACTTTCTCGCGGGTCTCTCAGCCAAAATATACTTCATCAGAAGGCTCACGCCTGGTCTATTCCGGCTCATTATGATGTTCAGGGATATTATGAAATCGTGCTCAGATCGGTACACAGCGCTGAAAACGATGTTGCAGAACAGGCACACGCAAAATAGAACACCGAGCGACGAGGACATCCGACCATACGTGAGAATGTACAATTTCAGAAGGAACTATTTGCACACAACGTGCACTGACAACTTTTTGCTGGAGATCGCGGAACTATTCTATTGGTTCGAAAAGATGTGCGAATTGCACCCAATGTACACGCAGAAAAAGCACAAGGACCTGACGAGCGAAACAATATGGGTGGGGCTGCTTTATTGGTCGCAGAGTGGACTGCCTTACGATTGTTACAGAATGCTGATCCCTAAGAACGTTATCCTGTGCAGACGAAATGTCCTCACACCGCAAAACCGCCTCGGTATGATCAAAATAGACAGAAAAGACGTGAGCAAAGGGATGATGCACGTAAAGTCTATCCTGAGGAATTTGTGTATCATTTATCCGGTGGATAAGATCGCCTTTCCGATGTGGAAGGCGACAAACACGGTGTTGGTGCCGATTTCCGAATTTTCAGACGAATCGCTGATCATAGAAACTGAAGATGTGGATTAAAGTGATTTCCTACTTCTCATACTCTGCGCCACTACCGTCGCCTTGAGCTCGTTGCTCATACTCGGGATGATTATCGGTCCTACAAAAACGCACACACAGCACAGAAGGAGAAGAGACACAGACAAACCAACGATCACATACACAAAAAAAACATTCGCTGTAAATGTCCTCGTGCATCCATCGCTGCACCACAACCTTTCCACAGCCACGGTGCTACTGTCATCGACAGTCCCGATCACGACGTCGTAAAACTCAGTTTTTCCGATGCCCAGATTATTCATGCTGACGCCACGAACGTATTCCTTCTGAATAGATGGCAATAGCGCGAGAAACTGTGGGGTGAAGCTTATCGCGGTCAACCGTATCCCCACGCCAATGTTGTCGGTCATCACCCATCCCCTCACCGCGTCTAGCGGGCCCAAGGCGACGTCGTCATCCACAGTGAGAGGCCAATCCAACCACAATCCTGTTGTAAAGCGATTGGTGGGAAGAATACCATCCACCGCCGCGTTCGTGCGTGTTATCTTGTTCCTGATCATCACCGCTTGACCGGTTGAATGCACTGTGATGTTCACACACGATTCCGGGGGTGTCGTCTCTGTCACGAGGCACTGTTCAAAGGACGAATCGGTGATTGTTAGGCTACCGACAATACCCGCGACCAACGCGCTGCCGACGCTTTTCTCGGTCAACACGCGATCCACGATCACAGTGCCGTTCGGTACGCGGATGTCGAACAGCGGGGCGGAGACGCTCCCAACGACCTTTCCCCGAACGCGCATCAATGTCAACCGCACCGTGGAACTCCCGTCTATCATGTATGCGGAGAGAACAGACCCACTGTACTCCCCCGCCAACTCTCCAGTACTCACGTGCACATTAATCAACTCCAAATCTGTTAGTCCCGACGAGTGAGCGGTGACGATCGGTGTGTTCCTGGGTAAAACGAGGGCATCCGCGAGGAGTGTGAGGTCGGATAGTGTAACGCGGCCAACTTGGTTTGGCGCGACGACGTGATGCCCAGCCAGGAATGTAGACATGAAATTTGTTCCGTAGAGGTTCACTCCTCTCACGGACGAGTTGAATATCACGTCTTCTCGGTGGATCACGGACGAGTTGCCAGCCGGTGTCATGATCCTGATCGGGACTGGATCGGAGAGTATCGTGCATTTATGGATTGCGCTGTTTATTGTCGCAAATGCAGTGTTGTTCCATCCATTAGTACCGGGGGCGAACGTGTGACTGACGGAACAAAACGTGGATAACGCTACGGAAATCAACATGAACATAACCAGCATTTTGTGTGTATGTGTGTGTGTGTGTTGAGGGAAATGTAAATATGTTTCAGATTTTACTTCTACAATACGGACATTTGCTGGTGTTGCGAATGCGGTGGACACACGTTTTACAGATTTTCATGTTGTCAATGACCGTATTTTTGCACAGGCACACCCATTTGTGCCTTGTGAATCGTATTTTGGTCCTGGACCGATAACAAATACAACATGTTTCCAAGGAGTTTCTGTAACACTTTGGCGCCCGTCGTGGGAGAAATAATTCTGCGGACCACACACCCTGCGTGATGTTTGTCTCGACACTCGTCATTGCAGACGCGATCATCTTCGTTTTACGCACAGATTTAGTCAGGATGGACTTCATCTCGATCATGTGGGCATTATGTTGTATCGCCGGATATAGAGTGCATAGACATTGGTCCAGGTGGTACATAGCCGCTGTCAAATCGAATGTCTTCTTACAAACACTTTCTAACAATGATCTAGAACATTTCCAGAGACTCATTGGAAGATGTTTGAGATAATTTGCGCACAGTGGCGTCCGCCCGCTCACAACCCCATAGGCATCCACAGGGAAATTCGCAAACGGCTTGTGACAGTGGTCGTGTGATGAGCCCTTGCGCTCCGGTGCGACGACGACGTATTCATCGTTAGACACTTTGTCATCGGTCAACGTTGAGCGATGCACACACTGCGTGTGCAATTCTGTTGAAATTTTGTGCAGACGCGAAAACCCAACTTGTAGTACGTCCTGAACGTGAACACAAATCATAGTGGACACATCGTAGAATTCTTGGAAATTTTCGCTGTTTCGGATACGGCATCTCCTTATCTCGTCAATCTGCTCTCTTAGAGATGCTTGCGCGTACGTTTGCTCTACAATCCATCCATTCAAATTTGTAAAGGATAGAAAAAGGTGGGTCATCAAAAATAGCGCGTCCTTTCGGGACATAACCCCGTTCAAACATAATGCCCCCCTTTGGCGACTGAAATCGATTGTATTTGATACGATCATCGTTTCTGATGGAATATTTCTTCGAGTGAATCAAGTTTTTCCCGCGAAGGCACCCTCCACACAAAAAAAAAAGAGAGAGAGGACACTCAATGAATAGAAATGTGTGTTGTATTTAATCGTACGGCATGCTCGAAAAAAATCATCATTTCCTTAATCCATGGAAGACATGTTGCGTCGTCGTCTGTAGTCATCACCACGTCATTGTCTTTGTCGCGTCTGTGACAAATCTTTTTCAGTGAATTGTGAACATCCTGCGCTTGCCCCATTGATAAAAAACGATCCTTTGTGATCAGCCACCAAATCCCGACCATTCCTTTCTCAACAACCCACATTGGAGCGTCTCGCGGTAAATTAAACAACTTATTGGTATGGATTGATACGTACGGGTTCTCCGTGTATGTGCGAAAATCTGGGGCGTGCACACCAGGAAGATCCCAATCAATCGGTCTCGCTGCTCGCATGGCCCTTATGTCCATTGCGTACATTTTTTCTTCATCCTGCGTAAACTGAATGGCATCCAACATCTCCGCGATCAACAATGTTCTCTTGATGGGAAGATTCCGCAGCATAATGGAGGTCTGCAATGAAGAGGCGATAAACGTTGCGTCATGCATGATGTTCATTGGTGGTTGTGGGTCAATCATGGAGGGAGCCAATAAAGCGAAATGGTTTTGGTCAAAATGAAATACACTGTATCTTTACTTTAAATTTCTGCTCAAATACAAATCAATCAAGATTTCGTAGATGGAATTTTCGCGGTATAGTTTTTTGTAGCTATCTCCTCTCCTCTACTCAACTTTAACCTCCCCTTCCTCTTCAACCTCCTCTTTCACTTTCGGAGTGACTAGGGTTGCCAAGACAGACAAATCGTCTGTATTTGTGAATGCGTAGTTTGTCGAAAAATCATCTTCGGATTTCCCATAAAGCGCTAGGACCGCAGTATCCGCAAATTGGATGGCTTTTTCGATATCCATTTTGGTCATGGCTCTTGATTAAAAACTGGTCCTGGAAAGTATACTCCAATCATTATTATTTTGGTGTAACTATCAGAATGAAAATATTTTGGATCTTCCTCTCGTTAATCACGTGCGTGCTGCTCGCGGTCATCGAGTGCGAAAACGGAGGGACACTGACCCTTTCCGAGAAACCGTACTGTGAGTGTCCGAGCGGATGGGGCGGTATCGGGTGTACAGTCTGCACACGTGACGATTCGTGCACCGTGGATGACGCGAAAATTTGCGATGCTAGCTTAATTATCGGGCGCGGGAAGAAGTTTGAGTGCTCCGTGATGGATATCGACGTGGCCGATTTAATCGGTGACCGTGTGATTGTTGAATGCCAAACCAAGCAGAGCTGCACATTTACTGTGTGGGGCACGCAGAGGTCGGATGAGTACCTGGAGTACTACGAAATGTTTTCCTGTAACATTGACAACATCACATCCGTGCCTGATTGGGTCAACCGGAATGTGCGCTCTGTATCGAAGAGCACATCCTGCGCGTGCTCGCCAAATTCTGACCTCTGTGAGGGAAACGAGTTTGTGTGGAGAATGGTCACGAACATCGAAGGGGAGGCAATTTTCACATGCAATATGGTGGACAACATATGCACGTTGAAACCCAACAATTACCCGGGGGAAATTCCACTGGTGTGTACCGGTGGGGGGTGTTTGGAAAAGCACATGGACTACCCGGTCAACCCGAACAACACGCAGTCGGTCGTCTTCATCAACGGGTGGGGAATCATGACAGATATATCGATGGTCTTTTGTGTGATCGTCTTCGTTGTTGTGGTGATTCTCGTCGTGTTTTATGAGTGTTTTCTATGCTGCGTTCTCGCGCGAGAACGTAAGAATGACACTATTCACAGCGAATTGTACACCATCACTTTGGTCTTATCTGGGACATATTACGGGAACAGAACGTCCTCCCTGTTGAAAAAAATAGGGCTGTTCATGCGGCGCGTATTTTGCCGGGGCACGCCGATGGAGAAAAATAAGGGCATCAAAGTGCATGCCCTCCTAAAGAATTGCCACATCACGATCAAACCTGGTATTACTGTGCTTCTGGGCAACAGTGGCTCTGGTAAATCAACGCTGGCAAACATGCTGTCTGGGTATGACATGAAAGGAGATGTGAGCAGGACCAAAGACCTCTTTCTGACGCGGTGGATCTGCTCGCCGTTTCGCAGTTGTTTCCGAAGCAGGTGCGAGATCTCGGTGAACGGCGTGCCGATGAAATCGACGAGCCTTCCGTATTGCCGTCTCCTGGCAACAATGGAGGACGGACACTGCCTCACCCCGTATTTTACCGTGCTCGAGAATATTTACAACTCAGCGAGTCTGCGACGAGAGGGGCGAACAACGAGTCTGCGACGAGAGGGGCGACCAACGAGAAATTGGGGATACCTATCCATTACAAAAGAACTCATCAAGAAGTTTGAACTGGCCGATTGTAAAGATGTGGTGGTCGGAACGAATGACGAGAATAATCTTTCGAGGGGAGAGAGAGTGCGCGCCATTATTGCGTGCCAAATTGCCGCCAACCCGCCCATTCTAATCATGGACGAACCGTTCCAGCATTTGGGCAAAGAACATCAGAAGATTGTGTTTGATAGCATAGTCAAACTGAGAACCAACGGATCGACAATCCTCATGGCCATGCACAATCCGCCGGATGAAATTTTCGAGAAGATGAATAGCGTCGTCGTCATCGACGGGGGGGATTTGGTGGTGAATTCAGAAACAAAATATGTTACTCATTATGTGAACAAGCACGTCCGCGGAAGGGGTTTGGCTCATCATCAGGTAGATTTGAACATAGGAGCAAATGTGGCTGATGAAGCGATTGTGGAGAGGGATGTGGATGTGGATGTGGATGTGGATATGGAAATGGGGGATTGTATGGAGATGGTGTGTTCTTCTGAGAATGAGGGTTACGGGGAAGGAGAAGAGGGAAAGACTCGGTTGATAAATGATGATTACAATATCGTTCTGAACGATCCAGATGCTAGTAAAACCTATGCGAATTTCATTGTGCAAAAATACAAGAGGTTTAACGAGTGGGACTTTCAAGAGAAACACAAACAAAGGCGTAAAGAAATCAGAGAGGAAGATCATATTCGTAACGCGGGGAAGAAATTTAAAATGAATACGTCCAGATACGCCAGATCCATTACAAAACAGGTGCAAACCCTCCTGTATTGCGAATTCCTGGAGGCTCTCCGTAATCCATGGGTCATTCCGATTCAGATACTCATTTCGGTCTTGGTGGCGGTGGGGATTTCTGTCATTTACACGTCTCTGGGCTACGATATTGCCGCGTCGCAAAACAGGATGGGTCTATTCTGCGCATTGATGATGTACTACTCCCTGACGACCATTTCGCTGATCTATTCATTCAACCCGATAAAGGTGCGTGTCGCGCACGAAATACACACGGGATACTACTCCCCTTACGTGTACTTTATCGTGCGCTCGATCTGCACATTTGTCAAAAACCAAATATGGGCGCCGCTCGTAACGAGCGTGATTATCTACAGCACGGTCAATCTTCAGGGAGGAAGATTTGGCGGTTTTATCATGATCAACATACTCTTCACGGTCATTTACAGCTTCGTGTCGATCATCATCGGGTGTGTGTCAAAGGGAAACGTGCGCATCGGTGTTGTCCTCTTTGCTCTCCTGTTCCTGTACAACGTGATGGTCTCCGGTCTCTTGGTCAACATCAAGACGCCACCCGAATGGATAAAGTGGGTGATGCATTTCGGGTTTATGAAGCACGCCTACGAGGCACTGATGATCAACGAGTTTTCCGGGATCAAGGTGGTGTTAAATCCAAAGGGCGTGCCCCCCATTACCGTTCCAGGGGAGTATTGGCTGTCTGAGGTGGGCATGTTTTCCAAAAACAGAGATTTCGACGTGTCGATGTTGTTCATGCAGGCGTTCATCTACTTTTCGATCTCCACGATCCTGTTTCAACGGTTCATCAAAAGTAGAAAGTAGAATAAATTAGACCAATTTCTGTCTTTTCGTAGTGGGCTCATATTCGTTCTTCGAGAATACACACCGCCCACGCTTCACACCGCCGGTTTGTTCCACCATCGCGTCGATGATGTCTCCTTGCTTCATACCCAATATGCTGGGCGTGTCCTTATCACCAATGCGATGACCATCAAAATTGAATCGCACGCTACTGAGCACCAATCCAACTCTACCTGTGTACGCCTTCATCACCTTTCCCATCTTCGTATTAGGCTTGAGTTTGAAGTAAAGCTCGTTGCCATTCGAGTTTACGATACTGATTTGAATGAGCTTCGTCTGTGGAACTTGTGGAACTGTTGGATCTTGTGGAACTTGTGGAACTGTTGGAACTGGTGGAACTGTTGGAACTGGCGGAACTGTTGGAACTGGTGGAACCACGGCAGTTTCCGATGAGGATGAGATTTCGTTCGTATTTGTGGTCATTTCAAATTTTCTTTGTCGTCGTCTTCCTCCCTCCTCCCCCCCTTTTTTTGACTCTACTATTTAGAGGAAAAAAAATTAGTCTGTTCAATATATTAGTGTGGGCAGCCACCATCTATTTTTACAAAAATAGATTGATGAGCATGATTATTCAACTCCAGCCAAACAATCCATCGGTTGCGAAGGCGTATGATTTTATCAAGACTTTTACGACCTCCCCCGTGTGCTCGTCGTTTACTGACGTGTCTCAATTTGATCTAAAGATCATCAGGAAGCCGAACACATTTTCGTTTTTGGTTCAATCGATCAATCCACGCAAGGATGTCATGTTTATTCAAATTCGTGTTGACAAGACGGCGTTTGTGCTGATTATGTTGTACATCGGTGGGTTGGGCGTCGTGGATTTTGTAGAATCGTCTGTGATCAAGATTTTGTTTCACTTGAAAAAACTCTACCCGGGACGCCTCTATTTCATCTCTAAACTTGACGGGAGGAGTAATCCGCTGTTCCCCATCCTCAAGAAATGCATCGGATTTGATGACGGGGAGAGCTCGATTCTTCTGAAAAATATAGTAGATAACTCCGATCCCATCGGGATTTCCTTTGGGGGAATGGTGACAAAACTGCTTGGTGTTGCGTCGATATTTAAGGCGTCCTCCGGTGACTTTTTCGTGTCCAAGGGGACGGCGCACATACGAACGGGCATTCGTAAGCAGACGAAGATCTTGTTTCGTACAACATTACACAGGGACGATAGAGATAAGGATAGGGATAGGGATAGGGGTGGGGGTAGAGGTAGAGGTGGGGAAGTTCCGCGGCTGTATGGGCCGGAGCAAGTTTCTCTCGAAAAATTCCAGCGCGGGAAATCGGTTCGCCTGACGTCGTACAGCATAGGTTACCCGAGGTCGGAAGTGTTATCGCCTGGAGAATTCCACATCCTCCCACCCATGACAGACAGGTCCTTCACACTGCGCATCAACGCCAACTGGCTGACGAGATCTATGAGAAAGCTAGCTGGCGTTGAGAAAACGCACGAGACGCGCGACATCGAGTTTCGCTTTCGAGACAACAGAACGCTGGTCCGCGCGTGGAATGAAATTTTCGAAAATAGGAGCATCTTCAGAGAACTGTCTGTGGTAGACCTGTTTAAATCAGCGGTGGCCAAAGAAAAACCGTACGATTTCTACGAGTTGTACATTCTCGCCCCAGAACGCGTCGTCGTAAACGGAGTGGATGTGGAAGGAAACATCAGCGTTGTCTTGTACAAGTCTACCGATTACTGGAACGCATTTCTGTTCTACACAAACGGAACCATGATCCGAAGCGTAGTCCAAAATCGCAGAAAAAAAGTGACGTGCAGTTCTACGGTCAAAAATAAGACGATTGTGCTTGAGGAGAAGGACGGCACGACAGTCTCAATTGTGAGTGTATGGCCACCGGTGGGGGACGTATGCGCTCTATTTTATGGGGCATAAAAAAATATAGATTCTTTTTTTTAAAAACCCCTCGTTGTTTGTATCTTTCCCCACAAAAAAAACAACCATGATACACAGACCCGACGCCATCCGGAATCTACACCTCGTGGTGAACAAATTATATGGGATGATGTGCGAGAGATGAGAGGCCTGATACATGATCACACTGATGAAAATTCAATTCCTCTGTTATTGTAAATTGTGTAGCATGGGAATGGACATTTCTGGTGGGATGTGAACACTGTGATAAATCAACTCACCGCACCCGTCAACGTGCTCCACAAACAGGTCATAGACGACGCGGATACAGTTCATTCGCGATCGCGGGCCACGCGTGTGTTGCTTACAACACAGGAATGCATCTTTCGCGGCACTGAACGAGGGAAACCCGGACATCATGAATACAATCTGCAGAAACCCGGCGTACGCGCGAAGTGACTGCAGTGTGGGAAACGTCGTGTCAACCTTTTGTGTAAAATCCCTCACCCCTTCATTCCTTCTGCGTCTTCTTCTTTTTCGTCTTTTTCTGCGTCTCATCGGACCCATGGAAGAATTGAAGTTTTCCGCATTGACCGACCCCCCTCTGGATGCGGTTGATTTTGTGTTGATCTGCTTTTCTAGGTCCCCCTTGGTCTTACACGTTAGAAATACGACAGTGAGGGATTTTACTTTCTCCTTAGTGTGAAGTGTTACCCCCCTCGAATTGTAGCGGCTCGCTAGGTTGACGATAAGACCGACAGACCACGGCGGTGGTATTTCAACGCAATTCAAGATGGTCCGATCTTTTTCGATATCCAGCGAGGTGATGGTTTCCCTGAATTCCTTTTCTTTGTATTGTATATTCGATCCTCCCGACGAAACGGAGAAGATGTTGCCATCAAATGTCGGGTCCTGGGCGTCGGGATCATACACCGAACCATTCATACTAGAATTAATGACGCCTCCGACCGTTTCCAACTCGCGGTGCGTATCAACAAATTGCGTGAGAGAGGTCTCATCAAAAACCTCAGAAGAGACGGCCGCGCGCATTTCAGATAGAGCGGACGGATTGCCGGACAGTCTCATGCTCGTGGTGAGAGAGAACGCATGCTCCTCGTACGGAAGAAGATGTCTGGATATAACTGTGGACGCAGTTGTCAACTTATTCTTCTTGAGTAACATCACAACTAATTGTAAAATGTAAAACACTCATAGAAACATATAATAACGGAAGATTAATTGAAGACGGTATATTGCCCATCATGACGGACGAATTTCATGTGCGCATGGGCGATGCCATCACCGATATGCTCATAGAAAGGTTGAAACAGAGAAAGATTTCGATGTCGGGGGATGAGGGAAACGACGACGACGACGACGACGGGGATGATGGGGACGATGATCTGTGGGAAGATGATCCGGTGATGGTGACAGTTACACCCATTCCCGCTGTGTGGCAGAGACCAAAGACACCGCCAAAAATTACAGAAGAAGCACAGAGGGAAACATGCAGAGGGAGAAAGAGAGTGTGCGCTCACTTTGGTCCTACCAAAGAAGATGAGTGCAGGAGGGTGGAAATGGCCTGCCTGAGAAAATTCGGATTGGAGCCAGTGTCGCCAACACCAACACCAGAGATCGTGGAGCCAGTGGTCTTTGTCCTAGACGATACGGAGGATATAGAGATACCACCAGAGATCGTGGATCCAGTGGTCTTTGTCCTAGACGATACGGAGGACATAGAGATACCACCAGAGATCGTGGATCAACCATCAGAGTTAAAGGATCCAGTAGTCTTTGTCCTAGACGATACGGAGGACATAGAGATAACAGAGGAACCGCCCCTCCCCCATTCCGACGAACTATTTATTCTGACCACGCAAGAAAGGCTGACAGATCGCGTGGGTACCGGGTTCATGGACAACCCGGCCACGGTTGCGTATGCGTATCAATTGATTGATGCATTCCGTCACGCGGACTCGTGGGATGAAGGAGAGGGCCATCTGAAGCTAATCGCGTCGTTGTACGCAGCCGCGGATATCCTGAGAACCCTGAATGAAAGATTAGACCCGGAGACAGATTTCACATTGTTCTACCAAGCCATGTACGGACGCAGTCTGGCTGCAACGCTCCTCATCCACACGAATAGGTACAAGACGTGGTCGGCCTCTGAACAGAGAGGGTACAGAAACCATGTGAACGAGCTGTTCGATTTGTTGGTCACGAAGGCACCGCGCCCGTCGTTCATGGAGCCAAACACGTTTTTCGTGTCGGCATCAATAAACTACCTTCGGATGTACCTGGCGCACTCTACATCACCGCAACCACCGCAGGTGTACGCTCGCGACGCGCGGAAGGTGGAAGGCGAATTTAACGCAGAGGTGGAGAAAACAATCGACGAGTTTAAGAAATCGTACGGAGAGATCTACAAACGCGTTCTCGTTCACGCAAACGATCTGCTCCTCTCCTATGCGAAAATTCGGCCGACTCCTATTGCGGACGAAAAGGAATTTCAACTGAGGATGGAGGAGATGAGGAATGCTGTGCGCACAAAGAGGACGGACTTTACGCGCGACCAGGCGCTCGGGCTCTACGAGTATATCGAGAAGAGATATGTATATTACATTTTGAAATCGCTGGAGGACTATCGCGTGGGAAAGGTCCCGCTAATATGAACGCGCTAGTTTTTCTTACCCTCGTTCTGTGTTCTCCCGCGTTTATCGATGTTGATTTTTTGTGCGGAAAACAACATGTAGGGACTTTAAACGCTGGTGTGATATGCAGAGAAGAGTTCCGAAAGATACGACTGGCCCGCGTCGCACCTCTGTGCGGTCCGTATGGTGTTTGCGCGGAAGTTAAAGATCCATGCATAGTTTTTCCAATGTGTAAAAACTCATGCGGGCCAGACGCAAATTGTACACGTAAATGCGTGACCGGATTTCAGGAGATGCGCATGGAACGCATCGAAGAGTTGTGCGGGCCGAGTGGTATTTGTTCTGGTTATGGAGATCCATGCGGGGACACTAAAATTTGCACGCCATTTTGTTCACCTGACAGCGGGCTCGTTTTATCAAATTTAGACAATGTGATGGAGGCGATCATCTGGTGCGGATGTTTTGGATTGATCTTCATTGTGTTTTACCTGTGGTCAACTCCCGGTAGTGTAAAAAAGAGATCTAATATAGTATTATCATAACTTTGTGATCACAACAACTTAACCCATGGATGACTACATTCTCTCGGCATGCCGGCGACAACCGCACGCCGCACCGATGCCACGCAGGAGCGCGTGTCTGGGGAAACCAAAACGTGTGGAGGGATACTGTTACATCGCTCAGGAGGATGCCAAAAAGCAGGCAGCCATCTCTCGCGCAGAGTTTGAAGAGTTGCGCGCGTGCGGGGACATGAACAGGGTGAACGCCCACCCGTGGGTCAGGATGTCGAAGAGCGAGCTCGGCGAATTCACGCACGACGCGCGGAACGCAAACATGATATCCGATTACGAGCACGAAATTACCTACGGGGTGCCGCTCGGGCTCCGCCTGGGCCCAATGGGAAAGGTGACCGCCCTGTCTTCCCATGGACTACTCTGCAAGTTCAACGCGATCGTTCCACCGGACAAGACTCACCTCCTGAGACGCGGAATGGGCGCTTCCCTCGCGATTCGTAGATCCTTCCTCACGAACAAAGTGAACGGCGCGGAAATTTCGTTCACAAAGAATCCATTTTTCGACGTGGGAGAAATCGGCATGTGCGGCGACCCGAGCAGCCTGATCTCCGCGTGCAGCAAGACCAACACGGTGCACGGGTACGTGACTAATATATCTGACATGACAGAATCGAAATCAAGTGAACGGGATTATATTACGGACGACCAGATTAAGGACCATATCAACGGCACAATGAGCGATGGGTCGACGTCCGATGAGAAAATGAACGTGGATGTCGTTACCAATTCACCATCGAGTGGTGATCCTGGAAAGAAGACAACGACAACGACGACAGAAGTCGTGAATACATCTAAGAAAGGAGCTGGAGCTGGTGGTAGTCAAGTGATCAAATCTACTGGGAAAGAAAAAACGTCTGATGAGGCGATGATGAGCAACTACGTGGAGAAATCCAAGTTTTTGGAATTGATGAAACGGAACGAGCTGCTGGAGAACGCGGCAAAGTCGAGGTGCGACAAGATCCAGTCGAAGGTCAAAGCCAATCTTGGGGCATACAGGCAGGCAGCGAAAGAATTACTCAAGGACGGATTTTCCGAAGAGTATTTCACAACTCTGATCTCGGGTGTTTATCAACACAAACTGGGAACTCTCGATATGGCGTCGCGCATTGGAAAGATGACTTCGATTAGCGCAATAAACATGGAAAATCGAGTCAAGGAACTCATTACGCAAAAAATGGAAAAGTCCCCAAAGCTTAACACGGTACAACCGCAGGCTCCACATGCACAAGAGGGTGGCGTTCAACAGAGACGGACGGGTCGAGGTGTCCCCACACCGGAACAGATCCACGCGTCAACCATTCGCGCAAGCGCCGCCGCCATTGGGATTAAACCATCTGCTATGATGCAAGCCAACATAATGGAAAACAAGACTATGTCAGCGGATGAAAAAGCGGAGCGGCACGCGCAAAACGCGATTATCATGGAGAAGAAGAGACAAACGGTCGCCATGCGGCAACAAACATCTGTTGTTCCGAGGAGACAACCGGACCAGAGGTCTGCCATCCCATCGCAACCATCAGAGACGATGAATCTGAATTATATCATGAAAAACATCGGCGCGATGATGACCCAAAAGGAAAACGTTGAGGAACAGATCAAAACATCAAACGATCAGTACAAGAATGCAATGCTTACAAACCCCGAGGGCCTTGCCGGCGTGGACTCCATTAACGGAATGTCTTTCGGAAACCCAATGTACGACGGGAAGACAATTATCTCCGCTTGCTCTTCTGTGGTCGAGAATGGGGCCATTGGCAAGTTTTTCAGGGATGATATGCATAAGTCATATCCTTTCATCCCGCGGTGTGTGGAGAAGATCTGCGACGGTCTGCGGGGTGGAGACCCGGATCGCACCTCCTTTTTTTCTGTCGACCGAAAAAAGGTGACGGACTTGGAGAACATAAATTACGGAGACCTCTACAAAACGATTGAGATTATTAACAGTCGAGGTGAGACGAGGGAAGTGTCAGTTCTTAACGAAAAACCCTTCTGGTCGTATGAGGAGGTGATGCAATCGAGAGGTGGCAGGAGGTATCCCAGGTATAATTAAAATTATATTCCTGAAGTACATTTGTCTTTCTTTTTTTTTCCCTTAAACACACCACAGAAATGTTTTCACGGACGAAACAACGACTCAACGTGGTTGTCACAATAGTTTCTATCGTGTCGTTCATCTACCTGATTGGTATCATCACCACGATGATATTGTCGTTTCCGCATTACAACTTCCTCAAGGATTGCCTGCCACTATGCGGAACGTCGTATTCTAAATCAATAGTGCACATTATCAAAGATTGGGTGAATTGGGTTCTTCTGTCTGATTTCTTTCGGTTCCTTTATACCGCTGTGGTTCTCTACATCCTCGGGAACACCCAAATACAAGGATACGTTGTATTTATGATATTCTTAAGTGCTATTTTCAGTATTGTCGAATTCACAAAACTTGTTGTGTACATCGTTGGATACACAAATCCATCGTTCTTCTGGTTTGTCACGGATCCGGGGCTGAGCAACGGCAGTGTTTCTGTGCCATTCCTTTTTGTGTTTTGGACAAGTATCGCGTCGATCCTGTACCTCGTGTTCGTGTTCGGCATGTCGTTTATTCTGAAAGGAGAGGCAGAAAAAGTTCAGATGGAGATTTCGATGTCTATGGGAATCGGAAGGAGGATTGGGAAGAAAAGGAAGAGGAAGAGGAAGAGGAATAAAGAACTCAATTTTTTTTATTATATTTTTCACCGCTACCGAACTGGAGATCGGTTATATGTATGTAAAACACACAAAATTGCGTAAGCATTGCCCCGAACCCCGATACGGAAATGAAAATCAAGCCAGACTCAGGCGATCCCTCTCGCGCACCATATATCATAAATACAAATACACCAATGATGATGAAAACGAGCCATCCAACCGATGTGATAACACTATAGTACAAAACAACATTTGTGTCTTCTGTCTCGTCGGTCGTTATTTTTTCGTTTACGTCCACCTCGCCCTCAAATGATGATGATGATGATGCTGATGATGATGTGTATTCGTCACTATTGGAATAACCATTGATTTCATGATTAAAGTGACATTCCACACCGACCCCATCGTCACCAACGCCGCACTCACCATCAACATCATCGACGACGACGACGTCTTCACCACCAAGAGGATCGCTTATTTCCGGAAGGTGTTGTATATGTAAACCTGGCAATGGTAGATCCACACCCTGCGCGCTGCCATCATTCATGTAAATCGAAGGTGGGTCAGGCTTGGTCGGGGCCGATGGATTTGTCAACATGACCGTCTTGGTATCTGTTTAAAATTAAGAAACCAATAATAATTCCATACGGCAGAATATAATCTATTCAAATCAAAGATGTCCATCGATCTTGATCCGTTTTTTGGAACCCATGCCGACTATGATACGAAGGATAATTTTTACAGACTACAGAAAGTAATTTCGGAGATTTACCGCCACGGAAACATGAGAACCAGTGAGTATGAAAGGCTGATTAAAACTAGAAATGGAAAATCTTACTTGTACATCATCAACAAGTTCCACGATACTATCAGCATTCAAGAGATCATCCGCATTCTCTCCAAGGACTTTTCGGATACTGATGTTCATATTACGACCGGATCCACACATGGGTCCTACGCGTTGCATCTCTCCATACCTTCCTATCTACTAGAAGATCCCCCGCGGCCGCGAAAGCCTCCAGGGATGGATAAATCTTATGTGGACGACGACGACGACAAATCTCCGGTCATCGCAAGAATTTGCATGACACTTAAAAAAAGCGCTATGATGACCAAGTTGCATGAGATAAGCCCGAAAATCAAGAGGAATGTTGAGGAAGTGTTTATCAGATTTGCAAAGAGGAATCCCTCCATGATGGTGAACGCCGATTACGCGTTTATCGAGAAAATGGAAACCGCGGTGCGGTTGAAAATAGTCCTCCGCCCGCTTCCCGTCGACGTGCGGTTGATCGACAACGTGGCGCGCAAGTTTGGGAACAAGATTGAGAATATCACATTTGATATGTCTGGGGGGTACTTTTTCTTTGATTTCAAAATACCGCAGGAAACACATAACGGCACGCGGAATCATAGGCCGGAAAGAGAGACGCTAAATCGTGTGATCGGAAAGGACGGTTATTCGTGCATATTCCCACGTGGGAGACCGGTCAGAAGAAAACGGGTAAGAAAATATAAAAAGAGCATGTACAAAAAAAGACGTAAATTACGATGATGATGATGTTCTACTTCTCAACGATCTATGTCTGCACTTTTTAATATAGTCATCCAAATCCTCCTTCAAAATGATTATTTGAGACTCAGCGGGCCGGCTTGGTATTTCTGTCATAACCACGTCCCCATCCCTGTCTCCATCCCCACCATCCCCACCACCGCCACCACTAGCGCGTTGTTCTATCTTTTTAAACACAGATTTTTCCCTCGTTGTGTATCTGTGATTTAACCACACTCTGTGGTTCGACACATTTTCCTCCACGTACGCAGGGTTCTGAAACACAATCTCCTTCTTTCCCGGATCAGGGACAATGTCGACGTAATGCATATCCCCAAAGTCGCCAATGTTACTCCCTTGCTCCATCACAGGAACCGGCGTCAATATTCTCTGTGGTTTCGTGTACCTAGACGTAACCAAATCGCGTATCGAATTACAGATGATCATGGGGTCGACGTGACCGAGAATGCAAATGTGGGCCCGTATTGTTGTGATCTTGATCTTCTTTCTCAGAATACGCGGGTCCTCTACTAAATTCGACTTAATCGAAAGGAGGTATGTGTTTGATTTCGACGCGTAGTTATTCTCGTAAAGAGACCTCAATTTCACTAGTCTTTCCTTCCTCATGTCGTCTTCGTCTCTTGGCGCAGCAGGCGACCCTGAGCGATCCCTAAGATCGGGGAAAAGGATCATGACATGCTTTATGTACACACGCGTAATGCGCTCGTAGTCGGAGTTATCTATAGTCCCAAAATGAATGGGGACATAGTGGTTGTACTTTCCAAGGGTCTTAATGGTTTCTCTCACCTCACCTTCGGTCGGCTGTTCGATCATCGATTCAAAAACTCTGTTTGGAACTGCCTTCCTCACGTCCGTTGTCGTCACTTCGATGCGATTCACATCCACAGAGCGCAGCATATCATTTCTCACGAACCGTACGTAGCCGTCACCCCCAGAAGAGCGGATGACACTCGACCCGTTCTGGCATTTTAGTATGCAAACCCACAACATAATTCTATCCAGCCTCCGCAGAGAAATCTCGAAATTCTTCCACTTGGAGATGTACTTTGCCTCGTTTTTCAACAAGTTGAACCTCTTCTTCTTCTTCAATTCCATGAGCCGCTTAATATTTTTGATGCGTTTCTTTTTCTTCGTCTCTTTCCCATCTTTGATAAATATTCTTTTTCGCCGCCTTGTTGACGTCAGCTTCTTCTTCTTTTCCGGCCGCGGTATATCCCTAACGAAATCCACAGCCAATGTTTCCTTTTCGATAGCCAATCTCTTCAGCTCCATTTTTCTGTTCACGATCTCCTTCACTTCCGACATATTGTCCATCACGTTAAAGTTTTTCGGCTCCATATCAAAGTACTTTTTGAGGATCGCGCTAATGGAGCCAGCGCGAACGGGGTTGATCCATTGTTCTCCGAGGTACGACGTCGCGATCATCAGGGTCTCCTTCGTCGCGTACAGATCCCGCTCGACCTTGATCAGATCCTCATACTTGAATTCCGTGGGATTTAGCGTGTCCACATACCGTTTGATGATCGCTTTTGCGATCGACAGTTGTGTAATGGCGATGTGCGCCCGCTCGTAATGCCGAGGGTATCCACAATCCTCCATCCCGTGGTCGGCCATTTCCTCGAGAACCAACTTTAGCACAGAGACCATAAACCCAATATCAACCTGCTCAATGATGCCCACACTAATTGCCATAGTTGTGATCATCTGAAGGGCCGTGATCGCTCTGTACGTATTTACGAGAGAGGAGATGTCCGAATTTTCTTTCCCGAGATTCTTCCGCCTCTCCATGTTCCCAATGATGCTCATGTCCCTGCACAAAAACACTGTCTTATGGTACGATCGCGTTCCGAAAGGTTGTCTTATGTTATGACAAACGTTTGTCGCCCAGATAAAGCAATTCGCGAATGGTGTGACCGTATGAATAAGCTCGCGATATGGTCTATCGCCGAACTCTTCGCCTCTCTTGTAATTCTGTGATTTGTACGTTCGCTCTGATCTTGTAAGCATCTCCTTCATTTCTCCCATCTTCTTCATCTCCGCTCCGCGCAGCTTGGATTCGTCCATGTGAAGGAACTTATTTACGTCGCTCTGGACAATGATTCCACCATCCTGCGGTGTGTCTGTGTCCATCGCGTGATCAGACGACCCATCGCTCGCTTGCATCATCCCGGGCGGTAGGAATTCCTCGATCCTGCTCAAAAGTTCGCCTTTACCACCCTGACCTTTTCCTTTCAGAGTGATGTGCATGTGGAATCCGTTCAACCGGTCTTGGCAATTCGGCAAGATCAGCGGCGTCACAGACACAAACCCGAGGTACGGCTCCCCTACAGTTTTGAACGCCCGAATCATCGGGGTGACCGTCTCGAGGATTTTCGAAAGGGAGGACATGGGGATCCGTACCTTCTCTCGCGAAAACACCGGATCTCCTTCGTTTTGCCCGTCCTCGTCGACCACAATGACGTCGTCACTAGCCTCATTATTATAATCGTCGCTATCGTAGTCGTCACTATCAATATCCTCCCCCTCCCCCTCCCCCTCCCTATCCCCCTCCCCCTCAACATCAACCACGATAGGCTGTGCGGGACGATTTACGAAGGGGCGGTTGTCGTGAATTCCATGCGCTCTCTTCGTTTTCTCGTCACATATGATTCCGCCGACAATAGCGAATGATCCGGAGTATCGTGCTCTCATCGACCGTATATATTGAATCATTGCCTGATTCGCCGGTGAGAAGAAAATTTTCATTTTCACATTTTCCAACAAGAAAGACTGCAACTGTAGGCATTCTTTCTTTTGGTCAATGGTGAGCATGTTGGCGCCGCTCCGATTCTTCACCATGATCACATATTTTCTTAGGTAATCAATGGGATCAGACGTGTGCTTGTACAAGCTGTCGTGAATATTCATCCCCCTGAGAAAACTAGAGCTATAGCGACTGTCGTTGGACTTCCCAAAGAACCCGCTGAAAAAGTCGCCCACGCTTGGATTTAACCACGGGAGCAGCCCGAGGTGAAGCGTCTTCATGGTAAAATCTTCAATTCCGATGCTGTACACTTCGTAATTTGTGTCCGCCCCGTTGAGGTGGAGATAATTGATGCCGTTACTTTGCAACTTCCGGACAAAGTCGGAACTTGAGACATCAGAATCTTTGTCATAGAACAAATCCTCGATAAACGCCCTGTTGTACTGACCATGTTCAGACATCAGAACGCGTGCCATGTTATGCGGAGTAAAGATGTCCGTGGGAAACACGACAGTTTTGTTCGTCGGGATATCAAATTCTCTCATCCACGCAGAGTACCCGTTTTTGATATCGTCGAGAGTGCCCGGCGGCTTTTTCGCAAGTTTCTTCCGCCCAAATTGTTTCAATCCCGTTTCGCCGCTGTCAATCTCATTTTTGTAAATAGACCGAAACTCATTTTCGATAGCACGGTTTGTGAGATCTTCATGATTGTTGACTAAAAAGATCATGATCAGTCCATTGCTCTTAATGCGGCACACGTAAATTTTGCACTTGTTAAAGGTCATACTCATGTCGTCGTCGTCGTCGTCGTCGTCGTCAATCATTTCATCCGATTCCCCTTCCCCTTCCACCTCATGATCTTGACTCGGAAACATCGTTGTCCACATTTTAGCCACATCCTCTTCTTCATCCGCCACAGCCTCCTTCTTTTTGGAGGCAATATTGCTATTCATTGCGATGCGCGAACTTCTACGCGTCGTGGGCATTAATGTGTCGTCCGGGAAATCACAAACAAAAGGATCATCATCGTCCTCTCCCTCTTCCTCTTGCCCATTGTCCGAGTAAGATGTTGCCGTGGGCTCCGGCGGCTTATCTTCATCGGATTGGATGATAACTGCATCGAGCTGTTTGCGGAGGATCTTCGCCTTCCGAATTACGGACACAACTGTTTCGGTCAGATACCCAAGCATCTGCATGGTTCCGTGCATACCAACCAACGATGTACGACGCGTTCCTCCACGCGAACACCCTTCATCGTCTGGCTCATCAAAACATGATAGAGTGAGTGCTTTGTAGTCCATTAGATTTTCGTAAAAGCAAAATGCGTAGACCGTTGTCACATCCTCGATAGCGAAGTCAACGTGGATTCTCTTGTACGGCAGCTTCAGAAACCGGATCATATCGTGACGCGACATCTGTGCAAAGATTTCACGAACGCACTGGATCCTCTTGGTTTGGTTTTTTTTCCCACCCCTGACCGATCAAAAAATATATGTGAATTATAAAAGTCCGTTATAGACACGCTTTTAGAGATTTCAATACTTGTTCTTACCCCTCGCCATTATATCTATCTCCTTTTTTTTTTAAAACACGCCCTTCTCCGTAGTAAATGATACAACTCCATTCTGTGGTGTCGCACGTCTTCTCGTGTGGGAAACTTACCGCCATGCGTTCTCAGACACTCCATGGACACAATCGACGAATTTTTACAAACGAGGCATGTATCCAGCTCATTGTCAGTGTATCTCTTCTCGATCGTAATGTTTCTTGAGAACCCGTTCTTCAGATAAAATTCTATGCAGCGGTTGTCTGCGTGTACGAATATTTGACACACATCCGCCGGCATGAGCTCTTTCATCAACGTAATCAGGTTGGACCCAATTCCGTGCACGAGATGGTGATTTTTATGCACTGCAATGTACATGATCTCCGAGAATTTCCCAATCTTGTGTATACGATAGATCAATGCCCCGACAATTTTATTCGTCTGTGGGCATCTTGCGTGGATCAGCGTAGTTCTCTTATTTGCATGAACAAGACATCTCATCTCCTCGATGGGGATGTTCTGTATTCTATCTTGTATGAGAGAAATTGACTCATCAATCTCCGGCGCACAAATTGACGTCGATCCGGCCGTGTATTTTATGTTGTCGATGGTCGCCACGTTGTGCAAATTGGACAACCTCCGGAAGGCAGTCATGTCAACGGAGGATCTCAACGACAAGTCCGGGACGAAATACTCGATGTTCACACGCTTACATTTTCGACTCCGTGCCTTTCTCTTCGTTCGTCGATACACCAGCGGTGTTTTTCGAACAGTCCTCCCCTTTTTCTTTCTTCGCTTTTTCTTCCGTCCGGTACTATCACGCTCGCTCTTCCTCTTCCTCTTCCTCTTCCTCTTACTCTTACTCCCTGTACTAGGCATATGACTAGACGGGAGAAGCGAAATCATAGTCGTATGTTTCAGTGTCATCGGTGGTGGCGGCGGAGGAGGAAGAGGCGGTGGTGTAAGAATCGGGAGACGTAGCGGGGAGCCCGTATTTTGCATCTCATCGTTGTACAGACCCTTTTGATTCAACGGAAGGCCGAATAGGTCCATGTTCATGCCATTAAACTTTAGTCCAAGCGACGGCGGTCCCTTCAGTGTTTGCATATTCGCAAGCACTCTGTCGTCAGTATGCGATAGATTAAACATGTCCACTGGGGCAGACCCGAGAATCGCCGTATAGGGTAGGTCTCCATCGAACGATGACATCCCGTGTCTCAGCACGGGAAACATTTCATTCGGACCAAAGCCAAAAAAGGCACACATCGCCCGCGGTTGTTCGTGAGAAAAATGGGCCGCGCAGCGTTTTAGGAAAAAAGCCGACGGGCGGAATTTAAAAAAAAAGCTCACGTACAAAGAAACCGTCAAAACTGAAAAGAATATGACCAGAACTTCATCTCGCAAGATACCCGCTGCGCCCGTTAAGAAGAGGAGGTTTCGCACTTTTGTCAGAAGTAACAATGCGGGGCGTAATGTTGTGTTTTGCCGGTTAAATATGAATACAGGTGCTCGGATGGTACGATGAGTTGTTGCTAAATTTTCTTCATTTCTGTTTTTTTTTCCTCTGTGACACGGAACTCCTGTCTTTCCTTTTTCGGGGCACAAATCGACCCGGTGAGACCGCGTTGCGAATACGATGATTGGATTTCTTTTGGTGGTTGCTCTCCTGTGGTTGTGCGCGCAATCCGTTCTCCTCCCAGACACGATGACGATCAATCAGAGACTTCGTGATGGGGGTTTTGAACATTTTTCAAGCATGTCGATGATAGGATGGGTGTTGGGTGGAAAAGAAAAGCATCCTATTATCGTTGTCATCGTTGTGGACAAAATTATTTTCGGATCGGGTCGGGAATCCAGCTGGATGGCGAGGGCTGCTATGGATATGATGAGGAGATCTATAATCGAAGCGATACTGCTCGACTACCCTGAGGAGATGGAGGAGCTCAAGTCTATGGAGGAACTGAAATTGTAATTGTAATTGTGGTTGAGAGAATTCATGCCGCTCTTTCTACGTCTTTAGTAACTTAACAACGGAGGCGTGACCTCGCGTAGACGCCTCCGATAGAGCAATACGAGGATGTCTTTACGACACTCATCGTATCTACACACCGGCGCTTTGCACTCATCTACACAGTCTCCTCGATTGGATCGTCCTATATGGTTAACGTTAGGGCGGGGCGGAAATCAAAAAAAGCCGAGGGACTTACGACGACGTTTGTCTCTTGTGAGGTTTGTTCAAACTTATTGTTTTCTCGAAAAAATGGGCAAATCAGGAAATACGACCGAGTGTGCTGTGGAAACGCCGAAACGCGTGAAGGTTGGCGGGAGTTCGTTTGTTTCGGAGAAGCGCGCAGATTACTTGAGATTCCATCACTTCAACATGCGCGCGCAGGACGGAACGGAGGTCGGGAGGATCTTGCTTACGGCCACTGGCGGGTCGTGTCTTATCAAGAAAATGTATATTGACACGCGCATTTCCATAAAGTGGAAGATCGAGCTGAAGACTGGATCCGGGGTCGCTCGCTCCCATAAAAGACACCGAGGGACGGAGCCGGTCATGTGGAAGATGTTGACACACAAGAAGAGATTATATATCAATATGAGCAACAGTCTCAACATCTCCTACACTAAGAACGACGAAATGGAGACAGAGTCAAATGACGATGAGGATGAGGACGATGATAGGGAAATGGAGAGGGAGAGGGAGAGGGAGAGGGAAGAGAAGGAGAGAGAGAGGGATCGTAATGCCGCTGAGTCGTTCGATATGGTTGATCTCAAGGGGTGCGTAGTTGGCAAGATCGATCGTGAGTGCATAAGCATGGCAGAGATGCGTCGATTAGGTCTGTTATCCATTCAGAAAAAATCGTTCAGGTGGCAGATCACTGTCTATGATGCCGGGGAGTCCAGGTTTGATAAGGAGTACCGTGCCTACGACAAAGAGTGTGCCCCCTGTTATTCTGTACCTCTGTGGGTTGATGTGTCGGATGACAAGGAGGCCGTGAAAACGGCTCGTCGTCGGGATGATCTCGACACTGTCGAGATTGCTATCGGGTATGATTGCTAATTCGATTTCAAATTGTGTTCTACATAGCCCGGGGAGCATCGTTTCGTCATACCGCACATAACCCAATCCCAAGTTTTTTGAAAATCGTAGATAGATGGAAAGAAAAAGAGGAAGCTTTGTCAATGGTGTGTGTGTGTAGAGTAATTCTACAACACCCACTGAATCTCCCTTGATAATTGAGGGAGACTGTGCAAAGCTCACATCTTTACATCTCCGGTGAATCCTTAGTCAATACTTTATCTTTCGAGATATCATTATGGGCAGGACCCACAAGACTATTTTCCCCGGGCGATTCGCTGCCAAGAGGGAAAACCAATGGTGCGCAGGATTCGTCTCGGGAGAAAGCGGAAGCGGCGCTCTGTGCCGAAGATCAAGAAGAGCATCGCAGATCAGCTAGAAAAAAGACGTCGTTCCCACTCTCATCGTTCCCGGAAGACAAAGAAGCCCGTAAAACAAAAGCCCCGGCTGGTTGTGGTGAGAAACGTGGAATGCCTGTGGTGTGGAAAAAATGAGCCAAACTCCCCTTTGGGTATACAGGAAGATGTCCCTCTCTGTGTGTTGTGTGAGAGAAAGAACGTTCGTGTTGCACAGGACGGCGATATTCTCCCCTTAATGGTCATCGGACAGACTCCGAACACTATCAGAGGCGGGAAGGCATTGTTTCAAATTGAGACCAAGGACGGAAATCCACATGGCGGAATTGCGATGGTGGTCGATATGAAAACGACGTGGATCGTAAATTGCTTTAGCAGTTGTCAACGTCTAATGTCCGTTTGGTGTGTTTGAAAAAAAGAAACGCGTATTCGTTCATCCATCTTCCATGACAACATCAACATCTGGTTTTGGCACAATCCTCGGATCGTTTCCCCACACATCCCACCCCGGTCTCTTCTTCCGCGAAAACATCTCCAGACGCGTCTTCGCCCTCGGAAACAGCGCACGCGCGCGATCGTAGATGCTCTGCGGCTTTGTGCTGTGCGTCGTTCGTGCTCCTGTAACCACGGCAGGGAATATGTTGACAGGTAGACTTGACGATCCGTACCACTGTTGTTCCAACTTTCCTCGCACGCGCGCTCTGATTTCATCCATTTCCTCCTCGCACAGCGTGGGCGGTCTGTGTGGAACATACTGTTGCATGTTTGTGGGGAGCTTGCTCTTGTCCAGATTGAGGAGGTGCATCTTCGCTTGACCCTTCCTCCCCATCATGAGTACGTGGTAGTCGCTGAGCACCATGTGGTTCCCGTACACGTGGCACGCTGGCATGTAGGTTAACGGAAGGCCAGTCGCTCCTGCTTGCGTGAGATTTGACAGATTCCCCGTTTCGAAGACCGCCGCCATCTCCATGACGCCCCTGGTATAGTGGCCGAGGCCGCGCATCGTTCCCCTCCACGGCGTGTGCATGTTCGTCTTTTGCCAGATCATGAAGAAGCTCGTGTACGTTAGACCCCACGCTTTGAAAATGGTCCCCACGTCGAAAACGTGCGTCGGGGGGACGAAGATGATCACCGCTGCGTGCTCTGCTAGGATGCCGGGCACGGGGAGCGCCGCGATCTCATCAATGGTCATCGTTGAGTAGCGATCGTCGGCCTGTCCCTGGTACTTTCGGTAGATCACGCCAGTCTTGTTGTGCGAGCGATAGCGCCACGGCGGGTCGCAGATGACGAGGTCGTATTTCTTGTCTGTATTGAAAATGTCCACGAATTTGGATTTCTCAGGGTCCGTCAACTTTCTCCTCTTCTTCGTCATCAACATCACCACGTGGTTGTGTTGTATTAACCAGTCTTGTACATCGCTATCATCGTGATTTCGTGAGCTATCCTCCGGTTTTGGAACCAAGAGGCGTTTTCTTCTCCTCCTCCTCCGAACCTGTCGTCGTCGTGGTCGGGTTTCCATGTCCAAGAAAAGTTGGTTGTGGTAGAAAATAAAATTAGTTTTGCGGAATTGAAAAAAAGCCGATGGGGATCCACGGCGAAGTTTGTCTCTTGTGATTGCTCAAAAATTCTTCTTGTGGAAATGGTCAACACACGAAGTATTTCAAAGATCACGGAAACTCCGAAGCGAGTGAATTCTGATGGGAGCCCTTTTGTCTCGGAGAAGCGCAAAGCGTACATTCGGAAGTTTGTTCTTGATGTGCGCGAGCGCGACGGGAATTCTATCGGGAAGATGACGCTTGCGTTCGTCGGTGGGCAGTGCGTTGTCGGAGACACTCCGATCAACACGAGAATCTCCACAAAGTGGGCGTTCCAGCTGAAAAAGAACTCGAGTCTGGGCACGAATACCCGAGCTTCGCAGTGGAAAAGGAAGACCTATCAGGCACGTCATTGGGAGTTGGAACGTGACTACCGTCTTCACGACAACGTTTTAACTTCCGCAGTTACATTTGCGGAGAAGGAGTATCGGAAGTTGTCGGATGACGAGCGACTGAATCGAAAGGAGAGTCAGGAACGACACGATCGTGCGTTGAACTGGTGCAAAACGCCGGAAGAGATGAAATTGCGGGTCGATCGCGAGCGGTGCTTGGATCGTATCACTGATACGAAGATCTACGATATGGTCGACGAGGAATCTGGTGATGTGGTTGGCACGGTCGATTACGCGAGCATGAACAAAGACGATTTGCGTCATATGACCTCCATGTACCGAAACTGCGGCCATGTTACGCACGCCGATGAGGACGGAGAGGAGAGAAAGTATTCTCATTCTCATCATTGGTCGTTCAAGATAGATGGGGACGAGGAAAGTGCGGTCGTTAGCGAGTATCGGGACTATGAGCGCAGCCGAGGGCTCATAGAGGGACGTGAGCCCGTGTGGGAGAAGTGTAAGGACGATCTCAATTGTTTTGATGATGTGGACTTTGTCTCGATTTGTGTGTGTGGGGGGTGATTGGTAATCAGAAGTAGGAACGAGTACAGCATTTTGATCACCTGCACTTGCTTACTGGTCACCAACAACGCGGACTACGCCATAGATTCCTCAGCCTTCTAATAATCATTTTTCATCTGCCGCAAACTCATCTGTGTCCTATTGACGCGCGAGAGATTGCGATCTTGGTCAATGCGCGTACTCAACTCAATACTTCCGAGAAGATGATCCTCGGGACCAGAGGAACGCGCTGTGGGGACGGCAGAACCACCTCCACTCTGGAAAGACGACCATTCCTGATCCCAATTAATACGATGCGTGTCTAGAACAATAGAGCAGCCGCGACAGACCAGAGTTTCGTTCTTATGGTCGTATATAACGTCCGTGGATTTGCAATGCGAGCACTCTCGGTTGTCATCGTCGTCATGTCTCGCACTCGGGAGAGACGTCCGAACCCGGAGACGAACGACTTGTTTCTTCGCAGAGCTTATGGCCAATCGCTTCATCGAGATGCGGACTTTTTTTGTGAAACGCGGAGTGGTCCTATCTATCGAGCTCTTCGCAAAGATCTTGCATTATTTTGTTAAACCACCGCTTTTTGTTACTAAAATGGAGATCCATGAAATTTCTTATTTGGTCATTCAGTGTGAGTGTATATTCTGAACGATGACGAGCAACATGAATTGCCTGGCTGATCGGGTCGTTCCCGATCTTAAGTTGGAGGCTTACGATGAAGCGATTCGACTGGAGCCTGATAATGTGGTGGCTCTGAACCATCGAGGACTTCTTCATAAGAGGCAGGGACGACTCGATCTTGCGTTGGCCGACTACGATGAATCGATTCGACTGGTGCCTGATAATGTAACTGTTTTAAACTATCGAGGAATTCTTCATAAGATGCAGGGACGACTCGATCTTGCGTTGGCCGACTACAACGAAGCGCTTCGATTGAAGCCCGATTATGTGTTGGCTCTGACCAATCGAGGACTTCTTCATAAGAGTCAGGGACAACACGATCTTGCGTTGGCCGATCACAACGAAGCGCTTCGATTGAAGCCCGATTATGTGTTGGCTCTGACCAATCGAGGAAATCTTCATGGGAGTCAGGGACGACTCGATCTTGCGTTGGCCGACCACAACGAAGCGCTTCGACTGGAGCCTCATAATGTGGTGGCTCTGGTCAGTCGAGGAATTCATCATGAGAATCAAGGACGAACTGATCTTGCGTTGAAAGATTTCAACGAAGCGATTCGATTGAAGTCTGATTATATGTGTGCTCTGGCCAATCGAGGACTTCTTCATAGGAGTCAGGGACGACTCGATCTTGCGTTGGCCGACTACAACGAAGCGATTCGACTTGATCCTGATAATATAGTGGCTCTGACCAATCGAGGAATTCTTCATAGGAGTCAGGGAC
>SDBT01002941.1_pt1 | contig 29701 bp, 28 predicted proteins | sample 2277101 | NCBI WGS metagenome assembly SDBT01 (sample SAMN10404973, study PRJNA504765) | marine sediment metagenome | isolation source: marine sediment core GS10_PC15, 103 cmbsf | place: Arctic Ocean: Southern Knipovich Ridge | collected 2010
GATGGAAGCGGACAAAGCATTTGGTAATCCCGGACTCTACCTGGAGAAAGTGCTGGTGGGAGCCCGGCACGTGGAGTTCCAAGTGTTGGCCGATGCTTACGGCGAGGCGGTGCACCTGGGCGAGCGTGAATGCTCGGTCCAGCGGCGTCACCAGAAACTGCTGGAGGAAGCTCCTTCTCCGGCAATCGACCCAAAGCAACGTGAGAAGTTCGGGGCGTTGGCGGTGGACGCCACTCGATCGATTGGCTACACCTCGGCGGGCACCATCGAGTTTCTTCTTGATGCCGATGGAAATCTCTACTTCATGGAGATGAACACCCGGCTCCAGGTGGAGCACCCGGTCACCGAAGAGACCACCGGTGTGGACATTGTCAAGGAGCAGATTCGCATCGCCGCCAACGAACCACTGTCCCTACGGCAATCGGATGTTTGCTTCCGCGGGCACGCTATCGAGTTCCGCATCAACGCTGAGGACTCCGAGCAGGATTTCAAACCCGACCCGGGAGAGTTGAGCCACGTCGAGTTTCCCGAGGGAAAAGGTATACGAGTGGACAGCCACGTAACCACCGGATATCGAATCCCTCCGTTTTACGATTCCATGATCGCCAAGTTAATCGTCCACGGGGCGAGCCGCGCCAAAGCAATCGCCGCGTCAGAGAAGGCACTGGATGCGTTTCGCATCGAAGGTGTCAAAACCACGATTCCCTTGCACCAATGGATTCTCGCCGAGCCCGACTTTCGCAAAGGACGTTACGACACGACCTGGCTCGAACGACTTCTTGGGGACGCTCATGGCTAAAATCATCCTTCACCCGCTGGGCGATCCGCTGGAGAAAGCCCTGGATCCATCCGAGGGGCGACGAAACGCCGAGTACCTGGCTGAGCTCGAGACGGCTCTCGAGAAAAAACGCGCCGAGGTTCGTGCCGGATGGGGACCCAAGTACGTTGAGCGCGTTCATGCCAAAGGAAAGCTCACCACCTGGGAAAGGATCGAGCGACTCAAAGAGAAAGGCTCCAAAGTCTTTCCGGTGGGTACTCTGGTCAACTATGGGTTGAGCTTCGGTCCCGACCAAAGAACATCTCCCGGTGCCGGGGTGGTCACCGCCTTCGTACGGATCGCAGGGCGTCTCGCCATGGTCATCGCCAACGACAACACTGTAGCCTCCGGCTCTTGGTGGCCCCGTACCCCGGAAAAGATCGAGCGCGCCCAGGAGATGGCGCTACGTTTGCGCATTCCGGTGATTTACCTGATCGACTGCTCCGGCCTCTATCTCCCGGAACAAAGTCACACCTTTCCCGGCAAGACCGGCGCCGGTGCTATATTCAAGATGAACAGCAAGCTCTCGGCCTCCGGAGTTCCTCAAATTGCCGGCGTCTTCGGCGACTGTATCGCCGGCGGCGGTTACATGCCCATCATCTCCGACGTGGTGTACATGACCGAGCAGGCCTACATGGTGATTGCCGGTGCCGCTTTGGTGAAAGGCGGAAAGAGCTTGAAGATCACCAGCCTCGACATCGGAGGACCCGACGTCCACGTCCATCTTTCCAACTGTGCCGACCACCGTGTTCCCGACGACGAGGCCTGTTTGCGAATGATCCGCCGCGAGATCGAGCGCCTGCCGACGAGTGCGGCGCCCTATTACCGCCGGGGTGCCGAACCGGCGCCGCCTCGGTTTCCCCCTTCAGAGATGGCCAGCCTTTTCCCGGCCGACTATCGTCATACTTACGACATGCGCCAGGTTCTAGCACGGTTGCTGGATGATGGCTTGTTCCGCGAAGTGGGCTCAACCGTGGGTTTGGAGATGATTTGCGGTGTGGGTCGGATCGGTGGCCTTTGGACGGGGCTGATTGCCAATAATCCTGAGCTCATCGATCATCCGGTGCTCCACGGCGAAAAACGCCCCGGCGGCCTTCTCTATCGGGAGGGAATCGCCAAAATCAGCCAGTTCAGCCGCTGCTGCAACGACGACGGACTACCTATCGTGTGGCTCCATGATATCTCCGGCTTCGACATCGGTCTCGAAGCGGAAAAGCAAGGCCTTCTGGGTTACGGCTCGAGCCTCATCTACACCAACTCGACGAACACGGTACCCATGTTCACCTTGCTTCTGCGCAAAGCATCCGGAGCCGGTTACTACGCGATGGCGGGAATGCCCTACGATCCGGTGGCGCAACTCGCCACTCCCATCTCCCGCCTAGCGGTCATGGAAGGACGCACTCTAGCCATTGGTGCTTTCAACACCAAACTCGACGATAACTTCGAAGTCCTTGCCGATACCGAAGAGGAAAGGGAGAAGATCCGCAAGGGTATGGAAGAAGTCGAGGCGCGTATTACCGCCGATATGGATCCGGTCAAAGCGGCTTGCCAGATGGACACCGACGAGGTGGTCCGTTTCGACGAGATCCGAGCCTATCTGGAGGTGCTTATTGAAGCAGCCTATCAAGGGTACGGTTACCGGCGGGTGAAAAACCCGCGTATCTGGTCGCTGCACGACATTGCCATTCTAGGAGGAGACGACCTGTGAGAGAACAAGGGGTCGTCGAGGCCATCATCGAGCAAAGCGCCGGCGACTCCGGTGAGATTCTACTGTGCAGCCCGGCGGTGGGTATCTATAGCCACGCGCCGAAAGTGCGAGAAGTCTTGATTTCCGGCGCCAGCGCCGGGCGCCTTACCGCTCTCGGCCGTACGGTAGAGTTGGTTCTCCCTCAAGCGACCTCCGGTCGCGTTGCCGAGCGCATGCTTCGCAACCGCCGCGACCCGGTGGAGTACGGCCAGGTTCTTTTGAGGCTCGTGCCGGTGGAAGCAAAAGAGCTCGTCACCGGTGTGGCGAACGAGGCGCAAGCGACGACCCAAAACCTACCCGAGGGCTGCCTTGCAGTGACCTCCCCCACCCACGGCATGTTTTATCGACGTCCGCGTCCCGATGCCCCCTACTACGTCGAGGTGGGGCAACTCCTGGAGGAAGGCATCACCCTGGCTCTGGTGGAAGTCATGAAGTGCTTTTCCGCCATCGCCTACGGAGGAGAAGGGATGCCGCCGCGCGCTGAAATCGTCGAGATTCGAGCTGAAGACACTTCGGAGGTCCAAGCGGGTCAAGTGCTTTTTGTGGTGAAGCCGGCTTAGCCACTATTGCAGACCCTGACCGCTCGCCAGATTACTGAGGCGTTCGACACATCCGCTGTCCGGGCGTAAACTGGATTTAACTGGATTTTCCCCTTGGAATTCGGACCATGCCCAGCTCGAAGAAGTGTCCCAAATGTGGCTTGATGCAGCTCGCCCGGCCACAGTGCAAGAAGTGCGGCGCCCTGCTTTCCGCGGATCCATCTCCTAGCCGATCCGCTGGCTCATCTGGTTGGATTTTGCCTCCCAGCTCCTACGCGCAACTCGAATCGATGAGCAGTTCGTTTACCTGAAAGGTGTTCACGCGGACTACCTCGCTACGCTGCCTCCTCTTAGTGAGGCTTACCTGCGCTGAATCATTCACCGGACGCCCGCCCGGGTAGGTTGGCGCAATTATGGGACGCTACCAGCGCGGTAAGCGCGGCACCGTAACAGGGCTGGCTGCCTCCACCTTACTCCAGATCCGCCGCCCAACCTTGTCGGCTTCGGCGATGAGGCTGGTCTCGTCCACCGTGAGAATCTTACGGTCGCGCATGATGAACTGGCCATCGACCAGGACGGACTCGATGTCGGACGGTTGACCGTTGTGGATCCACGCGGACAGGATGCGCCCCGCCGGTACGAGGTGGGCCCGCTGGGTGTCCAGGACAATGAGGTCTGCCTTCTTTCCCACCTCGAGCGAGCCGAGAAGCGCTTCCTGCCGCACGGCTCGCGCGCCCCCTTGCGCTGCGTCTGCGAGCATGTCTTCTGGCTGAGGCTGGCTGCCGGGGGTCGCATCGTCGCGCCGGATTCGTTCCGTCACCAGGGCGATCCGCATGGTCTCCAGCATGTCGTTGGTATTGTTGTCGGTGCCCTGAGCGATGGGGCAGCCCGCCGCTCGCAGGGCGGGGATGGGCGGGATGACCCCTCGGTTCGCTCCCATATGAGCCTGATGCGTAATGATGGTGCCCGAGCGACCAAGCAACGCGATCTCGGAATCGTCGACGTACCGACAGTGCGCCGCGAACAGTCGGGGGCCGAGGAAGTCGTGCTTGGCGAGATACGCGGCCGGACGAAGGCCATGGTATCGCAGCATGTATTCCGCCTCCCAGCGACTCTGGGTCAGGTGGATCGTGTATCCGAGATCGTGTTTCTCCGCGAAGGCGCGGACGGCGTGCAGCAGCTCGGGCGATGAGTCCTCGGAGAGCGCAGCGCTCGGGAACACGCTGATGCGTCCCTGCCTTGCGCCGTGCCAGGTGGCAAACAAGTCATGAGCGCGCTGCAAACCTTCTTCTCGCAGCTTGGGTGAGAACCTGGGGGCTTCACTCCTGGCGAGGCTCTCAGCGGACACCGGGCCCGCACCGTTCTCGACGTCGCGGACGGACTCCGCAAACACCCAGCGCAGGCCTGTGTCCGCCAACGCTGCCGCCGAGCTGCCGATGCTTCCGGTATACTCCACAACCGTGGTGACCCCGCCCCGTATGGATTCCAGAGCACCCATTACTGCCATCAGGGTGGCCTCCTCCTCGGAAAGAAGACTTCCGGGCCGGATGGCCAGGCGATAGATGTTGGGGAATCCGAAGTCCTCGTTGAAACCACGAGCGAGGGTCGCCGCGAGATGGGCATGACAGTTAATGAGGCCCGGGAGGAGGGCCTTCCCCAGTCCGTCGTAGACCTCGGCTTGGGGATACGACTCAAGGATGGCGTCGGTGGGGCCGATCGCCACGATCTTGTCGCCTTCGACCGCGAGCGCGACGTCGTGTTGAACGGCATCGGCGTTCACCACGGTTGTATGAGTAAAGACGACGGTGCCGCTCGACGTAGCCTGAGCCTGGAGGCCGCGTTGCTCGAGAAGGAGGGCCGCGGCGCCGGCTCCGGCGCCGGCGAGCAACTGGCGCCGGGTGAGGTTGACCGAGCTATGGGGGGACTGCGGAGGCGACGACGAGCAACGTTTAGTGGAGTTTGGCATAAGGTGGAATGTATAGTCTACTCGCGCGGTGCAAGTCAAGAAAACCGCTCTCCTGATCTTGGTCGGCGGGAGTCTCGGCGCTCAGTGGCGTCCATAATCATAGAGCGGGCGCTATTTTTTTACCCACGATACCCAGGGTGGAGGGGTTTTCTCGAAAAAAGCCTTCAGACCCGCCTGGCCTTCTTCCGAGCAACGCGCCTTGGTGATTTGTCCCGCAGTGAACTCGACGAGCTCCGGGGGCGGAAGCGGGGAAGCTTTCTTCAACAGCGTCTTTGTGCGCCGGGCGGCATGGGGGCCGGCAAACAAGAAATCCAGAATGATCTCTTGAAGCGCATCGTCGAAATTCTCCGGGGTCACCACTTGCTGAACCAATCCGAGCCGCATCGCCTCCCTTGCCCGGATGCGCCGGCCGCTCAACATGAGAGACGCGGCGTTGGCAAGGCCTAACTTTCGGACGATGTAGGGGCTGATGACTGCGGGAACGATCCCCAGACGGACTTCCGATGTAGCAAAGACCGCGTCTTCCTCCGCTAAAACGTGATCCATACAAACCGTGAGTCCGAAAGCCCCGCCTATCGCCGCGCCTCGAACCGCGCCCAGGACCGGTGTTGGAAAATCCGCCAGGTGGTGAAAAAGCTCGGCCAAACTGCGTGCATCTTCGAGGCTTTCCTCCTCGCCGCGCTCCGACAACCGCTTCATGTATCCGATGTCGGCGCCGGCACTGAATACCTTTCCCTCACCGGTGACGACCAGCAGGCGCATTGCCTCCGGTTCCAGCCGGCCGGCAAGACGCGCCAGCTGTTGCTTGATCTCGGCCATCGTCGCTTCGTCGAAAGCATTCCGCACCTTGGGACGCGATAGCACCAGGCGCTTCACTCCAAGCGGTAAGGACTCCACCCGGATGTTCGAACCTTGGTATTCGATCTCCTCAACCGGAAAATCTTTCATAATTACACCAACTCTCCGGGGCAGGCGGCATTTTCCGGGGCAATCGTGTCCAACAGCGGCTCCGGCACCTCCACTTTGCATCGCAACAGCGCCGGGCCGTAAGTCTTTCCTTGAGCGTCGATGTGGAGGCTAACGGTACCACCACCCCCCAGTGACTCGTTCAAGAGGAAGTTGATCGCCCAGAGCCGGGGAACCGGGTAACGCTCGACGTTGCCTCGAACGATGTCCTTGAACCACTCTTTGACTCTCTCAGCACTGACGTTCTGCCGCAGCCAAACATAACACTCAGGGCTTCTACCTATGAGGCCGATGCTGGCGGTATCGCCTTTGTCGCCGCTGCGGGCATGAGCCACTCGAATGAGCGCCACTTCCACCTTCGGAGCACCTTCAAAAGCCGACAGGAGCGACGACGGGTACGGATCGGTCGCCTCTTCGACGACTCCCGCCTGACCACCGGTCACCGGCCAGGTCAGGTTCAACCGCTCGGCAAACCGCTGGGGCCCGTCCCCTCCCTTCTCCTGAACGAGAATCGAGACCGAGGATAAAGCGACCTCCTGCGGGATGAGCGTCGGCCAGTATCGGATCACTTCAGAAATGGCCGGCGCGCCGCCGGTCACCGCCACACCGGAAGGCCCACTCAAGATCAAACTGGGGAGAAGCTTCCTAAAGATAGACAACTTTTTCCGGTCGCGATCACGCGCTCCGAGACGGAGAAGAATCTCGGCAGGTCGATGCTCCGGTGTCAGGCCGCGGTGGGTGGCGTCATCACCAATGAACTCGGTGTGGGTCGACTCGATGGGCTCCAACTCGAGCGTTTCCAACTCGGTCCCCAGCCGATCCCACAAGACCCGTGCAAACACTTCAGCCTTGGTCCGCGCATCGGGTCCGGAGATGATGAGCGAGCCGCTCGCCTTGTAACCCTCCGTCAGGGAGACGCTGACTTTCAGCAGATCGGTCGGTTTACGACCTTGCACGCCCGAGATTTTCACCCGTTCCGGACCTTCTTGCTCGAGCCGGATGGTGGTGAAGTCGGTAATGACGTCGGGAGTGATGTAGACCTGCGGGTCGCCCATCTCGTACAAAAGCTGCTCACGAATCGTCTGGCTGCTCACCAAGCCACCGCTGCCCGGGTGCTTGGTCACCACGAACGTGCCGTCGGGGCGGTACTCGACGATGGGGAAACCGATCTCCACGAAGCTCGGAACCTTGGGCCAATCGGTGAAGTTGCCACCAGTGGCTTGAGCCCCGCACTCGAGGATGTGTCCTCCCACGATACCGTGGCCCAGCTTGTCGTAATCATCTGCCGCCCAGCCGAACTCATGAACCAGCGCCCCAAGGGTGATTCCGGTATCGGTGACCCTCCCCGCAAGAACGATATCGGGGCCGTACTTGAGTGCTTCGACCACCGGCAAAGCACCGAAGTAGGCGTTTGCCGAAAGAACCCGTTCGGCGCGGTCGGCCAGCTCCTCGCCGGTCTCCATGTTTTTGAAATCGATACCCTGCCGGCAAAGCTCCGACACCCTCGACGTGATGTTGTCACCCTCGATGAGGGCGACCCGAAGGGACAGTCCGCGGACCCTCGCCGCTGCAAATAGCGCCGCCGCACAAGCAGCAGGGTTGACTCCACCGGCATTGGTGATGATCTTGATCCGGCGTGCCAGGATTTCTCCCAGCAAAGGCTCGATCTGAGTGACAAAATCCCTCGCGTAGCCTGCTTGGGGATCGCGGGAGTATTGCTTCTGGAGGATGCTCATGGTGATCTCAGCGAGAAAATCCATGGTGATGTAGTCAAGGGGAAGCTCACCCAGCACCTGTCTCCGGAACGCGTAAGGATCATCCCCCCAGTAGCCCCCGGCGTTGGCAATGCGCACCACTCTCATCTCCGGAATCTTCCTCGACTCCAAAGCCTCGGTCAAGCCCCGGCTTCTGGGTACATTTGGAAAGTCGCCTGCGTTATACTCCCCCGCGGACCGACACCGGAAAACAGCCAGCCGGAATCCACCCCATCATCACTGAGGCGACGAGGCTAATAAAATGGAGGAACCCCATGCTTAGAGTACCCCTTCTAAGGGCAACTGCACTCATCCTCGCAAGCGCTTTTTTGAACCTGACGGAGATTCCCGGCGCGGCCGCCGATGGGCCGACCACTGACGCTCTCCTGAACAAGCTCGAGTGGCGCAACATCGGACCCGCCAATATGGCCGGTCGTATCGATGACTTTGCGGTGGTCGAGTCCGATCCCCGGATCATCTACGCGGGGACGGCATCGGCAGGAATATGGAAGACCACGAACAACGGCACAACCTGGGAGCCGCTCTTCGAAGATCAACCGGTAAGCTCCATGGGTGATCTCGCGGTGGCGCCTTCCGATCCTTCGATCCTCTGGGCGGGAACAGGGGAGCCTGCCAACCGTCAGAGCTCATCCTGGGGCAACGGGGTCTACAAGTCGACCGACGGCGGACGAACTTGGAATCACATGGGGCTCGACGACACCCTGCACATAGGCCGGGTCATTATCCACCCTCGCAATCCGGACATCGTTTACGTAGCGGCGGTGGGACATCTCTGGGGTCCCAACGAGGAGCGCGGGCTTTACAAAACCATCGATGGAGGGAAGAACTGGACGAACACCAAGTTCATCAACGAAGATACCGGGTTTATCGACCTGGCCATGGACCCCGAGAGCCCCGACATCCTCTACGCAGCGGCCTACCAACGAAGGCGGCAGGCTCACGGTTTCAGCGGCGGTGGGCCCCATGGCGGCCTGTATAAAACCGTGGATGGAGGTGAAAACTGGAAAAAGCTCACCGAGGGCCTTCCCGACGGAGACATCGGCCGTATCGGGATCGATGTTTACCGAAAAGACCCGCGAATCGTATATGCGGTCATCGAGAACGCCGATGGAGGCACTTTCCGTTCCGAGGACAAAGGCGAGACCTGGACCAAGATGAGCGACACCAACCCTCGCCCGATGTACTACAGCCAGATTCGAATCGATCCGCAAAACGATCAGCGCATCTGGGTCCTGGGAGCCCGCATGTACTTTTCCGACGACGGGGGAAAGAGCTTCACCACCGATCTGGTCACCCGCATTCACGGCGACCATCACGCCATGTGGATCAACCCCGCCAACTCCGATCACATCGTTCTAGGCTCCGATGGCGGCATCTACATGTCTTACGATCGGGGCAAGACCTGGGACTACATCGACACCATGGCCCTCGGTCAGTTCTACGAGATCGGCTACGACATGGAAAAGCCCTATAACATCTACGGCGGGCTTCAAGACAACGGGAGCTGGGGAGGACCGGTTCGGACCCTCTACCAGCGGGGGATCACCAACGCCGATTGGTTCCGCGTGGGAGGTGGAGACGGATTCTACACCCGGGTCGACCCGAACAATCCCAATACCGTTTATATTGAATCGCAAAACGGGAACCTGGGGCGGTTGAACCTCGAAACCACCGAACGGAAAAGCATTCGTCCCGAGCCAAACCCGGGCGAAAGACGGTACCGCTTCGACTGGAATAGCCCGATTCTCATCTCCCCTCACGACTCGAGCACCCTCTACTACGGCGGCAATCACTTGTTCACATCAACCGATCGAGGCGATAACTGGACGGCGAGCCCCGACCTCACGAAGAACATGGACCGGAACGAGATGCCCATCATGGGCGTGGTTCCCGACGTGGAAAAAACGCTCTCGATTCACGACGGCATATCCACTTACGGCCAAATCATCACCATCAGTGAGTCCCCTCTATTGAAAGGCGTCCTCTATGCCGGCACCGACGACGGTAATCTTCAAGTCTCACGCGACGGCGGCGAAACTTGGAAAAACGTCTCGAACTCGATCCCGGGGCTTCCAGACAACATCTACTGCAGCCGGGTGGTGGCCTCCAACCATGCGGAGGGTCGCGTCTATGCCACATTCGACGGCCACCGCTACGACGACTACAGCGTTTACGTATACGTCAGTGAGGATTTCGGTGAAAGCTGGAGCTCGATCGTTGCCAACTTGCCCGACGGCCATATCTTGAACGTTATCCGCGAGCACCCTCGGCGGGAGAGCTTGCTGTTTGCCGGTGGCGAGTTTGGAGCTTACGTTTCGTTCGATCGGGGCGAAGAGTGGCACCGACTCGAAGGAAAATTCCCCACGGTTCCGGTGGACGACATTGCAATTCACCCCCGCGACAACGATCTCATTCTCGGCACTCACGGTCGGAGCATTTGGGTCCTGGACGACATGGGGCCTATCGAGCAGTGGAGCGATGAGGTGGCAAACAGCGAGCTTCATCTGTTCGAGACTCGCCCCGCAGTGAGCTACCGAATCCACAACCACAAGGGATCAACGGGCCATAAGCGTTTTGTCGCTCCCAACCCGCCTTACGGGGCTCTCATCACCTACTACTTGAAATCCGAGCCCGACGAGTCGAGCGAAGTCAAAGTGACGGTTACCGATGCGCAAGGCAACGTGGTCCGGGAGCTTACCGACCCACCGGAGATGGGGCTCAACCGCATCAACTGGGACTTGAGGCACGAGCCGCCCGTACCCCTGACCGATCCGGTCAGCAGTTTCAGGGGACCACCGCCCGGCCCTCTGGCTCTGGCAGGAGATTACACGGTCCGAGTCGAGATAGGAGACCATCAGGCCACTCAAACGATCCGGGTGGAAGAGGATCCACGCATCGAGATCTCGCCGGCCGATCGGCGGGCTCAGTTGGCGGCGCTCCAACGCTTGGGCCGGCTCATTGCAGCGCTCGACCAGGGGCACAAGACCGCCGAAGATCTCAAAACCCAAATCAGCTCGCTCGAGCAGTCTCTGGGGAAGGCGGAAGGCACTCCGGAAATCCTGAGCTCGACGGTGGAATCAACGGCGGAGAAAGTCGAGGAGCTGGAGAAAAAGCTTTCCCGCACCGGCGGGCAAAGAAGGATCCTGTACCCACAGCAACGCCCTTTGTGGTCGCGACTCACCCGGCTCTATCGTGCCCTGGACGGATACACGGAAGCGCCCGGAGCCGGCGGACAACGTCAAATCGACGCTCTTTCGCAGGAGCTCAACGATCTCCTGGGTGGGCTGAATCAGGTAATCGACGAAGACTTGGCAAACCTGAACCGGTTGATCCACGAAAACAACATACCCCGGATTCAAGTGGGGCGGATGGAGGCAATTCAATAACCGATCTTTCTTCCTACCGGAAGGAGTTTCCGGTGTGTGAGCATTCCGTGTATCTCAATCATGCCGGCGTGTCACCGACTTCCAAACGGGTTCGTGACGCGGTCACCTCCTGGATGGACCGGCTCGTCGAGAGGGGTGTCCTCGACGAGCCGATGTGGGAAAAAGAGGCGGAAGACTGCCGGGCTCGATTTGCCAATCTGGTCCAGGCTTCCCCGGATGAGATTACCTTCGTCCGCAACACCTCGCACGGCCTCGCCCTGATTGCCGAGGGACTCGACTGGCGTGAGGGCGATCGAATCGCCGTAGCCACCGAGCTGGAGTACCCTTCGAATGTTTACCCCTGGAAGCACCTGGCACACCGAGGCGTCGAAGTGGACCCGGTCGAAGCGGTGCAAGGAGCGGTCACCGCCCAAGCCATCGAATCGGTGCTCCAGCCGAAAACCCGCCTCGTAGCGGTGAGCTCCACGCAATACGCCACCGGAGCCGTCACCGACCTCGAGGCGGTGGGCCGGCTATGCCGCGACCGCGGTTTGCTCTTCTGCGTCGACGGCATCCAAACGCTGGGAGCGCTCGAGATCGACGTCAAGAAAACCGGTATCCATTTTCTCCCCGCCGACAGCCACAAGTGGCTTCTCGGCATGCCCGGAGTGGGTGCCCTCTACGTTGATCGCGATGTGATCGAGCGGGTGCGCCCGGTCTTGGTTGGCTGGAAGAGCACTACCGACGGCTGGAATTTCGACCGCGCCCACTTCGAGCTGCTGTCCGATGCCCGCAAGTTCGAGGAAGGCAGCCCGCCCTACGCGCTCATCGCCGGTCTCCACGCGGCGCTCGGGCTGCTCGAAGAAGTCGGGATTCCGGTGGTGGCGCGCCGCATCGAGGGCTTGATCAACCGTTTGGCGGAAGGCCTCAACCAGATCGGCGCAGAGGTGGGGCCCCTCCCAGAGCAGCGGCACCATATCCTCACATTCACCCATCCGGGTTGTGATGGCCCTGAGCTGCTTCATCGACTGGAAGAAAAGGGATTCGTGCTGTCCCTGAGGCGCGAACGACTCCGCGTCTCCCCGCATTTCTATAACACCGACGAGGAGATCGACCGCTTGGTTGCGGAGGTCTCTTCAGTGGTAGGAAGCTAAATCTCCTCGGCCAGAATAGCAAGGGTGACATCACCCGGGTAGGGACGGTGTTTGACAAAGATATCAAACTAAGTTAACTTAGTCAAATAGGTCGGAAGAAAATGCCGGTTGTCAACGTTCACGAAGCAAAAACGCATCTCTCGCGCATACTCGACCGCGTTGCCAAGGGAGAAGAAATCGTGATTGCCAAGGCGGGCCGTCCGGTGGCAAAGCTCGTACCGATTCCGGGCAAGCCGCGCGAGCCAGGTCGATGCAAAGGCAAAATCCACATCACAGATGATTTTGATGCTCCTCTCCCCGAGTCCATTCTGAAGGGATTTCGCGGAGAGTCAGAGTGAAGCTACTTCTCGACTCTCACGTCTTCCTTTGGTGGTTGGTGGATGATTCGAGACTCGAGGATACTGCAGGGAGTGAGATCTCCGATCCTGAATCGCTGGTCTTTGTAAGCGCTGCAACGATCTGGGAGCTCACGATCAAAGCCGCCCTTGGTCGACTGGAATCTGGGAATACCGACCTGGTCGAAGAGATTACCGAGAATGGCTTTGTGGAATTGGCGATCACCGCTCGACACGCCGAGCATGCCGGGCGACTGCCCCGTCATCACGACGATCCTTTCGATCGCATGCTCGTTGCGCAAGCCATGGTCGAGGGACTGACGTGTGTGACCCGCGATCGCGAATTCTCGAAGTACGCCGTGCCGACGCTCTGGTAGTGTGATCCCGCTTTTTGCCCGCGCGAGGACGCTTGTCTCTGGCAAAATCCATCCGTCACGCGACTCCTCATTTTGACTACCTATCATGAGTTTAATATACTCATGCTATGAGTAAACGCCTTCAAGTTCTATTCGATGAGCAAGAGCTCCTAGAAATTCAAGAGATCGCACGAAGGCACCATATGACGGTTGCCGAGTGGGTGCGACAGGCTCTGCGAGAGGCGAAAGCCCAGGAGCCGGTCCGCGATGTGGCTGAAAAACTTGCAGCTATCCGTCGAGCGGTTCAGTACAGCTTTCCCTCCGGCGACATTTCTCAAATGCTGGAAGAAATAGAGCGGGGATATCTTGCGGATTCAGCGGAATGATCTTCCTTGACTCCAATATCCCCATGTACCTCGTCGGGGCGCCTCACGAGCTCAAGGGCGCGGCCCAGAGGATACTCGAGCGGTGTGCCATCGATCGGGTCCGGCTCGTCACGGATGCAGAGGTGTTCCAGGAAATCCTTCACCGATACACTGCCATAAACCGCCGCGAAGCGATCCAGCCAGCTTTTGACGCCTTGCTTTCATTGGTCGATGAAGTCTTCCTCATTGAGCTCGCTGATGTAGAGCGAGCGAAGGCGATCTTGCTCCAGTCGAGCCGACTGTCTGCCCGCGATGCCTTGCATATTGCTGTCATGGAGCACCAAGGCGTAAACGAGATCATGAGTTTCGATCGCGGGTTTGACGACTTCGAGGGTGTGAAGAGAATCTACGCAACAAACTAGTTTCTCGTCGATGATCGCTAAATCTCCTCGGTCAAAATAGCGAGGATGACGCGAATCCCCTCCACGAAGTTGCCGTGGCGAATGTTCTCGTTGGGGAGATTATCTCAAATCAGAAACGGGTGGTCGGCGGATACCTCTCGAACACCTTGGCCAGCCCCTTGTTGATCTTGTCGATGTTCTTCTCCGGCTTGTCGCTGAGGGTGTCGCTGACGATCCCGCGCCAGACCAACTTCTTTTCCTTGGCATCCCACATGTCGACGACGAGGGTCCCTTGGGTGTAGCTCCGTACGGTGGTCGTCGACGAGCCGAAGCCGCCTCCCCAGCTCCAGCCCGGGCCGTAGCCGTAGTCCATATGGGTCGTGTCGAGCGCAATCTGCTCCTTGTCCTCGCCATAGTAGGTCACATAGACGTCGGGGTTGGATGAGGCCTCGGACAATCCCCTGCCTTGGAGCTCCCGCTTGATGGCGTTGACGATTCTCTCGTGAGACAGGGGTTGTGTGTCGGCAACGGACAAGTCCGTGTCTCGGTATGCGAATGTCTTATAGCTCGAAAAGTCCGCCTCCCGGGCGAAGTCGGTGTTTACCTTCATGGAAGAACAACCTGCCAGGAATCCGAGAACCAGCACCGCCCATGCTAGCTTTTTCATGTTTGCCTCCTAGTATCTCTATCGGTAAATCCTAGAGTGGAAACTGTTAAAAGCTTGCATTCTATTAGCAAATGCAACTGCCGCACCACGATCTCCGAAATCACTCTGCGACCAGGCAAACCATGTTATTCAATCGTTTGCCGCAGCGCAAAAAAGATCCCACTGGTCGCTTTTGCTGTCGGAGGGGACCTGTGCGAATAAGCACAGAACAGGGGACCTGAGATAGAATCGATTCTGAAAATGACCCAAGAGCACAACATCGCGATCGTTACCGGCGCAGGCTCGGGAATCGGCCGCGCGGTGTCGCTGGCTTTGCTCGAAGAGGGCTATTGCGTTGTTCTCGCGGGACGGCGCCGGGAAAGGCTCGAACGGGTAGCCGCAGGCGTATCCACCGCCGACGATAGGACGCTGCTCGTGCCGACCGACGTCCGTGATTCGAAATCGGTTCGAGCCTTGTTCGAAAAGGCCGAGGAAGCCTTCGGGCGCTTGGACCTCCTCTTTAACAACGCGGGCATTGGTGCTCCCGCCGTACCGATCGAAGAGCTGGACGACGACCGGTGGCTTTCCGTTGTCGAAACCAATCTGAACGGATTCTTTTGGTGCACGCGGGAAGCCTTCAAGATCATGAAGCGTCAGGATCCACGCGGAGGTCGAATCATCAACAACGGCTCCATTTCCGCCCATACCCCCCGTCCGTACTCCGCGCCCTATACGGCAACCAAACACGCCGTCACCGGATTGACGAAGTCGACGTCTCTCGACGGCCGCAAGTACAACATCGCCTGCGGCCAAATCGATATCGGTAACGCCGCGACCGAGCTGACGCAAAGGATGGGAAGCGGGGTGCGCCAAGCGGATGGGTCGATTGAGGCCGAGCCGACGATGGACGTAAGGGCCGTCGCGAACGCCGTGCGCTACATGGCGAGCTTGCCACTCGACGCGAACGTTCAGTTCATGACGGTGATGGCAACGAAGATGCCTTTCGTCGGTCGCGGCTGAGCGGCGAGATCGGCCCTTCACCGCGCCGCGCCAATCTCATGGTGAGTGCTTTGAACTTGAAGGGGACCGGCGGACGGATTCTCAAAATCGGCGCCGGACATATCCGCATCTGCGCGGAGACCATACCTCCGGCGGTGAAGATACAGTGACTGGAAGGTCTTGCCGACGGTTTGCCTGGCTCACCGCTTTCCTGATCTCGAGCGCAGCTGGCGCCACCGCACAGGAGCAGGTTGCAGACACCCAGTTCAACTTCACGCGTGGTTTCTACTGGAATTCCATCACCGTTGTCATCAAGTCCAAGACCGTCGGAGCCAAGATCCGCTACACGACGGATGGCAGCGCACCGGATACGGAGAACGGGCTCGGAAACGCCAATCCGGTCGCCGTCAACATCTCCCGGACCACGGTTCTCCGCGCCATTGCCTACGAAGAAGGAATGGCGCCGAGCAACGTCGACACGCAAACCTATCTCTTCCTCGACGACGTCATCCGCCAGGGTCGGGAAATTCCCGGTTATCCCAGCCCCGTGCTTCCCGTTTCGCGACATTCCTCGGTGCCGCTGGACTACGAGATGGATCCCGGAATCGTCAACCACCCCGCTTACCGGAAGGATCTTTACAGTGGTCTTCAGTCAATCCCTACCCTGTCGATCGTTTTGAACCGGGAAGATCTGTTCGGGGACAACGGCGTTTACTATGGAAGCGACGGGGACGGGCCCACCAAGCCTGCATCGGCGGAGTTCATCTATCCGAAGGATCCGCGTCGAAGCTTACAAGTGAATTGCGCTCTCGAATCCCACGCCACCATTGCTATCAAGCGCTCGTTCAAGCTCAAATTCAAGCGCGAGTATGGCCCGGGCAAGCTGATTACCTCGTTCTTTCAGGACTCGCCCTTGAACGGAGACTCGGCGACCGATCAGCTCGATCGCATCGTGCTTCGTTCAGGAAACGAGCACTGTTTTGCCATGAACTACTACCCCGACCGGACCACCTACCTGCGTGATCAATGGGCCCGCGACAGTCAAATTGATATGTCCGGTTTCGGATCCCACGGCACGTTCGTGCACCTGTACCTCAACGGATTGTACTGGGGGCTTTACAATGCCGTCGAAAGACCAGACGCTTGGTTCACAGCGGCTACGTTTGGAGGCGACAAGGAAGATTGGTTTGCAGTCAACCAGCGAGACCCTTTTCAGGGCGACCCGGTGCGCTGGGACTATTTACGCGGCGACCTCAAGAACAAAGATCTCAGGCAACCGGCCAACTACCAGGAAATTCAGGAGTATCTGGATGTCAACCAGTTTGCCGACTACCTCATCTTGGCGTTCATGGCCGGATTCGCCGACTGGCCATTCAACAAGCTTTGGCATAGTTTTCGGTCCGCCTTTCAAATTCCAACCATCAGGGGCAAGTCGTCTATACGTTGAACGGACGCGATCCGAGACAAAGTGGCGGAGCCACTTCGCCGGACGCTCGAATCGCGAAAGCCGGGGAGCGCATCCCCATCACGGCACCATCCACATTCGTCCGGGCACGGGTGAAAGTCGGCGCCGGAAAGCTCCTCCTGACGCCGTAGAAACACCCGGTAAGCGGACATCGCCTCCCGGGCGCCTGCCGGCGGGTACTTGACGTCGACGTTTCTTCCGCGATGCGCAGACGATCGAGCTTTTCCACCAGCAGATAAACACCTCTGGATTCACCGTCGATGGTCAGCTCGACGTAGCGGAACTCGAATGGAAACAGTCCCAGTTGTTTCCAAATCTGCAGCACCGTGTGTTGGCGCACATAGCGATCGTCGAAGCAAAGACTCAACAAGAAGAACTCATCAGTGACGGAACCCTCCAGCGCGTTGCGGGGCCGCATTCCATTCAAGTTCAAGGTGTAGTTCCTGCGCTCGCACGAAAAGGTGGTATGGCCGCGAAAGTGCGCCCTTGCCGGCAGAAGTTCCTCGCCGACGCCTATGCGAATCGACAGCGAAAAATCGGTTCGGCTCTCTTCGCGGAGATGCGTTTCATAGACGCGGCGCTCCTCCTCCGAGAAAAAGAAGCCGACCCGGTCGAGGTTGTGCGATTCGCCCTGACAAGCGACATGCGCCGCCACGATGAAGCCTACGGCCGGGAGAATTCGGACAACCATGTGAGCCCTGTCTCGAGGCGTTCGACAAACTGCTGAGCTTGCCTTCGTGGCGATCATAACACTTGGGGCACCGGTTTCTCTGCTGCGTTGAGCTTTGATGTGGATGACGGTGATGGCGACGAAGATGCCGTCAACGGCGGCCTTCGTGCCCAGTCATCGGTCATCCCGCCGCCGCCGGGTCCCCAAACCTCCAGTGGCTTGGAACGGCCGTCCTGCATGCCCGCCGCCATCCGTCGGAAAATCACCCGGCTTGAGCCGGGCGATCGTCATTCACTTTCGCGACCGGCTCCGATGGCCATTTCCGCAGCGCGAAGTGTGTTTTGGAGGAGCCCGGCGATGGTCATCGGCCCCACCCCACCTGGCGAGGGAGTAATGGCTCCGGCGATTTCCTTGACTTCATCGAAATCCACGTCGCCCACCCAGCGATAACCCCGCTCGGCGGTGGGATCGTCCACCCGGTTGCTCCCTACGTCGATAACATAGGCGCCCGGTTTCACCCAATCGGCCTTGACCATTTGTGGCAGTCCAACAGCGGCAATGAGGATATCGGCCCTCCGACAAACGGCGGGAAGATCCCTGGTCCGGCTATGGCACACGGTCACAGTGGCGTTTCGATGGATCAAGAGCAGGGCGGAGGGCATCCCCACGATGTTGCTGCGCCCCAATACCACCGCCTCCGCACCCTCGAACCGGGCGCCGGCTTCCTCGAGCAACGTCATGGCTCCGGCCGGCGTACAGGGGACGAACAGAGGTTGCCGTCCTTTCATCGTCAAGCGACCGATATTGAGGGGGTGAAATCCATCGACATCCTTGGTCAAAGGTGTGGCGCCCAGCACCGCCTCCTCATCCAGGTGACCGGGCAGAGGTAGCTGAACCAAAATGCCATGCACTCTGGGATCGGCTCCCAGATGGCGAACCAAACCTTCGACAGTCTCCTGATCGGCGTCGGCGGGCAACTCGTGACCGAAAGACTCGATCCCCACTTTTTTGCAGCGGTTGCGCTTCATGCGCAGGTACTGCGCCGAGGCCGGGTTTTCTCCAACCAAAACCGTCGCCAGACCGGGGCGAAACCCGTGCTCCTGCTCCATCTTAGCCGTGGCCTCGGTCACTCGATCTCGAATGCGACTCGCTACTGCCTCACCATCGATAATCTTCGCCGTCACCGTAACTGTCTCCTTTCGTGGCATGCCTTTAACTGCAAGGCCTGCTCGAACATCGTTCAACGAGAGTGGGTAATATACCATTCTCACGAAATGAGATTCTTTTGCCTCGCCCTCACCTTCGGATTCATCTTTGTTTCTACGCTCCTCTGCGCAGCGGTTGAAGATTCCTGGAGAAAACCGCTTGCCAACCGCAACCAGTTTCCACTCGCTCTTTTCTTCATCTCTCTGGACCCGGAAAGAGCTACGGTTCTCGAGAAAGGAGAGCGTGCTGTGATCCTGGATTTCAACTACTCGAACCATATCATCTCCCAATCTCACCTCGGAGAATCACTACTGCTCGACATGGAATACTTGAGCTCAACCTTCCAATTCAATGCCGGTATCGGAAAGGGATTCGAAATCGGCGCCTCGTTACCTTTCTACGTCATGTACGGTGGCTTTCTCGACGGCTTCATCTCCGGTTACCACAGTGCTTTTGGTTTTCCCAACGCCTCGAGACGCAACACTCCGAACGATCAGTTCCGCTATCGTTACACCATCGACGCGAAGCCACTGGTGGGACGCCAGGACACTGTCCAAGCGTTTGGCGATTTGACGCTCCAGGTCAAGAAGACCTTGACCCGCCAGAGCAAGAATGAGCTCGCCCTGCGGGCAGGCCTCAAGCTCCCTACCGGTAGCCCGGAGACACTCTCCGGAAGCGGCGCCGCCGATTTCGGTTTCGGCTTGGCAGCGAGCCGGGTGAGCCGCAGATTCGGAGGCTATTTCAACCTCAACTACCTCGTTCTCGGAAAACCCGAGGCGCTTGTCGCGAAGAACACGGTTTCGTTTATGGCAGCTTTCGAATACCGATTCAAAACAAATCTAGCCATGCTGGTTCAATACCAGCAGCTCGAGCCCTTCATCTCGAGCTCGCTTCCGGTGTTGGACCAGAGTGCCAGGCAGCTTGTTTTGGGCCTGAGGTGGCGAGGCTCCGATCGCTACCACTTCGAGTGGCGCTTAGCCGAAGACATCACCACGACGGCACCCGATTTCACTCTCGGCTTTCGGGTGGAGATTCGATGGATCGGCGGAAAAAAATCAACCGGCCTCGAGAAGAGCACTCGCCAATAGCGGTATGAGAATCTCATGGTGGCCAATGAAGTCGAAGCCACGGCCGGCACCGGTCACCGGCCGCTCCACCACGTTCTTGCGGGGGCGGTAGTGGCGTATGAAGTCGAAGTTCGCCGTCGAAAAATCCGCAAGCGGTGTTCCCAGGTTGCGCACCAGGCTCACCGCCTTGAGAAAGACTTCCGGCAGTATGACCGCGGAACCCACATTCAGGTAGACGCCACCGCCGTCGAGCTTGGCCACCATGGCCGCGAACAGACGGAAATCATGGAGGCTTCCCTTGCCGATGGCCTCCCCGGAGGCCTGCGGGTGCATGTGAACGATGTCGGTCCCCACCGCCACGTGCACGGTCACCGGGATGGAAAGTCGGTATCCGGTCCAGAGAAGACTGTTTTTGGTGAATTGAGGGTTATGGCGATCGAGAAACGCTCCCACGGATTCACCGATCCCGCAGCTCCTATCGGCTCCCTCCCGGATAGCACGGTTGAGCAGAGCCCCGGTCTCCTCGGCCATACCGAACTCCCCGGCTGCCAAGCCTTCTTCCACCTCCTCCGAGGTTTGTCCCACCAGGGCCATCTCGAAATCGTGAATGATGCCGGCGCCGTTGAGCGCCAGGCCGCTTACATAGCCTTTCTCCATCAGATCGATGATGAGAGGCGAGAGCCCCACTTTGATCACATGGGCGCCCAGCCCCCACAGAAGCGCCCGGGTTCCCTTGCGCGCCTTCTGCATGCGCTCGACCAAATCCCGCAGCTCTCGAGCCGCCAGCACCCGCGGCAGGCTGTCCCAGAAATCCCGGAAGCTTCCTCCCGGCTTTGCCGTCTTTGCGAGCTCATCGATGCCGATTTTGCTCTTCCGAGACTTGAGCGGGTAGGTATGGAGTCCAGTGAGGTCCAGCGGCTTTACAGGGTAGTCGGGCATCTAATGACCCTCGGAATAAAGCTCCTCGTCGATGATTTGGCAAAGCAGGTGCACGATCATCGCATGCACTTCCTGGATGCGGGCCGTTTGCCGGTGCTCAACGTTCAAGCAGAGCTCAACCTGAGCCGCTAGAGCTCCTCCGTCCCGCCCGGTGAGGCCGATGGTTCGAATCCCTCTTTTCCGACAAACCTCAATCGCCTCGAGCAGGTTTTCAGAATTACCGCTGGTGCTGATGGCTACCGCTGCGTCTCCCTTCGCGCCCAGTGCTTCTACCTGGCGGCTGAAAACAAAGCGGAAGCTCGTATCGTTGGCGACGCTGGTGAGGGTGGAGGTATCGGTGGTCAGCGCAATCGCCGGCAGAGCCGGTCGATCCTGCACATACCGATGGACCAGCTCGGAAGAGAAATGTTGTGCGTCGGCGGCGCTGCCGCCGTTTCCGAAGAGCAGGATCTTGTGCCCGTCGCGAAGCACTCCGGCCAGAAGCCGGCCCGCTTCCAGAACGCGCTCGGCCTCCTTCTCGAAAAACGCCCGTTTGATCTCGAGGCTGTCCTTGACCGCTTCTTGCAGTCTCTGGTGATCCACGGCCGGATTATGAACCGCGGAAGGTAAGCATGCAATCGCCGTAGCTGTAGAAGCGGTACCGTTCGCGAATCGCTTCTTGATAGGCTCGCTTCACCCGATCACTCCCGGCGAAGGCCGACACCAACAGGTATAGAGAGCTTTTAGGAAGATGAAAGTTGGTCAGCAAGCCGTCCACCACTCGAAATGAAAACCCGGGAAAGATATACAGATTCGTCGTCGCTGAACCGCCACCTACCCGTCCCCGCCCCTCCGCAGCGCTTTCCAATGCCCGAACGGTGGTGGTACCCACCGCAACCACTCGCCCCCGCCTGGCCCGCGTTTGCTCGATGGCCCGGACCGTCCGCTCGGGTATCTCGTAGCCTTCAGCTTCCACCCGATGATCTTCTACTTTTTCGGTCCGAATCGGCTGGAAGGTACCGTACCCGACATGAAGCGTCAGCTCGGCAAACTCGATCCCTCGATCGGCGAGCAAACGCAAAAGCTCCCGGGTGAAGTGAAGTCCGGCGGTCGGCGCCGCAACCGAGCCCCTCCGGAGGGCGTAAACCGTCTGGTAGCGTTCGCGGTCGGTTGGATCGAGCTCATCGCTTGCCCGTTTGATGTAAGGCGGCAAGGGAGTTTGGCCGATCCGATCCAGCGTCGCTTCCAGGTCAGTCTCGCTCGAAAGCTCCACCACCCGCTTGCCGTTCTCCAGAGTCTCCACCACAGAGGCCCGCAGCAAGCCGTCACCAAAAACTGCTTCGGCTCCTTTCCGGAACTTCTTCGCCGGACGGGAAAGCGCCTGCCAGCGCTTCTCTGACACCGGCCGCAGCAATAGCAGCTCCACCGAGGCGCCGCTCGCCGTCTTGCCCCGCAACCGGGCCGGGAATACGCGGGAGTTGTTGGCCACCACCAGGTCGCCGGGTTGCAGGAGCTCGGGCAAATCGCGGAACTTGCGATGCTGGACCGCTCCCGTAACCGAATCCATGCTCAACAGACGCGAGCGATCCCGCTGAGCCAACGGCTGTTGAGCTATCAGCTCGGGAGGGAGCTCGAAGTCGAAATCAGAAAGATGCAATCTGAATGGATTCTATACCGAGCTCAAAACAAACGCTTTTGAGAATCGGCCCGTGGGAGCCCGAAATGACGATAGGCGCGCTCGGTCGCGACCCGTCCGCGCGGGGTGCGTTCCAGAAAGCCGATCTGGAGCAAGAATGGCTCGTAGACGTCTTCGATGGTATCGGGCTCTTCGCTGATGACCGCAGCGATGGTACCGAGGCCCACCGGACCGCCTTGGAATTTCTCGATGACCGCCATCAGGATCTTTCGATCCATGACATCGAAACCGTGTTCATCCACCCCCAGCAGCTTCAAGGCATCGAGGGCCACCGATTGGGTGACCGATCCGTCCGCTTTGACTTGCGCGTAGTCTCGAACCCGGCGCAGCAGACGGTTGGAGATTCGTGGCGTGCCCCGGGAGCGAGCCGCCAAAGTCTTCGCCGCCGCCGCCTCGACCGCTACCCCCAAAATGGATGCCGAGCGCTTCACCACCGTAGTCAACTCCTGATCGGAGTAGAAATCGAGGCGGTGGACGAGGCCAAACCGCGACCGCATGGGCGAAGTGAGAAGACCGGCACGGGTGGTGGCACCGACCAAGGTGAATTGGGCAACCGGGATCTTGACCGATTTGGCCGAAGGGCCTTGGCCGATGATGATGTCGAGCTTGAAATCCTCCATGGCCGGATAAAGCACCTCTTCGATCGAAGGATGCAGGCGGTGAATCTCGTCGATGAAGAGCACGTCCCGCTCTTCGAGGTTGGTGAGAAGCGCCACCAAGTCACCGGATTTCTCGATGAGGGGACCGGCGGTGGACTTGATGTTGACTCCGAGCTCGTTGGCAACCACGTAAGCCAGCGTCGTCTTACCCAGCCCTGGAGGACCATAGAGCAGCAGGTGATCCATGGCCTCGCCGCGCTCCGTCGCCGCCTGAACCGCGATTTGAAGCTGGGTGGTGACGTTTTTTTGCCCGATGTATTCGCCGAAGCTCCGTGGTCGCAAGCTGGTATCGAGGGAGAAATCCTCCTCGATCCGGCCGACGGATACCAATCGGTCGCTCATGTTGGTGATGATTATAGCTAAACTTCGAGCCCAATGGAGCGCATGAGGTCCAACGCATTGCTCTTGCGAACCACCCCGGAACGTAAGCGATAGTCGAACACCATCTTTCCGTCCTCGAGATGGTCTTCGAAATGGACATTGGCGGCGCCCGCCGCCAATGTCTCGGCGACTCGAGACAAAGCCAAATCGTGGGTGGTAATCAGTCCCACCGCGCCGCGTTCGACCAAACCTCGCACCACCGCTTCCGCTCCAATGCGTCTGTCGTGAGAGTTGGTGCCGTGAAGAATCTCATCCAATAGGAATACCAGCGGCAAGGGTTCCTTGGACAGATCCATGATCTGCCGGAGCCGCTTGATCTCCGCGTAAAAGCGAGAAACTCCCTCTTGAAGAGAGTCCAACAGGCGAATAGAGGCTCCCACCGCCAGGCGGGACATTCGGAGGCTCTTGGCCCGCACCGGCGCTCCACACAAAGCAAGCACGCTGTTCGTACCAATGGTACGTAAAAGGGTGCTCTTGCCCGACATGTTCGAGCCACTGACCACCAGGAGGTGCATCCCGTCTCCGAGGCGGACGTCGTTGCGCACCAGATACTTTTTCGGAATCAAAGGATGGCCGAGCCCTTCACCCTCGAAGAGCGGGCCTTTCTCGACCAGATCCGGAAAGGGATCGGCCGGATGTTCATAAGAGTAGGTTGCCAGGGCCAGCAGGGCCTCCAGCTCACCGATGGAGACGAGGATGTTTGCGACACCTGCCCCCGATTTCCGGCGCCATCTTTCAAGGGCAAAAGCGACCTGGGTCCCCCACATCAGGAGAGCCGCCAGCGGGGCAAACAGCTGGTTGCGCCGGGCATCGAGCAAATCGATGAGCCGGCTTAGACGGGCGATTTGCTGGGAGGCGGTAACACCCTCGCTTTCGAGCGATTTCTGAATCTCTACCAAGCGAGGAGATTGAAAAGGCTCGTTCTCAAAACGGCGCAGAAGCTTGGCTAAGAGCGCCAGCTCACGGCCGGGCCGTTCCACCGAAAAGATCACCTCTCGCACCCGCAGGCGCCACCACATGGCCAGGCCGGACTCGACGGCCAAGACGACAAGCACCGGCAAGCGTCCGAAGGTAGAAGAGAGCAAGCCGGCGATCACGGTGACCGCCGCCACACCTAGCACGAAGGCAACAACGGGTACCCATGAAGAGCCGAGGACGGGCGGCGAGCCGGCCCAACGGGCGAGTGCATCGGGATCCACCTCGGAAGAGATGTCTTCGTCTAGCACCGCGATCTCTTCTCGAAGCTCCAAACGCGGACGAAGCTCGGCCACCGCGGCTTGGCGGGCGCGAATCGCATCCAGGCTTGCGGGCGTCAAGAGCCACTCGGCAAGCGTTTTCGCTCCCCAGACGGTTCGGGTGCTGCACAGGAGCTCGAACAAAGACCCGGCGCCGAACAGGTCCATATCTCGAGCATAAGGGTGAGATTCGTCGAGGAACTGCAGCCCCAAGTTTCCATTCCCCGCCCAACGGTCTTCCAACCGAGCCAGGCCTTTCTCGTAGAGGGAGGCCCCGCGCTGGGCACGCCGCACCGCCTGAAGCGTCCGATCGTGCAGGAGCATCAAAAAGCCAAACAGGACCAAAGCAGGAACCATCCACCAAGCGGACAGGGTCTTGGCCTCCCAAACCATCCAGGCCAGTACCATTCCCAATCCGAAGACGGCCAGGCGGGTGTTGGAGATCCGGCGCGCCCGTTTCAGGTGTCGCTTCGCCTCAGCGCGACGAGCGTCACAGCGACGGCTGTATACATGGTGCGGATCCGGCTCGGACATTTTGCGATTCAGAGACTCGGCACTACCTTGACAAGGAACGCAATGTTTTCTTTAGCGCTTGCTCGAAGGCGAGCTCGGGCTCGCCGCGAAGGACTTGGGTTACGGCTCTATCGGCATGGCTTCGCTGGTAGCCCAGGTTCACCAGCGCCGATAGAAGATCCTCCCGGAGAGCCGACTCGGTGGTGGCCGCCTCCTCGCCCGCAACCTCTCCTGCCAAAGCCATGATCTGGGGCATTTTCTCCTTGAGCTCGACCACCAACCTTTCAGCGGTTTTCTTTCCCACTCCCGGGATGGAGCTCAAACGACGCAAATCTCCCAGCCGGATGGCGTCCACCAGCTCGCGTGGCTCGAGCCCGGAAAGCACTTTGAGGGCTAATGACGGCCCCACGCCGGCCACCGAAATGAGCTTTGCGAAAAGGGCCTCCTCGATTTCGCTGAAAAAACCGTAGAGGGCAAGGATATCTTCGCGAACATGGGTGTGCACTCGAAAGGCTGCCGTCGTCCCTTCACCGTCCAACTCGTAATAGGTCGACAACGGAATGAACAACTTGTAACCCACACCACCGACCTCGAGTACCACTAGCCCCGGTTTTTTGGCGAGAAGCGTCCCGCGTAAATGAGCAATCACGTTTTCAACCTCGCGCCTGCCCGCTCGCCAGTTTCTCCTCGAACCGCAATCGGTGAGCGTGGCACAAAGCAACCGCCAGAGCGTCGGCCGCATCATGAGGCTCCGGAACGGTGTCGAGCCCGAGCAGAATAGCCACCATCTTCTGCACCTGCTGTTTGTCGGCACGACCGTAGCCGACTACCGCCTGCTTGACTTCGAGCGGGCTGTACTCCTCGACCGGTAAACCTCGCTCGACCCCCGCCAAAAGCGCCACCCCACGCGCATGCCCCAGCTTCAGGGCACTCTTGACGTTGGCCGCGTAAAACACGCTTTCCACCACCACACGATCCGGGCGACAACGCTCGATGACTTCAACGAGCCCGCTGTGAATGCGAAGCAGTTTCTCGGTGAACGGACGGGAAGGCTTGTTGCGGAGCACGCCGTATTCAATCAGACGATGGTTCTCGCCATCTGACTCGATGGCTCCGAAGCCGGTTGCGACTGTGCCGGGGTCGATTCCAAGGATCTTCAAGGTATCAGGCGTGAGGCTCAACCGGAAGCCATGGCGGCTTCGATATCCTTCTCTTCGATGTCGAAGTTGGCCCAGACGTTTTGAATATCTTCGTGATCTTCCAGAGCCTCCATCAACTTGAGGACCTGCTGCGCGCTCTTGCCCTCGAGCTTGACATGACTCTGAGGGATCATCGCTATCTGTTGAACGACGATGGGGACGGCCTTTTCCTCGAGCGCCTTGACGACCGGCTCTAAACTCTCGGGGGATGTAAAAACCTCCCAATTTCCTCCGTCGTCGTTGACATCCTCGGCTCCCGCTTCCAGTGCAACCTCCAGGAGATCTTCTTCGCCGATCTTGTCTTTTTCCAGAACCAGGTATCCTCTTTTCTTAAATATCCAAGCCACCGATCCGGTTTCCCCGAGGTTGCCGCCGTGTTTGGTGAAAAAGTGCCGAATCTCGGGCAGCGTGCGGTTACGGTTGTCGGTGGTCACCTCAATTAAAATGGCCACCCCGCCGGGACCGTAGCCTTCGTAGCTCATCTCCTCGAGGTTGTAGCCTTCCAGCTCTCCTGTTCCTTTCTTGACGGCCCGCTCGATGTTGTCCTTGGGCATGTTCTCAGATTTGGCCCTATCGATGGCGAGACGAAGGCGGGGGTTGAAATCGGGATCGCCTCCACCCAGACGGGCGGCAATGGTGATCTCCTTGTTGAACCGGCTAAAGGCCTTGCCCCGCTTGGCATCGGTAGCCGCTTTCTTGTGCTTGATCGAGTGCCACTTGGAGTGTCCGGACATGTTGAGCTCCGTTTTGAGAGGACCACCTTGCCGAAGCTACGAATTCTTTCTTGCTTTTGATGCCGACCGCTTCTTGGACGCCGGGCCATGATTTCGTTTCTCGGCCAACACCGCCAGTTTGGAAATCTCGCGGCTCGGCAGCCCCGAGACGCCCCGCAGCAACCGAGCCGTCGGACTCGGGTTGCTCCGGATGATGCGACCTAGATCGGTGGAAACCCTTCCGGCCAACGCCAGAAACTCATCCGAGTCTTGATTGAGCGCTTTGGCGATCCGGACGACCTTGTCCTCAGCCGGCGGAGGGAAAACGTCACGCTCGATGGGAGCCAGATAGGTAGCGCTCATCCCCACTTTCTTTGCAAGCTGCGCAATACTGATATGTTTGTCCTCGCGCAGCTTCCGAATGGTCCTCCCGAACTTCATCTTCGCTCCTCCTCAGGACGTGCCAGTCACCACTTTCGGGAGCCCGTTTCGTCGGGCTAAGGCGTCAGCCAACCGGTCAGGGAAGTGTATACGCCATCCTCCACCCGCATGAGACGCACCGAATCAAAGCCCTGATGGTTTTCCTTGCTGAAGGTCACCGGTTGGCCGATAATGCTATCGGACCAGTTCTCTATCCCCTCGAGCGACACGATGAGTTTCAACCTGATGAGGTTGCGACCGGATCGACGCAGCCCTTCCACGAGAAGCTCGGCTCGATTCAGGCCCATGAGCGCAAAGGTTCCGAAGGGAACGTCGGGAGCGTACTGGGCCATGATTTCCCGAGCCCTTACCACTCCGGGCTCATTCGAATCGGGATCGGGCATGTGAGTCGCGACGATGGCACCTTCCCAAAGCTCTCCTGCTCCGTCGAGCATCGACGGATCAGAGAGCAGCCCGCTGCCCAAGTAGTTGGCCTGAATCTCCATGCTACGGAACTTTACTCCCTCATTGATCTTCTCGAACTCCTGGAGCAGGGCCTGGGCCGGCTCGGGGAGGGCCCAAAGAAACACCGTGTCCAACACCGCGTCGTAGAGCTTCTTGGCATGGGAGGAAAAGTCGGTCTCACCGACCCTGTAGGGTACTTCCACCTTGAGCTCGTTCCTGAGGCTCCGCAGCCCCACCCGGACTCCTTCCTGCCCTTCACGTCCGTAGGAGTCGTCTTGGTAGAACAGTCCGATCCGCTTCACTTCCATGTTCTCCACAGCATACCTGCTGAGGATTCGTCCCTCGGTGACGTAAGAAGGGTAAACGGAAAAGATATAGGCAGTGACGGGTATGGTCCAGGCGCGTGAGCCGGAGCCGGGATTGATCCAGGGAACCCTTTTTTCCAAGATATAGTCTTTGACGGCGAGGCAGTTGGCGGTACCGTTTCCACCAACAATGGCGAATACCTGGTCCTGTTCGATCAGCTCTTCCACGACTCCCGGAGTTCGGGAAGGATCATAGCCATCGTCTTTGATGATGAGCCTCAACTTGCGTCCGTGAACTCCGCCCTGGTCATTGACCGACTGGAAATAGGCGTCCATGGCCTTGGCCATAACAGAGAGTTCCGTGGCCGGTCCCGTCAAAGGGGTCCAAGTGCCAAGCAAGATCTCCTCGCCGGTAACCCCAACCTCCTCGTCTCCACAGGCGGAAAGGGTGAAGGCCAATGCCACAGCCAGCAAAACAATTCGATGTGTCCGTGTGTTCATGGGTAACCTTCCTCAAAAAGCAGCTCTGCTCATCGATACAAGGCGATGACCGAGGGAGGTGGGTTGTTGCACCTCGGCCAAAACCGTTGCCATTTCAAATGCTAAACCTTTCCGTTGGACTCGGCCCGGGCGAGTCGTTCGGCTGCTCCCTTCGAATAAAGCGATTCATCCTATCATGTATCCTGTCGGTTGGCTGTCCTCAACGCCGGACAGCGCATGTTATAATCTTTTAACCCGTTTTGCGACCATTTAGGGAGAAACCGATATGAGCGATGAGATCGAAGTAGAAGACGATGTGTTTCTCGAAGAGGGCGTTCTCTACTGCCATTGCGGAAATCCCATCGACGCCGAAGATATCTCTAAATTGATCCAAAACGAGGCTGGGCGCGAGTTCGTCACATGCCCAATCTGCGATATGAAGTATTTTGCCGATGGCGGCAAATTCATAGTCTGATCCAGACTCTCAACACGCTGTTGCTCGATCCCGAGAGTGCAACCGGCACATCCAACAGCACAAGCCCGGCCTATACGTTCTCGTCGACCTCTCCAACGCCCTTATTTCTATTGCGCTGCGTCGTGGCGTTCGGGCGGTGGAGAGGCGACTTCGAGAGCCACACTTTCGAAGCCACCTCGCGCGGCAACCGTTTTCGCCGAGGCCTGAGTTCGAGTCCGAAGCCTAAAACGATCCGGCTCCCTAGGAACCTGAGCCCCCGAAGCCTCCGTCATCGGGCCGTTCGGGACCGTCTTCGTCCGGTTCGTCGTCGGTTCCCTTGTTATCGGTACCCGCAGGGTCGTCTGACGGCGAACCCCAACCGGTATCGGACATGGGGGTGGGCTCCGGAGCAGTCCAGGGACTC
>SDBT01002942.1_pt1 | contig 29696 bp, 28 predicted proteins | sample 2277101 | NCBI WGS metagenome assembly SDBT01 (sample SAMN10404973, study PRJNA504765) | marine sediment metagenome | isolation source: marine sediment core GS10_PC15, 103 cmbsf | place: Arctic Ocean: Southern Knipovich Ridge | collected 2010
CAATCCGGAAATATCTGTGATCAAAGCATAATCAACAGAACCGTTTTGCTTAACTTTTCTTAAAGTGAATACTCCGTTTATTTTTTTATTTTTAAAAAGAAATTTCAGGAGATCGATTACACCATTTTCTATGCTTTCATTTATCTTTAATATTTTATCCATTTTTACTCCTAACTAAAAGAGTCATTAACCAGTTTTTTTATTTCCTGAAGTTCCTTAACTTTATAATCTTTTAATGGTAAAGGTTCTCCAATATTTCTTCCGGATTGATATTCAAAAGCTTTTTGGGTTTTATCACTAACATAACTAAATATCTGTGCTACCGGAATGGAAACAGGACAAGCATCTTCACACATCCCACAGGAAACACAGGAAAGACTCATATGAGACATTCTACCAGAATGAAATAAAATATTATCAGGAGGAAATCGAAGACCTCCTCTTTTTTCTGCTCTATGAAGATAATTATCGGAAGTGAACTTGGAAACCGCCGAATCAAAATAACATTGACGACAGTAACAAATTGGACAAACACTCATACAATTATGACAGGAAATACATTTGGAAAAAGTTTCTATCAAACTGTCGAGACCTTCTACTTGAGGTTTGATTTTTTTATAAGATTCTACCTTTATTTTTTCTCTATCTTGAGTAATTTTATCTACTTTTTTCTGCCAATCCGACAAACTTTCTGCAGATTTAATTCCCAAATCTTTTAAAACATTTTCACCTTTTTTAGAATTGGACATGAGAAGAAGATGATCTTTTTTCACCCCCAATATGCCAAAATGAAGATCAGAACTTGTAAGACTAAAACCCGTGCACATTTTACAAACAGGTTTGATAGATTCGTCAGACCATTTATCTTCAGTAAAAAATGAAGAAAAAGTTTTTTCTCCTTTTTCAGGAGCTTGGATATAATCCAAAATAGGTAAAGCACCCGGACAATCAAAACTGAAAAGACAGACATTTTCCAGGTCAACCTGTTCAAGTTTGGCTAGTTCGATGGCTGCTCTAATTTCACAAGGTCTTAAAATTGCTGCGACCTTTAGATTTCCTTTTCCTTTCCTGGTAAGTTTGGATAAAGCCGTAGCACCCTGAACCGTCATCATCGGAGCAACAGGATTTGCATCTTTGAGTAGGGAAATATCTTCGATCAGAATCCAACTATAAGAATCACCGGCAGGAACTTTTACCGGAATAAGCAAGGCATCAAAATATTTTTTTTCCAATATATCTTTGAAAAAATGGAGAATTGTATTTTTGATACTATCTTTTATAGATATTTTTGCACCATTCTGCGGAATGAAAGTTTCATTTTCGACTGTATTCATAATCTACTTTTCTCCTTGTAAACTATATCTATTTTCATTTTTCTATCTTATTGCTTCCATAACTTCCTGATAAAGCTGGAGAGATGTAAAATGTTTGGAATGAGCAGCTCCTGACGGACAACTGGCAACACAATTCCCGCATCCTCGACAGATCACTTCATTAACTTTCGAGATATTTCTGTCCTCATCAAAATAGATAGCTCCATAAGAACATACGGAAAGACAGGTCTGACAACCAGTACAGAAAATTTCCGATATTTCGGATACTTTTACTTCCGGAACCAATTTCTCACCCGGAATAAGTTGAGTTAGAATTTTCCCACCAGCAGCCTGTGCATCAATTATAGAATCAGGAATATTTTTTGGATTTTGAGCAGAACCAACGATATATACACCATCTATGGAAGTAGCGACCGGATTCAATTTTTGATGAGTTTCCTGGAAGAAACCTGTTTCATCCAATGAAATATTAAGGAGCTCCGCTATATCTTCCGAACCAATGGTAGGTTCGATTGCCGGTGCCAGTATGATCATCTCTGCAGAAACTTCCTCTTTTTTCCCATCCATTTTTGTATATTCAACCAGTTTTCCTTTAGCAGTCTCTTTCACTGAAATATCCAGAAAGCGAATAAAATTGATTCCTTTATTCTTGGTTTCGATAAAGTATTCCTGGTCATCTTTATTAGGCAAGCATAAGTCCTTAAAAAATTCCGTGATTTTTATTTCGGGCATTTTTTCTTTCAGATATTGAGCAATTTTGAACATATAATTACAACAAATTCGTGAACAATATCCTTTTTCTTCTCTTCCAACACAATGAATAAGAGCAGCAGAATTCGGTGGTTTTCCTGTTTTTAACAGGATTTTTCCTGTTTTGGAATTCATTTCTTCAATTTCTAAAGAAGTATAAATATCTTCAAATTTTCCATATCCAAAACCAGGATTTATTTTCGGATCTGATAAATCAAAACCGGTGGCAACCACAACTGCTCCCACTTTAAATTCATTTTTCTGTTCAGCATTGTGAATATTCTTCAAAGTAATCTCAAAATTCCCGAAAAAACCGATTGCCTTTTCTACTTCTGTTTCAGTAAAAATTTCTATATTATCATTTTCCTGAACTGTTTGTATTTTCTGTTTTATGATATCGAGATTAGTTCCCTGATGAGGAAGGATTTTCTCAAACTTTGTTACTTTTCCGCCCAGTTCATTTGTTCTTTCCACCAAATATACTTTTCTTTTTTCACTTGCAAGCGATAGACACGTTTCTATACCTGAAATACCCGCACCGATTACTAACACTTCTGGAGTGCTGTCTAATTCTTTTTCAAAAAGTGGAGATTGATATGATATTCTGCTTATGCCTGCCTGGATATATTGGGTCGCTTTTTCTGTAGCAGCATCTTTATCTGGAATGATCCAGGCACACTGTTCTCTAATATTTATCAGCTTGTATAAATAAGGATTAAGATTTGCTCTTTTACATACATTCATAAATGTTGTATCGTGATCACGAGGGGAGCAAGCTGCAATTACCAGGTGTGAAAATTCATTCTTTGTAATCTCATCTACCAGATAATCCTGACCTTCTTTTGAGCAAAGAAGCTTGTGTTTCTTGGCAATTATAATTTTCTCAGGTGGTTCGCTAAGAGCAGAAATTTCTGCTAAGATCTTTTTAATATCAACTTTATCGGCAATATTAGGACCGCATTCACAAACGTAAACTCCAATTCTATCACTCATTTTATCACCTTTGGAATAGATTTAGATTTTTTAATCATATTTCTTAATTTTCACCAGCCATTTCTAAAATTTTGCTTTCAAGTTCTTTTGATAATCTGAAACTTACTGACTTTAGCTTCTGTAAAATAGGTTTCACCTGGGGTATGATTCCTAATTCTTTACCTATCAACAAAACACCGAAAGTTCCAGTTACTTTTAATCCCAATTTAGTAGCGATGTTTCTTGCTTTCAAATCATCTAACACCACCAATGAAGATGGATTCTCAAAAGCGAGAGCTATGATAGAAGCTTCACCAATATCAACGAATTCAGCAATAAAATTAAAAAACCGGTAGTTTTGAAAATTTTCAATAATAAACCATTCAGGTAATTCTTTACCGAATTCTTCCTTAACTTCGGGTGTAATCATAACCTGTCCAAATATCTTTTTCAAAATATCTAACTCGCCCACATTGTCTAAAGCTATCAAACAACTTGTATCAGCTAAGGTAATCTTTTGCATTTTGATAATCTTGCTCTAAATCAGAAGCAGGATAATTAAACAATGAAACTCCAAATTTTGATAGTAATTCCATAAATGTTCTTTTTGTAACTCCAGTGATTTTAGCAGCCTGACCCAAAGACAATTTTCCTTCTTCGTATAATTTCGAAGCCAAAAATAATTTTAACTCATATTCAGATATTTCAACCGTCTCCGGTAATTGAATAGTTATTGCTTTCATAACTCATTACTCCTTCTTAACTTATTTAATTTTTTTGGATAGAATCGCCTTCACCCATAGAATCTAATCTTATCACCAATCTTCTTACCTCCCAATTATCTGAATCTAATAGTAAATGCTTTTTTTCTTTAACCTTCTCCAACCCTGAACCTTAAAACCCAGAACCCTGAACCCTGAACCTCTCTACCCTTTATTGAAAATAAGACATTACCTTGCCCACAGTTGCTTCTGCTTGAGTTATTGAACCCTGTATATCTTTAGGTCCTTCAGCACAACCGGCAAGAAAAATCCCGGGTTTGGAAGTATCTACAGCACCAAGCTGAATACTCTGATTCATAAAGAAACCCTTTGTATCCTGTTCAATTCCAAGCAACTTAGAAAGAGAAGCAGTATCTTTTCCCTGCATCATTGCCAGAGAAAGAATCACCATATCTGCAGATAGTTTCTCTTTTTCATTTTTCCCATTAAAATATTCTATTGATAAACTTTTATCATTCCCTTCAACTTTGATCTTATCAACAGGAGAATATATGAAATCAACACCTTCTTCTTTAACATCCTGGTGGAACTTTTGATAGTGTTTGCCCGGCATACACCAGTCAGAATGGAAGTTATAGATTTTTGAATCGGGTAATTTATGCTTTAGATAATGAGCTAATTTGAGCGAGTACATACAACATACACTTGAGCAATATCCCTGTTCTTCTCGTCCAACACATTGAATTATTGCAATAGATTTGGGAGGTGAATCCCCTTTTCGCAGAGTTATTTCACCTTCGGTTGGTCCATTGGAAGCATATAATCTTTCAGCTTCCATTGCTGTATAAACATTAGGATATTTTCCATATCCAAATTGAGAAAATCCTGCAGGGTCAATAATATCAAATCCGGAAGCTACAATAATTGCCCCGATTTTTATTTCGACTTTCTCATCTTTATCAGAAAGTTTTATTGCTCCAAATGGACAAGCTTCAACACAGGCATTACAGGTTTTCTTTCCGTTGAGTTGCAGGCAATGTTCAGGATCAATTGCTGGTACATTTGGCAGGGAACCCGGACAAGGCACATAGATAGCCTTTTTCTCAGAAAGATTCTGTTCAAATTCATTTTTCAAACTGATCGGACAGGGTTCATAACACATTCCACAACCTATACAATCTACAAGGCTTACATATCTTGCTTTCTTATTAATTGTAACTGTGAAATCTCCTATATCACCTTGAACTTTTTCTACGGTGCTAAGTGTTAGAAGTTCAATATTTTCATTTTGCAGAACTTCCTGTTGCTTGGGTGCTATCATACAGGTAGAACATTCCATATTAGCAAAAACTTCCTCATATTTGATAACATTACCCCCGATTAGAGAATCTTTCTCAACTAAATATACTTTTTTGCCAGCATTTGCCAGCAGCAAACTTGCTTCGATTCCGGCAATACCAGCTCCAATTACTAATACACTATTCTTATCCACATTTCCTTCCTTGTTTTCTTAAGAACATTATAGATATGGATTAGTCTGGATAGGGTTTGGACCCATCATCTTTATTTTTTCTGTAAACTTATTAACTACTTCCGCGTATCTTTTTCCTTCTGAAGCGGATATCCAGGATAATTGTAATCTTTCTGGATCAATTTTCAAAATTTCAACTACCTTTTTCATTAGAGCAAATCTTCTGCGAGTATAATAATTTCCTTCTTCATAATGACAATCTCCCGGATGGCAACCACCAATCAGTATTCCGTCTGCACCCATTAAAAAAGTTGTTAAAACTAAATTCAGATCTATCCTGCTTGAACACATAACTCTGACAACAGTTATTGATGGTTGTATTTCTAACTTTGCTGCTCCTGCTAAATCTGCTCCGGCATAAGAACACCAGTTACAAAGAAAACCCACTATTTTAGGAGTAAATTGGTCTTTCATCATCCCTCACACAGTTACTAAAAATCATATTTATATTTTCCTCAAATTCTTATATGGAAACAATATCTATAAAAAGACATTTGATCTTGTTGGATTTTCTCCCGAACTTTTTATTTCTTCTGTATATTCATTGCTGACTTTTGCAAATTTAGTTCCTTCTGATGCTGAAATCCAGGATAATTTCAACCTTTTGGAATCTAATCCGAGAGAATCAAAAACTTTAGTTAGCAGGATAAATCTCCTTCTGGTATGATAATTTCCTTCCTGGTAATGACAATCACCCGGATGACAACCACCAACTAAAACTCCATCAGCACCATTTAAAAAAGCCTTAACAATAAATATCGGATCTACTCTGCTGGAACACATGACTCTTATCGGTAAAATAGATGTCGGATATTTCAATCTGCTTGTACCAGCTAAATCTGCTCCTGCAGAAGTACACCACTTGCACAAAAAACTTACGATTTTTGGTGTAAACTCTTTCATCTTTTCCTTCCCTTAATTACAGATATTAAACATTTCCCAGTTGAATTTTCAACATATAACTCACCCTAACCCTCTCTTGAGAAGAGAGGGAACTAAAGAAAAAAACCATTTTTTTCTTCAAATTTCCCCTTCTCTTGAAAGAGAAAGAGTTGAGTTGAATTTCTTCTTGCTTTTCTTATGTTCCTTCTCTTTGGAATATCTTTCATATTCTCATCAAAAAGAGAAGGACAGCAGGATGAGTTTAAAAGGAAGACCAGCATATAATCCTGATTTCCCCTTTATTTATAAATAAGTATAAATTTGAATCATATTAAGAACCTGTTCATCAGAAAGATTCTTCTGTTGAGCTGCACTTGAAGGACAAACAGTAATACAAGAACCGCAACCTTCACACAGAACATCATTGACAATGGCAATTTTCGCAATTTCATCTAACTCTCTAGCTCCATAAGGACAAGTTGAAACACAAATTCCACATCCTGAACAGAGTTCTTCACTAACATCAGCTACAATAGGAAGATGATGTATTTTATCAGTAGAAAGTAGAGTTAATGCTTTGGCAGCAGAGCCGGAAGCTTGGGCAACTGTATCTGGAATATCTCTTGGAGATTGAGCACAACCAGCAAGGAAAATCCCGCTTGTATTTGTTTCTATTGGTCTTAACTTGGGATGTGCTTCCGAAAGGAAACCGTTTTCATCTGTTTGAATCTTCAACTTTTTAAATAAATCTTCAACATCCATTCGGGGCACAATTGCTTGAGCCAGTACAACCATATCAGCTTTGATAGAAATCTGCAGTCCTGAGAGAGTATCAACTCCCCAAACTACTAATTTATCTCCTTCTTGATACACCTTAGCAGGTCTTCCTCGCAAATATACGACATTTTCTTCCTCTTGAGCACGCTGTACAAATTCCTCGTATCCTTTTCCACCAGAGCGAATATCAATATAAAAAATATAAGGTTGTCCATCCGGTACACGATGTTTATAAAGCAAGGCGTGTTTTGTCGAATACATACAACATATTTTTGAACAATACGGCTTGTAATATTCAAGGTTCCGAGAACCCGAGCATTGGATAAAGACAATATCTTTTGGAATTTTCCCATCAGAAGGTCGCTTTACTTGCCCTTCGGTTGGACCGGAAGCAGAAAGTAGTCTCTCAAATTGTAATCCGTCTATAACATCTTGATATTTTCCATATCCATATTCTCTCATATCTGTTATAGGTAGCAAATCATAACCAGTTGCAACTACAATTGCTCCTACTTCTTCTTCAATAATTTCATCTTCCTGGTCAAATCTTATGGCTTGAGGACCACACACTAGTTCACAAACCTTACATTTATTTTTTAAGAAATATATGCAATTTTCCTTATCTATAACTGGTATGTTTGGCACTGCTTGAGGAAAAGGAACATAGATAGCAGAACGATTTGCCATACTTACATTGAATTCATCCGAAATCTTTTTTGTAGGACATTTGTTTATACAAATACCACAACCTGTACAGAGCTCTTCATCCACACATCTTGCTTTTTTTCTGATTTTTATCTTAAAATTCCCTACACTACCTTCAACATCTTCTACTTCAGAATAAGTATAAAGAGTTATTTTAGGATTTTGGGAAACATCAACCATTTTGGGAGTTAGAATACATTGTGAGCAGTCCAAGGTAGGAAATGTCTCCGAAAGTTGAGCCATATGCCCGCCAATAGAAGGTGAGCGTTCAACTAAAATCACTTCTTGTCCTGCTTCTGCAATATCTATCGCAGCCTGTATTCCAGCTATACCACCACCAATTATTAATGCTTTTTTAGTCACCGGAACTTCTACAGGTGTTAAGCTCTCATTTCCTCTAACCTTTTCAATAATAGATTTCACTATTTTAATTGCTTTTTCAGTTGCTTTTATCTTATCTTCATGAACCCAGCTGCATTGTTCCCTGATATTTGCAATTTCACATAAATAAGCATTCAAGCCGTTATTGGCTGATAATCTGCGAAATGTATTTTCATGTAATGTCTGTGAACAGCAGGCAATAACAATACCTGTTAATTTTTTCTCCTTTATTGAATCAGCAATAAGTTTTTGACCCGGGTCCGAACACATATATTTATAGTTTTCTGAATAAGCAACACCAGGATATTTACTAAAATGTTCAACGAGTTTATCAACATCAACAATTCCTGCAATATTGATTCCACAATGACAAACAAAGACACCAATTCTTTTAGAACCTGTATTCCCAACTTCTTTATTATTAGACATTTTTAAAACTCCTTTTAGGAATTTACAGTTGTTTTGTTATTTAAAAGCGAAAGAGGATTAATATAATGTAAATCCTGCCATTTCTTTTTAAATTCAATTCCCAAACTATATGCTAATAATTCTGTAAAATAAAAAATCGGCATTTCGCTAAATTTTGAATATTTATCTTTTGTCTCTTTTTGGCGCTGATCAAGATTAAATGCACACAAGGGGCAACTGGTTACAATTGCTTCTGCACCTTGTTTGCTTGCTCCATTAATTATAACATTTGTCCTTTCAACCACAATATCAACCTGATTCACTGTCTGATAAGCACCACAACATTCTACTGTATAGGGAGAATCAATTGGTTCTCCACCAATAGTAGTAATCAGATTTTCAAGAATTGTGGGTTTAAAGGGGTCATCAATCTGAACTTCCTGGGGTCGCAGGAGAGTACATCCATAAAATGCAGAAACTTTAAGTCCATTTAGTGGTTTTTTGACTTTTTTTCCAATTTCAGAAAATTTAATTTCATCTTGAAGATATGGTAATAAATGTAAGACTTGTACATCAGCATCATAATTCAGGTTTTCTTTATACATAAAATCATTTATTTTATCCAGATCCTCTTGATTGTTTTTCACTCTATGATTTGAACGCTTTAGAGTATTATAACACATAGCACATAAAGTCATAACCTGGTTACTATTGTGTTCTCTAACACGAATTAAATTCCTGATAGCTGCGAGATGATGCATCAAATCATCGGTCGCTAATGAGAAAACCGTACCACAACAATTCCAGCGTTCGAGTTCTTCAAGTTCAATATCAAATATTTTCAATACTTCAATTGCAGATTCCTCAAAGTTTGCTGCCGCTGTTTTTAAGGTGCAACCCGGATAATAGGCAATTTTCTTCATCCTTTTATTCCTTTTTCTAATATAATCACCTTAATAGATTTAAGATTATTACTCCTTCTCAACTAATAATTATCATCCTGTCATTTTTCTGAAATTACTTATTAATGCTATTGGAGGAAGTTTTTGAAGCTCTTTAAAATCAATCTCATTTAGAATTGTCCAATCTACTTTTTTACGCAATTTTATTTGTCTTAGAGCTTCCATCACCTTTGCAATATCAATTCCTCTGGGGCATCTTGCCTGGCAGGCATAACAAGTAGCACAAATCCACATTGTATTTCCATTTAACACTTCGTCAATAAGCCCGATTTGAATATATCGCATAACCTGGCTGGGAAGTAAATCCATTGTTGAAGCAACAGGACAGGCAGCAGAACAACATCCACATTGATAACAATTAAATGTATTTTCTCCGGAAATTGTTTCAAATTTATCAAGCAATTTGCTAAATATTTCTTTTGTTGAAATTTCTTTCTGCATAATATCTCCACTTTTACTTTAAACTTCAATATAATAAATTATTTAAGCATCATTTTTTTGAAAATATCCCTTTTTAAAAAATTAACATTTTTTAAAGTCAAGTTTATTTCAATATTCACCGGAAAGATCTCTTTTTCCATATTTGCCGAAGTATGTTACATAAAATCGTTCATCAATCACTTTAGCAAGATCTCTTTGAGAAACAATACCAACCAATTTACCTGACTTCACAACTGGTGCATGCCTGACATTATTTTTAACTAAAATATGATAGGCATGTCCCACACTATCTTCGGCATCAATAGAGATCAGATCTCGGGTCATAACATTTCCAATGAGCACTTTATCAGGATCTTTACCTAATGCCACAACTCTTTTAACTAAATCTCTCTCAGAAAAGATTCCAAAAGGTTTTTTATCTTTGATGATAATTATAGAACCAATATTGTATTCAGCCATCATCGCTACAGCATGTGATACACTATCATTCTCTGTGCAGGTTTTAACATCTTTTGTCATATATTGCTGAACTTCCATATTTCCCTCTTTAAATTTGCATAAGACTATTGTTGACTACTTATTTTTTTCAATAGGACGGACGCTATTACTACCACAGTTAGGACATGTTCTTTCTTCCGGTTTGCTTTTTTCATAAGGAGCTTTAAACCAATGTTCGCATCTTAAACATTTAAAATCGGATTCAACAACCATAATTTGACCTCGATTAATAAATCTATTTCTTTGTTTTACTCAATATTCTTCTGGTCTCTTCTATTTCATCTATGGAAACATTCTTCCTAAATTCTTCCAACTCATTCATTGTTTTCACAAACTTGCCTACTTCAGAAGCTGAAATCCATTCGAACTGTACTCGTTCCGGTCGAATCCCTTTCCGCTCTAATTTATTCCATAACTTTTCAATCCTCAGTTGAGCAGTTAATGAAGCATTTATATAATGGCAATCTGCAGGATGACATCCTGACATTAGCACAATCGGTGCTCCGAGTTGAAGAGCATATAAAATAAATTTTTCATCAAGACGACCGGTACACATTAATCTTATGATACGAGGTGAAGTCGGATATTGCATTCTGGAAATACCAACTAAATCTGCACCCGGATAAGAACACCAATTGCAAGCAAAAATAAGGATTTTTTCTTCAGGTTTATCTTCCAAAATTGCATCAATTTGTGCTATTATTTGATCGTCTTTGTAGTGTTTCATATGGATGGCATCAAACATGCATTCAGCAGCACAAGTTCCGCAGCCTTTACAAGCTGCTTCGATAACTTTTGCTGGTATTTTTGCTTTCATATCTACTGTTATCGCACCATAAGGACAGACCTTTGCACAGATACCGCAGAATTTACACAGTTCTTCTTCAACTTCTGCAGTAAGAGCAGGAATTTTTACTTTATCTTTGGAAAGTATGGTTACAGAACGAGCAGCTGCACCAGATGCTTGAGTTACTGAATCTTTGATGTCTTTTGGTGCTTCACAGCATCCTGCAAAGAATACACCAGCAGTAGGTGCGTCAATTGGAGTCAGCTTGGGATGAACTTCCATCAGAAATCCATCTGATGTAGTTGATAAAGTTAACAACTTTTTAATTATCTCAGAATCATGTCCGGGAACCATTCCCACAGATAGCACAACTATATCAAATTCATATTCCTGGATACTACTATTTGTAGTATTTTCAACTGTAAGAAAAAGATTTTTCGTGTTTGAATCTTCTCTTATATCTCCAGGGATACCGCGAATGTATTCTACTCCTAATGCTTTACTTCTACGATAAAAATCCTCGAAACCTTTTCCAAATGCTCTAATGTCCATATAGAAAACTTTGCAATCTATATCATGGTAATACTCTTTCAAAAGTAATGTATCTTTGATAGTGTTCATACAACAGATATTGCTGCAATAAGGATTACCGCGACTGTCACATCTCGAACCCACGCATTGAATAAAACCAATGGATTTAGGAACTTTTCTGTCAGTAGGTCTGATTAATTCTCCTTTTGTAACACCGCCTGGCCCGGTAAGAATTTCAAATTCCATTGAGGTAAGAACATTCTCAAATCTGGTATAACCATATTCATCAAATTCTGTTGGATCATAAACATCCAGACCGGTAGCAACAACTACAGAACCCACATCGAATTCTATAATTTTGTCTTGATCATCATAATCAATGCAATTTTTATCACAATGCTCAGCACATTTTCCGCAAGCAATAGGATTGAACCCAAGACATGCTTCTTTATCAATAAGATATGCAGCTGGTACTGCTTGTGGAAACGGGATATAAATGGCTTTTCGTGCAGCTAATCCTACTTGATGTTCTTTATGTACAACTATTGGGCAGATATCCACACATTCATCACAAGAAGTACATTCAACTTCATCGACATATCTGGCTTTCCTGCGAACTTTTACATGGAAATTCCCGATATAACCGGAAATATCCTCAATTTCTGAGTACGCTAAAAGTGTTATTAAGGGATGCCGACCGACATCCATCATCCTCGGACCGAGGATTCAGATAGCTCAGTCGATTGTGGGATAGGTCTTATTTATTTGAGCCATTATCCCACCTATGGATGCTTTCTTTTCAACAAGGTAAACAGGAAAACCAGAGTCAGCCAGGTCAAGTGCAGATTGAATACCTGCAATTCCTCCACCAATAACCAGAGCTGATTGAGTAACTGGAACCTGTAATTCTTCCTGAGGTTCAAGTAATCTTGCTCTCGCAACCGCTGATTTTACAAGATCTTTTGCCTTTTGACTTGCCTTTGTTTTTTCAGCATGGTGAACCCAGGAACAATGTTCCCGGATATTTGCCATTTCCATGAGATATGGATTTAAACCAGCATCACTCACACAGTTTCGGAAAGTCGGTTCATGCATTTTAGGAGTACATGCAGCAACAACTACACGATTGAGATTTTCCTCGGTCACATATTTTTTGATTTCATTTTGACCCGGTTCCGCACAAGTATAACGGTTTTTAATCGCAAAAACAACATCAGGTAAAGATTTCGCATATTCAACCAGAGCCTCACAATCAACAGTTGCAGCAATGTTTGAACCGCATTCGCAAACAAACACCCCTATCCTGGTTTTTTCTTCCACTAACATTACCTCCTTCTAAAAGTTTGAAGGTTTTCTAATTTTTTATCTAATAAAAAAACATCTTATTTCAATCTTTCTGCTGCCAGGGTAGTCAAATCCAAAAGATTAATTTTTGCATTAGAAGAAATATTCTCATCGCTCAGAGCACATTTAAAGTGAATCTCACATTTTGAACAGGCTGTAATCAGAAAATCAGCTCCAGTAGTCTTAGCCTCTTTAAGTCTGTCAACTTGAATTTGTTTTGAGACACTGTTACAATTAGCCCAGGCACTTGTACCACAACAAATGGCACCTTTTCTGTTTCTCGGCATTTCAACAAACTCAAGACCTTCAATGGATCTAATCAACTCTCTTGGTTCTTCATAGATACCCGAGTATCTTCCCAGTCTGCAAGGGTCTTGGTAAGTTACTTTCATTTTCTTTCGAAATCTTTTAAATTTTAGTTTGTCGTTTGAAAGGTTTTCAGAAAGAATCTGTGAAATATGAATTACTTCAACACCCATATCACCAACATATTTTGGATAATCAATTTTTAAAGTAGTATAACATTCAGGGCATGAAACTATTATTTTCTTGCATCCTGTTTTTTCAATTTCTTTCAAATTATGTTCAGCCAATTTCTTGAAATTCTCAATATCTCCTGTCCATAACAGGTCATGCCCACAACAACGTTCATTATCCATTATCACAGGTTTGATACCGAGATAATTTAAGATTTTAACAGTACTTTTAGCAGTATTAATTGTTTTCAAATCCAGATTTTTAAAAAAAACATTGAAATAAGGTGAACATCCAACGAAATATAGATATACACTATCCTGTGATGTTCGAAGATTTGGAGTTATCCAGTCAAGTCGATTTTGTTGAATATTGGGTTTTGTCATTATTCTCATTAAAGATTGGAGAGCACCGCTATGTGAACATTCACTTCTATTTCCAATTTTAACAGCTTCTACTCTCATATCTCTAATGAAGTTGGAATAATAAACATCTGATGGACATCGTTCTTTGCAGGTTTGACAGCTAAGGCATTCCCAGAGAAGCTTGCTGCTTATGAAATCTTCATAAGAACTATGCACTGCTTTTCCAATTACATTTCGAGGGGAATAATCTGGATTACGCAAAGCGATTGGGCAGATAGAAGTGCATTTTCCGCAATCAAGACAGAAATAGACATTTGCTCTTTTTATAGCTTCTGTTATAGCATTCATAATTTCATCTTTTTTCGTTTAATGGACTTGGACCTAACTTTCTCACATTTTCCATGAATTTCTGAACATTCTTTGCAAATTTCAAATCTTCAGTAACAGAACATTGCATCAGGGATAATCTCTCTTTTTTAATTCCTAAAAGATGTAATAATTTTACAGTTTCATTAAAATGTAAATCCACCAAATCATTTCCAGAATAGTAATGACAATCTCCGGGAGGACAACCCAGAAGAATGACTCCGTCTGCTCCTGATTCAAAAGCATTCAATATGAAGGAATGGTTTATTCTTCCAAGACACATCAATCTTATAAAGTGTATGTTTGTAGGGAAGGAAAATTCATCATTCCTGATTATGATATTAGCACTCCAGTTACAAACAAAACTCACTATTTTGGGAATAAAATCAGTTTTATTATTTTTCTTTTCAGTCATAATGACCTTTTAACAGTAATCATTTGAGCACTTCTTTAACAATTTCGTTAATTCGCAAGTTAGTAAAATGGTTTACTTCCATTGCACCTGTGGGGCAGACAGCACCACAAGCTCCGCAACCTTTACAAAGGGATTGGTCCACATGAGCAATAAAATTCTGATAATCCGAGCTCCTTTTTGTTGAGTTATCAGTCTTAGTAAAGGAATTCTTTTCTTCTATAGTAATAGCTGAATATTCGCATGCTTCATTACAAAGACCGCAACCACGGCAGAGTTCCTCTGTTACAAATGATGTGATAGGCTCCACCACTACTGGAATATCTCTCTCAAGAAATTGAGTTTCTAATGAATCAGGACTTGGTTGAGTTATCAGTCTTAGTGAGAGATCCAGGCGTGCTGTGGTTTTTTCCGGTATATCAATGACAGCTTCCCAGGATTTTTCTGTGGATGGGAATAGTTCTGGTTTCCAGGGAATCCTAACCAGTTCCTCTTTTCCGATAGTTTTATCAGTTGATATTGCAACCAGCTTTTTGGAGCATTCTTTAATACAAACTTTACATTCTGAACAGGGTCCGCACATCAGGCATCGTTTTGCTTCTTCTCTTACTTGTTCTTCTGTTGGAAGAACTTCTACCTCTTTAAAATTATTTCTCCTCTTTTCAGGAGATAATGTTACCATTTGAACACGCTCTTTTTCAGAAGGAACGAAATCCTTAATTATCAGCTCTGATTCTTTTATTTCGATATCATTGTTAAATAATTCTATATCTTTTCCTTTTAAAAATTTATGTATTGATTTAGCTGCTCTGTGACCTGTAGAGATAGCTTCAATAACAGACTTCGGACCACTTACTGCATCACCTCCAGCAAAAAATCCAGGTATATTAGTTGCAAGGGAATCGGGATTAACCGTAAAGCAATTCCATCTGGATATTTCAAATTTATAGTCTTCTGGTAGCCAGGAAAGATCTGGTTCCTGTCCAATTGCTGGTATTATCACATCAGTGGGAATAACAAAGTTTGAATCAACAATCGGGATTGGTTGGCGTCTGCCAGCTATATCGGGCTCATCGAGCTTTACATCAACACACTCAAGTCCATTAACGTGTCCTTTCTGTCCTAAAACTTTAACAGGGATTGTGAGATAATGAATTGTTATTCCTTCCCTTTTTGCTTCATAGATTTCTTGTTCAGCAATAGGTATTTCATTCACTGTTCTTGAATAAATAATATGAACTTCATCACATCCCAACCGAATAGCTGTTCTTGCTGTATCAAAGGCAGAATATCCACCGCCTATGACTATTACAGATTTTCCGGGTTTTTTCTTGCTTCCAAGATTTACATCTCGTAAGAATTGGAGATTATCCAGGACTCCTTTATAATCATCTTCTCCCAGGATACCTAATTTAAGCGATTTGTGAGCCCCTGTGGCAATGAATACAGCCTTAAATCCCATTTTAGGGAGGTCAGAGATTTCTATATCTTTACCAATTTTTGTATTAGTTTTAACTTCAATGCCAGACTCTAAGAGCAATTCTATCTCAGCATTTATTATCTTTTTTGGTAAACGGTAGTCGGGAATTCCAACTCTGAGCATTCCACCGAGAACGGGCAGAGCTTCAAATACAGTAACTCTGAATCCTGAACGAGCGAGATCTGCAGCAGCGGTTAATCCTGCTGGTCCAGAACCAATGATAGCAACCTTCATAGCATTGGGACTTATGGATTTCCTCTTTATCCTCGCGCCCGAGGGGATAAATTTCCCCTTTTTTTCTTTTCGTAATTTGAGTTCATAATCTGCAACAAATCGTTTCAGTGAGTGAATAGCAATGGATTTATCAAATTCTCCTCTGGCACATTCTGCTTCGCAGGGATGCATACATATACGTCCGCAAATAGCTGGAAAAGGATTGTTTTCTTTTATTACTTCCAGGGCTTTCTCAAATTTTCCAGTTGCTATTAAACCGATATATGCCTTCACGTTTTGATCTACAGGGCATGCAACCTTACATTGGGAATTTTCTATCCTACGGATACGGTACGGTGCTAGGTCTCCGACTTTGTCATAACGGATTTGAACATCCCCACTATCTAAAATATCTTGAATTTCCCAGTATTCCATTCCCCAATTAAATTGAGGATCCCCGATAAATCGATGTTTATCGGAACTGAAGGACTTAGCTGAAATGCTGGAATGCTGAGCGGTTTTGTTTTTATCTTTTTTCTTCATTTTCTCTTATTTGTTTTAGAAAATTAAAATATTTTTTTACAGGTTCAATTTCTATATTTTTTGCTGCAAATATAGGATGGACATCAAGTTGATCTCTGAATCTTTGATCTATTTCACATTTGTAACATCTAAAGCTATTGGCGCAAAGGCCATACGGCATTATACCCATAAGTGAATATCTACACAATCTATCCATTCCGGGAAGGGTGCGAAATTTCTCTGCTGCTCCAAGTTCCATTTTAATGGCATCAGTGGGGCAGATATGGGAGCAAGCACCACAACCGATACAATCCTCTGATATTTCATAGAATGGGGTGGCGACTTCTCTATCGGCTCCCCTATTTACCAGGGAGATTGCACTTACTCCGACGATGTCTTCGCATATACGAATACACAAACCACAGAGAATGCAATCTTTATCTTCCAGATAAAATCTCGGTTTTTTTACACCCATCTCTCTTGCTAGTTCTTTCATTCTTTTTGTTTCGGGTGCTCTAGCCAGAAGTAACTCGATTATTCCTTTGCGGAGGAATTTAATTTCCTCTGTATCGGTTTTAACAATTTTACCTTCTTCTACTGGTTCAAGGCAGGATGGTACGATTTTTATTTCGTCTTTCAATTCAACTTCTACAAGGCAGAGTCGGCAGGCACCAAAAGCCGGGAGCCCTTCCACATGGCAAAGTGTTGGTATATAAATACCGGCCTGTTCGGCGGCTTCAAGAACTGTGAGTTTTTCTTTAACTTTAATTTTTTTTCCATTAATCGAAATATTTACCATAAAATTATTTCCTTATTACAGCATCGAATTTACAGACCTCGAAACAGCTTCCACATTTAATGCATTTTTTTTGGTTCAAAGTGTGAACCTCCTTTTTTTCACCTTTGATTGCATCAACGAGACAGGATTTTACACATAAACCACAGCCCTTGCATTTTTCAGGACTAATGGAGTATTTAATCAAATCAAGGCATACCCCAGCTGGACATTTTTTATCCTTGATATGTGCTTCATATTCTTCTTTGAAGTAGCGAATGGTGGATAAAACTGGATTTGGGGCTGTTTTTCCCAGACCGCACATTGCTGCTTTTTTCATAAGTTTAGACAGATCCCAAAGAGTCTCGATATCTCCTTCTTTTCCTTTTCCAGCTGTAATTCTATCCAACACTTCTCTCATTCTTTTCAGACCTTCACGACAAGGAACACACTTTCCACATGATTCACCTTCAAGGAAAGTAACAAAATATTTTGCGACATCGACCATGCAGGTATTTTCGTCCATTACGATCATACCTCCAGAGCCCATCATTGAACCAACTTCTTGCAATCGGTCATAATCGATTGGCAGGTCAAGCAGGCTTTCCGGCATGCATCCACCTGATGGACCACCTATTTGCACTGCTTTAAATTTTTTTCCCCTGGGTACTCCTCCACCGATATCAAAAACAATTTCCCTTAAAGTAATTCCCATAGGTACTTCTACTAAACCTGTGTTGTTGATTTTTCCCACAAGAGAAAAAACTTTTGTACCTTTACTACTCCGATAAGTCATAGTACTTTCTGTTCCAATTGTAGTAAACCACTTAGCTCCTCTATTTATTATCACTGAAATGTTAGCCCAGGTCTCTACATTATTTATATTGGTTGGTTTGCCCCAGAGACCTTTTTGAGCAGGAAAAGGTGGTCGATGGATTGGTTCTGCCACTTTTCCCATAATTGATGCCATAAGAGCCGTTTCCTCTCCACATACAAAAGAGCCAGCACCTTGATGCACCTCTATATCAAAACTAAAGTCGGTATCAAAAATATTCGTTCCCAACAAACCGTATTCTTTTGCTTTAGATATTGCTATTTTAAGTCTTTTTAGAGCAAGAGGATATTCCTTTCTAACATATATATAACCCTGTTGAGAACCTATTGCATAGGCACCAATAGCCATCCCTTCGATTACAGAATGTGGGTCTGCTTCGAGTATACTTCTATCCATATAAGCTCCAGGGTCACCTTCATCTGCATTACAAATTATAAACCGTTCCGATTCTCTTTTATCTCCTTCATCCCGGCATATTTTCCATTTAATTCCAGTGGGAAATCCTGCTCCACCCCGACCTCTTAGTTCCGAGGTAATAATCTCCTGTAAAACATCTTCAGGACTCATAGAAGACAAAACCTTGGCTAAGGCGGAATAACCATCTCTTGCAATATATTCATCGATATCTTCTGGGTTGATCAGTCCACGGTTTCGTAAAGCAATCAGGAGCTGTTTGCGGAAAAATGGAATTTCTTTTAGCATCGGAATTACTTCTTTTTCTTCCGAAGGGGTATACATTAGTTTTTTAACCGGACGACCTTTTAAAAAGTGTTCCTCAACCAAATAAGGGATATCTTTAACTTTTAAATGTTGATAAAATATTCCTTCTGGTTGGACAACCATAACGGGACCGACAGCACAGAACCCATTACAACCTGTTGTGATTATATCAATCTCATTTTGAAGGTCCTGTTTTTTAATCTCTTCTATTAAAGCTTCCTTCACCTGAAAAGAGCGGTTTGCATCACAGGCTGTTCCGGTACAGATTAAGCAATGTGTTCTATATTTATTTGTTTTATTCCGATATATCGGAACCATAATTATATTCCTCAGTCAGTTCTCTCAGAGCCTATACCTAATGCATATTCCTGGACAATCTTACCTTTTAATGCATGCTCATTTAATATCTTAACAATCTTCTTTTCTGTTAAATCTACATATTTTGTTGGAGGTTTTCCTGGTAGTTCCACTGTTGCCATTGGTTCGCGACTGCACAATCCAGCGCATCCCGAAGTTGTAATAAAAATATCTTCTATTTTTTGTTTCTCTACCTCTTTTAGCAATCCGCTCATTATTTTTCTTGCTCCAGCAGCGATTCCGCAGGTTCCCATATGAATTATAATTCTTGCTTTATGTTCTCCTCCTTCCCGGAGGATTTTTGTTCTTCTTACTTTATCCCTGATTTTTTCTAAGTCAGATATTTTTAATTTCGGCATCAGATTCTCCTTTAGTTTTGTACTTCTTTAGTATATCAGGGATTTTAGGAATAGAAACTTCACCATAAAGATCGTCATTTACCGTTATGACAGGGGCTAATCCGCAACAACCAAGGCATCTTACAGTTTCCAGGCTGAATTTCATATCTGTGGTAGTTTCTCCAACAGTTATATCCAATTCCCTTTCTATCTCCTTTAAAATCATTACTCCTCCCTGAACATGACAGGCAGTCCCAAGACAAACATTAATCTGATACTCACCTTTGGGTTCCAAACTGAAAGAAGAATAAAACGTAGCAATGGAGTAAATCCGACTAAGAGGGATATTTAAAGTTTTGCTTATCTCAGTAAAAACCTCTTTGGGCAAATACTTATACTCATCCTGTAGATCTTGTAGTATTTCAATCAGAAAACTACTACTTTTATTCCACTTGTTAATTATTTTATTGACTTTTTCAACAATTTTTGCTGTCTTGGCTAATTTCATTTATGAAGAATTCTCCTGATGGTTTTAATCGTTGGTAAAGAATTTATTGGAGCTTTATCTAATTCTGCTTTTAGTTTCCTTGTATCTAAGAATATTCTTTTATCATCCTTTTTGCGAATATTAAGTAAGTACATCCTCAATTCCATTACTTAATTTTAACGTGTTCGTATCCCTTATCAAATGCTTTTAGATTTAGTTCTACAAATCTTGACGGCACTGATTCGGGAATACTTTTTTTCATTGCTTCTAAAGAAACAACTTTTGTGATAGAAGTAAAGAAACCCATCATCACAACATTTGCAGTAATTTTATAGCCTAATTCTTCAGCGAACCTTGTTGCTGGTATTGGATAGACTTTAATTTTTCCTCTTCTTTTCTTTAATTTAACTAAATCAGAATCATATAGAAGAATTCCGTCTTCTTTTAATTCCGGTTCAAATTTCTCATAAGCTTCCTGAGCCATACAAACAAGAATGTCTGATTTAGAAACATAAGGATACAAAATTGTATTTTCTGATACGAGAAGTTGCGAGCTGCATGCTCCCCCTCTTGCCTCGGGTCCAAAAGCCTGGTTCATAGTGGTAAATTTATTGTCATAAATTGCGCCTGCTCTACCAACTATAATCCCACACCTGATTATTCCCTGACCACCATAACCGGCAAATCTAATTTCAATTGTTTTTTTAGCCATAAGGTTTAAATTTTTCTCCTAAAACCTTAGAAAGTTGCTCATTATATGAATCAATGTAAGTAGGTCTTTCATGTTCAAAAAATTTACCTACTATGATTTTCTTATCTGACATTATCTCAACATTTTGAGTATCTTCTTCATTCTTAGTAACAGAATTTTTATAAAAGAATTCAAGAAGTTCATCCTGATTATCTGATTCTGGAATACCTGCAAAGTAGCAAGTTCCTGGAGTCAGCACCTCAATAGCGGAAAAGCCAGGTTTCTCCAAAGCTTTAGTTATACTTTCCGTAAGTTCCTTTTTGTGCAAAGCGGTCCATCGTGCCACATAAACAGCTCTTGATGACCTTGCCACATGAGGGATATTAACAGGTCGTTCAAAAGTTGCATAAGGTGAAAATGAGGATTTGGTTGCTGGTGTTTTTTCATTCCCTATTTTTGGATAAATAAAATTGTTCACACATATCACAACAATATCCATATTTCTTCTGCTGGCATGCATAAAGTGATTTCCACCAAGAGTAAGCAAATCCCCCACAAACACAACCACTTTTAAGTCAGGATTTCCGAGTTTGAGACCTGTTCCAAAAGGAATAGCACGACCTCGTGTAACATGGAATAAATCAAATCCAAGATACTTTGAAATCTCTGGTTGATGTAGAAAATCTGAAACCAGGCAGATTTTGGTAGTATCTACTTTCGCTTTTTTAACTGCATTAGCAAAACAAGTAAATAATGGATGATATTTCATCAGTGTATTTTATAACCCTTTTCATAAATAAGACGATACAGGTTAGTTTTATGTTCAATAATTCCTTCGATTTTTTTCTCTTCTTGAGCTGCATATTTTATTGCTTGGAAAATGTCTTCAGGATCATGAACAAAACCTCCACCATGCGGCACAAGAACAACATTAGTATTTCCATGAGAACATCTTTCCACTTCATAGACAATTTGACCATAATTTATTTCAGGAACAACAAAAGCTTTTACTTTCTTGGAAAGTTCAGCTATTCTCTTATCAGGGAATGGCCAGACAGTAACGAGCCGCAGGTTTCCGACTTTTAACCCATTTGCTCTTGCTTCTTCTATTCCTCTGATAGCAACTCTGGAAGTTATGCCATAAGATACAACAATTACATCTGCATCTTCAATTCCATCTTCTTTTAATTCGATAATTTTATCAGCATTAAGCCGAATTTTATCAACTAATCTTTTAGTATCATTTGTTTGACTGAAAGTAGGATGTCCTTTCTCGTTATGTGTAAGCCCGGTAAGATGAAGTTTAAATCCATCTCCTGCTTTTGCCATAAGTGGAATTAGGTCTTTCTCAGGTTTGAATGGTAAGTATTTATCTTTTGGACCTTTATAAAATCTTCTCGATTCAACTTCTATTTCATCAGCTTTTGGAATTACAAGCTTCTCGGTCATATGCCCGACACATTCATCAGCCATAATCATAACTGGGCAACGATATCTTTCTGAAAGGTTGAAAGCTTTAATCGTATAATCCAACATTTCCTGAGGAGAATCCGGTGAAATGGCAATAATTTCATAATCACCATTAGAACCCCATCTTGACTGCATCATGTCAGCTTGTCCGGCAGTTGTTGGAAGACCGGTGGAGGGACCACCTCTTTGAATATTTAATATAACAAAAGGTGTTTCTAACATGGCTCCGAGTCCGATATTTTCCATCATAAGAGAAAAGCCGGGACCGGAAGTAATTGTCATTGATTTTCGACCGGACCATACAGCTCCCAGAATTGCAGCAATAGAACCGAGTTCATCCTCCATTTGAATAGTAATACCACCCACAAGAGGTGCTCTTCTGACAAATGCTTCAAATGCTTCCGTGGAGGGTGTAATAGGATATCCGGCAACAAATTTACATCCTGCTGCTAAAGCACCATAAGCAGATGCTACATCACCATCAATATAATAAGAACCGGTTAGAACATCTTTTGGATCAGCTTTCATAATCACTTCTTTTTAGTTTTGTATTCAGAAAGCCATTTTTTATATAATTCCATATATGTAGGTCTTTCTCGATCAACAAATTTTCCAAGAATTATTTGCTTCTGATAATCGATATCAAGGTTTTCCGTAGGTTCATTATGTTTTATCACTGCATTGTCATGATAGAACTTCATCATATCGAGCCCGTCACCTAATCTATTTATCCTTGAATAATATTGAGCACAAGGTGAGATAACTTCTACAACTGAAAATCCAGGTTTCTGCATTGCTTGAATAATAGAATTTGTTAACCTGCGGACATGCAGAGCTGTCCATCTTGCCACATAAACAGCTCCACAAGCTTCTGCTAATCGCGGGATGTTATATGGTGGTTCTACATTTCCATAAGGTGAAGTTGTTGCATAAGCTGTCAGTGGAGTAGTCGGAGCAACTTGTCCTCCGGTCATTGCATAAATAAAATTGTTAACACATATTACTGTAATATCAATGTTCCTTCTAGCAGCATGCATGAAATGGTTTCCACCTATTGCAATAATATCACCATCACCGGAAAAAACAACAACCTTCATCTCTGGATTTCCAAGCTTGATTCCTGTTGCAAAAGCTATTGGTCTTCCATGAGTTGTATGAAATGAGTCAACTTTTGTATATCCTGCAACCCTTCCGGTGCATCCAATTCCAGAGACAACACAAACTTTATTGAGGTCAACCTGCATTTTTTCTAAGGCAGCAGCAAAAGAAGTGACCGCAAGTCCAATACCACATGCTGGGCACCAGATATGCGGAATTCTATCCATTCGGAGAATATTCTCCAGCGGATGCGGTATTACTTTTTTCTTAGCCATTTTTTCTCAAAAAAAATTAATTTTAACTTAACACTCAATAATTTTATCAATTCTTCTATTCTCTTTATCGGCTTTTATAATTGCTCTTGAAATATCTTCGGGATTATGAACCGCACCACCTGCTAATGGTAAAGAATAAACATTACAATTTCCTGAAACACAGCGTTCAACTTCATAAACAATCTGCCCAAAATTAATCTCAGGTACTATAAATGCCTTTACTTTTTTTGCCAGCTCCCTTATTCTTTTTTCAGGAAAAGGCCAGATTACGAGCGGACGAAATCCACCAACTTTTATCTTTTCTCTCTTTGCCAATTCTATAGCATTTTTAACAGTTTGAGAAGTTGCTCCGTAATAAAGCACAATTACATCTGCATCTTCGGTTTCATATTCCTCGAATTCAATAATCTCATCTTCATATTTCTTTATTTTCTCCAAAAGCGGTCTGACACAATATTCCTGACATTCAGCATTCATAACCGGGTAACCCCTGTCATCATGAGTTAAACCGGTAACATGAAATCTATAACCTTCCCCGATGATTACCATTGGCGGAATCAGGTCTTTGTCCATTTTATACGGAAGATATTTATTCTTCTTTCCTTTAAATAATTTTCTTGGTTGAATCTTAATATCTTTTGCAGAAGGTATTATAACTTTTTCTTTTGTATGAGCAATAAGTTCATCAGTTAAAATAAACACCGGAACCCGAAATCTTTCCGACATATTGAAAGCTTTGATCATAAGTTCAAAACATTCTTGCGGAGAGTTTGGAGAAAATGCAATGATCTCATAATCACCATGAGAACCCCATCTGGCTTGCATCACATCTCCTTGAGACACACCATGAGGAATACCGATAGAAGGACCTGCGCATTGAACATCAACAATCACACAGGGTGTTTGTAACATTACGCCAAGACCAACATGTTCCATCATATTTGAAAGACCGGAACCGGAGGTTACTGAAAGCGATTTTTTACCGGTCCAGGAAGCACCTAAAACTGCTGCAAGTGCAGAAATTTCATCTTCCATTTGAACAAAGGTTGCTTCTATTTCAGCACTCCTTTCCAGAAATCTATCAACAGCTTCTAAAGATGGTACGATCGGATAAACACCGAGAAAACGACATCCTGCTGCGAAAGCTCCCTCGATAAGTGCTTCATTTCCACTAAGAAAATGAGTTCCGGTAAGAACTCCTTTTTTATCAGCTGCCAAGTATAACCTCTTCTTTCAATGTACTCCAGATAGCAAATTCCGGACAAAGCATTTCACACAAACCGCAGTTGACACAATCCAATTTATTTATAACTTTTGGTGGATGATAACCTTTTGAATTGAATTCTTCCGACAGTTCAAGAACATTTTTTGGACAATATTCCACGCAAAAGCCGCAACCTTTACATCTGTCCTTTAGAATATGTATTTCCCCAATCGGGATTTTAAATTCATGGAGATTTAAAGGTTTTCGCCAATATTTAGGCTTAGTTTCTTTCATTTCTTTAGAAATCTAACTTTGGAGTGTTAATCTTAATTTGTGGATTTTTTTTGATAGACGGTTTTGAAAAATCTCTCTATTAGAAAATCCCAACCATATATTCAATTCAACCTCTTTTCCGAATTATGAGTTAGTTGAATCTCAAATAATTCCAATTTTTTGGGGGTGATATTTTTAAGTCTTAAAACTTTGTCAAATAATTTAATTTTTATTTTTGTATTTTTTATAATCTGTTATGCAAGATACAAATTCGTAAAAATTTATAGTACTAGTAGAAAACCAGACTATTAATTTCAACATTCCCTCTTTCTCAGAAATACGAGTTGACGGAATCTATTTTCTTAGAAAATAAAAAAATTTTGATAAAATTTAGGAGCGAGATTTTATATGCCGAAAAGTTTGTCAAACAATTTAATTTTTTATTTTTTTACTTGAAATTCCCCACTAATTTTGAAGAAAATTTGTGAATTTTTTATTTGAAAAATGTTGTATATTTTATGATTTTTCTTCACAGAGTTCGAATAAAATTTCTGATGAAGATTGAAGATTGAAGATTGAATATTAAATAATAGAGAAAATGAATAATCCCAGAGCAAACTTCATCTTTCTTCTCAAATCGTAAATAGATGTTCATTATTCGATATTTTCTTTAGAAATATTCAGTAACTAAAAGCAATACAAGCACTTAAGAGGTAAGAAAGTTCACTCGCTTTGTAACTTATTATCATATTATAAATTAAGTTAGATTTAGTCCCCTTTAAGAGATTTTTGTCGTCTACTATAATGAGAGCAATGTATTTATGATACGGAATAAATTATTTTTTAACGTTGATATTCAGGATATGAATTTAATGAAGAACACAGATATCTTTTTTCTGGGGAAGAATAATTTTATTTGACTTTCCTCATCGATTTTTTTTTGTCGGCGAGGAGAATAAATTACAAAATTTTTTAAAAAGATATGGAGGAAAAAATGTTCTTCCCAAAAAAAAAAAGGAGAGATTGATGAAAAAATATGTTTTTTTAATTGTATACCTGTTAACGACGCTTCCGATACTCAGTGTTGAAGTTCCAGATAATACAAAAACAAAAACCTATAATTTTAATCTATCTCTTGGACTTGCAAGTGGTGGTTCTATAGGAATTGGTAAAATTCAACATTTCGAAAAATCAACAAAGGAAATTACAGTAAATTTTCACTACCTTAAATGCAAGGATTACTTTGTAACCGGTATTTATGGTCAGATAAATTCTTATAGAAATAAACAACGGAATGGTTTTTTTTCGATTCTTACGGGAGGATTAGATTATACAAAAGGAGAGGAAAGTTCCTTTATTTTTCCCGGTGTTATTGGTGGACCTAATGAAGGTGATTATGACCCAATAAAATTCGAAGGAATTTTTCCTAATATTGCGATAGGTTGCGGTTACAGTATAAAGTTGTCACAAATCAGCCGGATGTTAATTTATTTAGATTTGGGTATTAAGAAAACTATCTCAAATCTGAATATTTCAATTAGTTTTTAAAGGAGAACTATAATGAAGAAAATATTAATTATTACTTTAACATTAATATTGATTAATGTTAAAGTATTTGCACATAAACAGGATATGCATCAACATATTACAAGGGAAGCTTTTGAGCTATTAAGAATGTCATTTCCGGTGAATTTTACTGGATTAGATGAGATGGAATCATATATTGGAACTAATGAAACATCAATTCCCGGAGCTGTAAGTGTTGTTGTAGGTCATGGATTAGTTGTTTCTGGAGTTTGGATAGAAGATGAATATGATATTGTCGAACATTATGGTATTTATGAAATACCAAATTATAATAATACTCCTCCTTGGGTGGAAGATCTTTTATTTGGTGATCATGATGCCAACAGAGCTGCACATACTACAATAACCCATTTCTGGGATGCTGATAATGGAGAAGAAACTTCAACCTATCTAACTGATACAATTTATTGGGGAGAGTTACAGCATACTTGGGAATTTACAATATCTGAAAATTCGATAAAAAAAAATAGAAAATATATTAGTGGTGACTATCTCGAAAGAGAGATTTTTCCAGATGGTTGTTATCTAGCTAACACATATCCACCTGTTATGGTTATGATTACTGATTGGCAGGTTCCTGGTATTGTTAATCTATATCACGGAATCGGAGCAAGGATTTTAGATAGTTATTTAGATGTATGGGGTGAGTGGCACGATGATCTATATTATACAGTTTCAATACAAGAGACGAGAAAAGAATGGGCTTATAATCGTTTAGGACGTATGTGCCATCTGTTACAAGATATGTCTGTTCCCGCTCATGTACATTGCACATCGCATGCAGGTGTTAATGGAATGTATAGTGATTATTTCGAAAACCACGAAATGGGTTATCATAATAACTACCATACATGGACAGCTGAGGAAGTGTTTACGGAATTTGGTGGATTCATTGATCCTTATGTTCATGATGACCCTATATATTTCCTTATGTACTTTTTGAATCAAATGACTGATCATTATGCAGATGGAAAAGTCAACGGTGATGATATATACGACACTATCCCAGGTTTACAGTCTGTAATATCAACTTTAGGGGTACCAACTCTGACGAGTGAAATTAATGACACGAATTGTAAGCAAATGTATGATATTCTTGTCCCTTATGCAATAAGAGCTACTGCTGGTCTGATGTATTGGTTTGCAGTTGAAACCGATCAAATTGATCCGTTACCCGAACCTGTTACAGTATCCGGTAATGTATCCTTAAACGGAGGTTCTGGAAACATCACAAATGTACAAATTAAATTCGATCCACAGAGTTCTGGATCAAATAATGTATATCTAAGCCCGGATGGGAATGGTAACTTCTCACATACATTCAGTTATGATGAGTTTGATACTTATGATGTTACATATTCACTAAATGATTACTATCCTGTCTTACTTGAAAATATCCAGATAAATGAAAATTTTCCCAACATTCAACTTCCCGATATTACACTTTATCCAATTATCTCCAGCAATCTTGTATTTGTTTCTGCAGACCCACAAAATCACCAAGCTTTCCACAACATACAAGATGCCGTTGATTATCTTCAAAATAATGAAGGTGGAACTGTTGTAGTTGCTCCGGGAACATATACAGGCTCAGGAAATAAAAATATTAGTTGGTGCCCATTAGAACTCCACATAAAAATTAAAGGATTACCAACTTTGACAGAGCAGTGCATCATAGATTGTGAAGGAAGTGGTGTGGCTTTTAGATTTGATCAGGGATTTGAGGGTTATAACTATACAAATGAAGATATAATTGAATCGTTAGTAATCAAGAATGCTAATCAGGGTATTGTAATAGAGAACGGTTCACCTTTGATAAGGAATAATGTAATTGAATATTGTGATTCTAATGGGTCAGACGAAAATAACTGTGGAATTGGTATTTGTTGTAGATCTTCAGCTACAATTGAAAATAATATAATTCGCAATAATGTAGGCTCTTGGCATGAGTCTTACCCAGGAAGCTTTACCAAAGGTGGTGGGATTTATATTGAAAATAATACCGATGCACCTGCAATAATAAGGAATAATGTGATTGACAATTGCAAAGCCAGAAATGGTGGCGGTGTTTACTGTACTGGAACAGGCAAGATTATCTTAGATGGTAATAAGATTACTAATAATACTGTAGTTGTAGGAGGTGGAGGATATCCTGAAGATGCTACCGGAATATACGGTGAAGTTTGTAGTGACATAGAGATAATAAATAATATTTTAACCAACAATATCGCTTGGAATGATGGAATTGATGTCGCCTTAGAAATATATAATAGCGAGTTGGTTTTAATAGAAAATAATACAATAAAAGATAACGATTTTCAAATTGGAATAAAATTTGGTTCACTTGGTTCAAATTCCGCTATAAAAAATAACATCGTTTGCAATAATATCGGGGGAATCAAAAAAATTTCTGGTTCCGTCTCTACTGTTACATATTGTAATGTCTACGGAAATCAGGATAATTATGATCCGGATACATTAGAAGGCATTGGCTGCATATCTGAACCTCCTGAACTCGATCCAGTTACTTTCCAACCACGCTGGGAACAGAGTGTAAAATCCCCCTGCATAGACACTGGCGATCCCGCTTCACCTTTCGACCCGGATGGTACACCTTGCGATATTGGTGCAGTACCTGCTGTTACCCATAAATATGATATAGTAGAACTTAATAACTGGAAATGGCTCAGTTTCCCTGCTCTGGATACCGTTTTGGATAATGCAGATAT
>SDBT01002943.1_pt1 | contig 29695 bp, 27 predicted proteins | sample 2277101 | NCBI WGS metagenome assembly SDBT01 (sample SAMN10404973, study PRJNA504765) | marine sediment metagenome | isolation source: marine sediment core GS10_PC15, 103 cmbsf | place: Arctic Ocean: Southern Knipovich Ridge | collected 2010
CGCCGGCGAGGCTGGCAAGGAAGGCGAAGCAGGCAATGCCTTTGCATTGTTGATGCAGCCTGACGCCGTCAGCCGAAGCCGCTGCCGGTAATAGACGCTACAGGCTGATGTAATACGCTATAGAGCATCTTAAGCTTAAAGTGCTCAAATTGAACTTAGCAGGAGCTTGCATATGAGAGACGCCCTAACCGCGGCGGTTATAACAGCAGCGGCAGCGTTGCTGGTGATCCCAGCTGGGGCCGAGCCAACGCCCTCAGAGATATCTATCAGTTGGGAATTGGATATTCAGCTTGAAGGCCTGCCACGAGCAATTCAGGTCCGCGTACCCGGCAAGGCCAACCCCCAGGTATTCTGGTATCTCCGCTATACGGTGACTAACCGAACCGGCCAGGACCAGGTTTTTGTACCTGATTTTTCACTTTATACCGACACAGCCCAGGTTGTTCCTGCCGGCCGGGGTGTGCATCCGGTAATATTTGAAACAATAAAAAAACTGCATAACGACGTATTTCTGCTGGATACAACGGGCATGACTGGCAAGCTTTTGCAGGGGTCAGACAATGCCAAGTCCGGCGTGGCAATTTGGAAAGATTTTGACCCGGAAGCGGGCATGTTCGACGTGTTTGTGGGCGGGCTTTCCGGCGAAGCCACTGAAGTTGTTCTGCCCGTGCCGATCCGCGTTAAGGAAGTTGACGTGATGACCGGCGAGAATATCGAAACTGTAAAGGATAGGGCCATTTTGACAAAAACACTGCGACTTAGTTGCAGTATTCCGGGCGAGGCCTCTTCGCGCCTCCAAAGCCAGCCTACACTGATCGCTCGTGACTGGGTAATGAGGTAAATCCAGAGCAGGGACTGTTAAAAAAACAACCCTGCTGCTTCCACCCGGACCATCTTGAAGGTAGCATTCTGTTAGCCGGGAAGGTAGAATCGCGTTGTTCGGTTCAGTTTTATTAAACCCTTAATTCAGGAGACGCCCGTCATGGCGGAAGTTTCGCTGGAAAATGTAACCAAAGTGTTTGACGGCAAAGTCGTCGCGGTAGATCAGGTAAATCTCACCGTGGCCGACAAGGAATTCCTCGTACTTGTAGGCCCCAGTGGCTGCGGCAAGAGCACCACGCTTCGCATGGTGGCTGGGCTTGAGGAAATGACCGACGGCACGATCCGCATCGACGGGCGAGTTGTCAACAACGTCGCCCCTAAGGATCGTGACATCGCGATGGTATTCCAGAACTATGCCTTGTACCCGCACATGACGGTCTACAAGAACATGGCCTTCGCTTTAACGTTGCGAAAGATGAAGAAGGACGAGATTGACGCGCGAGTCAATGAAGCTGCTCGCATTCTCAGCATTGAAGAGCTTCTCGCCAGAAAGCCAAAGCAGCTTTCCGGTGGCCAGAGGCAGCGCGTCGCCGTCGGCCGAGCGATCGTCCGTCAGCCAAAGGCGTTCCTGTTCGACGAGCCGCTCAGTAACCTCGACGCCAAGCTCCGCGTGGAAATGCGGGCCGAGCTTAAGAGGCTCCACAGTACGCTGCAGACGACCACAATCTACGTCACGCACGACCAGGAAGAGGCCATGACACTCGGTGATAGAATCGTTGTCCTCAAGGATGGCGTTATTCACCAGGCCGGGCCGCCACTTGAAGTGTTCCAGAAGCCTACCAACCGCTTCGTTGCCAGTTTCGTAGGCACACCGCCTATGAACTTCCTGAACGGAAAACTCGTCGGCGAAAACGGCGGCCTCTACTTCGATGAAGGTACTGCTCGAGTTCGCTTGACCCAGGTCCAAACCGAGATACTCTCCGGGTGGGTAAACAAAGAGGTCATCCTAGGCGTTCGTCCGGAAACCATGGCCCTTGTCCCCGATGGCCGATTCGCTGGTGACCAAAACACCCTGCCCGTTCAGGTAAATGTAATCGAACCCCTGGGCGAGAAGATGGACCTTTACACATCAACGAACAAGCATGGCCATATCGTCGCCCGGGTCGATGCCGTTTCGGATCTGAAGACCGGTGGAACCATCCAGATGCACTTGGATATGGACCGCGTGCACGTTTTCGACCCCGCCCAAGACGGTGCGAACCTCACTGCCAATGCATTGCAGACCATTTAAGATGGCCGACAAGAAAAGACTTTGAAACCAAACATGCCGCTCTTTTTTATTATAAGGGCGGCATTTCTTTTGGAGGCGGGGCATACGATTGAGTGTTGAAAGAGCAATCCACGGCTGGTGTTTTGTTGAATTGAATGGATTTACGAGCTCGTATCAGCCGATATAAGTTGATAGCCTAAACCGGCCGTTGGCTGGGTCAGGAGATAATCATGGCAGATCAGAATCGTCGCATTCACAGGCGCGCGGATGTCCGGTTGGCCCTGTCTTCGGTCTCCTCTCAGCGAGGCCCTTTAATGGACGCAGAAGTCTGGACCTCTAATATCTCAGCGGGGGGAATGTATTTTCGCGCCCCAGCCAGCCACGAATTAGCCCCGCAAAGTAAGGTTTCGTTTGAGTTGCAGGTTCCCCCCGGATCTGGCTATTCAATATCTGGTGGAACTATCAGCGGCTCAGGCCTGGTAGTTCGCACCGATTCTTTAAGCGAGCATGATCAGGGCGTGGCCTTGAGCTTCTCCCAGCCGCTTGAAATGAGTTTCTAGAGCATTTTAAACTTGAGATGTCGTATTTAGGCACAGGTGAGGACGAGTCTGGGTAGGACGTTGAAGCAGCCATAGCTGCCGCTATGGCGATGGAAACGGACAGCCCCAGACGGTGGCGCAGCCAGCATAAATGCGACAGATTAAGCTTAAAGTGCGCTAAACTACCCGAGGCGGCCCTATCTTGGTTTTCTTGCCCTGACCGGCCAGAGGTAATCATTCTCCAACTGAATATGCTGGACGATGTCCGTTTCCAGATCAGCAAAGGCGGTTTTCAGATCGTTGAAAATCTCCTCTGTTCCAGCCTGACCGGCAAGTTCGCCCATCAGACGGTGGATTTCAATGATCGATTCCTCAGCAACCTGGTGCTCCTGCTCCATATGCTCGAACGGGTCCAGCCCGCCAAGCGTCTCCTCTATCTCAGGTCTGGGAGCCTGACCTTTACGGTGCTGCTCCATCCTAATAACCAGCGGAAAGGTGACATCTTCCTCGATATACATATGCTGGAAGATGTCGGCCTTGAATGCGGCGAAGATGGCATGGAGCATAATAAGTTCGGTCGACTGGCCAAGCTGCCCGGATTTCGCCCTATCCAGCAGGTCGGACAGATAGGGCAACTGCCGGTGCATAAAGGCGTGATGGCGGCGCACGACGTATTCGATCAACTCAGTGGCATCGACTTGCGACCAATCCCTGGCGAACTGGTCAGCAACCTGCCTTCCGAAGACAGCCTCATTGAGCCCAGCCACCAAATCAGCAGGAGATATACCGTAGGCCTGGGCAGTACCTGCCAGGTCCTGCTCGCCAGTTTTGGCCAAACTGATCTCAAACTTGGCCAAAACGCCTGAGATCTGTGGGTACTGGCTTATAAGGTCAGACAGTAAATCCGTTTGCGCAAACATACTGATTATCAAACCTTCCTAAGCCATTGTAGCAGCCAAAACAGCGCAGCATGTCTCCGTTGCCATAAATTTCAATGGAAGTTAAGGAATTCAGTATGTATCTGACCTACTCGTCCAGACAGGCTCCGTTGGAGGCGATTATCTTCGAGTAGTATTCGGCAGAATCTTTCGGCGTTCGCTTGAAGGTCTCGTAGTCCGTGTGGATCAACCCGAAGCGATAGTTGTACCCGAACATCCACTCCATGGAATCGAGTATCGACCAGTGCATATAACCGAGAATCTCCACGCCATCGTCAACCGCACGTTTGAGTTGGGTCAAATACTGTTTGAGGAATTCGACTCGTTGTGGATCGTGGCACTTGCCATCTGAGCTTACATAATCTGCATTGCTCATCCCGTTCTCGGACAGAATGATCGGCATTTTATATTTTTCGTAAAACAGTTTCGGTCCCCAGTACATTGCCCGAGGCATGATCGGCCAGTTTCGGCCTGTCTGTACGAAACCAGGCTTGCGCGGCAGGCGAACCGGCTCGCCGTCCGGCCCGGCCTTGATGTATCCACCGTAGTAAAGATTCCCGCCATAGTAGTCCAGTTCCTGGTGAGTGTTTTTGAGGTCTTCGTCGGTAACTTCAAAAATCCCCGGCGTAAATACTTTCTCTCCGCCTTCGGGGATACGTCCATTGAAGCACATTTCTTTCCACCATGCCTCGCCCTGAGGGTTATCCGGGTTACTAGTTTTCATATACGCGGCACGAGCAGCTTTAACGTCAGCTGGATTGTCCTCATCCAAGGGAACGAGGGCATGGAGGCCTGCTACAAAACTTACCTTGGCCGGAGTCTTAGCCGAGGCTCGAATGGCCTGGACGGCCTTGCCGTGCGAGACGATCAGATGCTTCATTACCCTGAACAGTTCGGGCCTTTGGAGGGTAATCCCCGGGGCTGATCTACCGGTAAAATGGCCCTGGCCGACTACGACGTTAGGCTCATTTGTGGTGAACCAATTGCTTACCCGATCGGAAAGCCTTTCCATAATCAAAGTCGCATAATCGGCGTACCAGTCTGTAATGTCTTCGTTCAGCCACCCGCCGCGATGGTAAAGGGCGTAGGGAAGATCCCAGTGGAACAGCGTTACAAACGGCGTAATACCCGCTGCCAGAAGTTCATCGATCAACCGTTCGTAAAAGGCTATGCCAGCTTCATTTGGCTTACCGGTCCCATCGGGCAGAACTCTAGGCCAGGAGATCGACAGTCGATAACCGGTCAGGCCCATCGACTTCATCAGGGCAACATCCTCCTTGTACCGATGATAGTGGTCAGTCGAAACTTCACCTGTATCGCCGTTGGCAATTACGCCTTCTTTTTTGCAAAAGACGTCCCAGATATTCAGGCCCTTGCCGTCAGCGAGGCCCCCGCCTTCGATCTGGTATGAAGAAGAAGCCGCACCCCAAATAAAACCTTCCGGAAAAGCCATTTCTCTTTGCTCCTTAGCTGTTTTCAAATTCGCTTTAGCAATACAGTTCAAAGCCGACCATGCCTTCAGGGATAAGCCTTTGGATTCAATGGCCCGGCTGTACCAATTCGCTGAATCTTAAACAATACGCTTTCCCGTTGAGTAATCAACATAGATCGCACCAAAAATATCCTGATACACTTGGCCCACTCAAAGTTATCTATGATCGACCACTGGAGAGCCTTTACCTATTTGACCGAATTGCCCGGCGTGCATTAGATAAGCCAAACCGCTACAATCAAACGAACTATGGCTGAGAAACTACCTAACCTATTCGACCCTGCCCGAGCCCGCGGGCCCAGGCCAGGGCCTGACGTCGGGAAATTCCTCGCTGATAAAGACCAGCCGAATCAACCAGGCCAACTTACGGTCTCTGCCCTTCTTGCCCGCGTAAAGGCTGCCCTGAGCGGATCATTCCCTCAGAAACTGAGCGTCCTTGGTCAGATCAGTAACTGCAAGGGCCATAGCTCAGGCCATTTTTACTTTCGCCTGAAAGATGCCGACGCCGCCATTGATGCGGTTATGTGGCGAAGGGACTTCCGCCGGCTGAAATTCGAGCCAACCGACGGGCTGGAAGTTGTCGCCAACGGCAGGGTTGATGTCTATGAAGTTCGAGGCCAGCTTCAGTTTTATGTCGAGTCGATGACTCCTAAAGGCCAAGGCGAGCTAGAGCTGGCCTTTCGTCAAATGAAAGAAAAGCTCCAGGCCGAAGGGCTGTTCGACCCGACAGCAAAGAAGCCCATCCCGCAATATCCGCGCGGCATAGGTGTTGTAACCAGTCCCACCGGAGCAGCTGTCCGAGACATTTACAGGACTCTCAGCCGTCGCTGGCCGGGGGCGCAGGTTTATCTTTTCGGCTCGCTCGTCCAGGGCAAAGGTGCAGCCGAGTCTGTCGCCCAGGCCATCCGACTGCTGGACGCCAATGCCGAGCGGTATGGCATAGATACAATCATTGTCTCACGCGGCGGTGGGTCCCTGGAGGACCTCTGGGCTTTCAACACCGAATCTATCGCTCGGGCGGTCTTCGCAGCCCACATACCAATTATCTCCGGCGTAGGACACGAGGTGGACATTACCATCTGCGACTTGGTAGCTGACGTTCGGGCCGCAACACCCACCGCTGCAGCAGAGTTGGCCGTGCCTGACAGGGGCCAGGTGGCCCAGTTCATTTCACAATTGAACAATCAACTGATGCGACGGTTAACCGAAAGGCTGGCCCTTTCGAAAGTTCACCTCGATGCAATAGGCCGAAGCGCGGTTTTTCGTGATCCCACCAGTCGCATCCGAACGCAGGTCCAGCGCGTCGACGAGCTTTCGTTTCGCATCGCAGCTGCTGGCCCGGAACGACTGCTGGAAAGGGCTCGGTCCCGGCTGGAGCAGCTAAAGGGTAAATTTCTCTGGCAGCTCGGAAGGATGAGCAAAAATGCCGGCCAAGCCGTTGCCATTGTACAAGCTCGATTGCTGGCCAGGCATCCAAGCGAACGGCTCGCTCTTGCCCGCCAGCATCTATCCGCAGCCGAGAGACAATTGGAGGCGATGGGCTACAAAAACGTCCTTAAACGCGGTTTTAGCGTCACGCGAGGGCCGAAAGATAATATCCTCCGCTCAATGGATCAGGTCAGTCCGGGGGACAGACTCGTAACTGAACTGACCGACGGGAATGTAACCAGCGAGGTCGTAGGCCCTGCCGGCAAAGCCGCACAAACCAACAAACCACCCCCAAAAGGCAACCAGAAAACAAACCCAGGCCAGCCGGGGTTGTTCGATAATGCAGGTGGCCCATCGGAAAAGGATTAAAAAAGGCCTAATCAAAATATAATTAACCCAATCAGCCGGGGTTTGTTCAATAACGCAAGTGTCCCATTGAAAAAGGATTTAAAAAATGGCCAAATCTAAAACGAAATTAACTTTTGAACAGGCCCTGGCCAAACTCGAAGGAATCGTCTCGCAAATCGAGGAAGGCGAAATTTCACTGGAAGATGCGATCGACAAGTACGGCGAAGGAATCGATCTGATAAACCAATGCAGAACAATTCTTGACTCGGCTGAGAAGAAAATACAAATGCTGGTCAAGGGCTCCGGCGGTATGGTCAGGCCCGGTGGCCAGATTGACCCATCTGATGAAGGCTGAACCTGCTTCTGGTTTATGGATTATGCGATAGTATATTGCCCTGCAGGGGCCTGGCCTTTAAAATAAAACTAGTAGTATCTACGAGCCCAAAAGAAAGTCGTTCGGGAGGATCGTTGGCTGCCGAATTCACATCTGGGTTCGAACCTGAGTGTTCCGAAGATAGTTAGGGACAACGACAGATCTGAAAACTTGTGATTCGATAATGGTTAATCAGCAAAGCAAATCTACCAAGGCTGGCCGGGACTTGCTCCAGGCCCATACGCTCAAAGAGGTCAGTTATTACCTGATGGTCAACTCCTGCAGCTTTTGCGGGAAAGGCCCACAGGTAATTGCACCTGGCGAGACCCCCGCCCCAGGCAAGCCCGAGAGGATTAAAACCCGCTGCCGGCATTGCGGCCAGGGAAACTCACTCGATGTTGTCTATTCGCTCGAAGAACAATCGGACGCCGAACTAATCAACCCAACCGACCAGCCCAGCCGGGTTGTAGATTTAAGCCAATGGCTCAGTGTAGCGTCTTTGCTTACCGACACCGCCTTCGCAGATCAGGCCAACACCTACCCCGGACGCAAGGGCTATCAGGCGATGCTCTGCTTTTCAGAAGCGCTGAAATTCTATGATGACAATGAACTGCCGCCTCTTGATGCATTCTTTTCAGAAGCCACGCTTAAGATTTTCCACGAACATCCGGAGCAATTCGCCAAGCAACGGCTGAGAGACACCCAAGCCAGACTGCCCGGCCCCATCAATCTAGATCGGGCTGATCCAGAGGGTGAAAATCGATACCAACGTAGCTGGTGGAAGTTCTGGCAGTAATTATTGCCCCGCCTACAAGGTCTTATCCTGGCCGAAACTACCTAAGGAGCTGTAATGCTGGATAGTACCATTGCCGAGTATTTGAATTCACACCGTGACCAACACTTAAAAAAATTCTTCGAATTCTTGCGCTTCCCCAGCATCGCCAACGTCAATGACGATCCTGACTCATGCCGGCTCTGTGCCCAATGGCTGATCGATCTGTTCGAATCAATGGGCATGGATGCGGAGATTCTCGAATCTCCGTCAAAGCCGAATGTACTGGCACAACTGCATGTAAGCGACGATGCACCGACTGTTCTTTTCTACGGCCATTACGATGTCCAGCCTGCGGATCCATTGGATCTGTGGAGCAGCCCGCCCTTTACTCCTACCGTCCGTGACGGTGCGGTCTACGCCCGCGGTGCCAGCGATAACAAGGGATCGAGCTTCCCGTTCGTAATGGCAATAGAAGCATTCCTGAAAAGCCCTGCCGGCCTGCCGTTTAATGTTAAATTCTTCTACGAAGGCGAAGAAGAAATCGGCTCACCCAACGCTGAGGAGTTTCTGACAGAACATGGCGACAAACTCGCTGCAGATGTCTGCGTGGTCAGCGATTCACTTTTCTTCAGCGATGATCTACCCGCAATTGTCTATGCGATGCGTGGGCTGGCCTATTTCCAGATAGACCTGAAGTGCGCCGATAAGGACGCCCACAGCGGGGACCTCGGCGGAATGCTTGCCAACCCGGTAAATGCACTGGCCAGGATGCTGGCCAAGATGCATGACGATAACGGCAAGGTAATGCTGGAAGGTTTCTACGACGACGTGCCGGAAATTACAAACGAGGAAAAACAGGCCTGGGCTGAGCTACCCTTCGACGAAGCCGAGGTTGCCCGAATGTACGGCGTTTCCAAACTCGAAGGCGGGGAAAAAGCTTTTTCTGCCCTTGAGAGACGATGGGCAAGACCAACTCTTGACTGCAACGGTATTGTCGGTGGCTATACCGAACCGGGAGCTAAGACAATCATCCCCGCCCAGGCGAGCATGAAAGTTTCCATGCGACTGCCACCTGTTATGGACCCGGAAAAGGTGGCGGCGAGTTTAAAGAAATTCGTCGCTGAAAATACGCCCGAATCGATGAAATCTACGGTTCACGTCTTTACCACCGCCAGACCTGTCATGCTGAAACCGCCGACAGAAGCAACCGAGGCGATGAAAGCGGCCCTGGCGGAGGCTTTTGGCAAAGACCCTGCCATGATCCGAATGGGAGCAACTGTCCCGATAGTAGAGGTTATCCAGCGACGGCTGGGAATGGATGCAGTTTTGATGGGCTTTAGCCTGCCGAGAGACGGCCTCCACTCGCCAAACGAGCGATTTAAACTGGATCAGTTCTACAATGGATCGGTCGCAGCAGCGGCGTTTATTCAAAACTACGCCGAAAGTTGTGGGCTCGGCCAAAAAGGATGACTTGACATTTGCCCGTCATGAGCCATAATTGCGGACTTTCCCGGTCGAGGGCGACTAAGGAGCAATAAGGTGTATGCTGTAATAGAAGATAGCGGTCAGCAGTTTCGCGTCAACGAAGGCGATGTCCTGAACATCGACCTATGCGACCTGGCCGAAGATGCCAAAGAAATCGAATTCGATCGCGTTCTGTTGGTCAATAATGACGGTGATATAAAGGTTGGTACGCCGTTAGTTACTGGAGCCAAGGTCGTAGCCGAGATCGTTAACTCAGCGGTCAAGGGCACGAAGGTCCACATCTATCACTGGCGTCGCCGTAAGTCCAGCCGGAAGAAAACCGGCCATCGTCAAAGATTCACCAAGGTGCGTATTACCAAGATCGTCACCTGAGTCGATCGTTTCGAACGCTAATAACTCAACCATGACTATTGAGCCCCAAAGATACTGCATGGTGTCTTTGGGGTTTATTCGTTTGCAGCAAATGGCATTTTTTTTACGGAGGCCGATTGCAATGATCCACAGACAAGCCGTCAGAGGGATTATGCTGACTTCGCAGCGACGCGTACTGCTGATGCAAGCTCAGGATCCGGCCTCCGATTTTAAAGTCTGGTTCGCTCCGGGCGGGGGCATGGAGCCAGGCGAGAACGCTGAAGAATGCCTGCGTCGGGAGATCCATGAAGAGACGGGATTGAACGACTTCGACATCGGCCCCCTGATCTGGTCCCGACATCTCACGTTTGAATGGCGTAATCGCCTTATCAGCCAGGATGAGGTTTTTTATCTGGTTAATTGTGAACGTTTCGAACCAACTACTCAGGCAAACCCATCAGAAACTGAACTCATGGATTTCCAGCAGTTCAAATGGTGGACAACACCAGAAATATCCACATCAGAGGACGAGTTTGCTCCACGTTTACTAGCTGAACATCTGGAGTCGCTCATCCTTAACGGCCCCCAAAAAAGCCGGGTAGACGTGGGAATCTAAAAAGGCGATTTGCCATCTCGAACTCGCCATTAGATGCCGGGGTTAGAAAAGCCTATCAATAGTTTATCAGCACACCCTCGGCCACTTCCTGATCGATGGCCCCTTCGGCGACAAGTGCTTCAACCGAATGTCGCATGGTGATCATTCCATGCCGTGCCCCAGTATGGATGATGTTTCTCAGCATGAAAGAGTCCCTGGCACGAATGACGTTCTTGACTGCGTTGGTGGCCATGAGGATTTCGCAGGCTACACGCTTCCCGCCATTTGTCGCCGGGAGCAACTCCTGGTGAACCACTGCCTGAATCGCCGACGCCAGCATCAGCCGCAAGTGGTTTTGATCATCCGATGGCGCGTAACTCAGCAGCCTTTCTATCAGCTTATCGACAGATATGATGTGCAGCGTCGAGAGCACCAGCACGCCAGTCTCCGCGGCAGTCAGTGCGATCTTGATAGTCTCGTAATCTCGCATCTCACCGATGGCAATGACATCTGGATCCTGGCGAAGGGCCGCCCGCAAGCCCATGTAGAAAGACTGGGTATCTCGGCCTACTTCCCGCTGGCGGATGATCGACATCTTGGAGGTATGCATCGTCTCAATCGGGTCTTCGATCGTAACCACATGCCGCCTTTTGGTCATGTTTATTTCATGAATGATACCCGACATCGTGGCGGACTTGCCCTGGCTGGTGCTGCCTGTTATCAAAACCAAACCCTTGGTCATCTCCGCGAAAGTCTTGATAACCGGCGGAAGGCGAAGCTGGTCTATCGAGAAAGGTCGATCCGGCAGGATGCGGATAACCGCACCTATCATGCCGTCATTCTGGCTGATGTTTACGCGATACCGGCCATGCTCGTCACCGATCATGCAGTCGTAATCCTTGGACTGGTTAAACTGCTCGATTTGATCGGGCTTGAGCATCTCAAAGGCTATCCGCTCAGCCAATGCGGGTGTTACGTTACCTGCTGTTGATGGAATAAGGTCATTGCCAACGCGAAACATAATCGGCGAGCCAACGCAGACGTGGATATCGGTGGCGTTCTTGCTCTTGGCAAGTTTTATTAGCTTGGCCATGCCTTCTGTAATCATAATACCGACCCTTTACAGTGTGGCTGATCAATTATCATCGACAATCGTACCCCCAAGGTACTATTCAAGCAAGGCTTCCGATCCGCCATATGCCCCAACCGGCCGGCCAAGCCTTACCATCAATTACCAACCAACACTCGACGTCAACGACGAAAATTGCGATGATACTTACCTTGCACAAAACCAATTGATATTCTGGCAAACCATAAGGTTAGTTTCTGCGTAAAGGTGATGAGGTTCAGATGGACTTACTACAGATAAAACAGTGGATTTCTCAGGGCCTGGTGGACTCGCTCGAAGGAGCCTGGCTGGATGCCCTCGAAAAACAGGATCAACCCAAGCTTATGATCCAGACGATTAAGGAGCTCTCCTCAGCCGACAAGGGCGAAATGGCAGCTACTCTGGCTGGGTTGTGGTTTGAAGATATGTCGGCCAATTTCAGCGATCAGGAAAAGCTCGACATTGCCCGGCAAATCCTGCCTTCCCTGCCACCTGGTGATGAACTTCGCACCATAGCGACCGAGTTTTACCGAGCAGTTCACGGCGAGAAAGAACATTTCGAAGATTTCCTGCGTGCATCAGGGCTTACTGACAGCCAGACCCTCCGCAGGGCGATCCAGACTATGAATGTCTGCATGTCAGCCGAAATCGGCGCCTATCTGCTCAACCGATTCGAAGATCAGGTCGTGCGCATCGACCAATTTAACCTCGCAACCGATCAGTTCGAACTGACCACGAGCAACGGCAGGCGAATTGAAATGGATCCGAAACTGCTGGCTGATGAATTCATACCTGCCGATGCGGACGACTTCCGCGTATTGTGTGCGTTCGAGCCGGACCGGGTGGCAGACCTGGCCGAATCCGACCCAGCAGCAATACTGATCGGGGCCTGCCTGGCCAAAAACGGCTCGATTGAGATGCCCCAGTTGAAAGACTTACTCGTACCCCATTACATCGACTCGGACAAATGGTCACGCTGGTGGTCGCGAGCCCGTAGCACCGCCAAACGATCCGAAACGCTCTCACTGGAAGGTAGAAGCCCAACAGTTATCAGCTATCATCCCCAAGGCCGGAGCCTGGAAGAAGAACTTGCCGAACCAGCAGCCAAGGCCAAGATGCCTCTGGAAATACACGCCATTGCCAGCCAATATGCCAGGGAATTGGCCTCCCGCAAGGCTCAGGCGGATCCTGACTTTGCTGGCCCGCTGACAAATAAGCTGGCCGAGTTGGCGACAACTTTCATGCCCCGCCGGCAAGAAGATGCACTCGCTGCGTCCTTGGCGATTGAGCATATCGCCGCCTTGGGCCTGGCCAGACCCAACCAGGAATATCCGTCAGCTAAAGAGATTATCGCCCAGTTGGATAAACCTGCCGAGACGATCGCCAACATTGGCGAACCTGCCCTTTGGTCCATTGGTTACGATCTACTATCAGCCCGGCCAGACGCTGGTGAGATTTTCACTGAGTTGCTGACACTTCTGCCGGTAAGTGAATTGAACACCATTGCCGGTCATCTAAGTAATGAGGCTATCCAGCAGGTCACTGGCGAGGTCCTGGCCAGTCCGGGTAAGAATCTTCAGATTTGCCTTTGGCTCTGGGCAGGCCCCGCCCGCCCTGTTGCAGCTGCCAGTTCAAAGCTGGATATTCTGTCCCGTCTGCTCGGTCTTATGGAGCAACTAGGCCGGGATTGGGATGCCGATCGTGAAGTAAAAAAACAGACATATCAGCTGATCCGGTCTGGGCTGACTGCCGGGGGATGCACAGCGTTCAAACAGGCAGCAGACGAAATGGATGAAGCCGTCGCCGCTACCATCAGGCGACGGATTGAGCTTAGCGACGGACTTTCAACCGCCACACGCGAGGATCTTCTGGATGTTCTAAGAGAAAAACATCCGGTTCTGTTCGCCAAGGTCCGAGTCGCCCCCTGGCTGGACGAACAGTCCGTCTGGACGACATCCGAAGCCTTCAAGAATCGGCAGGAGCAACTGACCGAATTGATGGAAATTACCATCCCGGCTAACTCGCGTGCGATTGGTATCGCAGCCGACCATGGGGACCTTAGCGAAAACAGTGAGTGGCAGTACGCTATCGAAGAACGCGGCAGGCTCCAGGGCCAGGCATCCCAGTGGCAAAACGACCTGGGCCTCGCCAGGGTATTGACCCCTGACGATATCCCGAGCGATTCGGTAGGTATCGGCTCGATAGTGCAGCTAAAAAACCAAGCCGATGGTGAGCATATCGAACTTACGTTCCTGGGCCCGTGGGACGTCGATATCGAAAATCGAGTTTACAGCTACAAGACCCCTCTGGCCCAGACCCTTATGGGCAAAATTACCGGAGACGTAGTAACGCTCAAGCTGGACGGCAATGAAACTCAATACGAAGTAGTTTCCATGCACTCGGCACTCGATAATTAGTCGATTTAATTTCCTGTCTAATGCGCAAATAGAAAAGCCCCCGCAATTACACGGGGGCTTTTGTTATGTTCTAAGCCGTTAGGTATTTTTTCTACTTATCGATGAACTAGTCTTGATCCTCGCTGGACCGGCTGCGACGCCAACCCCGCCTGCCGCCTTCATCATCTTTGCGTCCTTCGCCATCATCCCTGCGGCGCCTTCCCTTACCGTCGCGGTCTCCATCGCGATGTTTTTTGAGCTTTCTCTTAGGACCGGCGGGCTTATCAAACGCCTTTTCCAGCTCTTTCCTCTGCTCGGGCGTCAAAGTCTCCAATATTTTTTTCTGGGCGTCATCCATGATTCCTTGGATCTTATCAACCTGGCCTTCATCAAGATCCATGGTCCGCAAAGCTACTACGATTCGACCAAGTCGATGGCCCTTTCGAGGCTTGAGAATCCGTTGAGCCTTGGCGAGTTGGTCTTTATCCAGCACATCTGAAAGTTTTTCGAGCAACTCTTTCCGGCCTTGATCCCTCTGGGCTACAAAGATCTCTCTGATCTCGGCCATCAACTTATCTGCCTTTTCCCGGTCGTCGGCATCGAGAGCTTCTTTTCTTTCCCGACGCAATTTGTTAATTTCTTTGCGCGTTTCCTTGTTGGCTTCTTTTCTATCCTCGACATGGTCCTTGAAAATCTCGCGAACCTCATCAGCTTTCTTATCAGACAATTCCAGTCCGCGAATGAGCCTGCTCATCATCATCCGGTGACGGGCCTGGCCATAATTTTGCATCCGAGTTCTTCCACGTCCTTGGTGCCTCTGGGTTCTTCCGCCTCTTTCGCCCTCTTGAGCCAACGCAGGCCCGACCAGCAATCCCACAGCCAGCAAAGCCGTCGCCGCAGTAAGTAAGTGCTTGTTCATCTGTCTATCCTTTCGAATTAATACTTATCCGTCTTCTCTTTTTCGGACCTATCTGGCCTCTGTATCCAGCCAAACGCACATCCAAGCCGGCTATTGCATTCGGTTTTCATTTTTCCGGCCTAGGCTATGCCACTTCAACAGTCTAGACTCCTCGGTTGATCGATAGTATCTTCTCGGCTGGGCCTAATTGCCCAGGAGACAATAACAATGGCCAGTAAATACGATATGTTCGACCGCAATCGGCTGAATATCCTGCCGCTCAGCCAGCGAGCACACGATATGGACACGTCCCGTATCCTGGAGGTAGGACGCGCCGATGAGACATTCACCCACCCTGACTTGCCGGCAGTAGCTGACGCTATTACCGCAGCCCGGCGGACGGGTAAGCCCGTCCTGATGTTGATGGGCGCGCATGTAATTAAGCAAGGCCTCAGCCGATATGTAATCGACTTTATCCGCAGGGGCTGGCTATCGGGCCTGGCAGGCAATGGGGCATGCGCGATACACGATTTTGAACTGGCGATGACGGGGGCTTCAACCGAGTCGGTAGCGCGATACATACGCGACGGCCAGTTCGGCCTGTGGCAAGAAACCGCCAAACTCAACAACATCGTAGTTGCCGGCGATGCAGACGGGCTTGGCTTCGGCGAGTCGGTCGGCAAGGCCATCGCCGGTGGAGATTATCCACACAAGGACATCTCAATTTACGCAGCAGCCTTCGATGCATCCGTGCCGGCGACGGTACATATCGGCATCGGCTACGATATCGTCCACGAGCACCCGAATTTTGACCCAGCAGCGGCCGGACAGGCGAGCTACCGGGATTTTCTCATCCTTGCAAAACTTCTGGAACGGCTCGAAGGCGGGGTCGTGCTCTGTTTCGGCTCGGCTGTGATGGGTCCGGAAGTGTTCTTAAAGGCCCTGGCGATGGCCCGCAACGTTGCCGCCCAGGAAGGCAGGGAGATTCGCGACTTTACCTCGGCGGTGTTCGATTTGATCGAGCTTTCGGGCGATTTAAAGGCCGAGGCCGACAAGGATCAGCCCGAATATTACTACAGGCCCTACAAGACCCTGCTGGTCCGCACGGTCGCCGATGGCGGGCGAAGCTTTTATATTCGCGGCGATCATCGGGCGACGTTGCCGGCCCTGCATAAACTGCTGGATGAGTCTTTGGGACAATGATCTTGTCTGCGGGGTTTTATTGTCTATAATGGGCCGCGTTCGGGGCGTGGCGCAGCTTGGCTAGCGTGCTTGACTGGGGGTCAAGAGGTCGCAGGTTCGAATCCTGTCGCCCCGATTAAAAAAACGACGGGTCGGTCCAAAGGGCCGGCCCGTTATCTTTTGGCCTGAACGGTAAAATTGAACCAACGGCCGTGAGTTACAAAGCTGGAGGCCAAGGTCTTGATCGAACAGTGCCGGCGGGAGTATAACCACGTTCGGCTGCACCGGACTTTGGGCTATCGTCTGTCATGGTTGACGGCGCTGTGCGAGCGGATCAGCGCTGGAGCAGGGGTGGGCCGAAAATGAAAGGATATGAACGGCATGAGTATCAATGTGAACTGGGCCAATCCCTATGAGGATCGCCGAGGGCAGTGGCTCAGGGGAAACCTTCACGCCCACAGTTCGCCCACCAGCGGCTGCAGCAAGGTGCCGATGGACCGGTTGCTGGCCGGCTATGCCCAAGCTGGCTACGACTTCCTGTCGGTTTCCGATCATAGGACGCTCTCCACCCCGCCCCACGATACGAGCATGGTCCTGATCCCAGGTCTGGAGTGGAACAACGCCACCGACGGCAAACATACCGGGATATACTCCACCGACATCGAGCTGATCCGCTTGGCCATGGACATCTCGGAGCAAGAGCCACTGCTGGCCCAACTGGCCGGGCGGGATGCGCTGGTGATCCTGAACCACCCGAACTGGAAGTCCGTGCCGCACTACCGCCGAGAGGCCCTCGCCGAAGCCGGGCCCTTCGACGGGATCGAGATATACAACTTCACTATAGAAAAAGACCCAGGCAACGCCATCGCCACGGAAAAGTGGGATTTCCTGCTGGCCAAAAACATACGGGTGCTAGGCTTCGCCTCCGACGACGCGCATGAGGACTTCGAGATCGGCAATGGGTGGATCTGTGCCCGGAGCGAATCTCGCTCAGCCGATGCCATTATCTCAGCCCTGCGGCGGGGCAACTTTTACTGCTCCACCGGCGTCCATATTCGCGACATTACCCGCACCGGGCGGCGGATCGAGGTCGAAACGGCAAATGCGGATCAGATCCACGCGGTCACGGATGCCGGGCGGGTCGTACAGCGGGCTGTGGGGGGTTCCATTATCTACGACGTGCCCGAACCCCCGCCGCTTTACGTACGATTCGAAGCCTTCGGGCGCGGGCCTGCCATGGCTTGGACGCAGCCCTTCTTCCTGAGTGACTTACCTGGCTGATCGCAGTACCGGCGAGTCGCTTCGTCGTGTCGCTAAAGTTGCTGTCGCAGAAGCTTGGCCCCGGCCCGGTTTTCATTGTCCCCACTGGCTCGCCTGAATATAATCCGCCCCGAGAGGTCGCGACCAATGAGCATTCAACGCATACACATCCTCGGTGGGTCTGGTTCGGGGACGACTACTCTCGGCCGAGCTTTATCGAAAGCAATGGACTGTGCACACTTCGATACGGACGATTATTTCTGGTACCCCACTGACCCGCCTTATCAGCGTGAGCGGCCAGTACCCCAGAGGCAGAAACTCCTGGCTGAGAGCTTCGCGAGTACGTCTTCCTGGGTCTCATCCGGGGCGATGTGCGGCTGGGGCGATTTCGCCATTGCCATGTACGACCTGGTCGTATTCCTGTACCTGCCAACTGAATTGCGGCTTGAGCGGCTTGCCAGGCGAGAGCTAGAAGAAATTGGCCCCCAGATTCATGACCCATCCAGCCCTGTGCATGCCGGCTACTTAGAGTTCATGGAATGGGCGGCAAATTATGACATACGTGGGTCGGAGATTCGCAGCAAGGCCCAGCACGATCTGTGGCTACCCGAGCTGCCCTGCCCGGTGCTGCGCCTGGAAGAGCCGGCAACGCTCGAGAAGAATCTTACTACAGTCTTGAAGGCTATCCGTAGCGGCGAGAACCAAGTCTCGGCCTGATTCATGCGATGGAAGATCGTGCCGGTACAGTAAGTAGCAATCAGCCGCAGGTGCAATCTTCGCATTCACATCCTTCACGCTGGTGGTAATCCACCACGCCACCACGCCGGTCGAACTCAACGCTGCAACAGTCCAACAGGGCGTCCTTGAGTTTTCCCCGGCCGCGCTGCACACGTGATTTCATGCCTGAAACCGAAAGTCCAAGCTGCTCGGCGGCGTCCTTTTGGGTCAGGCCGCCCAATTCCGTCAGCTCCAGGGCCCGACGGTATTCGGTGGGAAGTTCATTGAGGAGCGGCTGCAGGCATCGCGTAAAGTCAGCCCCGGCCTCGGCGGTCGGATCGCTTTCGTCGATGTCTTCGCTGGTCCCTGGTGCATCCTCAGCCAGACGAATCATCGCCCTGGCAGCGGTTGCCCGCCCGCGATGATAGTCAGTTATGGCGTTTCGCGCAATTCGAAACATCCAGGCCGTAACGGACTGGTCGTCCTTAAGGGTATCAATGTTTTTATGGACGCGAGCGAAAACGTCCTGAAGAATATCCTCGGCGTCATCGGTGCTGTCCACGCGGTCACGGATAAAGGCTAGCAGCCGGTCGTGCATCTCGTGCCATAGACGCTCTGTCTGGGCATCACGTTTCATAGTTATCCTATCGTCCGTAGCCAAGACCGTTGTATTCATGGCCGTACCGCCTCAATTGTAGCAGAAACCACATAGTTCTCCAGCCCACTATCGGGCATCCACTGGCGAATTGACTCGCGACTAGATTCGATAATATCGATTTGAATATCGGTGAAACCGGCGTCTGTCAACATGGACTGCAATTCATCGACCATCGCTGCACCTGCCATGCAGCCGACGTGCAGTTCTACGTTGGAGCGGACCTCATCCGGCAGCGGAGCAGTGGCGACGATGTCTGAAATCGCAAGTCTGCCGCCCGACTTGAGAACTCGAAAGGCTTCGCCGAAAACTGCTCGTTTGTCCGGCGAGAGGTTGATGACGCAGTTGGAGAGAATCACGTCCACCGTCTTGTCGGCCACGGGCAGGTGCTCGATTTCGCCGAGACGAAACTCGACGTTCTGCGCGCCGTCACTTTTGGCGACCTCGCGGGCACGTTCGATCATCTCGGCCGTCATGTCTACACCAATTACCTTACCCGTAGGGCCTACCTGCCTGGCAGCCAGGAAGCAATCGATCCCCCCGCCGCTGCCCAGGTCGAGAACCGTCTCGCCCTCATTCAATGCAGCGATGACCTGCGGGTTGCCGCAGCCCAGGCCAAGGTCAGCACCTCCGGGTAAATCAGCAAGTTCCGACTCGGAATATCCGAGGTCCGCCGAGGTTTGGCCGCCGCACGGCGTTGACCCGCCGGAAGCGCCCGAGCAGCAGCTTGATGTGCAACCTGCGCCCCCGGCTGCGCCGATCTTCCCGTATTGCTCGCGTACTGCGTGTCTAATGTCTGTCATGATAGTTTCTCCTGCAGTTTATTGCCTATGCAACAATAGGCCGAAACTCTGGCCTCTCGTCGCTTGGCGTTACAGTGTCCGGAAAAAGGCAATGATCCCGAGGATTCCGCCGACCTGGCTGACAAGGAACATCAGCAGCATTACTGAGAAGATGCCCAATCCCGCCAGCGGGTGCTTCTTGAACATTGATGCGCATGGGCATTTGGCCGCCGCCTCTGTCATCTCCGGGCCGCAGCAACTAAACCCTGCTCCTGTCTCTGCTTGTGAGCTACGGCTATCCGGTTTGGGTACCTTGCCGGAGTTGTTGGCGTCTTGATCGGTCATGATTTATCCCTTTCGTTTGGTTGTCATTTGATTGGCTGTCCGTAGATACAGACGTACTCGACGGCAAAAGGACGCAGGATTTCCACCTACCCCAACTGCCCCATTTCCGCCGTGGGACAAAGCGGTTATCATGGCCGGCTATGTCGTGGATTGTAGCCCAGAATATTACGCAGGTTTACGGAGCGGATATCGTTCTGGACCGCGTTTCTGCGCGGCTGGGCGAGGCTGACCGCGTCGGTCTGGTCGGCCCCAATGGCGAGGGCAAGACCACGCTGGTGAGGGTCCTTGCCCGTCTTATCGAGCCGACCGAAGGTGCAGTAAGCTTCCGTCGCGGCCTGAAAGTGGGCCACCTGCCACAAGAGACCCCCGCCCTTTCGGGAGCTACCATACGCTCGGCTATGCTGGATGTGTTCGCCGATCAGCAGAATCTGGAGCACCAGATTCACGAGCTTTCAGCCCTGGCAGCTGACGAACCTGGTGCGTTGGAAGAACTGGCCAAGCTGCAGAGCCAATTCGACTCTGCCGGCGGGTATGAATACCTCACACGCATAGAACAAGTCCTGACCGGCCTGGGGTTTGCTCAGTCCATGTGGGATCGGGATCTGACCCAACTATCAGGCGGCCAGCGGACGCGGGTGTACCTTGCAACGCTGCTGTTGGCGCGGCCTGACGTGCTGATGCTGGATGAGCCGACGAACCACCTCGATATCGAATCAGTCGAATGGCTGGAGCAGTACCTGCGAGGATTTCGCGGGGCGCTGCTGGTAGTCTCGCACGATCGCTACTTCCTCGACCGCGTTACCGAGACGACGTGGGAGGTCGCCTTCGGCTCCCTTGAAACATTCCGCGGCTCGTACAGCAAATATATTACGCAACGACAGGAACGACAGGCGGAGCGGGAAAAACAGTGGCAGGCACAGCAGGCCCATATCGCCAAAACGCAGGATTTCATCCACCGCCACCTTGCAGGCCAACGGACAAAGGAAGCACAGGGCAGGAGGAAGCGCCTCGAGCGGTTCATGCGGGACGAGGCTATCAGCCGGCCTCAAGAGCACGGCCGGATTAATCTGAATATCGCATCGGCCGAGCGAACGGGCGATCTTGTCCTGCGCGCGGCTGACCTTGGAATTGGATACGACCCGGCGAATGTGCTGGTGACGGTGGAAAATCTCGAAGTTCTCCGCGGCCAGCGGATCGCGATAATCGGCCCAAACGGTACTGGCAAGACCACGCTAGTACGGACAATCCTGGGACAGATGGAACCCCTCGCCGGGACCGTCAAACTCGGAGCGAACGTAGAGACGGGTTACTTATCGCAGACCCAGGCGGAACTGGACCCCGATGCGACGGCCCTTGATGCGGTGACAGCGGGCGGGCTCTGCACAACCGGCCGGGCGCGTAACCTGCTGGGAGCGCTGCTGCTTTCGGGGGATAATGCGCTGAAGAAGGTTTGCGAACTTTCCGGCGGGCAGCGATCGAGGGTGATCCTGGCCCGGCTTGTCGCGACCGAACCCAACGTTCTCGTCCTGGACGAGCCGACCAACCACCTGGACATCCCCTCGACCGAGATCATCCAGCAGGTATTGGCTGATTTCGATGGCACGGTCCTGTTCGTCAGCCACGACCGATATTTAATAAGTGCAATCGCCACACATATCTGGGCAATAGAGGCCGGCCAGTTGCACGTTTTGCATGGCGGTTGGGATCGGTACCTTCAGTGGCGGCAGAGAAGCTCCGACCGCCACGCCGAGCCGGGGCGAGCGGATAAGGACAACGCAAGTGCAAAGGCTGACTTCAAAGAAGCTCGCAAAAGAGCGAATCTTCTCCAGCGAATGCAGAGGCACCACGATGAGCTGGAGGAGCTTATCGACCAGGCCGAGCAGCGGCTGGGGGAGCTTAACGAACAGATATCCGCTGCAGGTGAGGCAGGCGACATTGAGACGATCCAAAAGCTGGGCACCGCCTACAGCGAAACCGATAGAAACCTGGCTGAGCTTCTGGATCAGTGGGAACAACTGGGCCATCAACTCACCCAAGCCGGCAGCTGACCAAAGCATCTCCCCTCAGTGAGCCCTCTGTTACGGTACGGTGATCGGCTTCAAGGCTGTCGCTAAGTTCGTGCCGTTGTTGTGGCAGATGACCTGGTCGATCGGGCCGACCTTCTTGTCGACGTTGAAATCGTAGGCATCGTCGATTGCCGCCAGATTCTGGGCCAGCATGCGCGGGTTATTTCGTACAGCGATAGCGTCAGGCGGGGTTCACTTTCGCTGACGATTTACAGTCTAATGAACGAGAACTCCGTTCGAACCGGGGCCGATTTGCCGGCTATTTCGAGGATGGGAAAGGCGAGGAAATTGATCGGTCCAAAAGACGGGGCTGGCTCGACAACCAAGTCGCGCCCTCGGCTGAACTCGAAGCGGTTGGCTGGATGGTGGCCGAAATAGTAGGTCGACAGGGACGAGTACTTGTCAGCTTCGCTGATGTCAACTGGCCACCACTTACCGTCGGCGTAGAACTCCGCCCAACAGTGATAGCCGTCGATCCCACCGTCATTTCGCTCGGATGGAATTGCCGCTCCGATGGCGAAACGCGCCGGAATGCCAACAGCCCTTGCAAGGGCGATGAAGTAAGAGTGGAAATCCGTGCAGTTTCCGGTTCCCACGTTACAGGCGTACACGGCGTCGCCCTTGCCCCAACCCGACCCATATTTCATGTACCGCACGCGCTCCATTACGTGGTCGTAGAGAGCCCGCGCTTTCATAATGTCGCTAGTTCTGCCTTCAGTGACCTCGCGGGCAATGGTTTGGAAATTTTGATCGGCCGGGACGAGACGTTCGGGGTTAAGGTGCTTTTGGGGGTTAGGCTCATCGGCTGGGTAAGCGAAAATTTCAACTCGCTTGACTTGAAAACGGATATCGATGGTCTTGAGGCTGTCGGTCGGGTCAAGCTCTACAAACAGCACTTTGTTACCGTGTTTGCGATCGGTCAGCAGGCGGTGGGTACCTACATCGCTGACGGCTATGACCTCGACGGTCTGGAATTCATCCGAACTCGGCCAGGGCAGCCACATGCGAGCAGGTCCGGTTATCTTCGGCAGCTTCACGCTGTAGAGGAACTCGAATTCATCACTTCCGGTGATTACCCCGAGCAACCGTTGCGATGCCTCTTCGATAGGAACCCGGACCCAGGTGCGGTCGGGCTTCTGCTGCCATGCGTAGAACGGCACGCCGTTGAGCTTGTGGACCATCGTTTCAGTTACTCTCATCGCGCCGGGTTCACCCGCGAGAAAGAAATCCACGTCATAAACATCACCGATGGTATCGACTAAATCCACGCAGGCAAAGTGGCGGCGAGAGCCCAGATTCGCCAGGTATTCGGTGTGGACGCGCACCAGCTTGAGCAAGAGCTCATTCTCGCCGTAGGCCACTGTGAAGTACCCGCCGCTCTGTGAGGTTTGATCGGCGATGTGCTTCTCGATTCCAGACTGGATGTCGGCTGTCACGACATTGGTCGACCGACGGGGCGCAGCCTGATCATCCAGTCGGCGCTCACTGCACCCACCAAAGGCAGCGCAAAGACAGACAGTCATGGCTGTCGCTGCTAGGTAGCCGCCAAATGTTATTACCTTATGCCACATCCCACCTTCACGTACACATTACTCCGAATGTTCGCTGGACGGCTTATCCTCAGTCGGGTGTTCGTTGGAGGTCTTTTCCTCAGTCGGGTGTTCGTTGGTTGACTTATCTTCGCTCGGATGTTCGCTGGTTGGCTTATCTTCGCTCGGATGCTCGTTGGACTTCTTATCTTCTGTCGGATGCTCCTCAGTCTTGTGTTCCTCGGAGTGTTTGACCTCTTTCGGGTGCTCGGTTGAGGGATGCTCTTCAGTCGCCTCGTCCTGGGTCTTGGCACAGCCCATCAAGGCCAATGGAATCATGACTGCAAGGAATGTCGCCAGGACAACTTCCCAAACGCGTCCGTTTCTGATCATCGTATGCTCCTTATTGTCAGGGGGTGTGTCCCTTGATCGAGACGTAACTTATGATGCAAGGGTCTGCTAGAGGAATCATAGGTTAGGTAGCGCGAATCTTCAAACTGTTTCTGCAGGAATCGATCTCTTCTTAGTCTCCTGCTCAGCACGGCCTCAATAGCCAACCTGCTGGCTGGTTTGATCGGCGGCGGGTGACAAAACCATTTCTCGTATGTGTCATCTTCACTTCTCCAATTTGACCTTCATTGATAATGTCAAGGGGCGTCACATAAAATGTGATGCTCCACTCGAGAAAAGATAACCGGCAATGATCTTTGTTCACAATTGAAGAAAAAAAGTTGGGAGCGCCTAACCAATCATCAATCACAGACTCCCACGCCAATGGGCTTCACCGTGATGGCTTTCGGAACAACGCTCCCATTTGCATCTTCTACATTGTAAATGTACACCTAAACTACTTCCGCTATCTCGTTCAGGAGAATTCCTTTCTCGCCAAGCGGACGATGCGACGTACGCCGTCGGCCATGGCGCGAGAGGAAATCGTTGCTCCCGAAACAGCGTCAATGTCTTTACCGACGCGGATCGGAACATCAGGAGTTTTGCCTTCGAACTGTTGTGAAAAACTCGGATAGCAGACCTCATCTCCGCGTTGAGCACTGTACTCCATGGCCTTGACATCCTTGACCCGGTAGTTGTTGTCCATGACAACCTTTACTGTGAAGGAACCGGAACGTGTCGTAACTCGCTGCTTCGCAATATACCCAACCGTGCCCAACGGACCTTCAATCGCCAAGAAGCTAATACCTTGCTCCCTGGCATGGGGAAATGTCACGTCGTATAATCCTTGTGCGGATGGAAATAAGTTGCCGATACTGGCGATTGTTTCTGTGCTGCTTTGCGAGGCGCAACCAGCCATAGTCGCCACAGCGCAAAAAGCGGACGCCACCAGTAGCGAAGCGATAGCGATTCGTTTGTTGTTTGTCATTTCACCGTCTTTCCTTACGGATTGGTTAGAACTGCCAACCTATACCCAGATTCAGCAGATTATCGAGATCATTGCTCGTCTCATCCTGTCGAATCTGGTAATCCGCCTTAAGAACCAGGTTGGGTATGGGTAAGAAGCTAACGCCGATTGTCACTTCGGTCCGATCTCCTGCAGGATCCCTCGATACGCCGGAGGGCATCTTATGTTGCGTGTCGGCAAGGTCGAAACGGGTAAAAAACACAGCGTCGGAATTTTTCAGCTTGCCGGTCTTCCACGCCTCAGGCCAGAAGTGATAAGCACCCTCCACATAGAATCCAAATATCTGTGAAGCAGTCCCCCCACCTAAGCCTGCAGCATTGTCAATTATCTCGTGTGCAATCGCCCCGCGGAAATCGAACTTGGCGACCGAGTACTCGAAGTCGGCGGAATATATAAATATCTCGCCGTTGACTCCCGGATTGGCGCCCTTGTTCCCGTTATCGAGCCCGCCGTAGTAGCACGATAGACCTACCCGCAGCTTCTGATCAAGCGGTGCATCTCGCCCTGCCAGAGGATAGAAATCAAACCGGCCTGTTACCGCAGGCTCATGCAGGCTGGGCCTTTCCTTAATTCGCCCGTCTCTAATTCCGTTCTTTGCGCTGAATCCCGAGCCGTCAAGCCCTCCGACCACGTAGAGTTGGTACTTCAACCAAGTCGCCAGTGTTCCGAAGATGCCAATACCATCTGAAGACCACGTTGTGGGAATGATAACCTTAGCAAACAACGGCCGCTCGACTCCGTTGAATGTTGGCGGCTCATGCTTCATGTTGATGATTCCCATCGGGGTGAGAATCCTGCCGATCCGGAAGTTCAGTTTTGGGTTGGTTAAGAAATCGACGAATGCCTGCTCAACCAACAAGTATCCACCGCTATCTTTGGAAGACCAGGCATGCTCGAGTTCGATCTCAGAATGGAACTTGATCCACTCATTGAAGTCGTAACCCAAGTATATAACCAAGCGGTGAAGATCGAACAGGTCGGCTGTTTTACCTTCTCCGAAATTGGCATGCATTTCGCCATAGCCGCCCAGTGTGAACTTGTTCAGCCATGAATCCGGATCCAACCACTTGGCTTCTTCCATCCGCCCCACATCTGTATGAAATTGCCGCATAAGTTCTTGCTGTTCGATCTGTTGCTGCTGCTCTGTCTTCCTTTGTTCCTTAAGTTGTCGCATTTCTTCGGTAAGTTGCTCGACGCGCCGTTCAAGTTGCTCGAACTTCTCGCCCCTTGCCTGTCCAGCTATGCTCACCAAGACCAACAAAGTGATTACAGCAACACTTCGTAACTTTAAAGAAACCATCCATGTCCGTTCGCTAAACATAATTCGTTCTCCTTTGATCTGGCGCAGCACAACCTCGCTGCGCAAACACTAACTGTATCTGCTAAAGAGGTTTGCTGGCTTGCATCGAGAGGACGTTGGGCTGGCTACTGCTCTTTGCCGCACCATGCGGCAAACATCTATTTTGTAAGGATACGCTTGCCCTTCTTGTCAGTACTGCCGTTGCTTGCCCAGTGTACGTAGATGACCTCTGCGAGGGGGCGATCTACGGTGAACTGGCTGTAGCCCACCTGGAAGACGTAGGAGGGGAAGCGGCGTATCAACTGAATGCGAGTTCCGGGCAGGATGCCCATGGCCATCATTTTCTGGACTTCGCGATTGTCTCTGGTCGTCAGGTACGCCACCGTACCCTCATCGCCAGGGGTGGCATCGCAAAGCGGGCACACCTCCCGGATCGTATCTAGGCGAGCCTTTTTGCAACATTCACCCTCAGATATGGGCTTTCCGTGTGGGCATTGTGATGGATGGCCCAAGAGCGTGCATATCTTATCGTCCAGTCCATCCTGAAGGACATGCTCGAAACGGCACGCATCCTGTTCCATGCGATCATCCGTTGCCGAGCGGAGTACATCGCTCAAGAGGCACTCTGCGAGCCTGTGCCGCCTGACGACATCGCAACCGGCGTTGAGGCCCCTGGCCGTCAGGTGGAAACGGTCACCTTGAAGCTCAACAAGGCCTTGTGACGAGGCCTCCTTTATCCCTGCCAAGATCGCTTCATCTACAGGATACTCTTGGTGCTCTGACTCGCATAAGTAAAGACTTTCCAGGGCTTCTTCAATACATGGGTCAATCATGGTTCCACCTGAGTACTTTCTTTAGCCATTTAACTGATCGCGGTTCGAGAGGCGACTCACAACCACAGTGGGGACACTTGACTTTCTTGCACCCACCGAGGACAGCGCATCCGGTGCAGCCGGCCAGTGCCGATTGCTCGTCGAAAGACTTTCCGCAAAAGTCGCATCTCATAGCAGATCGCCCATCACGCTAAACGCTGCGTTGGTGACGAATCCGACAACAAACGCCACCACGATGATTCCCGCTGCCGTCAACATGGCCATCCTCCAGCCGCGTTCTTTCCTGAGGATCAGGAACTGGGCCACGCAGGGAAGGAACAACGTTAACGTCACGGCTGCGACTGTCAGCTGTGCGATAGTGAGCCCCTGATTCTTATGTAGGTCGAACAGTCCGGCAGCGCCATAATCTCGTCTGAAGAAACCAAACAGGAACGCTACGGAGGCACCATCCGGAAGCCCCATAAGGTTGACCACGGGGTTGAGTCCACGAATCAATATTTGGAAGATGCCCGTAATCTCTCCGAACCAGATCATGAGGCTTGCAAAAATGAACAGTGGGAATATCTCTTTGAAGTACCACACCATGCGGGAATACGTCTTAACCGCAACATGACTGAGTTTGGGTAGTCGCAGGGGTGGCAGTTCCATATAGAAGCTGGGCTTCCTCCCTGGAAGCAGACGGGCAGTAAGTGTCCCGGCGAGTAAGAACACACCACCAACAATGGCTGCCCAAACGAGTACCGCCATGGGATGCAGCGACAGCAAGCCCAATATCACCCCCAACTGTGCGGAACACGGGATCGCCAAGGCCAGGAGGAACGAAGTGATAATCTTCTCACGTTTTGTCTCCAGTGTCCGTGTGACAATGGTAGCCATGCTGGTACAACCCAGACCAAGAACTATCGGGATCACAGCCCTGCCGTTCAAACCGATCTTCTTGAAAACGCGATCAATCAGCATCGCTAGACGTGGTAGGTATCCGCTGTCCTCAATGATTGAAAACGCGATGAAGAACGTCGCTACAATTGGTAGCACGATGGCTACGGCGTACCGAATCCCGAGCGTGAAAACTCCGTACTCTCCGACGAACAGGTCCTGAACCAACTGCCACGGGACCACGGCAGTGACTACCTTTATTACCCAAGGATTGATGTGCTCTTCGAAGATACCGGCCTCGATGAAGTCGACAAGCGTTCCTGCCCCGAACCCGCCGACAAACTTATACAGCCCAAAGTACAGCACAAGGAATAGAATAGGAATGCCCGTCAGCGGATGCATGCACACGCGAGAAAGTCTTTCTCGTAATCCCATCGAATGGCCAGTCGGGAAGTTTGCGACCTCTGCGAGAATGCGATCCGCATTTTCTTTGAGGGCCAATGTCGCGTGGTAGTGTACGGAATGTTTCAGTTCGGAACAGGCCTTCGAGGTAGTTTTGAGCACCTGCTCAGCCTGTTCCTTTTCAAACTGCCGGGTGATCTGACTAACCTCGTCGGGATCATCCTGCAGCAGCAGCAAAGCCCTCGTGCGAGCAGAGATGCCGTTGGACTGATCGAGCATCGCGGCAACGGCAGAGACGTGATGTTCCAATTCCAGGCCGTAATCGACGTTTCCAGGAGCCTGCGAGTCAGACTCACTTTGACAGACAACTTCGATTATGGATGCAAGTTTCGTGATTCCCTCCCCGCTGGTGGCGACCGTTTCTACGACGGGAATATTCAACAGTTTCTCGAGCCGTTCAGTGTCGATCTCGATGCCCAGATCCCTTGCTTCGTCGGCCATGTTCAGCGCGAGAATCACCGGGATACCCGCCTCGATGAGTTGCAACGTTAAACCGAGCATCCGCTCGATATTTTTCGTGTCGACGACGTGTATAACGGCGTGGGGCTTTTCATTCATCAGGACCGTCCGGGCGACGCGCTCTTCCTCAGTGATAGCGGAAAGCAAGTACATCCCAGGTGTGTCCACCACCTCGTAGTGTCCCCCAAGAAATTTGGAACGACCGCGAGATACTTCCACTGTCGTTCCCGGATAGTTGGAGACCGTCACGTATCGCCCGGTCAGTCTGTTAAAAATCGCGCTTTTTCCAACGTTGGGGCTTCCGACAAGTACGATCTTCGCGGTTCCGGTTGGAGACTGCTGCGGCTTCTCGCAGCATCCGTTGCCCCTGAATCTCTTAAGCAATCCTGTCATTCCCATAGTTCTGCTCTCCCGTATCTTTACCCCAGCCAACTGACTGGCTGATTCCGGCAGGAGGATCATTTTGTAAGAATAAGTTTGCTGTTCCTCGTGATGCTCAGGCGATATTCCTCATCTCGATAGATCAATTTCAGTTCGCGGCTTCCGGCAAAGAGCACTTCCGCATCGAGGATTATCGAAGCTTTTGGCCTGGCCCGGCATTCCGCCGGAAAATCATCTCGTGTTAAGTTGGATCGTCTTGTGATCATCGTTATGCCGATACTTGCCCCGCTTGTCCGCTTTCATCTGCCTTGGTCAAAGGGCAAGTGGCCTCAAGGCATTCCAGGCCGCAGGAGGGGCACAGATCATCGGTCGCTTTATTGCAGTCGGGACATTCCTCTTCAATTTCTTCTTCCAATGCGCCATGCGGATGATTCCGTCGCCAAAACTCCAACAGCGCGGACAACCGCCTCGCCGTTGGCGCCTCAATCAGGTATTCCAGCCGGCAACTCTCGCGGTGTGACTGTTCGACCGAAAGACCAAGAATCTCCGTAAGGAATTGCTCTACGACCTCGTGTCGGGCACGGATGCTCGCAATCGCGCAGCGGCCCTTGTC
>SDBT01002944.1_pt1 | contig 29694 bp, 28 predicted proteins | sample 2277101 | NCBI WGS metagenome assembly SDBT01 (sample SAMN10404973, study PRJNA504765) | marine sediment metagenome | isolation source: marine sediment core GS10_PC15, 103 cmbsf | place: Arctic Ocean: Southern Knipovich Ridge | collected 2010
TCGGCCACCCAGTTCCGGTCGTTGGTCAAACAGTCATCGTGGAACATGAAGCTGGCGAAGTGATACTTTTCCTGCAGGAGCTTCAGTTCTTCGATGACGCTGGACACGCTCCGCTGGCGGAACTGGCCGAAGATGATGCGCTCGGCGGGCTGACAGAAGTTGCAGTTGTAGATGCAGCCGCGCCCGACGATGATGGTCAGGAAGGGCGGCGGCAGCTCTGGCACAAAGGGCGCCTCAGGGGAATCGGGGACGTAGCCGCACCGGCGCCATTCATCCAAGAACAGCTCCCGATCCACGAAGGGTATGGCGTCCAGGTCGGGCCTTTCTCCGACCAGCACCTGCTCCTTTGGCGCTTCGCCTCTCTCGATAGCGGCCAGCAGCCTGGGGAAGGTGATCTCTGCCTCATTAGTGACGATGTAGTCAATCTTGGGATTTGCCGCCACCTCGTCCAGCACCAGCGTTGGATGGGGGCCGCCGACGACGGTGATAATCGAAGGGTCCGCGTCTTTGATCACGTCTAAAGCTCGCGTCACCGGATTGTAGTCCACGCTCATCATCGTCAGCCCCGTGACGTCCGGTCGCCGCTGCTCTAGCTCTGCCCGGAACTCATCCCAGCCCTTGAGACCTCTCAGGTCAATGAGGTCTACGTCAAACCCCTCGGCCTTGGCACAGGCGGAGAGTTGGGCCAAGCCGTGATTTATCCAGCCTGCTTCCATCCCCTTGCCCAAACTGTCGAACCCATAGCCGGCTATGCCGGCGTAGACCAAGGTTGTTTTCACTGCATCTTCTCCCTGGCGTAACACAAGGCCTGCTGTACATCTTCCGGCTCCAGGTATGGATAAGCCCGGATGATCTCCTTGGGTGTCATCCCGCTAGCGACCAGATTCAAGACCAGGGCAACGGTGATGCTCATGCCCCTGACGCACGCTCTACCTCCCATGATGCTCGGATCAAAAGTGATTCGGTCGAAGCCGAGCATTTTCCCTCCCTAAAGTATCCCCACCTTACTGTGATCCCCCAACACCATCTTGTAGGCCCGGGGCTTGGCGGGCGAGCGGACTATCTCTACGTGGCGCCCGATCAGGCTGTCCTCGATGCGGTGGTGGATGTCCTCGATCTTGCAGTGCTCCATGATCATGGAATGCTCGATCTCGCAATCGGCGATGAGGCAGTCGTGATAGATGGAGGTGAAAGGGCCGATGTAGGCGTTCACCACCCTGGTTCGCTCCCCGATGATGGCCGGCCCGCGCACGGTACTGTTGATGATCTCGGCGTCCTTCTCGATAACGACCTTGCCGTTGACCTTGGAGTCGGCGTCAACAAACCCTTCCATTCGAGACTCGTTGGTGTCCAGAATCAGGCGGTTGGCCTCCAGCATGTCCTCCATCTTGCCAGTGTCAATCCACCAACCCTCATGGACGTAGGGATAGACCCGATATCCTTTGTCTATGAGGTACTGGATGGCATGGGTTATCTCTAACTCACCTCGCCAGGAGGGTTTGATGGCATTGACGGCTTCGAAGACGTGATGGTCGAACATGTAGATGCCCACCACGGCCAGATCGCTGGGAGGGTGCTTTGGTTTCTCCACCAGACGGACTATCCTCCCATCCAGCAGCTCGGCCACACCGAACTGCTGGGGATTATCCACCTGTTTGAGGACTATCTGCGCGTTCCAATCGCTGGTAGCGAACTGCTTCACCAGGGAGGTGATACCACCCTCGATGACGTTGTCGCCCAGAAACATCACGAAGCGATCGTTTGTGAGATAGTCCTCGGAGATCTTGACGGCATGAGCCAGGCCCAAAGGCGCCTCCTGGTGGACGTAGGCCACCTTAGCTCCCCAGGCCGAGCCATCGCCCACGGCGGCTTCGATCACTGGGGCTGTGTCGCCCACCACGATGCAGATGTCGGTGATGCCTGCCTCCACCATGGCATCAAGGACGCGAAACAGCACCGGACGATTAGCTACCGGCACCAGTTGCTTGGCGCTGGTGTAGGTAATGGGTCTAAGGCGCTTGCCCTTGCCCCCGCTGAGAATCAAACCTTTCATTGCAGCTCCCATGTTTAAGTTTTATGCGGCGCGTATTGCGTGTTGCGTATTCCGTTGAGACCTACGCAACACGCAATACGTCTTCACGTTTCACGCCCATCGGCAGTCCTGATTTCATGTCCCTATTTCTTCCTGCGTCTTTGCCAACGAGTCTTCTTCAGTCGCTTCTTGTGCTTATGCTTGGCTATCTTTTTCTTTCGCCATTTCTTGACAGAACCCATGCAAATCCCTCCTTTCCTGGCAATTTTGGCTAATGCTGGTTCTTCAACACCAGCGGCAGATACACGAAACTCAGCCCAACCCCTTCCGAGGGGGGACTGCTGTTGCCCGAGCTGTCATAGGCGCTGACGGCCATGTATGCGGTCTCTGGCGGCCGTCCGTTCCCTGGTCGGTCTGGATGTTAGGCAAGAAGAACTCGCCCTCCCCCTTCACCCGTGCTCCGTTCTCGTAGAGGCACGCGCTGGTGGGGTAGATGATGAAAGTGTCGGCGATCGGGATGGGCTCTAGCCAGCCAGTAGGCATGTCCACACAACTCGCGTCCACGCAGACGTTGTCGCAGGTACTGTTGGCTGTGATGGCCACTGCCTGCCCCACGGCCAACCCCGCCGCGGACGAGGTCAGCAGCAGAGCTGTCATTCCAGTTACGAGGAGTATTCGAGTAATGGCTTTTGATTTCACTTTTCTATCTCCTCTGGTTTCATATATGTGCGCCGCGCTAGCTGACGCTGTCTTGTCTTCAACCTTAGAAGAGCCTCATTTGCCGTTCTCCCACGAGTATCTCTCGCAGATTCTGCCGTTTCCAGACTTCCTCAACAACTGCACCCATCTCCTTTTCAGCAGAACTCAAGTAACTGAGAACCTTTTCCAGATCGCGTGCTCGGGACAAAGTTGTTATCAGGCGGGCCATCATGATGACGGTTATGTCGCTGCGGCTCAACCTCCTGTTCGCCCCGTTGAACGCTTCAACGATCTCGCTGGTTTCCTCAACGCACTCGCTGAACAGGTCTACTGGAACCTCCGGGGAAGGCTCTATCAGAGCAAGCTTTCGGCCAACGATGATGATGTCAATGTCTATCGGGCTTTTGGCTTGCTGCTTCGGTATTGAGACCGACATTTCTGATTTCACAGGATGGGTGGCTTCGATGTAAAATCCCGCTTCGTGGATGGCTTCCAGGATCGCAGACCAACCTTCTGGTCGCGAGTGATGATAGGTAAAGATAAGCAACCCATCATCTTTCAGTACTCGGTGGCAGTCCTTAAATACGGCGAGCAGGTTGTCTGTGAAACGTTGTGAGTCTGTTTGCTGGACTTCTTCAGATGAGCGGGTGGTTTCTCTTTGAAAGACGCCCTCACGGCCCATCATCTCTCGTATCCAAACGTAAAAGAAATCGGCCAACTGGGAATAGTGCACGTTGTCAAAGAAAGGCGGATCCGTGATGACGGCATCCACAACGCCATCTTCAATATCTGTCTGGCTGGAACCTCCGCACGATAGATAGATGTCGAAGTCGCCCCTTTGAAAATCGTCGTAAGCTGGTGCTATCTCGCCGCCCATCTTGCGGTTGATATTGAACACCTTCCTGCTCTGTCTTCTCCCATTCACCCTATCAGCAAGCTGCAGCTCAAAAGGGTTGTCTTTGTATTCGAGGGCTCGAAGAATGCGCCGCGCGAACAGGGTTGAAAACGACCCTGAGGATTCAGGCGTTCCCCACAGGTTCGCTTCCAGCGGCGTGCGTTCGGGTTTTAGAATGTGATGGGAAAAGGTGTGTCGCACTGCCCCCGTTCCCTCTCCCTTGAAGGAACAGAACATGCTGTTAAACTCGAGACAGCCCGACAGCAGACAGGCAAACAAGGCGCGAAGAGAGTCTTTTTCGATATTACGAATCCGCTCGCTCAGAATACTCAAGCACAGCAGTTGACGGTCGTTGAACATCTGGTGCCAGTGGGTATAATTGTAATTTAGCACCTGATCTGTATTGTAGCCCGGTTCAATCGCCACCTGAGGGTATGTAAAGCTACCTGTTCGGAGTTCCGCTGATGCTTTCTCGTAGAGAGCCCGATCATACTCGTCAATGGGGAGATATTCTTTACCCCCATCGGGCTTGAGAATCATCTTAGCATACATGCGGTGATGGGGCGGATGATCCAGAGCCCTTATGGCCTCAATGATCGGGAACGTGCTTTGGCAATCAGGGCACGTTGCCTTTGTCCTGCCCATTGAACCCTCTTGGGGATTGTAAGATGTGCCGCATTGGTCACACGTGACTTCTGTCTGATATACCGTTATAGAGTTAATTGCCTCGCAAGCGGGGCACAGGGACTTTGCCTCTGGCCGTTTGCTGGGATTAGCGTGCTTGGCGAAGATGCGGTTGTTGAACAAATCAACTTGCGCGCCACAGCAGGGACATGGAACAAATTTCGCCCAAAAGTAATAGAGCACGTCCACCAGACCGTGATGCTCGGCCTGTGCTTTGTAGTAGGCCTTGATTCTGTGGCTCACGTCCCTTTCAATAGCCTTGAAAGTCTGCCGCACTTCGGAGACGTCGTGCGTGCTCAACGCATTCTTGACCATGAAGTAGGAAACCGGATTGATATCCTGCCCGATGACGCGGCAGCCTAACTTGTGCGCTTCTCCAACCGTCGTTCCGCTCCCCATAAAGGGATCATAGATTAGTGTGTCTGGAAACCGGATGGGTTTGTAGAACAGGTCAAGTATGCCATCTGACCCGATGGCAGCAGCACCTTCCGCAGGAGCACAGGCCCCCAACACCATGGCTCGAAACACGCTGCTGAGGCGTCTGGCCCACCACTTGTGAATATAGTAAACGGGTTGGTAAACGTCCTTGCGCCATGACTGCCGCTCGGCAACCTCGCTGATTTCCACGAAGGGAAAAGAGCGTTCGATGGCTTTTCGCTGTTGGAGTAGATCGCCATCGGCGTAAACGGGACGCGTCTCAGCTACTTTTTGCGTCAAGGCACTCATTGCCCAGCCTCATCCTGCAATGGCTCAATCGGGAGCCTGAACCTGCCTCTACTTTGTGTGCGAGTACTGCGAGACAGCGGTGTGGGAAAGGGATTCTTCAAGTCAGTTATGGGATGGCCTGTTTCAATATCCGCAGCCAAGCGGTAACAATAGAAGACTCGCTCTCCATCCTTGGCCATTCGGATCAGTCGGTAGGCCATTTGCACACCCGTCTCAGATTCCGCCAGGGTTGCATCTGGATGGATGAGAGTAACCGCGTTATCCAACTCGGGTATGCCTAGCGGATTGGCGAAAATGAACATCGGTCTGCGCCTGTCCGCTCCATTCCCATATGTGCCAAGCCCGATTTCCTTTTCTCGTTGACCAACGGCTGAGAGATACAGGTCAAAGTCTTTATTCAGCACATTGCCGTCGCAGAGCGCCAGAGCGCTGAGTTTGTAAGTATTCTCTGCATCCAGCTCTTGCTCCTGACAGACGAAGAGATAGAAGCCACGTATGTCGAGAGGATTGTCATTCGCATCGTACACACGAATCGTCCCACAGGGCGGTGTCGTGTTGTAGTCGAGGCCGGATCGTCTCGCCACTGAACCTGACTTTGTGCGTTCCAGCTTTTTAACTTCGATCCCGACAATTCTCGTCAAGTCGTCCCGCAAGGCTGCTCTGGAAACGCTGTTGCACCACTCTGGGCGAAGCAACACCAGATCAGGATTGATTAGCGGGCCAGGAGCGGGCACACATTCGCTATCCTTCAGATGATTGCGCAACACGCCACAGATGTACTCGTCCAACGGATTGTCCTGCGTGTTTCGCTTTTCCCGCAGTGGAAAAGGTTTTGGCACGCCGTTCTGGTCGAAGAAGTGCTCGCGGAGGATTGTAAACGCTTCGAGTATCAAGTCGGTATCGCCGGTCATAGATACTGCGCTCCTGTCTTCTACTTGCTCATACAGCCACTTCAGCGGTGGCAACCTCAAGGAGCGTGGAATAGCGTGTCTGTAGCGATTGCGAGGCCAGAGAGATTGCCTCCTCAACCGCTGGCTGGGTGAGTTCGGGCCAGCTTCTGAGCAGTTGATCCACCGAATAGCCTTTTGCCAAAAAGGTCAACACTGTGTCCACTGGTACGCGTGTACCTTTGAAGGTCATCTGTCCATGACAAATCTCCGGGTCAATTACCAGGTAATTGCCGATTTCAACTTTTCGCATTGCTCCCCTTTCACTCTCCTCAACCAAAGTTGAGTTATTGATCCTCACAAGCTCATTCTTGCTCAGCATAGTACCGATGCAGGCTGACGTCGAATGAAACGTTGTTGAGGACGGCTCCTATCAGGCGGGCGTTGACTTTTTCCAGCAGGGCTTTGGCCTGCTGAGCGTGATCCCTTTTGGTGCCACCGGCTTTGAAGACCAGCAGCACTCCGTCAACTTTGGAAGCTAACACGGCTGCATCGGTCACGGCGATGATGGGAGGGACGTCGAAGAGGAGCATGTCGGCTCGCTCCAACAGGGCGGCGATGATTTCCTCCATGCGGCGCGAGCCCAGGAGCTCCGACGGATTGGGCGGCAAGGGGCCGCTGGGCAGGAGCCAAAAGTCGGGGACGCCTATCTCCTGCAGAGGAGGCTCCTTCATGGCCTGATCTTCAACGACCATAGTGGTGAGCCCTGCCCCGTTGGGGACGCCAAAGATCGTGTGCTGGGAGGGGCGTCGCAAATCGCAATCAACCAGGATCACTCTCTTCCCCCCCTGGGCTATGGTGATAGCCAGATTGGCCAGGGTGGTGGATTTGCCCTCCTCAGGGCCTGGGGAAGTGACCACCATGGTTCTGATGGTCTTGTCCAGGCTGGAGAATTCCAGATTGGTGCGCAGCGTGCGATAGGCCTCGCTGGCGGGCGAACGGGGATTGGCTAAAGTAATCAAACTCTCTTTGCGGTCAGTTGCCATCGTAAATCTATCCTCCTACACTCATTTGAAACTCTTCAAGAAAGCCCAACGGCGTTTTCGCCTGGCCCTGGCGGGCGCGGCCTCCTCCGAGGTGATAGTGGGTATGGAACCCAGCACGGCCACGCCGACGTGGCGCTCCACGTCCTCGGCGGTGCGCACGATGTCCGACTCCAGCCACTCCAGGAAGAAGGCTATCACCACCCCCAGCATCAGGCCGAAGATGCCCCCGGCCAGGGTGTTTATTTTCGTCCTGGGCTTGAAGAGGCTGACTCGGGCCTCGTTCCACATGTATACATGTACTTGATCGCGTTTGTCCTGACGCTGATTCCACGTGTCTTGTTCCTCTTTGAATACCTCGGCGAAAGTCCGGGCTATGTCGTTGGCTATCTTTGGATCGTGATCGCGGGCATCAATCTGGACGGCGAAGGTCGCTTCGTCGGCGCTGGTGGTGACCTTAGCCAGCAGGGAATCGTTGGACATGTCCAATCGCAGGCGGTCTATGACTTGAGCGGCCGTTTTGTCGTTGGTTATGAATTCCCTGTAACTGGGGAGCAATCCCTTGGCTGCGTTTTGCAGCCCCCAATCGGCTCGGGCGGTCCTAAATTGCAGTTTGATGCTGCCTTTGTATTCCTTCATCTGCATCTTGCTGAAGCCGTAGGCGCTGGCGACGGTGATGAAGGCCACCAAGACAATGATCCAACCCCGCTTCCACAATATCCTAAAATACTCTTGTATTTCCACACTTCCCTCCTCAATCGTGGTCAATCTAATTGTACCATAGCCACCGCTTTTGGGCAAAACGGCGCTACGCTAGGGCAATTTCTTCTCCCAGGGAAACCGCCGATGGCCGGGCAAGGGCGGTATCTCGCCCAGGACGGCCAGCCCCAGGGCCTCCACCTCGGCCCGGTCGTGCACGGTGTCGTCCAGGTAATCTAGCAGGAAGGCCAGGGCAACTCCTGCCACGAGTGCAAGGAACAGGCGGATGGGCAGGTCCAGCTTGTCCTTCAGGCTGCGAGCCACCGGTAACACTATCGGCGGGTCGATGAGGCGGATGTCGGCATCGGCGGTGCCAAGCTGTCCCAGGAAATCGGCGCTGCGCTCCCGGATCGCTTTGGCTGCGGCGTTAGCTATTTCCCCGAGCTGTGCCTGATCCTCCCAGGTGAGGTGCAGGGTCAAGATGCGATGCGTCCTATCGGCTATCATTGAACCGCGCAGGGTGCTGGTGGGGAGGTCGAGGTCACTATTGGCCAACTCCTCGCTAACCGCCCTGGCGAAGGCTTCGCTTCCTACTATCTCCGTGAGCTCGTCAACCAGGTACTCCGAGGCCATCCAGGTGTAGTAACGGTCGTAGGCGTAGTAATCGTCACTTCTGGACTCAGACACCACGGCGACGGTGAAGCGCATTGAGGTTTGATAGAGAGCCGGTCGCCCTGGTCGAAAGACCAGACTGCTAATCAGGACGATAGCAACTAAAGCGATGACAATCCAAAGCCGCTTGTAGACGATCCTCCAATATTGACGAAGCTCCATTTTCCTCTAGTTCCCCCTTATCCATTCCCGATGTTCGGCATACTTCTCTTTGATAAACTCGATAAGCCGCTCTTTGAAGACCCGCTTATCGAATCGTTCGGCGTGGCGGCGGATGACGGCCGGATCGTAGTCAGTTTCATCGAACCCTTGGATCGCTTCGGTCAGGGCCTCAGGCGTCTGCTCGTAGAAGAAGCTCCCTGTTACGCCTTCTCTCACCGTGTCCAGCGCGCCGCCGGCGGCGTAGGCGATGACCGGCCGCCCGGCTGCCTGGGCCTCCACCGGAGCGATGCAGAAGTCCTCCTGGCCGGGCAAGATGAAAGCCCGGCAGCGGGCGAAGTAGTCGACTATCTCCCCATCGGGTACGTGACCCAGGAACTCGATATTGGGCTTGGCCAGAGCTTGCAGGCTATCCCGATCCCTCCCATCCCCGATGACCACCAGAGGTAGGCCCAGCTCGTTGAAAGCCCGCACAGCAAGGTCAATGCGTTTGTAGGGAACAAGGCGCGAGACGATAAGAAAGTAATCGTCGCGAGAGTCGCCCGGAGCGAACTTGGTTGTATCTACCGGAGGATGGATGATGGCAGAGTCACGACGGTAGTATTTGGCAATGCGCCGCTGGACCGTCCGAGAGATGGCGACGAAGTGGTCTACCCGATCGGCCGCGGCCCGATCCCACAGCCGCAAGTAGTTCAAAAAAGGCGGCAGGGCCAGGCGAGCTAGCCTTCTCAGCCTCTCGCGCTCGGCGTAGCCGGAGTAATCCCAGAGGAAGCGGGTGGGAGTCAGGCAATAGCAGATGTGCAGGGTGTCGGGTGAGGTGATAACACCGTGGCAGAAGCCGCTCTTGTTGCTGATGACCAGGTCGTAGCCTGTGAAATCGAAGCTCTCGAAGGCGAGAGGATATAGAGGGAGGAAGGGCTGGTGGTATCTCTTGACGAAGGGCAGCCTGTCCATGAACGAGGTGCGGATGTCCCAGGAGCGATACGCCTGGGGCGTGGCCTGAGGCCAATACATGGAAGTGTATATTGGGGCCTGGGGATATATCTCCACCAGGGCCTCCAGAACCACCTCCGCCCCTCCCATTTGATTGAGCCAGTCGTGCACAATGGCTACTTTCAAATCCGACCTTCTCCCACTCTCATGTCGGCATAAGTATACCAGAAATGCGAAAAATAAACAAGGAAAACACTGATTGAACACTTCCCCAAGCGTGCGAGCGAGCGGAGGCGTCCTGAGCCTATCGAAAGAGTCTCTGCAAGCACCCTTCGACAAGTGCAGACTGCTCCTAACGTTTGACAAGCCCGCAGAGGCGTGATATAATGGCTCGTGAAGTAGATGGCTCCAGGACCTCTGGCTGACGTTCTATGCTCCACCCTTGCCAAGAAGTAAGTGAACCTTGCCGACCAAATCACGAGGGAGAGGAGGTGAAAACGATGAGCAGAAAGAAACTGAGACTGGTAGTGGTGGCCTTAGCGCTTGCTGTTATGATGACGCTGGCGCTGATTTCAGTGGCTTCGGCTGAGCCAGCATTGTCTGGGGGGTATTGGTACCAGGTAGTGCCGGGGAATACTTGGTACGGGGTCTCCTATAAGACAGGCATCAGCTACTCTACGCTGTGGAGTGCAAACCCAGCTCACCAACATTGGAACAACTGGCTGTACATCGGCCATTGGTTGTGGATTCCGTCCCCCCCGGCGCCGACAGGTTATTGGTACCAGGTACGGTCTGGGGAGACCTGGTACGGGCTCTCCCGTAAAACGGGCTATAGCTGGTGGACACTGTGGAACGCAAACCCGGCTCACCAACATTGGAACAACTGGCTGTACGCCGGGCATTGGGTGTGGATTCCCTAACTGAGAGAATCCTCCACCCGGACAGTACTGCCAACCTTGACCATATCTGCGTCAGCCAGAGGTCTGGCATTATTTTGTCCATCTGGACAGGAAAGAACCGGGTTTTCTCCAAAAGCGTGGGGAAACCGAGGGGCACAAGCAAAAGCCAGGGCGTTGACCCTGGCTTTGTTTTACCCCACTGGTCAAGTCTCCCCTACCTCAAGCGCTCAAGCCTCTTGTAGATGTCCTTGCGGCGGCCGATCAGGAATACCGTCACGTGCTGGGCCTGGTCGTCCACTTCGTAGAGAATGCGGTATTCCCCCTGATCCACTCGATAGCCCGGACCATCGTAGCCTGTCAGCTTTCGGCAGTCGTGTGGCCTGGGCTTGCTCTGAAGAGAGAGAACCTTCATAACCACTTGCTTGAATTGTTTCGGGGGATACCGCTTGATCTCTTTCACGACATCCTGATCCACGCTGAGGCTGTACATCAAACCACCTCAGCCGCGGCCAGCCCTCGCTCACGCTCATACTCGGCGATCACCTGATCCAAAGGCACCGTGCCACGCGAGGCGGCCTTGGCACGGCGCAACAGCTCCGAGTCTCTGGCGTCCTCCAATGCCTCAAGCTGGCGCAGATCCTCGATGCTCACCAGGGCCACCATCGGGCGCCCCTTGCGCTCGACCACGAAGCGCAAGCCGGCATAAGCTACCTGTGCCATGATATCAGCCAAGTTATTGCGAATCTCGACCACACCCAAAGTCTGTATAGCCATCTCCTTGCTCCTCCTGTCCATACTGTACATTATAACCATTATGCATAATGTACCACACTTTGTTTTCGTTGTCAAATCCCAACAAATAGGGCTCTATTCAGCCCAGTTCGATGGGCTTCGAGAGCAACGCTACAAACAACTTAACAGCGTTAAGCACATCGTTGTGGTCTACCATCTCCGAGGGCGTGTGCACGTAGCGGCAGGGGATGGAGAGGCAGCCAGCCGGCACGCCATCCCGCGAAACCTGGATGGCCCTGGCATCGGTGGTTCCCCCAGCCAGTACCTCTAATTGATAGGGGATTCCAAGCTCTTCGGCGGTCTCAATCAGCAGGTTCTTGACCGCTGGATGGGCCAGCATCCCCCCATCTTTGACCTTGACAGCCGGCCCCTCGCCCAGGGAGACGGCCAGGGTGCGAGCCTCCGGAGTATCGCCAGTGCCAGTGACATCAACGGAGATGCCCAGGTCGGGCTGGATGCCATAAGCCGAGGTGATGGCCCCTCGCAATCCCACCTCTTCCTGCACGCTGAAGACGAAGTATACGTTGTGGGGCGAGGTCTTGAGGTCCCTCATAACCTGGATTAGGACGACGCAGCCGATGCGGTCATCGAAGCCCTTGGCCATGAGGCGATCACCCTGAGCGGCGAAAGGTCGCTGAAAACAGGCGATGTCCCCCACGCCAACCGGCGCCGACGCCTTGTCCTTAGCTCCCACATCCAGATAGAGCTTGTCCAAGCCGGGTATCTTGTTCTCCTCAGAAGGCTCTCGCTTCTCCAGGCCAAAGGTGCCCACCGTACCATTGGCAAAGACGGCCCGTCCGCCCACCAAAGCCAGGGGACGCACCCCGCCGACACGGGCAAAGCGAAGAAAGCCCTTCTCGTCCACGTGGGTGACGATGATGCCGATCTCGTCCATGTGGGCAGCCAGCATCACTTTCAATCCATCGCCGCTGCCGCGCTTGAGGGCGATGAGGTTGCCCATGACATCAACCCGCACCTCGTCGGCCAGCCCCTCGATTTCCCCCTTGATCACCTCCCTGACCTGCTCCTCGCGCCCCGAAGGGCCGTAGGTCTCGGTCAACTTCTTGATCAATTCCTTCATGCGATAATACCTCCTTGCTTGCCCGTAGATTCGGAAATCAGGAACACGAATTTACGAATCTACAAATCTACGGGTTACTAATTTCCCCAGCGCCGCCTTCATCAACCGCACTGTGTTCTCAAAATCTTCCAGGCTCAGCAGGCAGACTGGCGAGTGAATGTAGCGGCAGGGCACGGACACGGTGGCTGAAGGTATGCCCTCTTTCGCCAGGTGGATGGCTCCGGCATCGGTCCCGCCCACGCCAGGCTGCTTGAACTGATAGGGGATGCCTAGCTCCTCAGCAGTTTCCACCAGCAGCTTGACCAAACCTCTATCGGCGATGAAGGAGCGGTCCATGATGCTGATGGCTGGGCCAGCCCCTATCTTGGTAGTGGGGCTCACGTCCTTCTTCTTGGGCATGTCGTCGCAGATGGTGCCCTCTAGGACGAAGGCCACGTCGGGCTCGACGGCGTAGGCCGCCACCCGCGCCCCTCTCAGGCCGACCTCCTCTTGGACGGTGAACACGGGATAGAGGTCGAAAGGATAGCGCTCCTTCAACACCTCGATCAGCACTGCGCAACCTGCCCGGTCGTCGAAGGCCTTTCCCTTGACCGTCCTCAGGCCGTCTTCCGTCAATTGGCGGAAGTCGGTGGCGAAGATAGCATAGTCGCCTACTTTGACCGCTTTCTCCGCCTCCCCCTGGTTCTTGGCGCCGATGTCTATGGCCATCTGGTCCACCTTGACCACCTGGCGGCGCTCTTTCTCTTTCAGCAGATGTACAGGCTTGACGCCGATGACGCCAGGCAGTCGATCCTGGCCGATGAGCACGACCTTGGACAGCAAGACACGGTCATCAATCCCGCCCACTGGCCGGAAGCGCAGGCTGCCATTCTCCTCGAGGTGGGTGATCATCAGCCCCACCTCGTCCATGTGAGCGGCCACCATCACCTTGAGCTCGGACTCCCCCGCCCCCTTCTTCAGGGCGATGAGGTTGCCCATGCTGTCCACGCGATACTCGTCCACGTGGTCCTTGATGGCCTCAATGATGATCCCGCGGACCTCGTCCTCGCAGCCCGACACTCCAAAAGCCTCAGAAAGCTGTTTAAGAATCATGGTTTTCTCCTTCGTTGGAGGACTTTCACCTATAGTAAGGGATGGCTATCAATGTAGGTCAGCAGTCGTTCAATAGGAGTTGATTTCTGGGATGTTAGGGAAACGGTATCTCCTATCGCCTGCCAGGTGGTCAGGCGCATGGGGCTGCTATCCCTCAGCTTACTGCAAAACTCTTCAAACTCGCGGCACAGGCGGTTCAGTTCCGACGGCTCGCGACAGGGATTGTTTGGCTCCGGCGTCTTACCGTTCACGATGCACACCATGTAAAAAGTCCTGCCATCTAACGCCACTGCCAATTCGTGACCTATGATGTAGTTTCTCATCAACTGATAGAATCTGAAGCAGTCGCTCTTGCTCTCTCTACGTCTTAAATCGAGGCGATCCTTGTTCTCGAAGCGAAAGCGGGTTGTATCAAACAACCGAGGAATGTATTCTCCCCCATATATCCGAGTGCTTGTGCGTTGCTCACTCCAGTAACTACATTTCGCTGGAGTAGGGCAATAGCATTTGGTTTTCGCATCGTTAAGCCTGCCCATTCTACTACAGGTTCCCCAGCCCGCTGTCAATTTGCTCTCAATGACCACCAAGGCCGAGTCGGTCAGAATGATGCAATCGGGCTCAGTAAAGCGAGGGCCTTTCTCGATCTTTCTCCGCATCTTGTCAAATTCGTCCCACAACTCCCCTGTGTCCGGATCTCTACCCCAAAGGAAAACCTTGACCTGCTGAGCATCCTCCATGATCAGCGATGGACGCTTAGGAACCAGGCTTTCGCTCTTAAAGAAAGCCACCAGATTACCAGTTTGGCGAAGGGTTTCAAAGAAATTCCAAGTCACAGCATCCTCGCTACAAGAACTCCTTAGACGCTGTATTTGCTTCCGCTGCTGTGCAGTGCCCTGCCAGATAGAGGGGAAAATAGGGCTATCCTGGCCTACGAGAAGCTTGGCTAGATATTCTCGATAATCCTCCTGCTGAATCATGGCTTCTATCTCCTGTCAGTTTTCTACTTCTCTTTCCCTAGTCCCCACCCCATTTTCTCCATAAACTCCTCGCCCAACCGGCCGATGAACCCGGCCATCAGTCTCCCCGTCCGCTCCACGTCTTTGAGGGAGACGGTCTCCACCGAGGTGTGCATGTAACGCTGGGGGATGGAGAGCAGGGCGGTAGGGATGCCCTCCCGCGTGACCTGGATGGCCCAGGCGTCGGTGCCGCTTCGGCCTGGGACAGGCTCGACCTGGTAGGGAATCTCCAATTCCTTGGCCACCTCCACCAGGGCCTCATACAGCCTGGGGTGGATGTTGGGGCCGAAGGCGATGGCTGGCCCCTTGCCCATCTTGACGGTCTCCGCCTCGGAGACGCCGGGCTGGTTGCCGAAGGTAGCGTCAATGGCGATGGCCGCGTCGGGGGCCAGACCGTACGCGCTGGTGATAGCGCCGCGCAGCCCCACCTCCTCCTGCACCGTAGCCACGGCGTAGACGTCCCAGGCGTGTCTGACGGAGGCCAGCCCCTCCAGGCAGACCAGGATGGCGGCCACCGCCGTCCGGTCGTCGAAGGCCTTCCCGGCTACCAGGTCTCCCTTGAGTTGAGTGAACTCCCGACTCAAAGTCACCAGATCGCCCACGCGCACCAGGTGCGCCAATTCCTCTGCTCCCATTCCCACGTCTATGAACAGTTTGTCCATGGCGATGGTCTTCTCGCGTTCTTCCGGCGGGAGCACGTGGGGAGGACGGCTGCCGATGATGCCTGGCAGGTCCTCTCGGCCATGCACTGTCACTTCCTGAACCAGGAGGGTGCGCACATCGAAGCCGCCCACTGAAGTGAAACGAAGGAACCCCTTCTCGAGCTTGGTCACGATCAGGCCGATCTCATCCATGTGGCCGGCCAGCATGATGCAGCGGCGAGGCTCATCGCCCTCTCCCTTTTTCAGGGCGATGACGTTGCCCAGCTTGTCGGTCTGCACCTCATCGGCGTATCTCCCAAATTCCTCGACCACTATCTCCCGAACCTCGGCCTCGTAGCCTGAGACCCCTCTGGCCTCGGAAAGCTTCTTCAACAACGGCGCTATCTGCACTGTTTGTGGCCTCCTCTCGCGTTTCACGTCTTCACGTTTCACGGCCTGCGATATTATAACCTAATCCCACCCTCTGTCAAACTTCGGCTCACCCGGTAGGCGTAGGCGTCTCCGTGGGCGTGGATGTGACCGTGCTGGTGGCCGTCGGCGGTGGCACTGTCGGCGTGTTGGTGGGTGCCTCTGTAGGCGTAAGTGTAACTGTGCTCGTTGGTACAGGCGTCGCAGTAACTGTCGGAGTGTCAGTTGCCGCAGTCGTCGGCGATGGCGTCAGCGTGGCTGTGGGCGTGTCGGTTGGTGTCGATGTGGCTGGTGGCGTCTCTGTCGGCGTCTCCGTAGCGGTGGGAACTTCTGTCGCGGTTTCTGTGGGCGTGGTCGTACTCGTCGGTGTGCCCGTGCTGGTAGGTGAGGGCGACGTCGTCGGCGTCTCTGTGGGAGTCGCGGTGCTGGTCGGTGTGACTGTGCCAGTGGGGGTGTCGGTTGGGGTGGACGTTAGCGTAGCTGTACCAGTGGGGGTGTTGGTCGGAGTGGACGTCAAAGAAGCCGTCGGCGAAGGTAGCCATCGGGTAGGCGTCGGTTCAAGCGGAGTAGGGCTAGGGGTAGGCGTGGGTGATGGCGTATAGGTGGGGCTAGGGGTGGAGGTAAACGCCGTCGGGGGAGGTGGCGCAAGGGACAAGGCCACCAATCCCAGACAGTAGCAGGGCAAGGTGAGGATGATGATGGCGAACAAAAGCCCATAGATCGTCCTCTGCCGGTCGGATAGATTCCGGTACCAATTGCGCAATTCGTCCATATTGACTGACTCGGTTGAGTATGATAGCATTGATTGGGCCTATTGTCAAAAACGGGGCTGATCTTTTTGACAAAATGGTCCTTTTCGCTTATCATTGGGGATGATCACCTATCGTTAGGGAGCAGGTTATGAGCTACAACTGTTGGTTCCAATGCATTCGCGGCTGCGATCAACGCTATTCCATCTACGACGTCGTCTACCGCTGCGAGCAGTGCGGTGGATTGCTGGATGTGGAGCACGATATCGAGGCCCTGAAGGCCCGTAGCGCCGCCTCCTGGATGAGGCTCTTCGATCAGCGCATCCGCACCAACGAATGGCCCTATGGCAGCGGGGTGTGGGGCAAGAAAGAATGGGTCTGCCCTCAATTGGACGGCGAGAACGTGGTGTCTATGTACGAGGGACACTCCAACTGCTTGTGGGCCGAACGCTTGGGAAAAGAGATTGGTGTGGAAGATCTATGGGTTAAGCAGTGTGGCAACAGTCATACTGGCTCCTTCAAAGATCTGGGTCTGACAGTGCTGGTCTCGGTGGTCAAGCAGATGATAGCCGACGGCAAGCCGATACGGGCTGTAGCCTGCGCCTCCACCGGAGACACTTCGGCTGCCCTGGCTGCCTATTGCGCCGCCGCCGGCATCCCCTCTATCGTCTTCCTGCCCCGGGGCAAGGTCTCCACCGCCCAACTGGTGCAGCCCATCGCCAACGGAGCCTTGGTGCTGGCCCTGGACACCGATTTTGATGGCTGCATGGATATCGTGCAAGAAGTGACCGCCGACAACACCATCTACCTGGCCAACTCTATGAACTCCCTGCGCATAGAGGGCCAGAAAACAGTGAGCGTCGAGATTGCGCAGCAGTTTGACTGGGAGGCGCCCGATTGGATCGTGATCCCGGTGGGCAACCTGGGCAACGTCAGTGCCCTGGGCAAGGGCTTTCTGATGATGAGGGAACTGGGCCTCATTAATAAGCTGCCGCGCATCGCCTGTGCCCAGGCGGAGAAGGCCAATCCTCTCTATCTGAGCTACCTGACTGGGTTCAAGGAGTACCGACCCGTCACCGCTCAGAAAACGCTGGCCAGCGCCATCCAAATTGGCAACCCAGTGAGTTACGAGCGAGCAGTCAAAGCACTAGAAGCGTTCAATGGAGTGGTGGAGCAGGCCAGCGAGGACGAGCTGGCCAACGCCGCCGCCCGGGCCGACAGGACCGGCATGTACTGCTGTCCCCACACGGGCGTGGCCCTGGCTGTGCTTTTCAAGCTGATAGAGCGGGGCGACGTCAAGCCATCGGACAGGGTCGTCGTCATTTCCACCGCTCACGGCCTAAAATTCACCGATTTCAAAGTGGGCTACCACGACCGGGTGCTGAAAGAGGTAGCCGCCCGCTACGCCAACCCACCGTTGGAACTGCCGGCCGATTATGGGACAGTTAAGGAGGCGATAGCGCGAGAGTTGGAAATTAGAAGTTAGAAATTAGAAGTTAGAGGTTGGAAGCTGGAGGTTGGAAGGGAGAGCTTGAAAATGAGCAAGTTGTCATCCAAAATGAGCTCTGTGGATAGAGTTAGGGAACACCTGAAACATTGCGGTCTGACCATCGAGGTGATGGAGTTATCGGAGAGCACCCGCACGGCAGCGCTGGCCGCCGAGGCCGTGGGATCACCGTTGGGCGCTATCGTCAAATCATTGGTTTTCACGGCCGATGGGAAGCCGGTCCTCGTCCTGGTGTCCGGCGATAAGCGGGCTGATCGTAAGAAGTTGGAGAAGATCCTCAAAGCCAGGCGGGTGAAGATCGCCAACGCCGACCAGGTGAGGGAGGCTACTGGCTTTGCCATTGGCGGTGTGCCTCCGGTAGCGCACAAGACCAAATTACTCACTTTAGTTGATAAGAACCTGGGACGATTCGAGAAGCTTTATGCGGCGGCAGGCTCTCCGCGCGCTGTCTTTCCCATCTCCTGCGAAACACTGCTGGAGATAACAGAAGGACAGTTGGCAAACGTGACCGAGGATTGACCTCTGGGATAGTCTGGAAGGAGATTGTCATGAAGCGCATTGGTGCATTGACCAGTGGTGGCGACGGGCCGGGCTTGAACCCCTGTATCCGCGCCGTGACCAGGATGGCCCTGGGATACGGCCTGGAGGTGATGGGCATCGAACGGGGCTATGCTGGGCTGATGGATGGCGAGATGATTCCCCTCAATGCCCGCTCGGTGGGAGGCATCATCGGTAGGGGGGGCACTTTCTTGGGCACTGCCCGCGCGCCTGAGTTTGAAACGCCCAAGGGCCAACGGGAGGCCCTGCGTAACCTGAACCGGCACGGCATTGATGGCCTGGTAGTCATCGGCGGCAACGGCTCCTTGAAGGGAGCTTGCGCCCTTCACCAACGTGGCTTTCCAGTGGTAGGCGTGCCCGCCACTATTGACAACGACGTGATTGGCACTGACATAGCCATAGGCGTGGACACTGCTCTCAACACCATCCTGGATGCCGTTGATAAGATCAAGGACACCGCCTCTTCTCACCAAAGGGCCTTTCTGATCGAGACCATGGGCCGCGACTCCGGGTATCTGGCTCTGATGGGTGGGATAGCTGGTGGAGCAGAGATGATCCTGATTCCTGAGTTCGAGACCACTCTTGAAGATATAGCCCAGGGTCTGCTGGACGCCTATGTGCGGGGTAAAGCCCATTGCATCGTCGTGGTGGCCGAAGGGTACAAGCCCGGCACCCAGGCAGTGGCTGATTACCTCTGTGCAAGACAGGAGGAACTGGGCTTTGGAGTGCGGGTCACTGTGCTGGGACACATCCAGCGGGGCGGCGCGCCAATGGCCTTCGACCGACTCCTGGCTACCCGGCTCGGTGCTGCCGCCGCCAGAGAACTCCAAGAGGGCAACCACGGTCACATCGTGGGCCTGATAGGTAACGAGATTGCTCTCACGCCCTTGGAGGATGTATTGACCCGCCGCAAAGAGCTCGATCTGAGTCTCTGCAAACTAGGCAAAATAATGGAGAAATAGGGGGTTGGTGGGTAGAGAGCGCTGCGTTACTCATTCACTTAAAAATGTAATAAGTAGCCCGCTTCCTGCCTATCTTCAGCAGCACGTTCTTGCTCACCAGGTCGGCCAGGTCTCGGCGAATGGTCTCTGAGCTGACATCGGAGCAGAGTTCCTGGTACTGGCGGTTGGTGATGCGCTCTCTTTCAAGCAGGTAGGTCAGGGCTTTCTCCTGGCGCTGGTTCAGGTCCAGGTGGGACCAGCGTCCCCGGTCTATTTCCTCGCTCACCAGACCCTCCCCGTGCCCGTAGAGGATGACGCGGAATCCGCCCGCCGTCTCCTGAAAACGCGGCGCCGGCAGCCCGTAATCCCGCATCAGTTTGATCATGCGATCTATGCCGTAGCCCAGATACTCGATGAAGCCCATGTCGGCTAGCACCTGGACGATGACCTCGTTGCGAGAGAACCTCTCCTCGACGATGTTGTCCACTGTCACGTGGCCTGGCAGGCGGCCTGGGCTGTAGAACTCGATGCGGTCTCTGAACATGAAGATGCGTATCTCGTCGCCGCGAATGCTGTAATCGCGGTGGGCCACGGCGTTGACGATGGCCTCGCGCACGGCCTTGACGGGATACTCTACCCGCTCCTCCCTCTCCAGGCTCACCAGCCGAACCCCGCGCTTCATGTTACTAGCCAAAAATGCCTCGGCGCGGCGGATCTGGTCGGGCAAAGCTCCCCTGACATCCTCTCGCACGAACTCGTCGCTCATCTCCCGCCCAACGTAGCGAACCACGATGATCTCACTGGACTTCACGAATCGCTCAGGCTGGATGCCGAACAGAAGTACGCCGGCGTTGGTGGGCCGATAGCCCTCATCCTCACGCACCAGGCAACCGCGATTGTGCAGGGCCTCCTCAGTCGTAGCCGCGCTCAGCCCCTCCAGCGAGGCCAGGTATCTCTCCGCCTTGTCCCAATCCATGTCGTCCAGCGTGGCGCCGCGCGGGATGAGGGATTCGAAGCTCACTTCCCCCCGTTCGATGATCAGCCGGCGCAGCTTTCGAGGAGCCAGGGGCTTGTTCTGAGCGCCAATGCGGATCAGGTACTTTCCCTGCAAGCTGTAGACGTGGGGCAGCCCTGGCGGGACGGTGATAACCAGGACGGCCTTGTCGTCCACGGTCACCACCTCTGGCAGGGGGATGATGAGGGGAGGATCTGTCAGAAGGGCGGCCTCTAAGGCTTTGTCGCGAGCCGCCTCGGCGTCCTTCAGCCCCAGCACCCTACCCGACTTAGGGCCAGCGCCCACCAGAACCGTGCCGCCGCTGGCATTAGCCAGGGCCACGAGAGATTCTGCCAGTGTGCGAGCAGATGCTCGCTCGGTCTTCAATTCTATTTCCTGTCCTTTGCCCTGCTGCAACAGGGCTAAGATCTCGTCTTTGGTCACGTTTGCCCCCTCTCAACCGCATGTGATGGTCTGTACAGCAGATGGCATCTGAGCTCGCAGCCACCTGGTAAGGTAGAAAATGGTAAAGATGGCGGATAACGCCAGCAGAGACAGGAAGGCCATCAAACCCAGGGTAACCAAACCCCCCAGGGCCAGGCTGATTTCATCGGGCGGCGAGGAGGTGAGGGATAAAGAGACCACGAGCATGCCAGAAGCGGCGACGTTCCAGAGGGCGTGGAGGCTGACGCTGGCGACGTAAGTGCTCAGGAGTCGCCAGGGGCGTCGGGTGGCGAAGAGATAGTACCAACCCAGGCCCATCAGTCCGCCCCCCAGACAGTGCATGGCTGTAGCTCCAACGCGCATTGTCGCTACCCCAACCCAGCCCTCCAGAGAGGAGGCTCCGTTGAAGAGTGCCTCGGCCAGGGCGAAGCCAGCGCCGCCAGTCAGGCCCCAGAAGAACGACTGAGCCTTACTGGGTTGGCGATATCTCATCATGACCACACCCAGGGGCTTGAACATCTCTTCGACTATCGGGCCAATGACGAGCACGATCAGACCCAAGACGATGAGAATCGGCAGGGAGGGCAAAGAGCCATAAAGGTTCTCCGGGCTCTGAAACCAGCCGGGATCTTGCAGGTAAGGCGATGGATCCTGGGACCAAGCGGCGCCGCCTGGCGACAGAGCCGCCAGAATGACCACAACCACCATCGAGAGCAAGCCAAACGCAGCCTCTAACGCGAAAGCCCCAAAGGTAGCCAGAAAAGCGCCACTGGCCAGTTGAAGCACCACATCCCGCCAGCGGGTGTCGCTCCCCGCCAGCCTGCGGCCAGTAAAGGCTAGGCTGCGGCCAACGAAGGCCACGAAGAAAAGCGGGGGCAGGACGGCGCCCAGGATGTAGAACGGCGGGAAGGTCAGCGCGGGCAGGAGATCAAGGGTGAGGACTACCTGGCCGAGGATCACAGCCACGCCGAAGACCGCAACCAGCACCCGCGCCGGCCGAGGGCGGAAGAGCCGTGAGGGGTGTCCCCGCAGCGAGGTCACACCCTGCCAGGCCAGGGGAAGTCCCAGCCCCAGACCCAGAGCGACGAGCGAAGCCCCCATGGTTGCCCCCAGCAGATCAATCTCCCCTCCGCTGATGAGGGAGGAGACGAAATACAACGCTCCTGCTAGCAGGCCCAGGAAGGCAATGCTGAATCCGGCGATGGTGGTAATGATTTTAGCGATTCTAAGCAACAGCCACCTCCTCGTTCGATAATCATACCTTTTTTGCCCAAAATGTCAACCAAGCCGTGATGCGTAGAACGTGAAACCAGCCTTTTCACGTATCACGGATCACGTTTCACGCGGAATCTGTTGTAGCTCTCAATTCCCCGTTGACTTGTTACTGTTACCTCATTACGCTAACGCCTCAACAACTCCCTCAGAATCACCACCGCCGCCCCTTTATTCAAAGGCTCGTTGTTGTTGCCGCACTTGGAGCTCTGGATGCAGGAGGGACAGCCAGCCTCGCAGGGGCACTCCTCGATGGCCGCCAGGGTGGCCTGCCAAAGCTCCTCCAGGATGTCGAACCCCTTCTCGGCGATGCCCACCCCGCCGGGGAAGGCGTCGTAGATGAAGACCTGGGGACTGCCCGTATCGGGGTGGTTGGGGGTGGAGAGGCCACCGATGTCCATCCGGTCGCACATGGCGAAGAGGGGCAGTATCCCGATGGCAGCGTGCTCCAGGGCGTGCAGGCCGCCCTGGAAGTGCAAGCCTCGCCTGGACAGGCGGCGAGCCAGCTCCGGTGGCATGTCAAACCAGAGGGCCTTGGTCTCGTAAGACTGGGGTGGCAGGTCCAGGTGCTCCACGCTCAACACAGCCTCGCTGAACTGCTGCTTGCGAGTGTAGCCGATGACCTGCTGGGTGAGTCGCACCTGGCCGAAGAAGGCCGCGGTGGTGGGAAACCGCTTGTGCTTGAAAGAGCGCACGATGCTCACGTCGTTGAGCTCGCGGGGCTGGGTGTAGTAGTTCACGTCCACTGGCCGCAGGCGGGCTACCTGAGCCTGCAAGTCCAGATCAGTGACCAGGTAGGATTCCCCCTGGTGCAGATAGATGGCGCCAGGATGAACGCGGTAGAAAGCCGAGGAGCCCTCGATCTCCTCCAGGGTCTGGTATCCCTGGGATTCATCCAGGAGGGCGAAGCGAGAGCCTGAGATGGAACGCAGGTTCACCTCCTGGGCCGGGTAGCTCCATCCGACGTTGTACCAGCGCTGGCCACGATAGACCAGGACGCCCCGCCGCTCCAGGTTGATCATGGCTTCCACAAAGCCGGGGCCGAAAAGGAACTCGTCGTCGTTGGTGAGGGGCAGCTCGTGGGCCGCGCAAGGGAGGTGCTTCTCCAGGATGTAGACGTTGTCGGGAGCGATCAGGGCGTGCTCGTGGCCCCGACCAAAGAGGGCGTCAGGGTGGCGCATGAAGTACTGATCCAGGGGGCCGTCCAGACCGATGAGCACCGACAGAGACTCCCGCACGCCCCTCCCAGACCGTCCCGCCTGCTGCCAGGTGCTGGCGATGGTGCCAGGGTAGCCCACCAGAACGGTGGCGTCCAGGCTGCCCACGTCCACCCCCAGCTCCAGCGCGCTGGTGGCCACGACTCCCAGCAGCTTGCCGCTGAAAAGCTCCCGTTCGATCTGGCGGCGCTCCTCAGGGAGGTAGCCCGCCCGGTAGGACTTGATCAGCGGTACCAGATCGGGGTCGCTTTCCTTCAGAATCCCGCGGGCGTAGCGGAGGATGAGCTCAGCCACCTTGCGGGCCTTGGTGAAGGTGATGTTGCGCACGCCCTGGCGAGCCATCTCCACGAAGAGGTCGGTGGCCTCGGAGTTCGCGCTGCGGCGACTGGTCTTGGCTCGGTCGAGGAAGGGCGGGTTCCAGAGGAGGAAGTCCTTGGCCCCGCTGGGGGAGCCGTCTTGGTCCACCACCAGGGCGGAGACACCGACCAGGCGCTCAATGTGCTCGCCAGGGTTGGCTATGGTCGCTGAGCAGCAGATGAACTGGGGGTTCGCGCCGTAGAAATCACAAACTCGGCGCAACCGGCGGAGGACGCAGGCCACCTGGGAGCCGAAGACCCCACGGTAGACGTGGGCCTCGTCCAGGACCACGTACTTGAGGTTGGCAAAGAAGTGGGTCCAGAGCGTGTGGTTGGGCAGGATGCCCAGGTGCAGCATGTCGGGGTTGGTTAGGATGATGGCGGTCTCTTTGCGCTGGCGAGAGCGCGTTGATCGAGGCGTGTCGCCATCATACGTGCCAAACTTCACCTCCCGCAGGTTGGGCCTGGTTAGCTCTCGCAAAGATCGCAGTTGGTCCTGGGCCAGGGCCTTGGTGGGAAAGAGATAGAGAGCGCGAGATCGCCAATCGCCGATGACGGACTCCAGGACGGGCACGTTGTAGCAAAGGGTCTTGCCGCTGGCCGTGGAGGTAGCCACCACCACGTTCTGGCCAGCCCGGGCGGCGTTGATGGCCTGGGCCTGGTGGGTGTAGAGCTTCTCCGTCCCCGCTCGTTTGAGGGCATCTCCCAAGGGGCGCGGCAATGGCCTGTCCAACCGCCCATAGCGTGCCTGCCTCGATGGGATGTGCTGCGTATGGGCAATCTGGCCCTTGTAGAACCGCTGTCGCTTGAGGTGCTTGACAAAATCCTTGACTCTCATGGGTAAATTGTACCACGAAAGGGCGGAAAAAGCGACTGAGGTTAGGATAGATTTGACGCGACCTGGGTTATGTGGTATCATCAGCCAACCTCACATAGACAGGAGATAACCATGCCATATTCGGACATCAATCCCCTTGATTGGAGCACCGTGCAACCGCACGTGGATGCGCTTCTGGCCACCGAGCTTGGCCGCGACAATACGGAATCATGGCTCCAGCGGTGGAGTGATTTGACCGCCATCCTCCACGAAAGCCGCTCGCAGATCTATCGCGATGTTTCGGAAAACACGGCCGACGAGGAAGCCGAGAAGCGTTTCCTCCTGTTCGTCGAACAGATCATGCCCCAAGCCAAGATAGCGGCCCAGGCCCTCAAGAACAAACTGCTCGCTTTCGAGGACTACACGCCCCAGGCCGATGGGGACAGACCCGGCCCTATGGTCATGATGATGAAGCGCTTTCGCACTGAGGCTGTTATTTTCCGCGAAGAGAACGTGCCGCTCCAGAGCGAGCTAGTGAAGCTCGGGAACGAGTACGAGAAGCTTGTCGGTGGGATGACCATCGAGTGGGAGGGCAAAGAGGAGACAATGCCGCAGGCGACCCTCCACCTGCGCGAGAAGGATCGCGCAGCCCGCGAAAAGGCATGGCAGCTGATGATGGCCCGCTTCGGCGCAGAGCGGGATGGGATGAACGAGTTGTACCTTCAAATGCTATCGCTGCGCCGCCAGGTGGCGAGTAATGCGGGCTTCGACAACTATCGCGACTATCAGTGGAAGGAGTTCGCCCGCTTCGACTACACGCCCGGCGACTGCTTCACCTTCCATGACGCCATCGAGCACGAGGTCGTGCCACGAGCGGCGCAGTTGTATGCGGAGCGGGCCGAAAAGCTGGGCCTCGACACGCTGCGCCCCTGGGACACCGAGGTGGATCTCCACGGCGAGCCACTGCGCCCCTTCGAGGATGCAGCAGAGCTAGAAGAGGGCTGCTATCGCATCTTCCAGCGGGTGGACCCTCTGCTGGCCGAGTATTTCACCGCCATGCGCGATGGCTTCCTTGACCTGGCCTCCCGCCCCAACAAGGCTCCCGGCGGTTATTGCAGCTCTTTTCCCATCCGTCGCAAGCCCTACATCTTCATGAACGCCGTCGGCACCCACCGTGACGTAAGCACGCTATTGCACGAAGGGGGCCATGCCTTCCACTTCATGGAATCGTCGCAGCAGCCGCTCATCTGGAACTACGACAGTCCGATGGAATTCTGCGAGGTCGCCTCAATGGCCATGGAACTGCTCAGCGCACCCTACCTTGAAAAGAGCAAAGGTGGCTTCTACGGAGAGGCCGACGCCCGCCGCGCCCACGCCGAACAATTGCGCGATATCGTCCGTTTCCTCCCCTACATGGCTGTGGTGGATGCTTTTCAGCACTGGGTTTATGTGGACGCGCCGCAGGACGTCGCGGCTGCCGACCTCGACGCGAAGTGGAGTGAACTGTGGGATCGCTTCATGGTGAGCATTGATCATGTCGGCCTGCAGGCGGAAAAGGAGACAGGCTGGCACCGCAAGGAGCACATCTTCTCCGCCCCCTTCTACTACATCGAGTATGGCCTGGCCCAACTGGGCGCGCTGCAAGTGTGGCGCAATGCGCTGGCCGACCAGGCGAAGGCCGTGGCCGATTACCGCGCTGCCCTGGCCCTCGGCGACACCAGGCCGCTTCCTGAGCTGTTCAGCGCAGCGGGCGCAACCTTCGCCTTTGACCGCGAAACCGTCGGCGACCTGATGACCCTTATTTTCGAAAAGCTGGCAGAGCTGGAGAGGTAGCTATGGCAATTGAACAAGTCAAACTGGTATTGATCGGGGTGGGCAATATCGGGCGGCGATTTTTGGAGATCATCGCTCGCAAGGGGGACACCCTGCGCACCCGATACGGTCTGGAGTTGGTCTTGGTTGGAGTGGCGGACAGCTCCGGCGCGGCGCTGGCTGCCGACGGGCTAGACCCGCTACAGGTGATCCATCTCAAGCGGGAAGGCCAGGGAGTGGCCGCCTATCCACTGTTTGGCAGGGCCGGCCTGGGAGCTGTAGAGTTGGTCCAGCAGGCCCAAGCCGATGTCCTGCTCGAGGCCTCCCCCACCAACCTGCGGGATGGGCAGCCGGGACTGGGCTGCATGGAGGCCGCGCTGCGGCGAGGGATGCACGTGGTGACCGCCAACAAGGGGCCTCTGGTGCTGGCCTATTCCCGGCTCGTCAAACTGGCAGCGGAGAAAGGGGTCAGGTTGGCCTTCAGCGGCGCGGTGGCAGGGGGGCTGCCCACGGTCAACATCGGGCGGAGAGACCTGGCTGGGTCCGAGATCCTGCAACTGGAGGGCATCCTGAACCTGACCACCAATTACATCCTGACCCAGATGGCGGAGAAGGGCAAGCCTTACGCCGAGGCCCTGGCGGATACCCAGGCGGGTGGCCACGCCGAGGCTGATCCCAACCTGGATGTGGAGGGCTGGGACGCGGCCAACAAACTGGTGATCCTGGCCCAGAGCGTGCTCGGCCAGGCAGCTAGCCTGGATGATGTGGAGGTAGAAGGCATCACCGGCATCGGGCCTGAGGAGCTGAAGCAGGCCGCAGCCAACGGCAAGGTCATCAAGCTGATAGCCAGGGCGGAGAGGGAGGAGGACGGCTATCGCCTGAGCGTGCGGCCCACCTGGCTGGACCCATCCCACCCCCTGGCCCGCCTCACGGCTCATCAGATGGGCATCGTCTACCACACCGACATCAACGGCACTATTATCGCCATCATTGACGAAGAGGACCCCACGCCCACCGCAGCGGCCATGCTCCGCGACCTGATCAACATTTATGAGTAATGAGTCAATGGGCAACGAGGTGACGAGGAACGCAATGATCAGCCAGGGAATATCTTGTCTAGCACCTCCGGTGCATATCGTCTGACCATGCCCTGGGTGATGCGCGCCTTCGTGCGCGCCCTGCGCCAGGGGAAGTCCGAGCCTCTGACCTCAGCCCGCGCCTCGCTGGAGAGCCACCTGACAGCCTTCGCTGCCGAGAAGGCTCGCGTCGAAGGCACGGTCGTTGACGTGGATGCCTATCGCCGGCAGGTCGAGGGCGTGGCCTGATCTGTACCAAAAAGTGAAGGCCACGAAAGCATTTTGCACCTTTCGTGGCCTTTTGCGTGCCCTGAGCACGGGGAAAGTTTATTCGATGTTGAGGATGGTTTGGGGTTGCTTCATCAATTCTCACCAAGTGTTGGCGGGGGTGTCTCGTGCCGGCGCGAGTAGATGGTCACTACCAGATCATTCCCTACCAGGGTGAAATCGGGTTCGCGAATGTTATTGCCACGGCATAACCTAATCATTCGCGGCACCCCCAGGCCGTCTCCTTCCCAGTAACCGTAGGCCCGCAGATAGCGCACGATGGTTGGGTTGCGGGTGACCTGGACACCGTAGCGCATGTTCTCCACCGTCACTCCATTGGGCAGTGGACCAGGACTGCGTATCTCGATACGGTCATCGAACATAGAGATGTGGATGCGTGATCCACGGCGTACATAATTGCGGTGGGCGATGGCATTCACCAATGCCTCTCGCACTACTTCCTCGATGTACTCAGCCTTCTGCACGCGCTTGAGTCCTCTCACCTCCTCGACCACAGTGTAGAGCTTGATGTACTCCACTGCTTCTTCGATGGCCTGGGGAACCGGTGTGTCAATCTCCTTGCCGGGGTGCCACTCGTCGGTAGTAAGCCCCTTGAAGCGTTTAAGCCACAAACGTGCCTGGGGCAGAAAGTCGCCGGGCTGGTCGCCGAAGAAGAGCATTCCGGTGAAGGTCACCCTGCGCTCTCCCACTTGCTCAACGAGGATTTTCCAATTGGTCAACTGCTGAGTCAGGTCAACAGGGAGCTCGTCCAGGCTGATGCCCAGCTTGCTGTGTACATATTCCTCGATGAGGTCTGTATTCAGATCAGCCAGCGTGGCCCTGGGTACGGGCGAGAGGTCGAAATCGAGTACAGCCCCTTCTTGATAGAGGCTGCCAATCTCTTCGCGGGTAGCAGGGCGGCTGGTTGTGCCATGACGGATGTAAACAGTGCATCTGTGCTCTCCCTCGCGGACGCAATGGGGCTTATGAGGGCCTCGGGGTACGCGCACCACCAGCACTGTCTTGTCCTGCACAGTTCCCTCTTCGCAGGTCAATGGAAGTGGCGGGTCAATCGTCTGGGCGCCCACATTGGCGATCCACTCCTCGTAGCCCGCTTGCAGTGTCAGGCCATAGACAGTGAGGTCGTCATCCACGCCGATGAGCACAATCCCGCCCTGTCGGTTGGCTAACGCCACGAACTCTTTTGCCAACCGCTCGGCTCTATCCATCTCTCGCTTGAACTCTACTGTCTCCGATTCGCCCGCGGCGATTAGACTCAGCAACTCAATCTCGGTCATCTTGCCTCCCTCCTCCGGTCGTCAAAAGCCGTACTTCGTAGACGGACTTGTTGTCCAGTGAATCCTCGCCGGTTTGCGTCACCGGGTTCCTCGCTTCAGAGTGCTATGGTCCTCCTGCTCAGTGAGTTGGTTGAGTTGGAGCAGAGGGAAGGTTTGTTGGATATTGAGGGTTGGCTCGGCCTGCTATTGTGGTCACTCTAAGCCCCGTGGATTACGATTCACACGGTGTTGGAGTTGGAAGCGGGCTGAAATACTCATTTTGAACTATTTTTCGGAAGCCTGCAACATCCAAAATCGTCTGGGGCGTTGCAGGATCAGGTGTAAGATCTGTCGTTGCTGCGAGACGATCACGAATCCGCCGCGCCACATCGAGTGCATCCTCGTCTCCAAGGCGGAATGCCAACCCACCGTCCTCGACAGCGGTCATCACCCGATAGAAACCCCCGCTAGCATATACGTCAACTTAAGCTTTCTCCTGGGTAGTAGGCCAATCGAATTGGCCGTCTTTGCGCAGGTTATCCGCATAAACTCTACGATGAGGAGGAGAGGATAGTACGGAGGGCGTCCAGACCAGGAGTGCCCGGGTGATCAGCGGCGAATTCGTTCAGTTCCTTGAGCGCTTCAGCGATGGTGATGGAATCTGCGAGAGGAATGGCAGCCTGATGGTCCGCGAGGGCTTGATCCTGATGACCAAAAGCCAGGTGGATGAGACCACGAGTAAACAGATATGCTGCTTGGGCCCACGAAGAAAGGCCGTTGATTTGCAACGCTGTCTCAGCATGCTCAAGTGCTCGCTTCAGATTCATTCCTCTGTCTCCCGTAGGGAGCTGTAGATAAGCCATGCCCAGGTTGTTTTGGGTGGTCGCATACTGGAGGGGCGCGGCCTCTGAGGTTCGAAAGCGCAGGGCTTCTTCGTAGCACTCGATGGCCTGGGCCAGGTTCGCCGCCCGATCCCCCGTCGGCAACTGAGCGTAGGCGTTGCCCAGGTTGTTTTGGGTGGTCGCATA